>ERZ501011.213-NODE-213-length-17617-cov-10.197244_pt1 | contig 17617 bp, 9 predicted proteins | sample MGYA00248833_ERZ501011 | MGnify/ENA primary metagenome ERZ501011 (study PRJEB25958, sample SAMN03398530) | human skin metagenome | study: EMG produced TPA metagenomics assembly of the Human Skin Microbiome Metagenome (human skin metagenome) data set. | reverse complement strand
GCGCCATCGAGGACTTCGACCTCGGCGCGCGCATCCCGTTCGACGTGGCGTTCGCGCTGCGCGTCGGCGCACTCGACGGGCGACACCCCGATCTCTACGACGCGGCCGTGCGGTCCGTGGCCCGGGCCCTCCGATCGGACGGGGTGCTGTTCGTCGACGGCGGTGATCCGTTGCGGCGCATCGAGTTGCCGGTGGGTTGAGGTGACCGGTCGGCTCAGTCGTGCGCGAGAGCGCGTCTGACGGCCTCACACTGACGGCCGAAGAAATCCTGCGCGATCGACGTTCGGGGCGCGACGATGTCGAAACCGTGAAAAGCGCCGGGCACGACGTCCACCTGGCAGTCGACCCCTGCCGCGCGCAGCCGCTCGGCGTAGTCGCTGTCTTCGGTGGCGAACAGGTCCAGGGTGCCGACCCCGATCCACGCGGCCGGCAATCCCGCGAGGTCGGTACGCCGCGCCGGGACGGCCTCCTGTGTGTCCGCACCACCGAGATAACTGGACCACCCGAAGGCGTTGGCCGAGGCGTTCCAGAGGCGGTGGTGCGGATCGGGCTCGCGCGTGCGGTCGTCGAGCATCGGGTAGGTCAACAGCTGCAATCGCAACCCCACCCCTTCATCGCGTGCGCGAAAGGCAAGTGCCGCAGCGAGTCCCCCACCGGCGCTGTTGCCGCCGATCGCGATGCGGGTCGTGTCGATGTCCGGCTGGTCGGTCATCCACCGCAGCGCGTCGAAACAGTCCTCGATGGCCGCCGGGTACGGATGTTCCGGGGCCAGGCGGTAGTCCACGGAGACCACCTCGATGCCGACACGTTCGGCCATCGCCCGCGCCCAGCGATCGTCCTGGGCGGCACTGCCCGTGATGTAACCGCCCCCATGGATCCACAGCAGCGCGGGCAGGCGACCTGAGGAGTGCGCCGGACGGAACACCCGCACCTCGACGCCGCTGGGTGTCGTCGCGGTGGTGACCGGCGCCCGTCCGTTGCGTACCCGGTAGAGCCGACGGACGACGGGGAGCGTGCGCCGGGACACGAGTTGTGCGGGCGCGATCAGCGCCACCCGGCGCAGGTCGGGCGCAAAGTCGTTCCGGATTCTCCAGCGGTTCAACACAGGTGGAGACTATTCGCCCGATGTCACCCACGCGCGGGATTGTCGCGATTTGCTCACGACTGTGGCATGCTGCTGCCCAGCGTCGCGTGCCGGTGGCGGACCGCGTCCGGCATGGAGGCGCCAGGACGAAAGTTTCGTCATGCCAGTCAGTTTCAATCACATCATCATCGGTGCGCACGATCCGCAGGCATCCGCCGACTTCTACCTCGACGTACTCGGGGCTCGGCCCGCCCCCGGCTGGGGCCCGTTCGTCAACATCCACCTCGACGACGACACGCTGCTGCAGTTCGCACCGGCGCCGGTCGCCGAGCCCATCCACATGGCGTTCCTGATGGACGACATCGAGTTCGACCGCGGTTACGACGCACTTCGTCGTCGGGGCGTCGACCACTGGGCCGATCCGCAGATGCGTCGCCCGAACGAGATCTCGACCGACGAAGGTCGACGGGTCTACTTCAAGGACCCGTCGGGCCAGTTGCTCGAGATGCTCACCGAGCCGTACGTGTGACGCCAACGCACGAGCGCCACTCGAGGACATCTGCGCCAGTTGTCACCGGCACTTCTGATCTCGAGTGGCGCTTCTGCGGCAATGGTGCGCCCGCGTGAATCCCGATCAAAACTAGACAGTGGGTGCACACCAGGCGGAGGCCGGCAAGGATGTCACAGTGCCCCCGATAGGATTCGAACCTATGGCCTTCTGCTCCGGAGGCAGACGCTCTATCCCCTGAGCTACGGGGGCTCATCGGGCGGGACTCAGCCTAGCGCACCGATCCGCCGACAACCCAATCGGCAGCTCAGGACACGCCGAGCGGGCTCTGCACTCGGACCGACGACCCGTGCTCGCCGCGGAGGACGTGCAGCTGGGCCGGGATTCGGGCCCGGAGTTCGTCGACGTGACTCACCACGCCGACGACACGCCCGCCGGCCCGCAAGTCATCCAGGACCCCCATGACGAGGTCGAGCGCCTCGGGATCGAGGGTGCCGAATCCCTCGTCGATGAAGATGGTGTCGAGCACGCGCCCGCCCGACTCCGCGGAGACGACGTCGGCGAGTCCGAGTGCGAGGGCCAGCGACGCGAAGAAGGTCTCGCCGCCGGACAGCGTCGTCGTCGGGCGGAGCGCGCCGGTGTACTCGTCGCGGACCTCGATACCGAGGCCGCCACGCCGGCCCCGGACACCCGCGGCGTCGGTGTGCACGAATTCGTAACGCCCGGAGGACATCTCGCGGAGACGACCCGACGCGGCGACGAGGACCTCGTCGAGACGCGCGGCCAGCACGTAGGACCGCAGCGACATCCGGCGTGCGTTCTGTCCGCGCCCGCTGACCAATTCGGCGAGTCCCTGGAGTTCGGCGTGACGTTCCTGCAGAGGCGCCAGGGAGTCGAGGGCCTCCCAGAAGTGGGTGACGTACTCCTGGAGGTCGGCCGCCTGCCGGCCGGCCACGGCGTGTTCCTTCGCGGCGGTGTCGAGGCGGCGGCGGGCGGCGTCACGGTCTGCGGTGAGCTGTTCGACATCCGGCTCCGGAGTCGACATCGCGGCGCGCACATCCTCGTCGGCGAGGGTCTCCTCGGCAGCGGCGCGCAGACTGGCGGCCTCCTGCAGCAACGTGTCCCACGCCGCGATCTGCTTGTCCGGGGCGAATGCCGCTCGGACGGCGGCGACATCGTCGAACCCGGCGTCGGCACACGCCGCGGACAATCGATCGGTCGCCTCGGCGACCCGGTCCCGCGCTCGCGCGGCTTCTTGCCGGGCGTTCCGGTGACGACGGGTGCGACGGACCAGCTCGGCGAGTTCACGGCGCCGCTCGGCGACCCCGCCGCGGCCGCCGGTTGCCTCCCGGACGGCCTCATCGAGCCCGGTGAGGTTCTGCCGCAACGCGGTCACCCGCTCGCGACGGGCGGACTGGGCCGACTCGTCGTCGGCGAGGGCGGTGCGCCACCCATCGACCTCGGCGTCGATCCGATCGACCGCCGTCTGCAGCGCTGGGAGTCGCGACGCGGCACGTTCCGCGGCAGCCAGTTCGGCGCCCACCCGGGCGAGGTCGGCGTCGACGGCGTCGGAACGAGCACCACCGATCACGGCGTCGAGATGCGTACGGCGTTCGACGAGAGCCGCCACCGCGGATTGCGCGATGGCCTTGATCGCGCTCGCCCGCTCCTCGGCGGCCGCTGCCGCGTCTTCGTTGGCTGTGACCTCGGACGCCGGGGCGTCGCCGTCGTCGGTGGCCGGTCGAGGGTGCGTCACTGAACCACACACGACGCAGGGTTCACCCTCGACGAGCCCGCCCGCCAGTTCCACTGCCATCCCGGCGAGGCGACGCTCGCGGGCGTCGAGCACGCGCTCCCGCGCAGCGGCATGGGCGTCGCGGGCGTCGAGCAACTCCTTCTCGGCGGTGGCGAGCCGGACCAGCACCTCGTCCCGGTCGGTGAGTGCGTCGCGTACCCGGCGGAGTGCGTCGCGCTCGGCCCGGAGTTTCGGGCCCTGCATCCGCAACTCCCCCGCTTCCGCCAGTGCGGCGACGGCCTCGGCGCGACGGCCCGGCGCGGCGTCGAGCAGGGTCCGGGTCTGGGCAGTGCGGCGGTCCGCCTCGACGATCGCCGAGTTCAGGGTCTGGATCTCGGCGACCAGAGCCGGCCGCTGCGCGACGCGTTCGGCGAGGGGCTCCCACCGCCCCGACTCCTCGGTCCAGCGGTCGATCGCCGCATCCAGGCGTGCGTCGAGATCCTCGTCTGACCCGCCGGCGCACAGAGACTCACCCTCCGGCAGCGCGCACAGCTCTGCGTGCGCACGCGTGACGGCCTGCTCGGCGACCGTGAGTTCGCGAGTGACACGGTCGGCGTCGTCGGCGAGCGGCACGATGGGCGCCGCCTGCAGGGCCTGCCGACGAGCTTGTGCCGCCGCGCTCAGAGCGGCTTCGCCGTCCGCGAGCCGTGCGAGTCGCTCGGTGGCCGCACGCCCCCGGCGACGCAGCTCGGCGAGCCGGCTCCCGCTCTCGTACGCGGCCTGCGTCTGGTCGGCCGCGGCCTGCGCCGCACCTGACTCGAGGCGCATGCGCTCCGCGGCGGTGCGCGCACGCTCGAGACATTCCTGCGCCCAGTCGAAGTCGGGTTCGGCGGTCGGTTCGACCCCGCCCACCGCCACGATCTGACCGGCGACCCGGTCGAGCACGGCGGTCTGTTCGGTCAGCTTCGCCGCGCTCTCCCGCGCGCGGTCACGCAACCACTCCTCGAGGTCACCGAACCGCTCGGTGTCGAACAACCGCTCCAGCAGCGCTTCCCGCTCATCGGAGTGCGCGCGCAGGAATCGGGCGAAGTCGCCCTGCGGCAGCAGGACCACCTGGAAGAACTGATCGGCACTCATCCCGAGCAGCCGGACCACGGCGTCGCCGATCTCGGGGATGCGGGTCAGGTCGGGTCCGGATCCGTCGACCCACACGAGGGTCGCCCGGGCATTCACCTTGCGGGTGCCGTCGCCGCGCTTCTTGGGTCGTTCGTGTTCGGGCGACCGCGTGATCCGGAGTCGGCGGGACGCGATCGTCGCCTCGAGTTCGACCTCCGGGATATCCTCGGCCGCAGCGTGATCCGAGTGCAGGCGCCGGTTGGTGTCGCGCACGCCCGGTACCCGGCCGAACAGTGCGAAGGCGACCGCGTCGAGGACCGTGGTCTTGCCGGCGCCGGTCTGGCCGTGCAGCAGGAACAGTCCGTCACCGCCGAGGTCGTCGAAGTCGACCGTGATCTCGTCGGCGAACGGACCGAAGGCCCGGACGCGCAGACGGTGCAGCCTCATGCGGACTCCGCGACGATCGCCTCGATGTCGAACAGGGTCAGTTCGGCCGCGTCGGACTCGGGTTCACCGACCACGGCGCGGAGTGCGCGCTCGAGGAGCACCCGCTCCCCCTTGGTCGGCTCGTCGCGCACGTCGGAGATGAACGACGCGATGATCTCGGCGTCGGTCCGGCCGCGCACGCGGGAACGGTAGTCGACGCCGGAGCCGGAATGCGGCCGCTCCCACTGCACATGGACCGCGAACGGGAACCGCTCGCGCAGCCGACGCATCGCGTCGGTCGGGCGGACCGGGTCGGTCAGCGTCACCTCGACGTAGTGGTCCTGCGCCGCGGCGTACCTTTCGTCGGTCAGCAGGTCGCCGAGAACGCCGGTGAGAGAGCTCAGTTCGCGGACGACGGGCAGCTCGTGTGCGCGGACCTCGGCGACGCCGTCGGCGTCGAGATCCACCACCAGGGCCGCCTTCCGGTGGGTTCGCTCACCGAAGGAGTACGGCAGCAGCGAACCGCTGTACCGGACCGTGTCGGTGACACGTTGCGGCGAGTGCAGATGCCCGAGGGCGACGTAGTCGGCGCCCGAGAACGTCTCGGCGGGAACCGTTTCCACCCCGCCGACACTGATCGAGCGCTCCGAACCGGAGGCCGCGGCCCCGCTGACGAAGGCGTGGGCGACGACCACGGACCGAACCCGGCGCGCAGCCAGATCGGTGCGGACGCGAGTCATGGCGGCGTCGAGGACAGCGGTGTGCCCGCCGATCGACTCGACGCCGAGGTGGCGTCGCGCGGTGTCGGGTTCGAGATAGGGGATGCCGTAGAACGCGACGTCTCCGTGGGCGTCCGACAGGATGACCGGACGGTCGATGTCGGCGATCGAGGTCCGCAGATGCAGGCCACCGGCGGCGGCGAATCCCGACCCCGCACCGAGGCGGGTGGGCGAGTCGTGATTGCCCGAGGTGACGACGATCTGCGCTCCCGCAGCGGCGATCTCGGCCAGGCCCTCGTCGTACACGCGGACCGCGTCGGCGGACGGGACGGACCGGTCGTACACGTCACCGGCGACGATGACGGCGTCGGCCGACTCCGCGGCGACCAGTGCGGCCAGATGCGACAGTGCGCGACGCTGGTCGGCGAGCAGCTCGACCCCGTGGAACGTCCGGCCCAGGTGCCAGTCGGAGGTGTGCACGATCCGCATGGGCGCAACCTTACGGTCGGGTGCCGACAGATCGTGGGACGCGCGCTCGCCTACGCCGTCGACCCCGGCACCGAGTCGGACCGACCGGCGTCGGCGCCCACCGCGTGCGGGTCGACGACCTGCGGTGGGACCGTCTGATGCGCGGGCCGGACGAAGAAGAAGGTCGCCACGACGCCGATCAGCAGCGCGGCCGCGGGCAGGTAGAGCGACTGCCCCATGGCGGTCGCGAACCCCTCGCGCAAGAACTCCGGCAGTTGCCCGGCCGCACCGTCCTGGGCGTTCTCGGCGTCGACGCCGGGCAGCTCGGCCACCAGCCGGGTCTGCAGGAGCGCTCCGATCATGGCGGAGCCGAGGACCGAACCGATGACCCGCAGGGTGTTGTAGACACCGGCACCGGCCCCGGCCTGATGCCACGGCAGATTGCGGGTGGCGGTCGCCGCCAGCGGCGCCCAGATACCGGCCGAGGCCACACCCATCAGGCACAACGGAATCACGATCAACCAGACCGGGGTCTCCGGGCGGGCGACGAAGCCCAACCACGCGATGGCGATCGCGTTCAGCAGCAGTGCCGAGGACACGATCGTGCGCGGGTGGACGCGATCGACCACCCGGCCCACGATCGGAGCCAGGACACCGGTCAGCACCGCCATCGGCACCAGAACGACCGCCGACTCCGTCGGCGACATCCCGCCGACGAGCTGGAGGAAGAACGTCAGGGGGATCATCATCGCCGACACGGCGAAGCCCATCGACGCGATGCCGATGGTCGACAGCGAGAAGTTACGGTCGCGGAACAGCGACAACGGGACCAGGGGCTCGGTGCGGATGCGGGACTGCCAGTAGACGAAGACCCCCAGGACCACGACTCCGCCGACGATGAGCAGCCAGATCCAGGTGTCCCAGTCGAAGGTCTCCCCCTCCTGGATGCCGAACACCAACGCGGACAGCCCCACCGCGGACAGGCCGACCCCGATCCAGTCGAACTGGTGGTCGTTCGTGCTCACCCGCGGGACGAGAACGGCCGCGAGGACGAGACCGGCGAGGCCGACGGGCAGGTTGATGAAGAAGATCCACTCCCAGCCGAACGCGTCGGTCAGCACGCCGCCGAGCAACGGACCGACGAGGGTCGCCACGCCGGCGACCGTGCCCCACACGCCCATTGCGGCGCCGCGCTTCTCGGCCGGGAAGATGCGGGTGATCAGCGCCATCGTCTGCGGGGTGATGAGGGCGGCGCCGACACCCTGCAGACCGCGGGCCGCGATCAGCTCACCGATCGACGACGACAGGCCGCACCAGAGGCTGGCCGCGGTGAAGACCGCCAGACCGAGCTGGTACATCGTCTTGGGGCCGAACTTGTCACCCAGGCGACCGGTGATCAGCAGCGGCACCGCGTAGGTGAGCAGGTACGCACTGGTGACCCAGACGACGCCGTTGACATTCGTGTCGAGGTCGGCCTGGATACGCGGCTGGGCCACGGCCACGATCGTCATGTCGACGAGGATCATGAAGAAGCCCACGCAGAGCGCCAGCATCGCGGCCCACGGGCGGCCGGTGACCATCTCGTCGGTGCCCGCGTTCTGGCCGCGGGCGGCGTCGCTCGACTGCATTTCCTCGATGCTAGACCTGTCCGATTCGTGAACGGCCCGCGCGATCACGGGTTTCGCGGCAGCTCGGGGCGGGATGTCGCTCCGGATCATTACTGTGGAGCCCATGAGCACAGAGTCCGAGCAGAGCACCGCGTCCGAGGGCGAACAGGGTTCGTACGTGATGACCGGCGAGGAGTTCGTCCGGGACACGAAGTACATCGAGACCCGCATCACCGCCGACGGCCGGGACGGCTATCCGGTGGAGGCCGGTCGGTACCGGCTCGTCGCAGCCAGGGCCTGCCCGTGGGCCAACCGGACCCTCATCGTGCGGCGGCTACTCGGCCTCGAGGACGCCATCTCGCTCGGGCTGTGCGGTCCCACGCACGACAAGAACTCGTGGACCTTCGACCTCGACCCCGGCGGAGTGGACCCGGTCCTGCAGATCCCGCGACTCAAGGACGCCTACGAGAAGCGGATCCCCGGCTACCCGAAGGGGATCACCGTGCCGGCGATGGTCGACGTGCCGACCGGCGAGGTCGTCACCAACGACTTCCCGCAGATCACCATCGACTTCTCGCTGGAATGGACCGCCTTCCATCGCGACGGCGCGCCGGAGCTCTACCCGGAGCGTCTGCGCGACGAGATCGACGAGGTCAGCCACGGCATCTACACGGAGGTCAACAACGGCGTCTACCGCTGCGGATTCGCCGGCAGCCAAGAAGCCTACGACGCGGCGTACGACCGGTTGTTCACCAAACTCGGCGAGTTGTCCGAGCGGTTGTCGACGCAGCGCTACCTGGTCGGCGACACCATCACCGAGGCCGACGTCCGGCTCTTCACCACCCTGGCGCGATTCGACGCGGTGTATCACGGCCACTTCAAGTGCAATCGGAGCAAGTTGAGCGAGATGCCGGTGCTGTGGGCCTACGCCCGGGACCTGTTCCAGACGCCCGGCTTCGGCGACACCACCGACTTCACCCAGATCAAACAGCACTACTACATCGTCCACACCGACGTGAATCCCACGCAGATCGTGCCGAAGGGCCCGGACCTCCGCGGCTGGCTCACCGCACACCATCGCGACGACCTGGGCGGTCGCCCGTTCGGTGACGGCACACCCCCCGGTCCCCCACCACCGGCCGAGGTCGTGCCCGCAGCGGACTGGGTACCGACGGAACGAGCGGCGGCGGAATGAAAGACAAGGCGTCACAAGGACTTTCGGCAGACCACGGCCGTACGCCCCCCGGCAAGGCCGTCGAGGTGACCGGCGGAATCCTGGACCGGGCACAGCGACTGCAGGCACCCGCGGTGAAGAAGTACGTCGATTCACTGCGGCGGAAGTACCCCGACGACTCACCCGCGCAGATCATCGAGCGGCTCGAGAAGCGTTATCTGAACGCGGTCACCGGTTCCGGCGGCGCCGTCGGCGCGGCGGCCGCGGTGCCCGGTGTCGGCACGATGACCGCGTTCGGGGCGATGACCGGGGACACGGCGTTCTTCCTCGAGGCGTCGGCCCTGCTCGCGCTGTCGATCGCCGAGGTGCACGGCATCCCGGTGCACGAGTCCGAGCGTCGCAAGGCCCTGGTCATGACCGTCGCGCTGGGCGAAGAGGGTGTGCTGGCCCTCGGTCGCGTGGTCGGCACCGGAGGCGGTGCGCTGCGCCGACTCGGTGGAGCCGCCCTGCCATCCGGTGCGATCACCAAACTGAACAAGACCCTGGTGAACAAACTCGTCAAGAAGTACGCGATCCGCCGGGCGCCGCTGATCTTCGGCAAGCTCATGCCCGCCGGTATCGGTGCGGTCATCGGTGGTGTGGGGAGTCGCGCCCTCGGCCGGAAGGTCGTCCACAACGCGCGCGAGGCGTTCGGGCCGGCACCCCGGACGTGGGTCATCGACGTCGACTTCAGTGAAGCACCCACCCCGGATCCGCTCCCACCCGGTTCGTGGTGACCGCGGCGGCCGCACCGCACCCGCAGTCGTCGGCAGCCGCGCCCGGCTGGATCCGCCGACTCCTCGGTGAGTCATGGCGATACCGACGCGTCGTCGTCGTCACGATGATCTTCACCCTGGTCGCCGTTGGGGTGGACGTCCTGATGCCGCTGCTGACCAAGGCCGCGATCGACCACGCCACCGGCGTCGTCGACGACGGCCTCTCGCTACGCACCGTGATCATCGCGCTGGTCGTCTTCGCCGTCGTCCGTTACGCCTGCCATCTCGGCCGGCGGGTGTTCGCGGGACGGCTCGCGGTGAACGTGCAGAACACGCTGCGACTCCGACTCCTCGACACCCTGCTGCACCTCGACGGCCGCAGCCAGCACCAGATCCGCACCGGACAGATCGTGTCCCGCTCGATCTCCGACATCCAGGTCGTCCAGAGTCTGCTGGCCATGGCGCCACTGTCGTTGGGCGCCGCGGTGCAGATGGTCGTGGCCCTGGCCATCATGGCGTACCTGTCGCCGCTCCTGACCGGGGTGGCGTTGCTGATCGCCCCGCTCATCGCCCTCGAGGTGTGGCGTACCCGGCGTCGGCTGTTCGCGGCGACGTGGTCGGCGCAGCAGGCCGCCGCCGACGTCGCCCAGCACGTGGAGGAGACCGTCACCGGCGTGCGGGTCGTGAAGGGTTTCGGCCAGGAGGAACGCGCGGTCGACGACCTCATCACCCGGTGCCGGACGGTGTTCGCTCGCCGACTCCGCGCCGCCCGGATCAATGCTCGATTCGCCCCGACCCTGGCCGCCATCCCGCAGCTGGGCATGGTCGGGGTGATCGTCGTGGGCGGCTACCTCACGATGACCGGCGCGATCACGGCCGGCACCTTCGTCGCGTTCAGCACGTACGTCGCCACCATGACCGGCATCGCCCGACTGCTGACGAACCTGATCGTCAACGCCCAGCTGGCGCGGGCGGCCGTCGAACGCGTCTACGACGTCATCGACCATCCCCACGATCCGGGCGACGCCGCGACCGGCACGCTGCCCGGCGGCCCCCTGGGCGTCGAACTGGACGCTGTGGGGTTCGCCCACCACACCCATGACGCCGACGACCCGCCCGCCGTGCTGTCCGGTATCGACCTGCGGATCGAGCCGGGCGAATGTGTGGCGATCGTGGGTCCGCCCGGTTCCGGCAAGTCGACCATCGCCGACCTGGTCAGCCGGTTCGAACGACCCGACTCCGGAACGATCTCGCTGCTCGGCGAGAGCACCGGTGACGAGCCGTCCCGGACCCGGTACCGGATCGACGACCTCGCGCCCGAGGCGCTCCACCGTGCCGTCGCCGTCGTTTTCGACGAGCCGTTCCTGTTCTCCGACACCATCACCGCGAACATCGCGATGGGCCCGGCAGCCGCCGGGGCCGACGCCGCCGACCGGGTTCGGGCGGCAGCCACCGCGGCCGACGCCGCGGAATTCGTCGAGGCGCTCCCCGACGGATACGACACCGTCATCGGCGAACGCGGGCTCACTCTGTCGGGCGGGCAGCGTCAGCGAATCGCCCTGGCCCGCGCCCTGTTCGCCGACCCCCGCATCCTCGTGCTCGACGACGCGACGTCCGCGGTGGACGCGACCACCGAGGCGCGCATCCTGGGCGGGCTCCGCGACCGCCGCGCCACGATGCTGGTCCTCGCCCATCGACGTTCGACGCTCGTCCTCGCCGATCGCGTCGCGGTGCTCGACGACGGCCGGATCACCGCGCTGGGGACGCTCGCCGAACTCGAGGCGACCTCACCGCGCTTCCGCGAGCTGATGTCGAGCACCACGCAACCGGCACCCGACGGCGTCCACGACGACATCCCCGGCGCGGCCCCGGTCGCCGACACCGCGCCACCGCTGCGCGGACCGGGCCCGACCGAGATCGAGAGCCTGTGGCCCGAAGTAGCTTCCGACTCGATCGACGTCGCGGCCCGGACCTCTCCGGCGATGGGGGCGGGCTCACGGACCGGTCGCGGCGGCGGCGTGGCCAGCGCTCTCGGTTCGATGCCGGCCACCCCCCAGCTCCAGGCCTCGGTGGACGCGCTCCCCCCGGCGGTCGAGCGGCCGGAGGTCGACGTCGCCGCCGCCCGACGCGAGAACCCGGTCTTCACCCTGCGCGGACTCCTCGCGCCGGTCCGGTGGCTGCTCGCCGCCGCACTGCTCGCCATCGCCGTCGACACGCTCGTCGGCCTGGCCTTCCCGAGCATCGCCCGGGCGGTCATCGACTCGACCGGACACACCGAGGGGTCGACCCTGATGTGGGCCGCGGTCGGCGGCGTCGTACTGGTCGGAGTCGGCTGGGTCGCCGCGTCGTCGATGGCGATCACCTCGACCAGGGCCGGCGAACGGGTGCTGTTCGGACTGCGGATCCGCAGTTATGCCCACATCCAGCGCCTCGGACTCGACTACTACGAGCGCGAGCTGTCGGGCCGGATCATGACCCGGATGACGACCGACATCGATGCCTTGTCGACGTTCCTGCAGACCGGACTGACCTCGGCGATCGTGGCGGTGCTGACGCTCGTCGGCGTCGGTGTCGCGCTCCTGATCACCGGCCCCCTGCTCGGACTCCTGGTGCTGCCCGTCTTCCCCCTCCTGATCGCCGCGACGATCGTCTTCCGCCGCGTCGCGAGCCGCGCCTACACGCGCTCGCGCGAGCTGATCAGCGTCGTCAATGCGGACTTCCAGGAGAACATCGCCGGCATCAAGACCACGCAGACCTACCTGCGCACCGACGACGCCCAGGCCCGGTTCGCGCGTCGCTCCGGAGAATGGGTCGAGGCCCGGATGGTCTCGCAGCGGGCGATCGCCTCGTACTTCCCGCTCATCCAGCTCATGTCCGACATCGCGACCGCGATCGCGCTCGGCGTCGGCGCCGGGCAGGTGGCGTCGGGTTCGCTCTCGGCGGGCACACTCGTCGCCTTCGTCCTCTACCTGACGATGCTGTTCGGTCCGGTGCAACAGCTCTCGCAGGTCTTCGACGGCTACCAGCAGGCGGCCGTGGGGCTCCGCCGGATCGGCGACCTGCTGCGCACGCCGAGTTCGCTGCGCACCTCGACGAGAGCCGAGTCCCCGCCACACGGCGGGTTCGACGGCGTCGTCGACTTCGACCGGGTCGGATTCCGCTACCAGGGTTCGACGACGGATGCGCTGTCCGCCGTCGACCTGCACATCCCGGCCGGGTCGTCGCTCGCCCTGGTCGGCCGGACGGGCGCCGGCAAGTCGACGATCGTCAAGCTGCTGGCGCGCTTCTACGATCCGACCACCGGACGGGTCCTGGTCGACGGCACCGACATCGGTGACTACGAACTCGCCGGATATCGGCGGCGGCTCGGCCTCGTCCCGCAGGAGCCGCACCTGTTCACCGGCACCGTCGCCGAGAACATCGCCTACGGCCGGCCCGACGCCGATCGGGCCGCGATCGTCGACGCCGCCGCCGCGGTCGGCGCACTGCGCATGATCACCGCCCTGCCCGGCCGGATGAACCATCCCATCGGGGAACGCGGCCAGGGGCTGAGCTCGGGCCAGCGCCAACTCATCGCACTGGCCCGGGCCGAACTCGTCGAGCCCGATCTGCTGCTGCTCGACGAGGCGACCGCGACCCTCGACCAGGCCACCGAGGCGCAGGTCCTCGCCGCCGGTCGGGCGGTGACCCGGCACCGCACGTCGGTGATCGTCGCCCACCGACTGGCCACGGCCGCCCGCGCCGACACCATCGCGGTGGTGGACGGCGGACGGATCGTCGAACTCGGAACACACGAGGAGCTGCTCGCGTTGGGACAGAGGTACCGCGGCTTCTGGGATGCCGGTGTCGATCCCGACGAGCCGGCGGTGCCCCGCCCCGACTCACCCGCTCCGACCAGCGCACGGAGGGCCGCCACGACGGTCACGCGGGCCACCTCGGAACTGACTCCGTAGTAACAGGTCGGTAGGTGTGAGCGAGTCGACGACGCGTAGCATCGTCAGGTGGTTCACCGATAGTCTCCACAAGAGACGACGCGTGGCAGAGAACCCGGCACCTTCAGGGAATTGAGGCGAGATACCGCTGTGAGCAGCAGTTCGATTTCAGACTTCGGACAGAACACGTGGCTGGTCGAGGAAATGTACCAGCAATACCAAGAAGACCCGAACTCGGTCGACCCGAGTTGGCACGAACTACTGAAGAACTACGAACCCGGCGACAACGGTGGCTCCGCCCCGGCCGCCGCTCCGCCCTCGAATTCCGCAAAGCCCACTGCCGCAAAGACTTCGGCCACCACAGCGGCCACCTCGTCCTCCTCCTCGACCACGAGTGCGTCGACCAACGGGTCGGCACGCAACACCTCCGCGCCGGCCACCGAGACCACGCCGCGCAAGCAGGTCACCCTGGATCAGACCCCGGCGCGCACGGCACCGCGCAAACCCACCCCCGCCAAGGAGTCGACCGCCACGAAGGCGGCGTCGGGGCACAGCGTCGCCAGCCGTGACGGGTCGGCCCGCTCGCAGCCCAAGCCCGAGGCGGGCAAGGCCGCCGCGCCCGAGGCCCAGAAGTCCGGGTCCGCGAAGTCGGACGCACAGAAGTCCGAGAGCGCCGACGGCAACAAGGTCCTGCGCGGTCCCGCCGCGGCCATCGCGAAGAACATGGCGCTGTCGTTGGAGATCCCGACGGCCACCAGCGTCCGTGCGGTGCCCGCCAAGGCGATGATCGACAACCGGATCGTCGTCAACAATCACCTAGCGCGCACCCGAGGCGGCAAGATCAGCTTCACCCACATCCTGGGTTACGCGATCGTGCAGGCCATCAAGGCGTTCCCGAACATGAACCGGCACTTCGCCGAGATCGACGGCAAGCCGAACGTCGTCACACCCGCGCACACCAACCTCGGCCTGGCCATCGACCTGGTCGGCAAGGATGGCAACCGCACCTTGGTCGTCGCCGCGATCAAGGAATGCGAGACGATGGGCTTCGCCGAGTTCTACACGGCGTACCAGGACATCGTCCGTCGCGCCCGCGACGGCAAGCTCGGCGCGGCCGACTTCTCCGGCGTCACCATCTCGCTCACCAACCCGGGCACGATCGGCACCGTGCACTCGGTGCCGCGCCTGATGAAGGGCCAGGGCGCCATCATCGGCGCCGGCGCGATGGAGTACCCGGCGGAGTTCCAGGGCGCGAGCGACGAGCAGATCGCCGAACTCGGCGTCGGCAAGCTGATGACCCTGACGTCGACCTACGATCACCGGATCATCCAGGGCGCGGAGTCGGGCGATTTCCTCCGCACCATCCACGAGCTGCTGATCGACGACGCCTTCTACGACGAGATCTTCACCGCGTTCCACGTGCCCTACGAGCCGATCCGCTGGCGTCGCGACCTGCCCGCCGGCCTCGTCGACAAGAGCACCCGCGTCCTCGAGCTGATCGCGGCCTACCGCAGCCGCGGCCACCTGATGGCCGACATCGATCCCCTCATGATGGACAGCGATGCGCGCAGCAGCCATCCGGATCTGGACATCCAGAACTACGGGCTGACGCTGTGGGATCTCGACCGCAGCTTCAAGGTCGGCGGGTTCCACGGCCAGGAGAAGATGAAGCTGCGGGACGTGCTGTCGATCCTGCGCGACGCGTACTGCCGGCACGTCGGTGTCGAGTACACCCACATCCTCGAGCCCGAGCAGCAGAAGTGGCTGCAGGAGCGCGTCGAGATCAAGCACGTCAAGCCGCCGGTCGGTGAGCAGAAGTACATCCTGAGCAAGCTCAACGCCGCCGAGGCGTTCGAGACGTTCCTGCAGACCAAGTACGTCGGGCAGAAGCGCTTCTCGCTCGAGGGCGCCGAGTCGGTCATCCCGATGATGGACGCGGTGATCGACCAGAGCGCCGAGCACAGCCTCTCCGAGGTGGTCATCGGCATGCCGCACCGCGGCCGTCTGAACGTGCTCGCCAACATCGTCGGCAAGCCGTACTCGAAGATCTTCACCGAGTTCGAGGGCAACCTGAACCCGTCGCAGGCGCACGGATCGGGCGACGTGAAGTACCACCTCGGCGCCGAGGGCAAGTACTACCAGATGTTCGGCGACAACGAGATCAACGTGTCGCTGACCGCCAACCCCAGCCACCTCGAGGCAGTCGACCCGGTGCTGGAGGGCCTGGTGCGCGCCAAGCAGGACCTCATGGACGAGGACGATCGGTTCCCGATCCTCCCGCTCATGCTGCACGGCGACGCGGCGTTCGCCGGTCAGGGTGTGGTCGCCGAGACGCTCAACATGGCGATGCTGCCCGGTTACCGCACCGGCGGCACCGTACACATCGTGGTGAACAACCAGGTCGGCTTCACCACCGCACCGGAACACTCGCGCTCGACCGAGTACTGCACCGACGTGGCGAAGATGATCGGCGCACCGATCTTCCACGTCAACAGCGACGACCCCGAGGCCTGCGTCTGGGCCGCGAAGCTCGCCGTCGACTACCGCCAGGCGTTCCACAAGGACGTCGTCATCGACCTCGTGTGCTTCCGCCGTCGCGGACACAACGAGGGCGACGACCCGTCGATGACGCAGCCGGCGATGTACGAGGTGATCGACACCAAGCGCGGCGTCCGCAAGAGCTACACCGAAGCCCTCATCGGCCGCGGTGACATCTCGACCAAGGAGGCCGAGGACGCTCTGCGCGACTACCAGGGACAGCTCGAGCGCGTCTTCAACGAGGTCAAGGAACTCGAGAAGTTCAGTGTCGAGCCGTCGCCCTCGGTCGAGGCCGACCAGACGCTGCCGACGAAGCTGGTGACCGCGGTCGACAGCAAGACGCTCGAGCTCATCGGCGACGCGTTCGTCAACGTGCCCGACGGATTCACCCCGCACCCGCGTGTGAAGCCGGTCCTGGAGCGTCGCGCCGAGGCCGCCCGCAAGGGCAACATCGACTGGGCGTTCGCCGAGCTGCTGGCGTTCGGGTCGCTGGTCATGGAGGGGCGCACCGTGCGTCTGTCCGGCCAGGATTCGCGCCGTGGCACCTTCACCCAGCGCCACTCGGTGCTCATCGACCGCAGCACCGGCTCGGAGTACACCCCCCTCAACCACCTGCAGCCCGCAGACGAGGAGAGCAACGGCGGCCGGTTCATGGTCTACGACTCCCCGCTCTCGGAGTTCGCGGTCGTCGGGTTCGAGTACGGCTACTCGGTCGGCAACCCGGACGCCCTCGTGGTGTGGGAAGCGCAGTTCGGCGACTTCGTCAACGGCGCGCAGTCCATCATCGACGAGTTCATCTCGTCGGGTGAGGCCAAGTGGGGCCAGCTCTCCGACGTCGTGCTGCTGCTGCCGCACGGTCACGAAGGACAGGGACCCGACCACACCTCGGGCCGCATCGAACGGTTCCTGCAGCTGTGCGCCGAGGGTTCGATGACGGTGGCCCTGCCGTCGACGCCGGCGAGCTACTTCCACCTGCTGCGCCGCCACGTGCTCGACGGCATCAGCCGTCCGCTCATCGTCTTCACCCCGAAGTCGATGCTGCGCAACAAGGCCGCGGTGAGCCCGGTCGAGGACTTCACCGAGGACAAGTTCCGTTCGGTGATCGACGACCCGCACTTCCTCAAGGACGGCGCGGACCGCAGCAAGGTGAAGCGCGTCCTGTTGGTGAGCGGCAAGCTCTACTACGAACTCGCCGCGCGACGCGACAAGGAGAAGCGCGACGACATCGCGGTCGTGCGCATCGAGCAGCTCTACCCGGTGCCGCACCGCCGCCTGCGCAAGACGCTCGAGCAGTACGGCAACGCGAGTGAGTTCCGGTGGGTCCAGGAAGAGCCCGCGAATCAGGGTCCGTGGCCGTTCCTCGGCCTCTGGCTGCCCGAGGTGCTGCCGGATGTGCTCGGCGGACTGCGCCGGGTCTCGCGCCGCGCGATGTCCGCGCCGTCGTCGGGATCGAGTAAGGTCCACGCGGTGGAGCAGCAGGAGATCCTCGACGAGGCCTTCGGCGAGTAACCTGCCAGACGACGCCTGCGGCCACCGACCCGAGAGGGTCGGTGGC
>ERZ501011.212-NODE-212-length-17631-cov-9.370790_pt1 | contig 17631 bp, 13 predicted proteins | sample MGYA00248833_ERZ501011 | MGnify/ENA primary metagenome ERZ501011 (study PRJEB25958, sample SAMN03398530) | human skin metagenome | study: EMG produced TPA metagenomics assembly of the Human Skin Microbiome Metagenome (human skin metagenome) data set. | reverse complement strand
CCGCCCGCTGGTGCGCGTCCTGACCGAGGCGCTGCTGTCCGGCACGCCGCTGCGCCGCGTCGCGCTGCACCTGGGCGCGGTCCCGTTCATGAACTCGGCCGGCATGGCGGTCCTGGTCCAGCTGCAGCGCATGGCGTCGCCCCGCGGCGTCGAGGTGGCGCTCGTGACGCCGCCGGCCGCGGTGGTCCGGCCGCTGCAGCTCAGCGGCTTGTGGCACCGGTTCCCGATCGTGGACGAGCACGGCGAGGAGGACGTCCCCGACCTCCCGCCGGCGGGCTCCTAGCCTGACCGGGTGCCCCCCAGCCACTCGCACAGCCACGGACCCGACCCCGACGCGCCGCCGCCCAGCCCGGAGGCGGTCCGGCTCCGGCGGCGCGCCGTCTGGCTGATGTCGCTGCTCCTCGTGCCGGTCGGCCTGGCGACGCTGATCGGGTTGTTCGTCCTGTGGCCCGACGAGGGACCGACGCGCGCCGAGGAGGTCGCGGCCACCTACCTGCCGCCCGGGACCACCTACCCCGACGGCCGGGTGGTCTCGGTCGAGGAGTTCGACTGCGGCGACGCCGGACGGCCGGCGACCTGCGCGACGGCGGTCGTCGAGATCCTCGACGGCGACGGCGCGGGGGACTACGAGCAGATCGAGCTCGACGCCGTGGTGGTCGCCAACGGCGTCGAGGAGGGCGACACCCTCGTCCTCACCCGCGACGCGTCGACCGAGGGCGGGGCCACCTACGGGTTCTTCGACTTCGCCCGCGGTGCACCGATGCTCACCCTCGCGATCGCCTTCGCCGTCGTCGTCGGGTTGGTGGCCCGGCTGCGCGGGCTGGCGGCGCTGCTCGGCCTGGCGATCGCCTTCGTCGTGCTGCTGCAGTTCGTGCTGCCGGGGCTGCTCGGCGACTCCTCGCCGACCCTGGTCACCCTCGTCGGCTCCTCGGCGATCATGTTCGTGGTCCTCTACCTCGCCCACGGCTTCTCCGCGCGGACCACGACGGCGCTGGTCGGCACCCTGTTCGGGCTCGCGCTGGTCGCGATCATGGGCGCCCTGGCGGTGGAGACCGCGCGGCTGACCGGGCTGACCAGCGAGGAGACCAACACCCTCAACAACTTCGACCCGACGCTGGACTTCTCCGGCCTGGTGCTCGCCGGCATCGTCGTCGCGGGGCTCGGCGTGCTCAACGACGTCACCATCACGCAGGCCTCGGCGGTGTGGCAGCTGCACGAGGTGGACCAGGGCATGACCTGGCGCCAGCTGTACGACCGGGGCATGGCCGTAGGCCGCGACCACATCGCCTCGACCGTCTACACGATCGTCTTCGCCTACGCCGGCGCCGCGCTCCCGCTGCTGCTGCTCTTCGATCTCTACGACCAGCCGTGGGACGTCGTCCTCACCTCCTCGGCGCTGGCGGAGGAGGTCATCCGGACGCTCGTCGGCTCGATCGCGCTGGTCCTCGCGGTGCCGGTGACGACGGCGGTCGGTGCCTTCTTCGCCAAGGCCGCGAGCACGTCCGCCGGCGAGGCGACCGAGCGCCGGGTGACCGCCCTGCGCACCCGGTTCGCGCGGTAGGACAGGCTGTGCCCGTGACCACCGATCTCCTCGCTGCCGCCTCCGCCGCCCCCGGCTTCATGCCCGAGGACGAGGGGCTGGCGCTCCACGCGGCCGCCCAGCAGCACGTCTGCCGCCATGGTGGGGCAATCATCCTGCTGCGTGACCATGAGGGACGTGCTACCGGCTTACTCAACAAAATTGCGGCCTACAAAGCCCAGGATGGCGGTCTGGACACCGTCGACGCTCAGACCCACCTCGGTTTGCCCGTCGATGCCCGCGAGTACGGGGCAGCCGTCGCAATCCTGGCGAATATTGGGATTACGAGCGTCCGGCTACTTACAAACAACCCGGCTAAAGCTGAGGCGCTGCGCGATGGGGGACTTGAGGTGACGATGTCCCCCATCGAGACCTCGACTCGTCCTGAGGACGAACGTTACCTGCGCACGAAACGCGATCGGATGGGACACGCGCTGACACTCGGCGTCAGCCCGTCCGAGATGTCCACGCAGCCCCTGGCTAGTAGCCACACGACATCCACCACGCCCGCCCTGACCATCAAAGGAGACCGACCATGAGTTCACGCACCACCCTCGGCCTCTCCGCACCCGACCTCAGCGGCCTCGATGGCAGCGGTCTTAAGGTTGCGGTCGTCGCAGCCCAGTGGCACGGCACAGTGATGACTGGGCTACTTGACGGTGCCTTGCGCGGACTGGTCGATTCCGGAGTACACGACCCCGCCGTCATCCGAGTACCAGGATCCTTCGAGCTGCCGGTGGCCTGTGCCTCCTTGGCCGATCACTTTGACGCTCTCGTCGCCCTCGGAGTGATTATCCGGGGAGGAACCCCGCACTTCGACTATGTCTGTGACGCTGCTACCCGCGGTATTACAGACGTCGCGGTGCGTACCAAGACCCCTATCGGTTTCGGCATTCTTACCTGTGACGATGAAGCCCAAGCCCTCGACCGTGCCGGGCTCGAGGGATCCCACGAAGACAAGGGTTATGAGGCTGCCCAAGCAGCTATCGCTACCCTCACCGCGTTGTCCACTGCCCTTGCGTCTGGCCCATCGTAGACCCAGAGGGCTTAAGGTGGGGTTGTGGCCTTTCGCGTCGTCGTCCTCGTCTCAGGTACCGGAACCCTCTTGCAGTCCCTCATCGACAACCTGCCCGAGCAGGTGAGCATCGTCGCCGTCGGTTCTGACCAGCCCGATGCTGTCGCCCTGCAACGAGCCCAGGCAGTCGGCATCCCGACCTTCGCCGAGCCGCTACCGCGCAGCGATGCGCAGACGACTATGCGCGCGGCTTGGGATACTCGTCTGACTGACGCTGTCGCTCGTTTCGATCCTGACTTGGTCGTCTGCGCCGGATTCATGAAGTTGCTCGGACAGACTTTCCTGGACCGGTTCGGTGGACGCACCATTAACTCCCACCCAGCCCTGTTGCCGTCTTTCCCAGGAATCCACGGCCCCCGCGATGCTTTGGAATACGGGGTCAAAATTACCGGGGCTACTGTCTTTATGGTTGACGCCGGAGTTGACACCGGCCGAATCCTCGCCCAACGGGCTGTGCCCGTCCTCACCGACGACACCGTCGAGTCCCTTCACGAACGCATCAAGGTGAAGGAACGCGAAATGCTTGTCACGGTGGTCACAGAACTTGCCGGGGTGCGTCCCGGCATGGAAGAACTCGGCACCGAATCGTCTCGAAAGGATCCCCAGTGAGCGAACGTCAACCCATCCGTCGGGCCCTCGTCTCCGTCTACGACAAGTCTGGTCTTGACCAGTTGGCCAAGGCCCTTATTGACGCGCAGGTCGAGGTGGTCTCGACGGGGTCAACCGCTAAAGAGCTGGCCTCTCATGGGGTGACGGTGACTGAGGTTAGTGAGATTACGGGGTTCCCGGAGTGCCTCGACGGACGTGTCAAGACCCTGCACCCGAAGGTGCACGCCGGGATCCTCGCCGACCGCCGCTTGACGTCCCATCGTGAGCAGCTGACTGCTTTAGAAGTGAAGCCCTTTGACCTCGTCGTGTGCAATCTGTACCCCTTCGCCGAGACCGTAGCGCAAGGGGGAGATTTCGATGAGTGCATTGAGAAGATCGACATCGGTGGCCCGTCGATGGTGCGTGCCGCTGCTAAGAATCACGCCAATGTGGCGGTCCTGACCAACCCGGACCAGTACGAAGACCTTGCCCGGGCCCTGTCCGAAGGCGGGTACACCATGGAGGAGCGTCGCGTGCTGGCGGCCCGTGCCTTCGCCCACACCGCTGCCTATGACGTCGCGGTGGCCACCTGGTTCGGCAGTCGTGATGGGGTGGCCGTTGACGGCGTTCCCACCTTCGTCGGTACGACCGGGGAGCTGTCCCACCCGTTGCGCTATGGCGAGAACTCCCACCAGGCCGCAGCCGTATACCGTAGCTCCGGCGAGCCCGGCCTGGCCGGAGCCCGCCAACTCCATGGCAAGGCCATGAGCTACAACAACTATGTCGACACCAACTCGGCGCGGCGGGCGGCCTTCGACTTCGAGGCCCCCTGCGTGGCCGTCATCAAGCACTCGAATCCGTGCGGCATCGCTACCGGCTCCGACATTGCCGAAGCCCATCGCAAGGCTCACGCCTGTGACTCTCTGAGCGCTTTCGGTGGCGTTATCGCCACCAATCGCCCGGTCAGCGTGGAGATGGCCGAGCAGGTTGCCGAGATCTTCACCGAGGTCGTCGTCGCTCCCGGCTATGAGGATGGTGCGGTCGAGATCCTGTCTCGCAAGAAGAACATCCGGCTGTTGGAGTGCCCTGCCCCGCACCTGGCCGGTTGGGAGCTGCGTCAGATCGACGGTGGCCTGCTGGCCATGGAGACCGACCTCTTCCAGGCCGACGGCGACGATCCGGCCAACTGGACTCTGGCGGCAGGTGACCCGGTTGATGATGTCACCTTGGCCGACCTGTCCTTCGCCTGGCGGGCATGCCGTTCGGTGAGGTCCAACGCCATTTTGCTGGCCCACGACGGCGCCTCAGTGGGTGTCGGTATGGGGCAAGTGAACCGGGTCGACTCCTGCAGGCTCGCCGTGGAGCGGGCCGGAGATCGTGCCGCCGGATCGGTCGCCGCTTCCGACGCTTTTTTCCCATTTGCCGACGGTCCCCAGGTGCTCATTGACGCCCATATCGCTGCGATCGTCGAGCCGGGTGGTTCCATTCGTGACGACCAGACGATCGAGGTCTGCCGTACGGCCGGCGTCCCACTCTACTTTACCGGGACTCGCCACTTCTTCCACTGATTCCGCGCTCCTCATAGAGGTTTCTTGGAACACGTCAGGGGGTCCGATGGTTCGGACCCCCTGACGGTTCTGAGGGGTCAGTCAAGCTCGGCGATGTAGTCCCATAGGGCGACGACATGCTTGCCGTCAGGCGCCCATCGAACCATGCCTTCGCCCGCGGAGGCGACGGTGTGGATCGTGAAGGTCACCTTCTGACCTTTGCTGATCTTGGCCGGGACCGGGGATCCTTTGACTGGCTGAGCCCAGTGGTATTTTCCGGCCTCGTCTTGCACGTTGAACTGTGTGATCGACAGCGGAATCGTGCCGGTGGCGTCACTGACGGTGACGGTCCAGGTGAGATCGGCAGCCTCGGCACCCACCTTCGTCCCCGCAGGGGCGGTCGGGCCGTGGACATTCATCGTCACGCTATTGCCCCGGTCGAGATCGACCCGCACTTCAACACCTTGGTACGACAGGGCGGGACGCTGGACACTTCCGGTGGCTTTGCGCCCAGTGGTCGGGCTGGGGATCCACGATGGCAGTGGTTGGGACGCCAGCTGCTGGGCCGGGGGACGGGAGTCGGACGGTGCCGGGGTCGTGTGGTCGGAGAAGGAACAGCCTGCGAGCAGGCCTGTTGCAGTACACAATCCGAGCACGGCAACCTGGCAACTGACCCTACGGATGCTGGTGCGGCGCCCTCGTCGGGGCGTGGTGCGACGACTCATGTTCTTCCCGTTCAGTGGTGGCGGTGCCAGGTCCGTGTGTCCAGGGCTGCACCGATGACTGCCAGGCCGGTTTCCATCGAGGCATGGCTGTCGGATACCGGGTCAACTGTGCCCTCGGCCCCGGTGCGGGGCAGACTGGGCTTGCCTGACCGTGAGGGGTGAGTGGCCGGGCCGCGGGAAGGTGCGAGGGATGGGTGGCTACTCGGGGCACCCGCGGTGGTGCTGGCACTCGGGTGGGGTTCGTCGCCGGTGGACACGTTGGTGAAGACGTCCTTCCCGAAGGTTCCCAATCCGGCCTGGGCAGCGAAGCCGAGGTGTCCGGCTCCGTCGAGGCCACCGGAAACGGTGCCAGCCTCAAGCTGACGAGTGTCCTTACCCTTGGAGACGGAGAAAATGTCCTCCATCGTCCGCAGCCAGGAGAAGTGGTTGTAGTGGGTGGAGCTGACGGTTCCGGGCTTGATGTAGGGGGAGATGAGGATCGATCCGGTGATGCCGCCTCCCGGGGTGGCGTCGTGTGCGTCGAAGGTCGACGCCGGAGTTTCCCCCTCAGCCAGGTGGCCTGGGACGCCAGTGGCCGAAAGTTTGACGGACGACACAACACCGGTTGTGGTCAAGGGGTTGTCATTCTTATCGACCAAGGTGAACATGCCCTTTGTGACGGGGTCCGAGGCCGACGCGACCATGTTCGGTCCAAGGTTGGTCACGTTCCCGACGTGGGCCCCCTCGGGAATACCGTTGCCGGTGACCCGGCGTCCGATGTCGGCGAACGTGACGTCAGCTTGGACCGTCGAGCTGCCGGCGGTGGCGGAGGCTTTGAGGGTTGACGCCTGCGAATACCCCCAGCTCGCCCCGGTGTTCTTCGCACCATGGACACAGTTGGACTTGTCGGCGTTGACGAGCTTGGTGTCCTGCTCACACGACGGGGGCCGGGTGATAAAGCCGTTTCCTCCCGGTCCGGGGAAGAGCTGGTTGCCGTGCTTATCGGTGGCCAGGGTGGAGTTCGGGCCGGTGGGCTCCCAGTCGACGTTCCTGCCGTTGATGTTCTGCCCGGCGAGGTCGGCCTTGAGGTAGTTCCTGGCCGTCGTTGTGGCGCCGGGGAAGGTGCCGGGCGCGTACTTCTGGTAGCCGGGGGCGAGGTCCTTCACCGTCTGGGGGGAATAGTTGTACAGCTCGTGTCGGCGAGCAGCCTTGGCGACGTCAGTGTTGTCGGTCGCGTTGTTGAACGACAGGTTCGCGAAGGGCGGGTTGGCCTCGTCGAAGGTGACGTCGATGAGACCGCCGTCCTTGAAGGCGGCCGATTTCTCGATGAGGGGGATGTAGTAGCGCAGCCACAGGTCGGCGGCGTAGAGGCCACCGGTGTGGTTCTTCGGTGGGGTTGTCAGGGGCTTGGAGTAGTCCGGGCTACCGTGGGCGTCGAAGAGACCGGACAGGTTGTTGCCCTTGCATGTAGCGTCGTGGGCGTCTGAGCAGTTGTTCGGGGTGATCCAGTTGAAGGCTGGCACCTGGTCGGCGGGTCGAGACAGATCGCTCACCAGACCGCGGGAGTGATCGTCAAGATTGACGATGTGCTTGGTGTCGGAGGGGGTACCGCCGTCAATCGGATGGGTCAGTGCGTCCTTGCCGGTGCCGTCATTGCCGATGATGGAGTGGAACCACACGAAAGGGAAGTGCTTGGCGACGTATTGGTCGTCAGCCTGGGCGCCGGTGTACGAGGTGATCCCTCTGGCCTCGTCCTGCGCGTTCGTCTTCATGACCTTGGGGTTCTTGTCGGGGGTGTTGGCGAGGGTGCCTGGCGACCCGGCCAGGCCATCCTCACGGCCCGGGTGGTTGCGCAGGTCCTGGGCGTATCCCTTCCACGTCACCCCTGCGGCATCGAACTGGTTGAACAGGGTGGGAATATCCTTGGGGTAGGTGCAGCCATTCTTTCCGGCTGGAGCATTCGGCCCGGCGAGAGACATTGCCTGACCGTAATTGTCATTGCGTCCGAATTCCTTGCCGGTGTGGGTACGGATAATTGAGGAATTAGACCCGAAGTTCGAATTGACGTCCCCGCAATCCTCTTGCAGGTCCATCTGCGGCGCCTGGCCCGAAACGAGGGTGATGTAGTTGTCCTGGGAATAGTGACCGGTGCCGTAGTAGTGGTTAAGGAGAGCCCCCTGGCGGGGGAGTTCCTTCCACAGATAGGAGTTCTGGTTGAGCCCGGTGAAGTTCTCGTCGTAGGACTTGTTCTCCAGGATGATAAGCCACACGTGCTTGATCTTGCCGGTGGCAGGATTCGTCGTCGTGATGGTGGTGTGAGCGGGGGCGTTCCCGGCCTTCACAGGAACTCCCTCGGCGGGCAGGGCAAGCCCTGGGGCGGGGGTTGACAACCCAAATGCAAGGAGGCCGGCGGCGACGGCGGCTCCGACAGCCTTCGTGAATCGTCTGTGGATGTGCATGACGACAGGTCTATACCCGGCAAAGAGAGATTTGTGGGGTTTTGGTGAAATGGTGTTAACCGGGACTGATGTCGAGGCGCCGGTCGAGGTGTCCACCGTACTGGTGAGGTGGCGACGTGTTGCATGCATGACACCGGTCTACCGATGGCAGTCGGAGGCTGGGAGAGTAGCTGGTTAACAGCGCGAAAATTGCTGGTGAATGTGTGGTGATGGTGTGACAGTGACGACGATGACGGCGCTCGGTCGGCAAGCGCTTGCGGTGACCGCCAGATGGCTTCGCGACGGACTCTGTAGCGGCAAGAGGGGCCGCTCAAACAGCCTGGTAGTGCCCTGGTTTTCCTGCCAGACGATGATCACTCCATGGCAATTAGAAGGATACCGGGTGCACAGGCTGCCGGTCGGCCACAACTTCCAGCTCGACGCGGACGCTCTTGCTAATGCCCTTGCCGCCTGCCGACGCCAAGGTGAACACCCAGCGGTGTTGACCTGCGAGACCTTCGGAATTCAGCCGAGTTCGAAGCTCATCGAGGTGCTCAAGCAGGCCCGTCGTGACGGTGTGCCAGTTATCGTCGATCGTACTCATTCTTTTCTCGCGCCGTCCCGGACCCCTGCTGACATTGAGGTGGTCAGTACTCGCAAGCTTCTTCCCCTGACCGAGGTCGCATGGGTGCAAGCAGACGAAGACCTTTCGGAACTCGTTGGAACGCGAGACAACAAAGACGTGTTTCTGACGAGCGCCCGGCGTCGGTTTTTGAAGGATCGAGGCCTCGACACCTTCGAAGAGGCTGAAAACCTGGCTGACGACTGCTGGGTTCCAGTTCCTCCTGACGATGACGCCCGAGCTGAATTTGAAGGGTTTAACCTTGCTGAGTTCTCTCGCCGGGTGGACCAGACCCGCGCTGCCCTCCTGAGCGGCTTGGAGGTGGCCCAGATCGTCAATCCGAGTGCCCGCTGCGCGATGGTGCTTTCACACCCGGCCGCCGATGAGTTGGCAGATCGGCTGCGTAACGTCGGCGTGGTTGGGCCATTGCACTGGGATCGGCCGCAGCATTTAGACGTCGACTGGCCCGACGACCTCGTCAGTCTGCCTCCGGTGATGAACGAGACCACGATTGATCGGGTTATTGACGTGGCCACGATGGTGGTCGAGGGAGCGCGGTTCTCGTGGAAAGATAGGGACCTGTTGAGGCCGTGACACAAGGAGGATCCATGACCGCCCAGAAACTCGACGGCAAGGCCACTGCCGCCGCGATCAAGTCCGAACTGGCCGAACGCGTAGCAGCTCTGCGCGATCAAGGTGTCGTACCGGGACTGGGCACCGTGCTCGTCGGGGAGGACCCGGCTTCGCACCAGTACGTCGCTGGCAAACATCGCGACTGCGCGCAAGTAGGCATTGAATCGATTCGTGTTGATTTGCCTGCCGACGTCACCGAGGAGGAACTTGCTCAAAAGATCCGCGGGCTCAATGCCAACCCGCATTGCACCGGTTACATTGTTCAGCTACCGCTGCCACGTCATATCGACACGAACTGGGCGCTTAACCTCATCGACCCTAACAAGGACGCCGACGGCTTGACCCCGGCATCACTGGGGCGTCTTGTCCTCAACGAGCCGGCCCCGCTACCGTGCACCCCGCGCGGCATCGTCGAGTTGCTGACCCGTCATGGCATCGAGCTGCCGGGTGCCAACGTCTGCGTGGTCGGACGCGGTACGACGGTGGGACGTCCGCTCGGGCTGCTGCTGACCCGTCGTTCCGAGAACTGCACCGTCACCCTGTGTCACACCGGGACCCGTAACCTTGCCGAACACACCCGGCAGGCCGACATCATTATCGGCGCTGCTGGGTCGCCGGGACTCATTAATGCCGACATGATCCGTGAAGGGGCAGTCCTCGTGGATGTCGGTGTGTCACGGACCCCCGAGGGGAAGATCCAGGGCGATTTTACTGCCGACGTGTGGGAGAAGGCCGCGTGGGTCTCTCCGAACCCCGGTGGCGTTGGACCGATGACCCGCGCCATGTTGCTATCTAACGTGGTAGACCGGGCTGAACGGCTCACCGCGGATCCTTCATGAGGCAGCCGCGCCACGCTGCTGAGGCGCCCGTCAGTACCGCGACTCGACATGCTCGACGGAGCGAGCGTTGCGCTGAATCTAAGGAGCATCTTCAATCTTGGTGGGCGCTCACGGTCTGTTTGCTCGGGGTTGCTGCCTCAGCAATTGTCATGGGCACGGGACATTGGCGTCGCGGCGCGATGGTCTTTGCGGCATCGGTGCTTATGGCGGGGATTTTGCGGGTAGTGCTGCCCGAACAAAGTGCCGGGTTATTAGCTGTCCGGACACGGTGGATTGATTCGGTTCTCCTGTTAGGGCTAGGGGCGGTGATGGTCGTCGTCATCCTCACGAGGTGACGTACTCACCTGTGCGATGCCTCACTAGTGGCGTGGGTGGGACATCGCGCAGGGTCTTGCCCAGGACGCAGAACTTAATGTGCGTCCAGGACGCAGAACTTAATGTGCGTCCAGGACGCAACGCCGCCGACGAGCGAAGCTGCGGGCCGAGGTCAGCCCCTCACCGGTTGGCCCCGCGATAGTGAAAGTGGCGAACCCTTCCCCGTTGATCCCAATGCCGGCGAAAGATGGCCCATTCTTGACGAAGATCGTCGTCTGGATGCGTCGGGCCATGAGGTCCAACCGCGAAACATCCTTGGAGTGCATGATTGCAGTGTGACGGTTGCCGTGTTCCAGCTCGACAGCCAAGTCGATGGCGGTCAGGTAATCGGTGACGGGGACCACCGGCACCACTGGCATGAGCATCTCGACTTGCACGAACGGGTCCGACGGATCAGTAACCATTGTCACCAAGCGGGTGTCCTGATGAGGCTCAATCCCCGCAGTTCGCAGGATCTTCTGGGCGTCCTGACCAACCCATGCGGTATTCGGTCGAGTACCAGAAGTGTCGAGCAGTAAAGAACGCAGCTTGGCGAGCTCTTCAGGATCACTGACAACCTGCGCGCCATTGGCCGTCATGGCTGTCATGAGCTGGGGCAGCACTTCGGCGACGACGATGACTTCCTTCTCGGCGGTGCACGGCAGGTTGTTATCGAAGCTGGCTCCCTGGACGATGTCGCTGGCGGCCTTGGCCACATCAGCGGTTTCGTCGACGACGGCAGGCGGGTTGCCCGATCCGGCGCCAATCGCTTTCTTGCCGCTCGACAGCACCATGTTGACGATTTGCGGCCCGCCGGTCGCTACAAGCATCGTGATGTCGGGGTGGTTGATGAGAGCTTTGGTGGTGTCTGGAGTCGGCTCAGTGATGACAGTGATGAGGTTGTCGGGAGCCCCTGCCTCGACCATCGCGCGATTGAGAACGTCAACGAGCCATGCGCTGAGATGACGGGCTCGCGGATGGGGGCTGAAGACGACGGTATTACCGGCAGCCAACATTCCGACGGTGTTGCAGATGATCGTCTCAGTGGGATTCGTCGTCGGCGTAATGGCGCCAATGACTCCGTAGGGGGAGTATTCGAGGGTGGTCAAGCCGTCGTCGCCTTGACGTGCCTCCATGACGAGATCTTCGACACCAGGGGTGCGGGTTGCCGCATAGAGATTCTTGAGAACCTTGTGGTGGGCATTGCCCATCCCGGTCTCCTCGACAGCAGCCGTGGCCATGTATTCCAGACGTTCCTGCTGACTGGCTGCTTCGCGCACGGCATTGATGAAGGTACGGCGCTGCGCCAAGGAACAGTCAGAGAAGGCGAGGAAGGCCTCACGGGCGGCAGCCACTGCGGCGTTGACGTCGGCGAACACTCCGCAGAGTTGAGTGCTGGTGGGAGGGACTGCTGTAGTGGTCATGGCTGCTGGCTCCTTCGGGTGTGGAGTCCTGGGGGAGATCCGCCTCCTTGCGGTGGACATCAGGACATCTGATGCATCGACCATAGAAATGGTGGTAGTCGCTCGTCTAGAGCAACAACTAGAACGGGTCCGAGGTGCAGTTAAGGCATGCCTGTGTGTGCACTAATGTGCATTTCTGCGGATGCCTTAATTGTGGCCTTTGCCACTGCGCACTAACCCTTTAGATAAGGCTTAAAACCGCTTTATGGCAGTGTAGTAAGCATCATTATCGACAACTCAGGAACCACGATGTACTGCACATTCGTGCACAAGTGTGGTGCATCTCTCTCGACGCTCGGTTACCGGCCGAAACCATCGAAGTTTCACGCCGTGACGCGCAGAACGGGCCCGGAAACTTGACGTTTTCCGGGCCCGTTCGTCGGGTCGATCAGATGAGGCCGAGTTCCTTGACGGCGTCACGTTCGTCGGCCAGCTCCTTGGCAGAGGCGTCGATCTTGGCGCGCGAGAAGTCGTCGATGTCAAGACCCTGAACAATCTCGACCTTGCCGTTGGTGATGGTCACCGGGAAGGAAGAGATGAGGCCCTCGGGCACGCCGTAAGAGCCGTCAGACGGAATCGCCATGGACACCCAGTCTCCCTCAGGAGTGGAGCCCATCCAGTCGCGCATGCACTCGACGGTGGCGTTAGCGGCCGAGGCAGCCGAGGAGGCGCCGCGCGCGTCGATGATGGCAGCGCCACGTTTGGCGACGGTTGGGATGAACTCGTTCTCGATCCAAGCTTCGTTCACCAGGTTGGTTGCCTTCTGGCCGGCGACCTCGGCGTGGAAGACGTCGGGGTACTGGGTGGAGGAGTGGTTGCCCCAGATGGTCATGTGACGGACGTCATTGACAGTCTTTCCGGTCTTGCGGGCAAGCTGCGTCTTGGCGCGGTTGTGATCTAGACGAGTCAAGGCGGCGAAGTGGTTGTTCGGGATGTCGACCGCGTTGGTAGCAGCGATGAGGGCGTTGGTGTTAGCGGGGTTACCGGTGACGAGAACGCGGACGTCGTCGGCGGCGACGTCGTTGAGGGCCTTGCCTTGGGCGGTGAAGATAGCCCCGTTCTTGGTGAGCAGATCGGAACGCTCCATACCCGCCTTGCGGGGCATGGCGCCGACGAGGAAGGCGGCGTTAACTCCGTCAAAGACCTTCTTCGGATCGTCACCGATCTCGATATTCACGAGATTGCCGAAGGCGCAGTCGTCAAGCTCCATGACGACGCCCTCAAGGGCTTTGAGGGCCGGGGTGATCTCGAGAAGGCGAAGCTCGATAGGAGTGTCTCCGAGCAGCGAACCGGAAGCAATGCGGAACAACAAGCTGTAGCAAATCTGGCCAGCAGCTCCGGTGACGGCAATCTTGACTGGGGTCTGGGTCATGGATCTCTCCTTGAAAGTCCTCGATGACACTTGGCTATTTTGAAGCCTACTCGCGGTGACGACGCGAAGTTGGCCGGGGGACTTATTCGTATCAAGAATGACCTCGCCCATGGGGGCCAGGTGGTGGCCCCCATGTGGGATCGGGTGACGGCCCTGGTGGAGGCGTCAGGAGGTACCGCTACTGCAAGATGACGGTGCGCATTCCGTCTAGGAAAGTGCGGTGCTCAGCGAACAGACGGACGGCCTCGTTAAGGGTGGCAGATTCGGTGTCCTGGCCGACGGCGGTGAGTTGAGCCACCGTCTGAGAATGGTTGACCCGTTGCACTCGCTGTTCGATGATGGGGCCCTCGTCGAGGTCGACAGTGACGAAGTGGGCCGTCGCGCCAATGAGCTTGACCCCGCGGGAATGGGCTTGGCGGTACGGGTTGGCACCTTTGAAACCGGGCAGGAAAGAATGATGAATGTTGATGCACCGTCCTGATAGTTGCTCACACAGTTCAGGAGAAAGGATCTGCATATAGCGAGCCAATACGACGAGCTCGACGTCAAGGTCCCCGACGGTGCGCAATACCTCCTGCTCGAAAGACGTCTTGGACTCGCGGTCGACTTTTTGCCACCGGAACGGAACCTTATGGAAAGCAGTCAAGTCGGCGAGGTCAGGATGATTCGCCATGACCTGGACAACGTCGATTGGCAGCCGACCAGCGTCCCGGTTAAACAGCAAGTGAGACAGACAATGGGACGCTTTGGAGGCCAAGATGAGGGTACGGACGGGACGCCCCAACTCGTCGACGTGGACAGTAGCGTTGCACTTTCCGGCGAGCTCGCTGACGGCCGACTCGAGGTCGGCGCGGCTGCTCGCTGACTCGACCTGCAACCGGATGAAGAAGTTTCCGGTGTCGGTGCTAGTGAATTGCTGACACTCTGTGAGGTTTCCGCCCACCTGGGCGCACGCCCCGGTAACGGCATGGACAAGTCCGGGGCGATCCGGGCTAGTCCAGGTGACAACGAGCTCATGGGATTCCGACATGACCGGTACAGTAGTCGGCCTCGTCACACCGGATGCGATATCTCGCGAACTGGATGACGGCAATTCGGTGTTCTACGGTGTTCCTTTTCGGTGTGTCAGAAATGTCCACCACCTCCACTATTCTTAAGACGAAGTGCCGCTAGACGCCCTGACGGGTTGCACAGCGGCGTTCCCCTCGATCACAGGAGTTCGTGCATGCCTACCATCGTCTGGACCAAGATCGACGAGGCCCCCGCCCTCGCATCATATTCCTTACTTCCCATCGTGGAGGGATTCCTCGACGGGTCGGGTATTGACATCACGACTTCGGATATTTCGTTGGCGGGGCGCATCCTGGCCCAGTTTCCGGATCGTCTGAACGAAGATCAGAAAGTTGCCGACCACCTAGCTGAGCTGGGTGAGCTCACCGGTTCCCCGGATGCCAACATCATCAAGCTGCCCAATATCTCGGCATCGGTCCCGCAGCTTAAGGCTGCTATTGCCGAGCTGCAGTCCCAGGGCTACGAGCTTCCGGACTTCCCAGACAAGCCTTCCACCGATGAGGAGAGGGAAATCGCTGCTCGCTATGCCACCGTGCTCGGTTCGGCGGTAAACCCCGTATTGCGTCAGGGGAACTCCGATCGTCGCGCTCCCACCGCAGTCAAGGCATACGCCAAGGCTCACCCGCACCGGATGGGTCAGTGGACTGACCAGGTCAAGGCCCGAGTCGCGCATATGGATCACGGAGACTTCTTCGACCACGAGGAGTCCTTCGTCTCCCGGGGGCAGGATCTCGACGTTGTGCTCATCAGGACCGATGGTTCCGAGACGACCTTGGCCAGCGGCATCAAGACTCTCGACGGTGAGATCGTTGATGCCACCTTTATGTCCGTTGATGCCCTTGACGAGTTCTACGCTTCTTCCCTAGCTCAGGCCAACGAAGAGGATCTACTGTGGTCGGTTCACCTCAAAGCGACGATGATGAAAGTCTCCGATCCGGTCCTCTTTGGCCATGCAGTGCGCACTTTCCTAGTCGACGTCTTCGATAAATACGGTGACGACCTCAACTCGGTAGGCGTCAATCCCGATCTTGGACTGGGCGATCTTTATACCCGTCTCGAAAAACTTCCCGCAGAACGCGCGACTGCAATTAAGGCGGCCATCGATTCTGCCTTCGCTGCTCGCCCGGCCCTGGCCATGGTCGACTCCGACAATGGCATTACCAATCTGCATGCCGGAAATCTCGTCATTATCGACGCTTCCATGCCAACTGTCGTCCGCGATTCCGGATGTATGTGGAACGCCGAAGGTAAGCGTCAGGAGACGCTAGCCTGCATCCCCGATCGCAGCTACGCCACCATGTACGCCGCGATTATGGACGACTGCCGCGAGCATGGCGCCCTCGACCCGGCCACCATGGGTGATGTCCCGAACGTCGGTCTGATGGCTCAGAAGGCGGAGGAATACGGCTCCCACCCCACCACGTTCATCGTCCCCCATGACGGCCGCGTTGAGGTGCGCTGTGGTGACGAGGTGTTGACGAACCAGCAGGTCGAAGCCGGTGACGTGTGGCGCATGAGCCGGGTGCGTGACATCCCGGTGCGCGATTGGGTGCGCTTGGCCATTGAGCGGGCACGCATCACCAATACCCCGGCGGTATTTTGGCTCGATAAGAACCGTGCTCATGACGCCCGCGTCATTGAGAAGGTCAAGGCCTATCTGCCGGAGCACGAGGGGTTGGATATTCGCATCCTGGCCCCTGCCGACGCTATGAAGTTCACCCTGGCGCGGATCCGCCGCGGGGAGGACACTATTTCGGTAACCGGCAACGTGCTGCGCGACTACCTCACTGATCTCTTCCCGATTCTGGAAATTGGCACTAGTGCCAAGATGCTCTCGGTCGTCCCACTGCTGGCCGGTGGCGGCTTGTTCGAAACTGGTGCCGGAGGCTCGGCGCCCAAGCATGTCGCCCAGTTCGTCGCTGAGGACTACCTGCGGTGGGATTCCCTGGGCGAGTTCTGCGCTCTAGGTGCTTGCCTTGAGCACATCGACCAGACCAGCGAGGGCACCAAAGCGGGAATACTTGCGGCGACCCTTGACAAGGCTATCGGTGCTTTCCTCGAGAACGACCGCTCCCCGGCCCGCAAACTCGGACAGAGCGACAACCGGGGGTCTCATTACTGGCTTGCCCGCTATTGGGCTTCCGAGCTGGCTGCTCAGCATGATGATGCTGAACTTGCCGACCGATTCTCCGATGTCGCGACCGAGCTGGCTGCTCGTGAGGACCAGATCCTGAAGGAGCTCAACGGGGTCCAGGGCAGCCCGGTCGATATGGGCGGGTACTACCACCCTGACGAGGAGCTCGTCGCGGAGGCCATGCGTCCCAGCACCACTTTTAACGCGATCATTGAATCCCTGTGAGTGCAGCCCCGATTTCGGCCGGTCATGAGGATGTGGACCGACGTCGGTGGTTCATCACCATCGGCATCGGTCTTGCCGTGTGGGTGGCTCAACGCCTGGCCCTCATAGCGGCGATGGCTTCGGACGGACCGGTCGTTCCGAGGCTGACTCGATGGGACGGAAGGTGGTATTCCGTCATTGCGGCTGGGGGTTATCACTGGCCCAACCCCATGTTTGGCCATACCGATCCCTGGATATCCGATCTGGCGTTTTTGCCAGGGCTGCCAGCTCTTGGCAGGGTGATCATCCTTGTCACCGGTATGTCGCCGTATTTAGCGATCCTCATTGCCGCGCAGATGGGTTTCCTCACAGCCGCTGCGGTCATCACAGCGGTCGGACACCGAGTGGCAGGACCGACCGCAGCGGTGCTGTTGGTGGCGTGCTGGGGCGCTGCGCCTCGTGCTGTCGTTGAATCGATGGGATACACCGAGGGCTGGTTCATCGCCCTTGTTGGGCTCGGGCTGCTTGCCATCCTGTCGGGACGGTGGATCCTCGCGGGCGTATTCGTTGGCGTCGCCGGTCTGTTCCGGGCATCCGTCGCCCCGGTGTGCATCGTCCTCGGTATCGCGTGGTTGACGAGCCTGTGTACGAAGGCTGAAGCGGGGCAGCGGTGGCGTCGTTTCGTCGGGATGGCGTTGAGCCCGCTGGGATTGCTGACCTGGTTTGTTATCGTCGCTCATCGCACTGGTAGATGGAATGGTTACCTGCTTGTTCAGAAGGCGTGGGGGAGCGAGATGGGGACCCTGCTTGACACGTGGGAAGACCTTCATTCGCGGATGGATCACGTTCCGTTCGACTGGCGGTATACCGGCTTGGTCGCCCTGACCTGGTGCATGTATCTCGCCCTTGGCATCGTCATGGCAGTTCGACGCGAACAGGTGTGGTTGACGGGATACGTGCTTGTGACCGTGATCTTCGTTGGTCACATGCAGGGGTACTTCAACTCCA
>ERZ501011.211-NODE-211-length-17640-cov-7.284618_pt1 | contig 17640 bp, 15 predicted proteins | sample MGYA00248833_ERZ501011 | MGnify/ENA primary metagenome ERZ501011 (study PRJEB25958, sample SAMN03398530) | human skin metagenome | study: EMG produced TPA metagenomics assembly of the Human Skin Microbiome Metagenome (human skin metagenome) data set. | reverse complement strand
GTTCGTGACGCACGAGGAGGCGAAACGCCTCCAGCCGCGTCGATTGCGCCAGGGCGGCGAGCGCCAGGATCGCGGGTTCGGTTTCCATAGTTCCGAATTAGTCGAAATATGGATATGTGCAAGCCCTCTCCGCGCACAACGCAGTAAGCCTACGGTCGAGAGGTTGGCGGCTAGGCCTGACGCGGTCTTTCGACTTCGATTCCCACGACACTGTGGAGATATTCGATGGCCCAGGCCGACCCCCCGCTGAAGCGTACGATCAAGAAGCCCCAGTTGCGCCAGATGGTGCCCCTGGCCGACAGCACCATCTGGGAGATGGAGCAGCGCGGCCAGTTTCCGAGACGGTTTCTGCTGACGCCGCGCTGCGTGGTCTGGGATCTCGCCGAGGTCGAGGCCTGGCTCGCGCTTCGCCGGGCCAAGCCGATCCGCAGGGCTCCGCCGCCTGACGTGCGCAAGCGGGTCAGCCGACCGGTCAGAGCCGCGGATCGAAGCGAGGACCGGCCGTTTCCGGGAAGACGAGCACGGGTGTGAACGCCCGTCCGGCCTCCCAGGCGTCCACGGCGTTCGACCACTCCTGGGCCATGTGACGGCGCTGGGCCTCGAACTCGGCCTTGTTGTAGACGCCGCGGGACGACCGCTCCTCGTGGGCCAGACATTTCTCGATCCAGTCCGAGTTGAAGCCCATCTCGTGCAACAGCGTCGAGGCGGTGCGCCGCAGGTCGTGGACCGTGAAGGGCTCCAGCGGCAGGTCTCGCTCGCGCGCCCGCTCGGCGATCGCCGAGGTCACCCGGTTGAAGGTCGCCCGCGACATCGGCGCGTCGGCGTCATAGCGCGAGGGCAGGATGTAACGGGAGTTTCCGGCGCAGGTCTTCAGCGCGATCAGGATGTCGAGCATCTGGGTCGAGAGATAGACGTTGTGCGGCCGCGACCGCTTCATCCGCTCCTTCGGAATCGACCAGACCGCGTTGGCGAAGTCGACCTCGTCCCAGACGCCATCCTGCAGCTCGCTCTTGCGAACCATGCTCAGCAGGATGAACTTCAGCCCGAGGCGGATGGTCGGCAGGGTGGCCACCTCCCCCAGCAGGTTCAGCGCGATCCGGATCTCCGTTGGCGACAGCGACCGGTCACGTGGCCGGAAGGTGGCGATCGAGGCCGGCCCCACCCCGTCGGCGGGATTGTCGATCTTCTCCCCGTGCAGGATGGCGTAGGCGTATATCTGTTTGACGATGTCGCGCACGTGCACGGCCGTCGCCGGCGCGCCCCGCTCGACGATCGTCTTGCAGTGGGCGCGAAGATCGTTGGGGGTGATCTCGTTCAGCAGGCGGGTGCGCCATTGAGGCAGGATTTCCCGGTTGAAGATGGACCGCCGCATGTTGCGGGTGCTGTCCGCCATCGGAGCATGATCCATCCATCGGATCGCCACCTGCTCGAACCTCTGGGCCTCCTTCAGCCGGCGCTTGACCCGCTGCTTGTCCAGCGCCGGCGAAACGCCTTCGGCGATCTGGCGCTTCGCCTCGACCAGCTTCTCCCGCGCCCTGGCGAGCGAGAGCCCGGTCGGGCCGTAGGCGCCGAACGTGACCGTCTCGCGCCGCCCGTTGAAGCGGTAGTCGTACTTGAAAGCGATGCCGCCTGTCGGTGTTACGAGGACGTACAAACCGTCCCTGTCGGTCTTTTTGTAAGGCTTCGTTTTTCCACGTGTATTTCGCAATTCAGCGTCGGTGAGCATGCCGTTTTCACTCCAAAAGACCGTCAGGCGTTTTCGGGACCTTTCGGGATCTTTTTCCTCAGCCAAATCCGCAGCTTGGCTCAGAAAAAAGACCGTCAGGACGCCCTCGGTCCTATGACGGTATGGAGCGGAGTCTCCGCGAGCAATGGCGGCGGGACCGTCGGAGCGACCGACAAAAACGAAAGCAGCCCCTCGAAAGGTATCGAGAGGCTGCGAAAGCATTTATCTTGCAAGTCAGTGATTTAGCGCTATATTTCAAAGCGCCGCCGAAAGACTTCGAAAGCCCTGAATCACTCCCATTCGATCGTTCCCGGCGGCTTGGAGGTCACGTCGTAGACGACGCGGTTGACGCCGCGGACTTCGTTGATGATGCGGGTGGCGGTCTTGGCGAGGACGTCCCAGGGGAATGGGTAGAAGTCGGCGGTCATGCCGTCGGTGGAGGTGACGGCGCGCAGGGCCAGCACCTTTTCGTAGGTGCGGGCGTCGCCCATGACGCCGACGGTCTTGACCGGCAGCAGCACGGCGAAGGCCTGCCAGATGTCGTCATAGAGGCCGGCCTTGCGGATCTCCTCCAGATAGATGGCGTCGGCGTCCTGCAGCGTGGCGACGGCGTCGGGCGTGATCTCGCCGGGAATGCGGATGGCCAGGCCCGGTCCGGGGAACGGATGGCGGCCGACAAAGGCGTCGGTCAGGCCCAGCTCGCGGCCCAACGCCCGGACCTCGTCCTTGAACAGCTCGCGCAAGGGTTCGACCAGCTTCAGCTTCATGAAGTCCGGCAGGCCGCCGACGTTGTGGTGGCTCTTGATCACCGCCGAGGGTCCGCCGGATGCGGACACGCTCTCGATCACGTCGGGATAGAGGGTGCCCTGGGCCAGGAACTGCGCGCCCTCGATCCTGGCGGCCTCGCGGTCGAACACCTCGATGAAGACACGACCAATGGTCTTGCGCTTGGTCTCAGGGTCGGAAACGCCAGCCAGCTGTCCCAGGAATTCCTTCGACGCATCAACATGCACCAGCGGGATATTGTAGTGCTCCCTGAACAGGGTCGTGACCTGCGTCGCCTCATCCTTGCGCAGCAGGCCGGTGTCCACGAAGACGCAGGTCAGCTGGTCGCCGATGGCCTCGTGGATCAATACCGCAGCGACTGAAGAATCGACGCCGCCCGACAGGCCGCAGATCACCTTGGCGTCGCCGACCTGCTCGCGGATTTTCGCGATCTGCTCGTCGCGGTAGGCGGCCATGGTCCAGTCGCCGTCCAGCCCGGCGATGGCGTGGGTGAAGTTCTTCAGGATCGCGGCGCCGCGGGGGGTGTGCATGACCTCCGGGTGGAACTGCACGCCGTAGATGCGCCGCGACTCGTCGGCGATGGCGGCGAAGGGGGCGCCTTCCGAGGTGGCGATGACCTCGAAGCCGTCGGGGATCGCGGTGACGCGGTCGCCGTGGCTCATCCACACCGGTTCACGGTGATCCACCGCACCGACGCCAGCGAACAACGGGCTTTCCCTGGTGACGACGATCTCGGCGCGGCCGAACTCGCGATGGTGGCCGCTCTCGACCTTGCCGCCCAGTTCGGCGCAGATCAGCTGCTCCCCGTAGCAGATGCCCAGGATCGGCACGCCGGCCTCGAACACCGCGTGATCGACACGCGGGCTGTCGGCCTCGGTGGTCGAGCTTGGGCCGCCCGACAGGATGATCGCCCGGGGCGACATGGCCGCCAGCGCCGCGCCCGCCTTGTCGAACGGGTGGATCTCGCAATAGACGTTGGCCTCCCGCAGGCGACGGGCGATCAACTGCGTCACCTGGCTTCCGAAATCGACGATCAGAACCTTCTGGTGATCGCCGGGCGTGGTCGGAGCGGGGGTCATGCGGCTGTCTCCGTCAGAGGTAAGCAGGCGGGGTCTTGGCCGACATCGGCCGGTGTTTGGAGGCAGGCCCGGCCCTGCGTCGTCAGCACGTCGACGAGCCGATCCCAGGCGGCGGCCAGGTTCCGATCGACATGGTGCAGGGTGGAGGTCCAGTCCTCCAGCGCCTTCAACTCGGTCCGGACGTCCGACACGCCGCGCAGGGCGACAAGGGGCACGCCGAAGCTCTGGCAGGCGCGCAGAAGAGCGAAGGTCTCCATGTCCACCATCTCGGCCTCGATCTCGTCGTAAGCCGCGCCAGAGACGACGTTCGCGCCGGTCGACAAGGCGGCGGTCGGAACGTCGGGGATCGGGTGCGGCAGGGGCAGGACAACCGGCATGTCCAGCAACGGCGTCACGCCGCGTGGAAAGCCGAGCGGGCTCGCGTCCATGTCGCGATAGCCGACGGATGACGCCTGATAGACGGCGGCGTGCTCCAGAACGCGCGATCCGCACGATCCGAGCGACACAACCGCGTCGGGAAGGCGTCCTTCCTGTTCCAGCCGCGCGAGCGCCGTCGTCAGGCTCACCGCCGCCTCCACCGGGCCGACTCCGGTCATCAACGGCCGGATGCGCGACCGCAGATGCTCGCCGTACTCGGCCGGAGCCGCCATGACCGGGAGGATGCAGACCGTTCCGCACCGCTCCATGCGCCCGCCGTCGCTCATGCGGCGCGCTCGTAGGCGGCGAAGAAGAAGCCGTCCGTGCCGGTGGACGCCGGCGAAAGACGCAGGGCGTGCCCCGGCGCCTTGTCGATCAGCGCCGCCAGCGCAGCGTCGCCTCGCGGGATCAGGTCGGACAGCGCGATCGGGCGGAAGTCGCCATGGGCGGCTTCGAAGGCGGCGAGGCTGGACTCGTTCTCGCGGCTCAGCATCGAGCAGGTGACGTAGACCAGGCGTCCGCCGGGCTTCACCAGCCGCGCCGCCTGGCCCAAGATGCGGACCTGCAGCGCATGCAGGCGCTCGACCTCTTCGGCCGTCAGCCGCCAGGCGTCTTCCGGCCGACGACGCCAGGTGCCGCTGCCCGAGCAAGGGGCATCGACAAACACCAGATCGGCGCAATCGTTCAGTTCCTCGAGCCCGCCGCCGTTCTGGCCGATCAGCACCAGTTCAGCCTCCACGCCTGCGCGCTCGAGCCGGGGACGAATGTTGTTGAGCCGCTTCTGCACCACGTCTGAGGCGACCAGCCTGCCCTCCCCGCCGTCGGCCAGATCCATGGCCGCCGCAAGACCCAGCGTCTTGCCGCCGCCGCCGGCGCAGTAGTCGACCACCGTCATGCCGGGTTTCGCACCCGCCAGGGCGCAGACGACCTGACTGCCCTCGTCCTGGATCTCAATGCGCCCCGCCTGGAAGGCGTCCAGCGCCTGGACGTTCGGCGGCGGCTCGGCGGCGAGGCGCAAGCCGACGGGCGACAGCGGCGTGTGTGCGGGATCGAGCCCCGCCTCGCGCAATTCGGCCTCCACGGCCTCGACGCTGGCGCGGGCGGTGTTGACCCGCAGATCGATCGGCGCGCGCGGGACCATCAGCCCTTGCGCCTCCTCCGCCCAGCGATCGCCGAAGGTCGCCTTGAAGTCCTCGACCACGAACTCGGGCAGGCCGGCGGCGATCCAGCCCGGCAGGTCCCCCGGCTGGGCCGTCAGGCGGTTGCGCTCCTGCTTGGACAACGGACGCGGTCCGTATCCCTCGCCAGAGTGCAGCGCCTCGATCTCCTCCAGCGACAGGCCGTCGATGGCGGACAGGGAGCCGATCACCAGCGCCCGTCCGTCCTCGCGTCCGCCCATGATCCACGACAGGCGGCCGCGCGCGCGCAGCACCTTGTAGACGCGGTCGGCGATGGCGCGCCGGTCCTTGGAGCCCGCATAGCGGTTCGCCGCGCCCCAGGCCTTGAGCACCGCTTCCGCCGGCTGGCGGCTCTGGGTTATGGAGTCTATGACGGCGCCGGCGGCGGCCAATCGGGCGGCGGGAGTCACTTGGGCGGCATCCTCATAGGAACAGGGCGGCGAGGATCAGAACCAGCCCGATCAGCGAGACAAGCCACGCCAGCGACCGGACATAGGGAACGCCCAGCGCATACAGCGGCACATAGACGACGCGCCCACAGAAGTAGAGCCCCGCGCCCCATGAGGTCCAGGCGCCGTTCGCCCCGGCGACATGCGCGATAAGGACCGCGCCGATGAACACCGGCAGGGTCTCGAACAGATTGGCCTGAGCCCGCTCCAGCCTGTCTGTGATCGGTCCCGCCGAGCCCTTGGGTTCGTCACGCGCGCCCGCGTTCCAAGCCAGGCCGAACCGCGCCGTCCGGCCCGCCGCCGGCAGGAAGATCTGCACCAGCGCCAGGACCAGCGTCAGGGCCAGGTAGAACAGCTCGGTCGTCAACGCCGTCAGCCCTGCCTGTAGTTCGGCGCCTCGCGCGTGATCATCACGTCATGCACGTGGCTTTCACGCAGGCCCGCGCCGGTGATGCGCACAAAGCGGGCGCGTTGCTGGAAGTCGTGCACCGTGCCCGCGCCGACATAGCCCATGGAGGCCCGCAGGCCGCCGACCAGCTGGTGCAGCACCGGGCTGATCGGGCCCTTGTAGGGCGTCTGGCCCTCGATGCCTTCGGGGACCAGCTTCTCAGACGACACCTCCTTCTGGAAGTAGCGGTCGGCCGAGCCCCGCGCCATCGCGCCCACCGAGCCCATGCCGCGGTATGACTTGTAGGAGCGGCCTTGGTACAGGAAGACCTCGCCCGGGCTTTCGTCGGTGCCGGCGAACATGGAGCCCATCATGGCGACGTTGGCCCCCGCTGCGATGGCCTTGGCCAGATCGCCGGAGTATTTGATGCCTCCGTCCGCGATCACCGGAGCGCCCGAGTCCCTGGCGGCGCGGGCGGCGTCCAGCACCGCCGTCAGCTGGGGCACGCCGACGCCGGCGACGATGCGCGTGGTGCAGATGGAGCCCGGCCCGATGCCGACCTTGACCGCGTCGGCCCCTGCGTCGATCAGGGCGCGCGTCGCGTCATAGGTGGCGACGTTGCCGGCGATGATCTGGATGCGGTTCGACTCGCGCTTGATGCGCTCCACGACCTGAGACACCGAGGCGGAGTGGCCGTGGGCGGTGTCGATCACCACCACGTCCGCGCCGGCCTCGGCCAGGGCCATGGCCCGCTCGAAGCCCGCGTCGCCGACGGTGGAGGCGGCCCCGACCAGCAGGCGACCCTGATCGTCCTTGGCGGCGTTGGGGAAGGCTTGGGCCTTCTCAATGTCCTTCATGGTGATCAGGCCGACGGCGCGATAGTCGTCGTCCACCACGATGACCCGCTCGATCTTGCGGGTGCGCAGCAGTTCGCGCGCCTCGTCGCGGCCGGCGCCCTCGCGCACCGTGATCAGGTCGCCGGTGGTCATCAGCGAGGCGGCCGTGACGCCCGGATCGGACTCGAAGCGCATGTCGCGGTGCGTCAGCATGCCGACCAGCTTTCCGGACGCGGGATCGACCACGGGGAAGCCGGTGATCTTCTTGCGCGTCACGATCTCTCGGACCTCGCCCAGCGTCGTGTCCGGCGTGACCGTCACCGGATTGACGACCATGCCGCTTTCGTAGCGCTTCACGGCGCGCACCTGCTCGGCCTGCTCCTCGATCGTCATGTTGCGGTGCAGCACGCCCAGACCGCCGGCCTGCGCCATGGCGATGGCCAGGCGGCTTTCGGTCACCGTGTCCATGGCGGACGACAGCAGCGGGATGTTCAGCCGGATGTCGCGCGTCAGCTGGGTCGAAACGTCGACCTCGGCCGGCATGAACTCGGACGCGCCGGGTTCGAGCAAAACATCGTCGAAGGTGAGGCCTTCGCGTATCTCCATGAGGAGTCTCCGTTTTGCGGGCCGCGTATAGCGGGCGACTCGCCTCAGCGGCAAGGTCTGTCCGTTATGCACCCGATACATTTTATTGGTTTGCAACCCTGCGCGGCTGACACCATTGTCGTTACATGGTCGGCGTCCTGCTCAGCACCGCACGCAAGCTCGCTTTGAAGATCGCGTCCTACGGGGTCATGCACCTCGTGGTCGCGATCCTGGTGGCGTTCGCCCTGACGCGCGACTGGCGCGTGGCCCTGGCGGTCGGCATGGTCGAACCCTTCTTCCAGACCATCGCCTATTCGATTCACGACCGGGTCTGGCACCGCATCGAGCGGCGCAGGCGCGCATCCCGGATCGAAGAGGCGGCCGAGGCCTTCACCGCCCGGCTGGAGGTCATGTCGCCCGAAGAGCAGCAGCGCGCACACGGCGGCCATCATGGGCACAGCCACGCCCTGCCCCGCTCGCTCAAGCAGGTGGCGCTGAAGACCGTCACTTACGGTCTGATGCACTTCGCCGTCGCCGTGACGGTGGCTTACGCCCTGACCGGCGACATCCGCACGGCCCTGGCGATCGGCATCGTCGAGCCGATGGTCCAGACGGTGTTCTTCACCCTGCATGACCGCATCTGGACCCGCATCGAGGCGCGCCGCGCCGCCCGTCGTCAGGCGCTGACCGCCTAGCGCCGGTTCAGGGCCACCAGGAAAACCTCGGCCGAGTCCTTCCGGCTGGAGGCGGGCTTCACGTATTTCACCGTCTCGAACTCCTCGCGCAGGCGCGCCAACACACCGCCCGCGTCGCCGCCCTGAAAGTTCTTGGACACGAAGGCCCCGCCCGGCTTCAGCGTGCGAATGGCGAAGTCGGCGGCGATCTCGATCAGGGCGATGATCTTCAAGTGATCGGTCTGGCGATGACCGATGGTGTTGTGCGCCATGTCCGACAGAACCAGGTCCGGCGGGCCGCCGATGGCGTCGATCAACTGCTGGTCCACGCCCGGATGGGTGAAGTCGGCCTGGATCAGGGTCGCGCCGGGAATCGGTTCGATCGGCAGGAGGTCCACGCCCGCCACCGCGGCCGCGCCCCGATCCAGCGCCACCTGCACCCAGCCGCCGGGCGCCGCGCCCAGGTCGATGACGCGCGACCCGCGCCGGATCAGCCGATGCTTGTCGTCGATCTCGATCAGCTTGAACGCCGCGCGGCTGCGCCAGCCTTCGGCGCGCGCCTTTTCCGACCACTTGTCGGACAGCTGACGCTTGATCCACTGCTGGCTCGACATCGACTTGGTGTCGGCCGTCTTCATCTTCTGGCCCATGCCCCGACCGGCCGCCGTTCCGCCGCTGGGCGGCCGGACCATGCGGCGACGCTCGGGCGCGCCTTCGGGCTTTTCCTCTTCGCTCATCAGCACCACATAGCCCTGACGTGCGTTGCGGGCTATGTCCCCCGCGCACATCCGCCACAACGAGGAGAGCGCCCGATGGCCGAGACCCTGACTTTCACCCTGGACACCGGCGACGGCGAAGCCCGCGACGTGGTCATCACCCTGCGTCCCGACCTGGCGCCGAACCACGTCGCCCGCATCACCGAGCTGGCGTCCGAAGGCTTCTACGACGGCGTGGTGTTTCACCGCGTGATCCCGGGCTTCATGGCCCAAGGCGGCGATCCGACCGGCACCGGCACCTCGGGCTCGAACAAGCCGAACCTGAAGCAGGAGTTCTCGTCCGAGCCGCACGTGCGCGGCGTCTGCTCGATGGCCCGCACGTCCGATCCGAACAGCGCCAACTCGCAGTTCTTTATCTGCTTCGACGACGCGACCTTCCTGGATCGCCAGTACACGGTGTGGGGTCAGGTGACCTCGGGCATGGAGCACATCGACGCCCTGCCCAAGGGCGAGCCGCCCCGCAATCCCGGCAAGATCGTCAAGGCGACCGTGGCCTAAGACGCCCATCGGTTCAGCGGCCGGCCGCCCCAGGGCGCCGGCCGTCCCCCGACCTATTCCTGAGCCGGCGCCGCGAGCTCGAACGGAGAAGGCGGCAAACCGGCGGGGCCGTAGAGATTGCACAGCGGGCTGTCGCCCCAGCAGAACCTGACCTTGGCGTCGGTCGGGCGCGCGCCGGCCAGGACGATCTCGCCGCCTTCCAGCGCCGCATCCACGAAGCGACAATCCTCGCCGGCGTCGCACAGCTGGAAGCCCACGGGACGGTTGGACCCCATGACCATCAGACCGGCGCCGTCAGCGTAGCGGACCCGGATGTCACCGCCCGCGCGCCGGACGCCCTCGGGCTGGAGCGAGCGCGCGACCGCCTGGCCGTCCAGCCGTCTCGCCTCGAGCGCCAGCCGCCGGCCGACCTCCTGCTTGTTGGTCGGGTGGATGTCATAGCGGTCGCCCACGTCGATGGTCACCGCCAGCCCCGCCTTGGCGTCGGCGTTGACGGTGCGCCGCTGAACCTCGCGAAGATCGGCCCAGCCGGAGGCCTGGGCCCGATCGGAGGCGGGGCCGAAGTTGGCCAGCTGCACCACCAGCATCCGCAAATCCGGATTGTCGAAGGCGCGCCGCCAGTCGGAGAACAGGGCCGGCAGCAGCGTTGCATAGCCGGCTGCGTCGCCGGCGTTGGACTCGCCCTGATACCAGGCGACGCCCTTCAAGCCATAGGGCGCGACGGGCGAGATCATGCCGTTGAACAGGGTGCTGACGCCCGATCCGCCTACCCACGGCATGCGTGGAGACGGCGGCAGACCCGCCAGCGGCGTCGCCACCCGGTGCAGCCAGGGGCGGTCCAGCGGCACGGACGATCCGTCGTCGAAGACCAGCCTCTTGTCGGCCGCCGGTCCCCAGGCGCCGCCGCCGCCGCCGCTGTCCAGCACGCCCACGGCGATGACGTTGCGCCCCGCCTTCAGCGAGCCCGCGCGGATGCGGTAACGGCGTGGCGTGTCCCATCCCTGCATGCCGCCTAGATAGCGGCCGTTGATCCAGGTGCTGTCGGCGTCGTCGACGGGCCCGATGTCCAGGGTCGCGGCCTGGCGCGCCTGCGCCCGCGTCAGCTCGACCGTGGTCCTCAGCCAGACCACACCGTCAAAGGTCGCCAGATCCTTTTGCGTCGTCTCCCACGCGCCCTCGGCGGCGATGGGGCGCCACTCCGTCTCGTCCAGCCGCTCGCGGTACCAGCCGCTCTGGAGACCCGGATCGTGGCTGCGCCACCAGGCCATGGAGATGCGCTGCCACAGCGCCTCGCCCTCCTCCGGTGAGCGGACATAGGCGTCCAGCGCCTGCAATGACGGTTGATAGGCTTCCATCCCGTTCAGGGCGTCCCGGCTCAGCCAGTCCTCGATGATCGAACCGCCCCAGGACGCGGCGATCAGACCGATGGCGACGCCTGGATCGTTGCGGCGCAGATCGCGCGCCATGAAGTAGCAGGCGGCCGAGAAATTCCGCGCGCTGTCCGGCGTCGTCGGCGTCCAGGCGGCGAGGGCCTGCGGCTCGGCCGCCGCCTGCGGCAGGCTGCGGCGGGGAATGTTGAACAGCCGGAGGCTGGCGTCGTCGGCCGCGGCGATCTCGGCGTCCGCATTGGCCGCCTGGCGCAGCGTCATCTCCATGTTCGACTGGCCCGAACACAGCCACACGTCGCCCACCAGCACGTCCGTCAGGCGCTGGCTCATGTCGCCCGCGCTGACCACCAGCGCATGCGGTCCGCCCGCCCTCTGCGCAGGCAGTTCGATGCGCCAGCGCCCGGTCGCGTCCGCCGTCGCCGTTGCGTTCGCCGTATTCAGCGACACCGTCACGCGCGTACCCGCCTCCGCCCGCCCCCAGATCGGGATCGGCCGCCCCCGCTGCAGCACCGCATGATCGCCAAAGACCGGATCGAGCAGCGTCGGCGAGGCGACGGCGATCGAGGATTGAACGTCCGCCTCCTGCGCTTCAGCGGACGCCGCATCCCCCGCCGCCGCTACGAAAAAGAGCGCTACGGCCGAAAGCAGCATGAAACGCAAATGTGTCTCCTCGCGGCGGCGATATGGATGGATCATCGGCTATACCGCAGCGGCCCTCTCCACGCCCCATCAAAGTCCAAGGCGATGCGGCGCCGCCCTTGGCGTGACGCGGATCACCGCCATCTCCAGCCGGTCCGGCCATCAGGATGAGTGAGCGACACGAGTCGTTCACTCATCGCTTTCTGCGCTCGATGGGTGGTCGTCTGAGCCTTACCGCGCAGGTGCGACCCGCCAGATCGTATTGGACACGTCGTCGGCCACCAGCAGCACGCGCTTCGCCGGATCGAACGCCACGCCCACCGGCCGTCCGCGCGCATGCTCGCCATCGATGAAGCCGGTCAGGAAGTCGACGGGCGGCCCGGCGGGACGGCCGTTCGCGAACGGCACCCAAGTGACCTTGTAGCCGGACAGGTCCTGCCGATTCCAGCTGCCGTGCTCGCCGATAAAGGCCCCCTGCGCGAACTGGCCGCCGAAGCCGCCGTCGCGTGCGAAACTGAGGCCCAGCGCCGCGACATGCGACCCCAGGGCGTAGTCCGGCGTGACGGCGCGGGCCACCATGTCGGGGTTCTGGGGGCGGGCGCGCGGATCCACGGTCTTGCCCCAGTAGCTGTAGGGCCAGCCGTAGAAGGCGCCGGGCCGCACCGCCGTCAGATAGTCCGGCACAAGCTGCGGTCCCAGCTCGTCGCGCTCGTTGACCACGGCCCACAGCGTGCTGGTGGTCGGCTCGATCGCCAGCGCCGTGGGGTTGCGAATGCCGGTGGCGATGGTGCGATGGGCGCCCGTCGCGCGATCGATCTCCCACACCACCGCGCGGTCCTGCTCCACCGCCATGCCGCGCTCGCCGACATTGCTGTTGGAGCCGATGCCGACGTACAGGCGCGTTCCGTCCGCGCTGGCGGTCAGGGCCTTGGTCCAGTGGTGATTGATCTCGGACGGGAGCTTTGTCACCTCCTCTCCCGGCGTGGTGATCTGCGTCTGGCCTTCCTGGTAGGGGAAACGCAGAAGCGCGCCCTGCTCGGCGACGTAGATCGACCCGTCGACGAAGGCGAGCCCGTATGGTGCGTCCAGGTCGGCGATAAAGGTGGTGCGCACCTCCGGCTGACCGTCGTTGTTCGCATCGCGCAGCAGGGTGATGCGGTTGCCCGGCTTCACGCTGCTCTTGCCCTTGGCCTTGATGACGCCGGCGATGAAGTCCTTGGGCCGCAGCTTGGGGGCATGGCCGCCCATGCCCTCCGCGACCAGGACGTCTCCGTTGGGAAGAACCAGCATCTGACGCGGAATGGCGAGGTCCGTCGCCATGGCCGTGACGGTGAAGCCGGCGGGCGCGGTCGGCGTCTGGCCGTCCCACCCCGCAGGCGTCGCGATCTTCATGGGCGGAACCAGCGTCTCGTTCCGGCCGGGCAGTTCGGGGTTTGGGCCGGTCTGGTTGAGGTTCGGATCACTGGGTCGTCCGCAGGCGGACAGGGCCAGCACCATTGCGGTTGCGCCGAGAAGGGACTTCATCATCAGGCGATCTCCCGCACCTTGGAACTGGAAAAGGCGATCCATGCGCCGGCGAGAGCCAGGCCGGCCGAAAGGATCGACAGCAGCAGCCCGCCGGTCCCCACCGAACTCCAGGCGTCACGGCTGTGATGGAAGGCGTTGGCCAGGCCGAGGAACCAGGCGACGGCCAGAAGGATCACATAGACGAGCTTTCGCACCGGCCGGCCGCGCCGAAAGGACAAGGCCAGATCGATAACGGCCCAGAGACCGAAGAAGCCCCCAAACACCAGTCCGCCGGTGATCAGCCAGGAGGCGAAGTTCGACCACTGGATCTCGGCCGAGCGCAGATAGGCGACATCCGCGATCAGCGCGCAGGTGAACAGCGAAACCAGAAAGGCCAGAAGGATGGCGTGTAGCGGATGCAGAGGTCGCCCCCTGTCGATTGCTGCGGTCATGCCGTCTTCCCTTCTATAAGGCTGAGCTTTGCGTCTGGGATGGAAATCCCTGCGGCCCGATTGGTTCAACAGGCTTGGCCCGGCGAAGGCCCGGTCGGCGAAACGCCCAACCTTCGCGAAAGCCTCACACAGGCGTCATGAACCGCCGGGACAAGGGCGCGGAGTCGAGCCCGGAGTGTTTCCATGCCCCTGAACAGACGAAGCCTGATGGCGAGCGGAGCGGCGGCGCTGGCTTTCTCCGGTCTCGGGCGGCACGCCCTCGCGGCGGCGCAGGAGACCTATGTCAACGAGGTCACGGGCTACGGTCCGCTGAAGGCCGATCCCGCCGGCAGGCTCGATCTGCCCGAGGGCTTCTCCTATCGCGTTCTGTCGCGCGCCGGCGAGGTGATGGACGACGGCCTGCTGGTTCCGGGCCAGTTCGACGGCATGGGCTGCTTCCCGCTGGAGGGCTCCAAGGTCGCCCTGGTGCGCAACCACGAACTGAAGCCGTCGTCGGCGTCGCACTGGACGCGCACGGCCTGGGCCGACGACGCCGGTCGGCTGGAGCGGATCGATAGGGCGCGCGCCTATGGCGTGACCAAGGACGGCCGCATCGTGCCAGGCGGCACGACCACGCTGGTCTATGACATGGACACGGGCGTCGTGGAGCGCCAGCACCTCAGCCTGGTCGGCACCAGCACCAATTGCTGCGGCGGCCACACGCCCTGGGGCTCCTGGCTGACCTGCGAGGAGACGGAGGATCGGCCGGAGACCGCCGACGTGTCGCAGAGCCACGGCTGGGTGTTCGAGGTGCCGGCGCGCGAGACCGGCCTGGTCAAGCCCGAGCCCCTGACCGGCATGGGGCGCTTCGACCATGAGGCGGTGTGCGTCGATCCGGGGACGGGCGTGGTCTATCTGACCGAGGATCGGTCCGACGGGCTGTTCTACCGCTTCATCCCGACCACGCCCGGACGGCTGGCGGAGGGCGGGCGCCTTCAGGCCATGGCGCTGAAGGATGCGCCCTCGGCCGACACCTCCAACAGGACACAGCGCCTGTGGGCGGTCGGCGACTGGCGCGAGGTCGAATGGATCGATATGGAAGACGTCCACAGCCCCAACGACGATCTCCGCATGCGCGGTCATGCGGCGGGCGCGGCCCTGGTCTCGCGCGGCGAAGGCGTATTCTGGGGCGACGGCGAACTGTACCTCACCGCCACATCGGGCGGTCCGATCGAGCGCGGCCAAATCCTGCGCTATCAGCCGGCGGGCGACAACGGCGGACGGGTCCAGCTGTTCGTGGAAAGCACGGATGAAAAGGCGCTGAACATGGGCGACAACCTGACGGTCGCGCCGTGGGGTCACCTGGTGGTGTGTGAGGACAACTATTCGCCCACCATCCGCAACCATGTGAAGGGCGTGGACGCCCTGGGCCGCCTCTACACCATCGCCCGCAACGTGATGGAGGGAAACAGCGAGTTCTGCGGGGCGGTGTTCTCGCCGGACGGGGGCACCCTGTTCGTCAACATCCAGAACCCCGGCGTGACCTATGCGATCACCGGGCCCTGGGGCCGGATCAGCGCCTGATCCGACGCCCGGCGGGCGAGGCGAGGCTGCGCAGCTCGGCCAAAAACGTCGGGTGATCCGTCGCTCCACCATCGAGGCCCGACGCCAGCGCCTCCGCTTCGGCGATCAGGCCGACGACCGCGTCTTCGCCCGGACCGACGCCCAAGTTCACCAGCGACCGGGCGCGGGCGCGCACAAGCAGCAACGCGGCCTGGGGGTGACGCGCCGCCAGCCGCGCGGCCCAGAGCGGCGCATCCTCGTGCGCCCCGCGAAGCTGCTCCGCGCGGGAGACAATCAGCGCCGCCGCCTCGCGCAGCGCCGGCCAGTTCATCAGGAAACCGATCGCCCTCATCACGTCCGGATGCGCGGCCGCCAGTTCGAACGCGCGGTCCAGGGCGACCACGTCCTCGAAGTCGGCGAGCCCTTCCAGCAGCGCGCGCAGATCGGTGGCCGAGAGGGTGCGTTCGAACACTCGCCATCGGGCCTCTCGCGCGTCGTCCAGCCGGCCTTCGGCCTCCAGCACCAAGACCTCCGCCTCCAGCCACGCCTCGGCGGCCGATGCGCGGCCGGCACGCCCGTGCGACGGCGCGCCCGCCGACCGGCTCGCCTCCAGCGCCGCCCTCGCCTCTTCCGCCCGCCCGGCAACGGCGAAGCGTCGCGCCATCTCGACGGTGACTTCGGGCTTGCGCAGGTCGTCGGGCGAATAGGTCTGGACCCAGGCGTCAAGATCGCCGTTGCGGTTCGCCAGCCGGCGCAGCACCAGAGCCATGCGCCCGGTCGGCGGCGGGCGATCGTCCATGAACTCGACCACCAGCCGACCCGCCAGTTCGGGCTGCAGGGTCTCGGCCGCATGACCGATCCAGATCGCCCAGGCGGTCAGCCGCGTCGATAGCGCCTCGGTGAAGACGGCGGCCGAGGCGTCGACGCCCGCCTTCGCAGACAGCGCCGCCAAATCCGATGTCGCCCCCTCGAACAGCAGCGGCAGTTCGCCCTTGGCGTCACTGAGCCGTGCGCTCAAGCGGGGATAGAGGTCGAACCAGGCGACCAGCCGGTCCAGCCCCAGCCGGGCGTCCAGCTCGGCCAGCCGGTCCACGATGATGCGGCGCAGGGCCCTGAGATCGGCCAGCAGCGCCGGCCGCTTGCGCCACGACACCCGCGTCTTGCTGGTCGCAAGCGCCGTCAGGCGCTTGTCGATCTCCAGCGCCAGATCGGCGGCCCCGATCTCGGCCGCCAGTTCCATGCGCAGTCGGCGCTTGAGATTGGCGTCAGCCGAAGCCGCCTCGAGCAGCAGGGCCGCGAGCCTGTCGGCGCCCAGTGCCGCTAGGTTGTCCGAAGACACCGTCTTTCTCGCCGCCGAAGATCGCTTGGCCATGCCCGGGTTAAGCGCGGGGGCGGCGTCCGAGGCAAGGCCGGACGCCTGATCCAGGCCCGGAGACCGCCGATCAATCCTCCGCAGGATACTCGAACGGATCGCTGGGCGTCGGCTGCGTCGGCAACGGCATGCGCGGCAGGGGCTCGTCGCGGTTGGCCGCGTTCAGCAGGAAGCTGGCCAGGATGACCGCCGCCTGACGCAGGTCCTCGGGCTTCAGGTGGTCGTAGCTGTCGATGCTGGTGTGGTGCAGGCGGCTGGAATAGTCGAGCGGGTCCTGGATGAACTGATATCCCGGAACGCCGACGGTCTGCATATAGACGTGGTCGGTGCCGCCCGAAGGTCGCAGCGACACGGTGGTCGCCCCCATGCTGGCGAACGGCGCCAGCCATTCCTGGAAGATCGGGGCGGCGGCGACATTGCCCTCGGCGTTGATGCCCCGAATCTTGCCCGACCCGTTGTCCAGGTTGAAGTAGGCGACCAGATCACGGTAGCCCGCGCGCGGCTCGATCGGCCAGCGGCTGCGCCAGGTGCGGTTGTTCGGAAGATTAGCCAGCGCCGGGTCGTTCGACGGCGCGCGTGTCGCCAGATGCCGGTCCACATAGGCCAGGGAGCCGAGAATGCCCTGCTCCTCGCCGTTCCACAGGGCGAAGCGGATGGTGCGCTTGGGCCGGACGCCCAGCGTCTTCAGGATGCGCGCCGCCTCCATCACCACCGCGCTGCCGGCCGCATTGTCCACCGCGCCGTCCGACGCGACCCAGCTGTCCAGGTGGGCGCCGGCCATGACGTATTCGGTCCCGCGCGCCGTGCCGGGGATGTCGGCGAGGATGTTGTAGGCGTTCACGTCCTCGTCGTGGAAGCGGACCTCGCTGTTCAGCTCCAGCGTCGGCGGCGTGTCGGTCAGAGCGAGCCGTGCGAGACGGCGGTAGTCCTCGGCCGCCAGCTCCATGCCGGCCAACCTGGGCGTGGCGCCGACCTGATAGCTGTAGCCCGTGCCGTGCAGCAGGCCGCCGTCACGTTGAGAGATGCGCACCCAGGCTACCGCGCCCTCCTCCGCCAGGAAGGCGTCGAGCTCGGAGGCGAAGTTCGCCGTCTTCAGCTGGCGCTCGATGGACGCCGGCGAATACTGCGGCTGAACATAGACGTTGCGCTCGGCCAGCTCGGCGCTGGTCCAGCGGCGGAAGGCCGGTTCCGTGGGCTCCGATCCCGTGCCCGGCCGCGACAGCATGACGATCTTGCCGGCGAGCTTGCCGCGCCACTCGGCGAAGTCCTCGACCTCGGTGATGGGCGCGACCACCACGCCGGCGCTGATCACGCCGTTGGTCGAGGGGGTCCAGGCCACGGGAATGGCG
>ERZ501011.208-NODE-208-length-17880-cov-13.702328_pt1 | contig 17880 bp, 15 predicted proteins | sample MGYA00248833_ERZ501011 | MGnify/ENA primary metagenome ERZ501011 (study PRJEB25958, sample SAMN03398530) | human skin metagenome | study: EMG produced TPA metagenomics assembly of the Human Skin Microbiome Metagenome (human skin metagenome) data set. | reverse complement strand
AGTCGACCATCGCGAGTCTCGCGACCCGCCTCTACGACGTCGACGAGGGCTCGATCCAGCTGGCCGGAGTCGACATCCGGAAACTGCAGACCGCATCGGTCCATCGAACCGTCGGTCTCGTCACCCAGGACGGCCACCTCTTCCACGACACCATCCGGGCGAATCTCGTGCTCGCCCAGCCGAACACGTCCGATGACGAGATCTGGGACGCACTGCGACGGGCTCGGCTCGACGAGCTGGTCGGCTCACTGCCCGACGGACTGGACACCGTCGTCGGCGAACGCGGTTACCGGCTGTCCGGCGGTGAGCGCCAACGCATGACGATCGCCCGTCTGCTGCTCGCACAACCGTCGGTGGTCATCCTCGACGAGGCGACCGCGCATCTCGATTCGACGTCGGAGGCGGCGGTCCAGGCGGCGCTCGGCGAGGCCCTCGAGGGACGGACCTCGATCGTCATCGCGCACCGGCTCTCGACGATCCGGGCCGCCGACGAGATCGTCGTACTCGAAGCCGGGCGTGTCGTCGAACGCGGTGATCATCCGACGCTCCTGGCGCGCAACGGACGCTACGCCGAGCTCTACCGGACGCAGTTCGCCGAGGACGACCCCGAGGACTCGGATTCGCTGACGGCGTGACCCTTCGTGACGCGGGCTCCGCAAGCTCCGCCCGCTCCTCAGGGAGCGGGGGCAGACGCGGCCCGGTTTCCTGCTCCCTGAGGTGCGAGCGAAGCGAGCCCAACCACTGCTCCCTGAGGAGGCCGGAGCTTGCGGAGGCCGTCACGAAGGGTCTCGCAAGGTGTCTCACCAGGCCCTTCGTGGCTCGTCGCTAGCGCTCCTCGCACCTCAGGGAGCAATGGATATGTCGTTCTCTCGGATCAGGGAGCAGGGGTGAGCTCAGTCGTCGAGGTCGTCGAAGTTGTCGATCAGGCCGCGGCGCCGGGGGCGATCGTCGGTGTCCTTGACCCGCTCACCGAGGCGGCGGCGGAGCTGCATGGCGATCAGCACGACGTTCACGACGACCACGGCGATCCCGACGACCACCCAGAACCACCGGCCGTCCTGCCACCAGCCGACCGTCAGCCAGCCGATGCAGAAGATGAGGATGGTCGCGCCGACGATGGTCAGCGTCATCGAGAACGTCTGCGCGCTCCGCGAGAAGTCGGGGCCGGTGGTCACGATGATCTCCTGCAGTGGTGGACAGCTGATGGTCGCGGCCGCCGACATGGGCAGCGTGCCGTTGTGGAGCGCAGGTCAGGACTGGATCACCATGGCAACCGCGACGAGGACGGCCACCACCACTATCGCAGCGACCACAAGCATGACCTGCGTCGGCCCCGGCATCTCGCCACCGGAGGTCAGCGCTCGCGTGGTCCGTCGCCACCGCCAGGCCCCGAGAACCGCCAGCGAGGCACCGAGTCCGACCATCACGACGCCGAGCGCGATGTCGACCATCGGCGTCGTCTCGTCGGGAGCGAGGTAGACCACCGCGATACCGGCCGCCATGAAGCCGAGTGCGGTCCGGACCCAGGCGAGCAGCGTTCGTTCGGCGGCGAGGGTGAATCGGGCGTCCACTGCGCCGGGCGGTCTGGTCTCCAGCTCGTCGGCGTACGACTGCCCCGGGTTCACCGCATCCGGAGTCGCCGGGTTCGGGGCACTCACCCCGTCAGCCGGCCCGTTTGCCCGTTCGCTCGTCAGTGCTCTTGCCCTCTCGGATCGCTTCGGCGGCGAAGGCCGCGGTCACCTCGACCGCGTCCAGGGTCTCCGGGTGGCGGGCGCTCAACACCGGGAAGGCGTGCACCTGCCATGCGTAGAGGTGCGCCACGGCCGTGACGCCCGCAGCGTCGAGCGACTCGACGAGGTCGATGACGTCGGGCTCGAGCATCTCACCTTCGGCCGCGACCAGCACGGTCGGCGGGAACGAGGTGAGATCGGCGTCGGCGATGCGGCGCACACCGGTCAGCTGGACGGGCCCCTGGTCGAACTGGGGCGCCAGCCGGGCCATCTTCGACTTGGGCAGATAGGCGTCGGATCGACTCGAACGGTCCGGGTGGACCCCCAGGTCCATGTCGAGGAGCGGCGAGAACCCGATCAGCGCCGTGGGTGTGGGCAGGCCGCGGGCTGCGGCGGCCTCGACCACCTTCGCGGCCAAGAAACCGCCGGCCGAGTCACCGGCGACGATCACCCGTCGGAAGCCACGCTCGTTGATCAGCTCCGCGTAGGCGTCGACCGCGTCCACAACGGACGTCCCGACACCGGCCTTCGGCAGCTGCCGGTACTCGAGTGCGAACACCGGCACCTCACACGCCCGCGCCATCCGCGCGGCGATCGATCGGTGGGTGCCGAGCCCGCAGACCACGAAGGCCCCGCCGTGCAGGTAGAGCATCGCGGTGTCGCCGTCCCGGCGGGACGGTCCGACCGGCATGATCAGCTCGGCGGGCCGCCCGGCGAGGACCAGCTGCTCACGGACCACGCCGCGGGGTTTGGGTCCAACGGCAAAGATGCGGTCGATGAGGAACAGCCCCGCCAGCCCCTGCTTGTTGACCGGCCACAGCGCCAGGGTCGGTTTCAGGAGCGCACGCGCACCGAACCAGATGGGGAACGACCGCAGGCTCGGCCGACGGTGATGAACGATGGGCATCAGATTCCTCCTGTGCCCGAACGTACACCCCGGGAGCGTCCGTTTCAGTCCGTTCGTCGGGGTCGCCGTTCATGGTGTCGAGGTCGTTCGGTCACCTTCGTCGGCTATATTCTCGGACTCGTGACCAGATCGCGGATGCGCCCGGCAGGTGCCGTTTAGGTGCCCATTCCACCTCAATTCCTCCTGTCTGCACAGGCAGACCCGCCGCGCACCCTCTGCGACGTGCTCACCGCCACCGCGCGTGCACACCCGGATGCCGCGGCCATCGACGACGGCGAGATGACCCTCACCTACGGCCAGTTGCTGGCCGTGGTCCGCCGCACGGTCGCACGTCTCGGCGAGGTCGGCGTCGGGCGGGGAAGCCGGGTCGGCATCCGGATGCCGTCGGGGTCGCGGGACCTGTACGTCGCGATCCTGGCGACCCTCTATGCCGGCGCCGCGTATGTGCCGGTCGACGCCGACGACCCGGACGAACGCGCCGAGCTCGTCTTCGGCGAGGCCGAGGTCGACGCCATCGTCGACGCCGACGGACCCCGTTCGACGAAACCGGCGTCGACGCCCGCGCAATCTCCTGCCCGCCCCACACCCGACGACGACGCGTGGATCATCTTCACCTCCGGTTCCACCGGCAAGCCGAAGGGCGTCGCGGTCACCCACCGCAACGCGGCGGCGTTCGTCGACGCCGAGGCGGCCATGTTCCTGCCGGACGCCCCGATCGGCCCGCACGACCGTGTCCTGGCCGGACTGTCGGTCGCGTTCGACGCCTCGTGCGAGGAGATGTGGCTGGCGTGGCGCAACGGCGCGTGCCTGGTGCCCGCACCGCGCTCGCTGGTCCGCAGCGGCATGGACCTCGGTCCGTGGTTGGTGGCGCGCGACATCACGATCGTGTCGACGGTTCCCACGCTGGCATCCCTGTGGCCGCCGGAGGCGCTGGAAGCCGTGCGGCTGTTGATCTTCGGCGGCGAGGCCTGCCCGCCCGAGCTCGCCGACCGGCTCGCCGTCACAGGTCGCGAGGTGTGGAACACCTACGGCCCCACCGAGGCGACGGTCGTGGCGTGCGCCGCCCCGCTGGGCGGCGACGGCCCGGTCCGTATCGGATTGCCGCTGCGCGGTTGGGATCTCGCGGTCGTCGATGCCCAGGGCCAACCGGTGGCCGAAGGCGAGGTCGGCGAACTGGTTATCGGCGGCGTCGGCCTGGCGCGCTACCTCGATCCCGCGAAGGACGCGGAGAAGTACGCACCGATGCCCACGCTCGGCTGGGAACGCGCCTATCGCAGTGGCGATCTCGTGCGCCTGGACACCGCCGGCCTGTTGTTCATGGGCCGCGCCGACGACCAGGTGAAGGTCGGCGGACGGCGCATCGAACTCGGCGAGATCGACAACGCTCTGCAGAACCTGCCCGGCGTGAGCGGAGCCGCAGCCGCGGTCCGCAAGTCCGCGGCTGGCAACAGTCTGCTCGTCGGCTATCTCGTGTCGGCCGATCCCGGCTTCGACGTCGCCGAGGCGCACGCCGAGCTGCGGCGACAGCTGCCCGCCGCGATGGTCCCCACCCTCGCCCTCGTCGACGAATTGCCTACGCGCACTTCGGGAAAGGTTGATCGTGATGCGCTGCCCTGGCCCCTGCCGGGCAGCGACAGACCAGTGGATGACGACGTTGAACTCAGCGAGACCGAACTGTGGCTGGCGCAGCTGTGGACCGACGTCCTCGGCATGACCGTCTCCAGCCCGGACGTCGACTTCTTTGCCGAGGGCGGTGGATCACTGGCCGCGGCCCAGCTCGTCACCGCGGTGCGGGAACGCTACCCCGACATCTCGGTGGCCGATCTCTACGACCGTCCGCGCCTCGGGTCCATGGCCGAGATGCTCGACGCCCGCCGCCCGACGACGAGCATCGATGAACGCCTCGTCGAACCGACCCCACGCTCGGCCGGGCTGGCGCAGCTCCTGCTGACCATCCCGCTGACGACGCTCACCGGATTGCAGTGGGCCACATGGCTCGGTGTGGCGAACAACGTGGCGCTGCTCGTCGCCGACCGGATGGATCGCACGGTCGAGTGGCTGGTCGAGATCAACTGGTGGGTCCTGCTCGCGGCGTTCCTGATCTTCATCACCCCGCCCGGTCGCATGTGCATCGCGGCGCTCGGTGCGCGGGTGCTCCTCGCCGGGGTCGCTCCGGGCGTTCATCCGCGGGGCGGGAGCGTCCACGTCCGGTTGTGGGTGGCCGAGCGACTCCTCGACGCCAGCGGTGCCGCCAACCTGTCCGGTGCGCCGTGGATGATCTACCTCGCGCGGGCTCTCGGGGCGTCGATCGGGCGCGGCGTCGACCTGCACACCATCCCACCGGTGACCGGACTGCTCACGGTCGGGGACGGCGCGTCCGTCGAACCCGAGGTCGACATCTCCGGATGGTGGATCGACGGCGACGACGTCCACATCGGCGAGATCGCCATCAAACGCGGCGCGTCGATCGGCGCCCGGTCGACGCTCACCCCTGGTGCGGTCGTCGGACGTGACGCGGTCGTCGCCCCGGGTTCGGCGGTGTTCGGGCGGGTCAAGGCCCGGCAGCACTGGGCCGGGTCGCCCGCGGTGAAGATCGGCAAGGCCGAGCATCCCTGGCCCGACCACCGGCCCCCGCGGGCGACGTGGTGGGTACCCATCTACGGACTGTCGTCGTTGGGGCTCGCCGCGATCCCCCTGCTCTCGCTGGCCTCGGGCCTGGCCGTCATCGGCGCCTGGGCGCTGACCGCGGACCGGTTGCGCGACGTCGGGATCCGCGCGCTGATCCTGTTACCCGTGGCCACCGTGACGAGCCTGTTCGTGTTCGCGGCGATCACCGCGGTCCTGGTCCGGCTCGCCTCGATCGGGCTCCACACCGGGTATCACCCGGTCCGGTCCCGCGTCGGCTGGCAGGTCTGGATCACCGAACGCCTCCTCGACGCGGCCCGCACGTATCTGTTCCCGCTGTATGCCAGCCTGCTGACCCCGACGTGGTTCCGCATCCTCGGCGCGAAGGTCGGCGAGGGAACCGAGATCTCGACCGCGCTCGTGCTCCCCCGATTCACCACGATCGGCGACGGCGCCTTCCTCGCCGACGACACGATGGTCGCGTCGTACGAACTCGGCGGCGGCTGGCTGCACATCGACGAGGCGAAGATCGGCAAGCGCTCATTCCTCGGCAACTCCGGCATGACCGGCCCCGGGCGCAAGGTCCCCAAGAACGGTCTGGTGGCCGTGCTGTCGGCGACGCCCGACCGGGCCAAGTCGGGCTCGAGTTGGCTGGGCAGCCCACCGGTCCGCCTGCGCCGCACCGCCGCCGAGATCGACACCTCGCGCACCTTCGACCCGCCGGCGACGCTCAAGGTCGCCCGCTCGCTGATCGAGACATTGCGCCTCGTGCCGGTCATGGTCTCGTTCGGGCTCGGCGTCGGACTACTGCTCGCGCTGCAGTACGTGGCCGTCCATGAGCACTACGGGCTCGCGGCAGCGGTGAGCGGTCTGCTCCTGCTGGTCGTCGGCGCGATCGCCTGCGTCACCGCGGCGGCGGCGAAATGGCTGGTCGTCGGCCGCATCACGGTGAGCGAACATCCGCTGTGGAGTTCGTTCGTGTGGCGGAACGAGCTGTCCGACGCCTTCGTCGAGACAGTCGCGGCTCCGTGGTTCGCCAACGCCGCGACCGGCACGCCGATCCTCAACCTGTGGCTGCGGATGCTCGGCGCCAAGATCGGCCGCGGCGTCTGGTGCGAGACCTACTGGCTGCCCGAGGCCGACCTCGTCACCCTCGGCGACGGCGCGACCGTGCAGCGCGGCTGCGTCGTGCAGACCCACCTGTTCCACGATCGGGTCATGGCCATCGACCGTGTCACGCTCGGGGCGGGCGCGACCCTCGGCCCGCACTGCGTCGCCCTACCGGCGTCCGGACTCGGCGACTCGGCGACCGTCGGGCCGGCATCGCTGGTCATGCGCGGCGACGTGGTCCCGGCCCACACCCGCTGGCAGGGGAACCCCATCGCTCCCTGGCCGCGCTGATCCGAGAGGATCGCATAACCCCACCCCTGCTCCCTGAGGTGCGAGGAGCGCAAGCGACGAGCCACGAAGGGTCCTGGCGAGACGAGTTGCGAAGACCCTTCGTGACGCTCGCAAGCTCGCTCCTCAGGGAGCGGAGGGCGACGCTCGCAAGCTCGCTCCTCAGCTCAGGGAGCAGAGCAGTGACGCTCACGAGTGTTCCGGCTCAGACCGCGGGCTCCCCGGTGGCCGGCTGCTCGACCTTCTTGGGCAGCGTGAGCAGCGTGGCGATCGACAGCGCGACGAGCATGATGCCGCCGACCCAGGCCAGCACCTCGAGCGAGAACGCGGGCAACACCATCATCACGATGCCCGCGATGATCGCGATGATGCCGGAGAGGATCAGGAACCAGGTGGGTGCGTGCCCGGACTTGGTGATCGCGGCGTACAGGTCGGCGACTCCCTGGAAGATCCAGCCGATGCCGATGAACACGGCCAGCAGCCACACGGCGTCGCCGGGACTGAACAGTGCGATCACGCCGGCCAGCAGCACGATCGCGCCGACGATGCCGAGCATCACCCGGACCCCGGTGCTCAGGAACGACGCCGCGAAGGCCTGATAGATGCGGAAGATGCCGGCGATGATCAGCGAGATCGCGAACAGGATGGCGAGGACGACGATGGTCGGCCCCGGCCACAGGATCGCGATGACCCCGATCACGATGCCGACGATCGACGTGATGATGAGTGCCGTGCGGACGGCACCGACCAGTTCGTCGGGGAAGTGCTTGGTGTACACCGTGGCGAAAGTCATGGTGGGAGGTTATCCGGCACAGCAGGATCCGGCGCGCTATTCGCTCAGGAGCGGCACAAACCCGACCGCATCGCCGACGCAGATGAACAGCGGGGTAACAAGTAACGATGACCAACATCGCGTTCTTCGAGCCGATCTCCGACACCGGCCGGCCCGACGCCGGTCTCCGATACCGGCCGACACCCTTCGCCGCCAGCCTGTGGGCGCCCGGCACCCTGAACGGTCCGGCGGTGTGCGGCCTCGCCGCGCGGGCGGTCGAGACCGAGTTCGGTGATGATGAGTTCGTACCCGCCCGGTGCACCATCGACCTCTTCAAGGCCGCGCGCGACATCGTCACCTCCACCCGGGTCCGAATCGTCCGATCGGGCGGACGAATCCGGGTCGTCGACGTCGACGTGCTCCAACACCCCGAAGGTGCGGATGAGGTGCTCGTCGCGCGCGGCACGACGGTGTTCCTGCGCACCTCGACCAACCCGCCCGGGCAGCGGTGGCATCGCCCCGCGGACGCGGTCACCTTCCACCCACCCGAGATCGCCTCCGACGACGACCTGTCCCCCCGGTTCGCCTCCGATGCCGCGGACGACGCCGTCGGTGAATGGGAGCGCGACATGGGCAATCACCAGAACGGGCACCGCAAACGGATGTGGTCGCGGGCCGCACCCATCGTGGCGGGCGAGAAGCTCACCCCGTTCCAGCGGGCGGTCGTCAGCGCCGAATCCGCGAGCCTGGTGTCGAACTGGGGCACCACCGGCATCGGATTCATCAACTGCGATCTGACCGTCGCCCTGAGCCGTCTGCCGTCGGGTGAGCGGGTCGGGGTCGAGGCCGACGTCCACATCGAGGACGACGGCGTCTCGGTCAGCAACGCCGGACTCTACGACGCCGACGGCATGTTCGGGACCGCGCTCGTGACCGCGGTGAACAATGCTGCCGCACAGATCGACTTCACCACCGTGGACACCTCGGAGCGCTATCGCGAAGCCTGAGTTCGACACGACTGTTCGCGGTGGTCGGGCACCGTAGCGGACCTCACACATATCTCTCAGGTCTTGATAAGGTCACGGCCATGACACGGCGCCTCGCACGGCTTTTCCTGGGTCTTGTCGTCACCTTGCTCGCTCTGGCCCTGACGACGACCCTGGCCGCCTCCCCCGCCCACGCCGCCCGCTACGCCAACGGTCCGGCGACCATCGTCAACCGATTGACGGGGCCGTTCGCGATGAACGACACCATCGGACGGTTCAACATCGTCGGTACCGATCTCGGTGTCATGTGGGACAACGGCCGAGGTGAGATCCTCACGGCGTTCGGTGACACCCAGTCGTTCAACGGGTGGTCCCTCCTGTACGGCGAGCTCTACTACTGGCGGTCCAACGTCCTGCTGCGCAGCACGGACCGCCACCTGGCCGACGGCATGACGTTCACCTCGCACGCCGGCCGGCCGGGTCATGCCAAGCGCCTGCTCAAGCCGAACGTCCGCCGCGAGATCACGATCATCCCGACCGCCGGCGTGGCCGCCAACGGCAAGCAGTACATGACCGTGATGTCGGTCAAACGGTGGGATTCGCCCGGCATCTGGACCACCAACTGGGCGGGCCTCGTCTCCTCCACCGACAACGGCGAGAACTGGCGCTCGGTCGGTGCGTTCCGCCCCAATGGCGGCGGCAACAAGAAGTTCCAGATGGGCGCCTTCCTGAAGGTCGGCAAGACCGTCTACTACTACGGCACACCCGACGGCCGCTGGGGCGGTGTCTACCTCGCGCGCGTCGACGAGAAGGACATCGAGAATCTCGGCAAGTGGCAGTACTTCTCGTACGGCCGTTGGGTTCCGAACAACCCCGACGCCGCCACCCCGGTGATGGGCGCCCCGACGGGCGAGATGTCGGTCCAGTGGAACGACTATCTGGGCAAGTACATCTCGCTGGCGAGCCAGGACGTCGGCGTGACGCTGCGCACCGCCGACAACCCCTGGGGCCCATGGACTTCCGGCGAGATCGTCGCACCCTCGGTGGACCCGTACACGGGTTACGCGCCGTACATCCACCCGTGGTCGAAGGGCAGCACCCTCTACTTCACCTACTCGGTCTCCATCGGCTATCAGGTGTACCTCATGCGTCTGCCGCTGCGGCGCGGCTGATCTCGACCACTGCCTCGGGGCGGTTGCCCCGAGGCTGCCGATGATCAACTGGCGGCGATGGTGAGCACGACCAGCGGGATGGGGCGGTCGACCTTGGACTGGAAGTCCGCCAGCAGTGGGTTGTTGGCCAGCACCCAGGCTGCGAACTCGTCGTAGTCCTCGCCTTCGAGCACCTTGCCGGTCCCCTGGTGCGTATTGTCTCGGAATTCGATCATGACCTGTGGATTCGCCTTGATGTTGTACCACCATGCCGGGTACTTGTCCTCGATGAACGAGCTCACGTACATGGTGTCGTCGCGGTGACAGGGTCCCAGTGGAACCGTGTGTGGCTTTCCGCTCTTGGCCCCGGTGGTGGTGAGCAGGATGAGTTCCGCGCCCGCGTAAGCGCCGCCCACCTTGCCCGCGTTCTCCCGAAACTCCTTGATCACATCATCGTTCCAGTTGGCGATGCCACCCTCTTGATCCCACGCCTGGTTCCACGGCGCGTTCGGATCGTCGTAGTCGGTGATATTGGTCTGATCGGGTTGTCCTGCTGTCGATTCGGTTTCACTCATGATCCGAGTGTGTCGTCGAGTTAGGACAGTTACGGTCCTAACTCAAAATCGCTACGAAAACCCGTCCTGCGCCTGTCGGTAGGTGACCCGCCGACACGTCGGGGCGGTTGACGTCCGTTTCCGGACCCAACCGCCCCGGCGCCTTCTGTTGGTGCTCAGCTCTGGCCGAGCATCCCCTTCATCTGGTCGATCTCGGCCTGCTGGGTCCGCTTGACCTCTAGGGCAAGGGTTTTCGTCGCGGGGTCGACGCCGTCGGCGAGTACCGCATCGGCCATCGCGATGGCGCCCTCGTGGTGCCGGATCATGCCCTCGAGCCAGAGCCGGTCGAACTCGGGACCGCGTGCGTCCCGCAAGGCGGTCATCTGGTCTGGGCTGAGCATGCCCGGCATCGCGGAGTGACCACCGTGGCCCATGTTCTCGTGGCCGTCGTCGAGGCCGTCGGTACTGACGCCCCAACTCTCCAGACGGTTCTCCATCTGCTCGATCTCGGCGTCCTGGGCCTTCTCGATCGTCGACGCGAGGGCGATCAGTTCCGCATTGTCCGTCCGGCCCTCGACGAGTTCGGCCATCTCCACGGCCTGGTCATGGTGTCCGATCATCGTCGAGGTGAACTCGACGTCGGCCTCGTTGTGAGTGGCCGACGCCGGAGCTTGCGTCGCCACCGATGCCGAGGTGTTGGCGGAGGTGGCGTCGCTCGCTGTTTCGTCGGGCGAGCAACCGGCGACTGCGATGAGTGCCGCCGCGGCCAGGCCGATCCCTGCCGCCGTCCGGATACGGCGCCGAGATGTGTTGTGTACGTACATGAGTGCATTCCTTGCTGCTGTCGGAGTTCCCGGCGGGCGCGACGCCGGCCGAGAGGGAGGAGAGATGACGACACGACGGACCGAGCGGTCCGCGGAGGTCAACTCAGCAGCGGATCACCTGTAGTTGCAGATGGGAGTACATGGCCCACGGCGGCGGACGACCCAGGATCGTCGTCCGACGGCGAGCGGTGTCGACGATCCGCGGAAACGCCGCAAGCGACCAGAGCAGGAGAACGAGAACCACGGCCGGGAGATCGACGCCCGCCGCACGGATGAAGACGCAGTCGTGCGAGTGCTCACCGCAGTCGTCGGTTCCGGTCATCTTCGGGGCTGACGTCATCGTCGACGATGCCGTGAGCGCCGAATGCTCCGCATGGTGGGACATCCCGCTCTCGCCGTGTAATTCCGGCCCGCTCGCTCCGCTCCCGGCGCCGCCACCGGAAGGCCCGCCATGACCCGACACCACCGTGTGCATGAGCATCACGGCGAGAGCGAGCACGAGAACGAGTGCGCGGCGCCGGACGACGGCGCCACGACCGGTTCTGCGGCGGCGGCTCACGGTGCCAGGTTACGAGGTCACGATGCCGTCGTCGACGCCCTGGCGTCATCGGGACGCCGATCGTCTCCCGACTCCGACGCGGCATCCTCGGCGGCTCGGCGTCGTTGTCGTGGGATCAAGATCTTGCGATCGATGATCTGGTAGGTCGCGACCACCGCGGCGGCCAGCAGCCACCCGAGCACGATGTCGAAGATGTAGTGCTCGGCGGTGTACACCAGGGCGAACGCCATCGCGAGGGCGTAGCCCATGAACAGTGTCTTGCCGAGCGCCTTCACCCGCGGCCACATGAAGAGCGCGAGGAGCATCGTCAGACCCGCGTGCAGCGACGGGATCGCGGCCACCAGGTTGGACTTGCCCTGCCCGACCTCGACGAGGTTCGACGCCGCGTGGATGTTGAGATACCCCCAGCCGCGAGCCGAGATCCGTTCGACGTAGGGGTTGGCGTCCGGATACTCGTTGTCCAGCGTCCCGAGCAGACCGCCGGGCTCCTTGGCCTCGGGCGAGTACATGCAGATCGGGTCACGCGGGAAGTCCTGGACCTCGGCCGCGGTGCATCGCGCGGCGGCCCACGGCGGGGCGCCCGGGACGAGGGTGTAACCGACCAGGGCGAGGAAGGTCGTCGCCACGAAACACGCCGCGTAGCGTCGCCAGGCGGCGCGGTCCTTCAGCCACAACACGGCCGCGACCGCGTACGGGATGATGAAGTACGACATGTAGACGATGCTGACGATGACCTCCCACCAGGGCGGACTCGCCTGCTTGAGGTGCTCCTGCAGCCATGCCGTGGGATTGACCCCGCCGGTCAGCCAAGCATCGAAATCGATCGCCAGATGCCAGTGGGTGGGCATGTCGACGATGCGCGCGACGTCCCGGGTCCAGTCGTAGAGGATCAGGATCAGCGCGAACGGCGCCCAGTCGATGAGGATCGTGATGAACTTGCGCCGGCCGATACAGGCAGCCGCGAGTCCCAGACACATCAGGATGATCAGGCGCGTGCGGTCGAAGGCCAGACCGTAGAGGGCGACGTGCACCGCCATCAGCACGATCCAGGCGCCGATCGCGATGCGCCGGACCATCGTCAGATCGCGACGGCTCTCGGGATCGGCTTCCATCTCGGCGGCGGCGGCCAGGTCGTCGAGGATCGGTTCCACACCCGCGCGCCCGGTGTCGTCGCGGTCGGTGTCCTCACGACCGGTGGCCACCACGGAGTCCTTGGTGTCGGAGGTGGTCGTCTCGGCGCTCTCGCGCTCGTCGCGCTTGGAGGGTCTGCCCGGCTGCGGGACGCCCACCGTCTCGTCGACACTCACCCGACACAACCCCGCCCGTCACACCCCGCAGGGCAACCACCCACTTAAACTGCCGTCAGTGTAATGGCCATCTGTTGTTCGCGAGCCAAGCCGACGGCCAGGCATGTCGGATTTGAGCATTTCCGGCGCCGCGACCCAGGGCGAGGGGTCTCCGCCAGCGGTTTTCGCCGGACGCCTCGCCGATCAGGGTGTTGTGGATCACACTGGAGGGCGTCGATCCCCTGAAGGAGGTCTCGGTGCCCAATCGCTACCTGCGCTACGGCGACCAGCGCTACATCATCAACAAGGAGGCGGAGGCCCGTCTCAACCGCACCCTCGACGCGGTGTACGCCGACGGAACCCGCGGTCACGAGTGGCTGAACCTCTATCACGACAGCGCGGCACCGTGTCGACTCCTCATCGCACCCGGAGTCCCGATCACCATCGAGACCGAGCCCTGCCTGGGCGACTGATCTCCCGTCGCCGCGGAGAGCCGGTTGGACGAAGCAGGTGACCGCCCCGGCGTGTCCCCGTGATCCATGACGACGGGCGCGTCCGCGTGTCAGGGCGGGCCACTATCGTTGTCGCATGCGCATCGGAGCCCATCTTCGCGAGGACGCCGACCCCTTGGCCACTGCCGCCGAGCTCGGGATCGATGTCTTCCAGATGTTCGTCACGGACCCTCAGAGCTGGAAGAAGCCGCAGCCGAACCCGCGCGCGGCGGAGTTCCGTGAGTCCGACATCGACGTCGTCGTGCACTCGAGCTACCAGATCAACGTCGCCAGTCTGAACAACCGGCTGCGGATGCCGTCGCGCAAGGCCGTCGAGCAGCAGGCCGCGGCCGCCGCCGAACTCGGCGCCTTCGGGCTCGTCGTCCACGGCGGGCATCTGCGCGACGGGGAGGACAGCGCCGAGGGATTCGCCAACTGGCGCAAGCTGTTCGACCGCCAGGCCGACAAGGGCGGCTTCGGCGTCCCGATCCTCATCGAGAACACCGCGGGCGGCGACCACGCGATGGCACGCACGCTCGAGTCCATCGACCGTCTGTGGGAGGCCGTCGGCGACTTCGACCAGGCCGGCTTCTGCCTCGACACCTGCCACGCCTGGGCCGGCGGCGAGGATCTCGTCGGACTCGTCGAGCGCGTCCGTCAGATCACCGGCCGGATCGATCTCGTGCACCTCAACAACTCTCGCGACGAGTTCGACTCGGGCCGCGACCGTCACGCCAACCTCGCGTCGGGCCACATCGACCCCGAGGTGCTCGTCGCCGTCGCCGAGGCGGCGGGCGCACCGGTCATCCTGGAGACACCCGGCGACGGCATCCCCGACGATCTCGAGTACCTGCGCTCGGCGCTATAAGACGTCGATCACGACAGATTCCAGGCGGGCGCCGGCGGAGTCACCGGGTATGCGGCGACGTTCATGACGACCGTCCCGTCGCAGGGCCCGCCGTCGATCGTGGTCCGCCACACGCCCTTCAGCGTGCCGTCGCCCTGCGGGGTGTAGGTCGCGATCGACGTCGCCGGGCGCCACACCTTCGGCACACCCGCGCCCTGCCAGCAGTCCCATTCCCAGTCATAACGATGCACCCAGGATCCTGCCTCCCAGGTGTAGCGCGGCGGCTGCGGCAGCGTCGGATTCGCGGGTTTCGGCCCGTCGATCACCGTCGCCACGCACGTACCGCCGTCGCACGATGTCCTGAAGGTGTAGTCGTCGGAGAAGTCCGGCTCCGCCTGCCGGGCCGCGAGGCTCGTTCCGGTCTTCGAGGCGGCGAACCGCTTCAACGAATACACGCCGTCCCACGAGGGCGTCGCCGCGGCGTCTGCCGGGGCGACAGCCACCAGAAGTCCGGCGGCCAGGGCGACGATCGAGATCACGACGCTCACGAAACCTGTCGCACCGACACGTGCGGGTCCGATCACCAGTCTGCGCATTCGTTCATTGGAACGTACTCGCGGTTCCTGCGCCGGCGTTGCGGATTTCTCGGCGCTCCGGGTGCGCCAACCGGCGCAGATCACACATCTTCTGATTGATCCGGCGGGGATATGGGGCTATTCTAGGGTTACCGGCGAGTAACATAGCTCGGACCGAACAGCCCCTCATCCGGCCGGTACGCGCACAACCGTGAGCGATCGGACCGGGTCGAGGACGCCATCGCAGACGGCCACACCAGACAAGGAACAACCATGGGCCATTACAAGAGCAACATGCGCGACCTGCAGTTCAATCTCTTCGAACTGTTCGAGCTCGACAAGGTACTGGAGTCCGGCGACTTCGGGGACCTCGACCACGAGACCGCCGTCGACATGCTGCGCGAGGTCCGTGCGCTGGCCGAGGGCCCGATCGCCGAGTCCTTCGTCGACGCCGACCGCAATCCCCCGGTCTTCGACCCCGACGAGCACACCGTCACGATCCCCGAGTCCTTCAAGAAGTCCTACAACGCCCTGGTCGAAGGCGGCTGGGACAAGATCGGCATCGCCGAGGAGCTCGGTGGCCTCCCCGCCCCGCGGTCGCTGTACTGGGCCATCGGCGAGATGATCCTCGGCGCCAACCCGCCCGTGTTCATGTACGCCGCCGGCGCGGGCTTCGCGAACATCTTCTACAACAACGGCACCGACGAGCAGAAGAAGTGGGCTGCCATCTGCTCCGAGCGCGGCTGGGGCGCCACCATGGTGCTGACCGAGCCCGACGCCGGTTCCGACGTAGGTGCCGGACGCACCAAGGCCGTGCAGCAGGAAGACGGTTCCTGGCACATCGACGGTGTGAAGCGATTCATCACCTCGGCCGATCAGGACATGACCGAGAACATCTTCCACCTCGTGCTCGCCCGCCCCGAGGGCGCCGGACCCGGCACCAAGGGTCTGTCGCTGTTCTTCGTGCCCAAGTACCACTTCGACTTCGAGACCGGCGAACTCGGCGAGCGCAACGGCGTCTTCGTCACCAACGTCGAGCACAAGATGGGCATCAAGGCGTCCGCCACCTGTGAGGTCACCTTCGGACAGCACGGCACCCCCGCCAAGGGCTGGCTCGTCGGCGACGTCCACAAGGGCATCGCGCAGATGTTCGAGGTCATCGAGCACGCGCGAATGATGGTGGGCACCAAGGCCATCTCGACCCTGTCGACCGGTTACCTGAACGCGCTCGAGTACGCCAAGGAGCGCATCCAGGGTGCGGACATGACCCAGATGACCGACAAGTCCGCACCGCGCGTGTCGATCACCCACCACCCCGATGTGCGTCGTTCGCTGATGACCCAGAAGGCCTACGCCGAAGGTCTGCGCGCGATCTACCTCTACACCGCGTCGCACCAGGACACCGCCGCCGCGAAGATCGTGTCCGGCGCCGATCCCGACATGGCCCACCGCGTGAACGATCTGCTGCTCCCGATCGTCAAGGGCGTCGGCTCCGAGCGCGCCTACGGCACCCTCGGTCACGAGTCGCTGCAGACGCTCGGCGGGTCGGGATTCCTCCAGGACTACCCGATCGAGCAGTACATCCGTGACTCGAAGATCGACTCGCTGTACGAGGGCACCACGGCGATCCAGGCCCAGGACTTCTTCTTCCGCAAGATCATCCGCGACAAGGGCCAGGCTCTCGCGCACGTCGCCGGACAGATCCAGAGCTTCATCGACTCCGAGGCGGGCAACGGCCGGCTGAAGACCGAGCGGGCACTGCTGAAGACGGCGCTCGACGACGTGCAGGCGATGGCTGCCTCGCTGACCAACGATCTGATGGCGGCACAGGAGAACTCGGCCGAGCTGTACAAGGTCGGACTCGGTTCGGTCCGCTTCCTGATGGCCGTCGGCGACCTGCTCATCGGCTGGCTGCTCCTCCGCCAGGCCGAGGTCGCCCTCGCAGCTCTCGACAACGGGGCCTCCGACGCCGACAAGTCCTTCTACGAGGGCAAGGTCGCCGTGGCGAGCTTCTTCGCGAAGAACATGCTCCCGCTGCTCACCTCGGTCCGCGTCACCGTCGAGAACATCGACAATGACATCATGGAACTCGACGAAGCGGCCTTCTGAGCCCGACCATACTGAGAACTCCCACCGGCGAATCCGCCGGTGGGAGTTCTTCTTTGCGGCGAGCCCGCGCACATCGCGGCTCAGACCCCGCGGTGCGGCATCGTCACTCGATCACGCTGAAGCAGTAACCGACCGGGCGCGGTTTCTCCGCGAAGTAGGTCCCGTCCGAGTCGGGACATTCGGGCTCCCCCGCGGCCTTGGTGTCCACGCGGATGTTCGTTCCGCCGGAAACCGGCGACCCGCAGTCGATCTCACGAATGTCGGCGAGCGCGGTACCACCGGTCGCCGACGGAATGTAGTAACAACGGCCCTCCTGGTACACCGGCGCCAGACAGAGCGCGCCCTCCTCGCCCGCGACCCAGTAGCGCGAGTAGTTGGGACCGCAGAGTCCTTGCGTGATGGACTTCTCCGCGACGAGGTAGTGGAAGTCGGTGTCGCCGCAGGACACCTCGTCGGCCTTGAGGGTCTCCGGCTCCGCCGTCACGACGATGCACTCGCCGGCGTCGACGTCACTGGTGTCGGTGACCCCACCTCCCTGCGCCGACGACACCAGCACCCGCGCCACGCCACCGGCGATCACGATCAAGAGCAGCACCCCGACGATTCCCAGCGCGACCCACAGACCGGTGCGCTTCTTCTTCGGTGGCGGCGGGAACGGCGCCCCGGGCGGGTACATCCCGCCCGGCATCGGACCCGGGTACGGCTGCGGCGCACCGTAAGGCCCCTGATTCGGTGGCGGAGCACCGTAGGGCTGATTCGGTGGCGGATACCCGCCGTTCGGCGGGTACTGCCCGGGTTGCGGTTGTGGCCCGAATCGCGGGTCCCCCGGCTGGTATGGCGAGTTGGTCACGCGCGAAGACTACCCGTGCGCCGGTGCCGTTACCGGACCGGCGGCCGAACCCGCAAACCCACCACTTTTCGGCATATCCACCCCGTCTGAAGGGGGTGGATATGCCGAAAAGTGGTGGGTTTGCGCAGCGATCAGACCGCCTTCTTCCGCTTCCGCTGCCCGGCCCGGGCGGAGACCGCGGCGCCGAGGAGGATCATCCGCATGGTGCGCTCGGCG
>ERZ501011.207-NODE-207-length-17892-cov-11.249201_pt1 | contig 17892 bp, 17 predicted proteins | sample MGYA00248833_ERZ501011 | MGnify/ENA primary metagenome ERZ501011 (study PRJEB25958, sample SAMN03398530) | human skin metagenome | study: EMG produced TPA metagenomics assembly of the Human Skin Microbiome Metagenome (human skin metagenome) data set. | reverse complement strand
CGCTGGAGTTGCTGTTGGATCAAGCCGCGATCGGCGCGGCGATGACCACCGCCGGAGCACCACGCACCCAACTGCTGGTGACCATTCCTGCCGATGGGGTTGGTCCGGCTCGGCTTCCGTGGATGGGTGCGGTGTCAGAATCGACGACACGGCGCTTGTCGTGTGACGGCGGGGTCGCCGAGATCGTCCTTGACAACGAAGGGGTGCCGTTGCGGATGGGCACCACGAAACGACTGTTCCCGCACCATCTGCGGCAGGCGATCATCGTGCGCGATCAGTGCTGCGTGAAATGTGGTGCCCCCGCGGCGCATACCCAGGTCCACCATCTGGTGCACTGGGCCGATGGTGGCCCCACAGATCTGGACAACGGATGCCTACTGTGCCAGCGCTGTCACACCCAGGTGCACCATCACGGCTGGCAGGTGGTGATGGGTCCTGACCGGCACCCCTGGCTGATCCCACCCGCCGACATCGACCCGAAACGCCTACCTCGACCCGCCTACAACCGGCGCACCATGCGACTCGACGACGCCCTCGCCTAGACACCCCACGCGAACACTCCACAGACCCTCCGGCGTCGACCCCGGCGCCACACGACCTTTGACAACTCCACAGTGTGAAAAGGATCCCGGCGAGATCAGGGTGCGTCGGGCACGAGGTCCGTGTCGCCGGGGGCGGAGAGGGTGAGTACCGCCTCCGTGATCCGCGGGTCGCGCTCCAGCTCGTTCTCGAGTCGCCGGAGAGCGACGGCCACCGAGGACTCGGCGTCGTCACCCGTGAAATCGACGGCGGCGACGAGGAACAGCTGAACGGGCCCGGTGTACTCGATGTGCAGGTAGGTGACGCGCTCGATGTTGCTGTACGCGAGCAGGTCCCGGAGGACGCGCTGCTGGACGGCGTCGTCGACCGCCTGCCCGAGCAGGAACCGCCTGTTCTGGTTGATCAGGACGATGGCGACGACTCCGAGGAGCACGCCCACCAGGATCGACCCGATCGCGTCGTAGGTGGCCGACCCGGTGATCTGGTGCAGGAGCACTCCGACGAAGGCGATGGCCAGACCGATGAGCGCGGCCGCGTCCTCGGCGAAGACGGCACGGAGAGTCGGGTCGGAGGTGCGGAAGACCTGTCGCAGCAGACCGATCCGACGCTTGACCGCGCCGCGCTTCGCCTGTTGATACGACCGCACGAACGAGATGCCCTCGAGTACCGCGGCGATCGCCAGGACCGCATAGGCGATGCCGTAATCCGTCGCCGGCTCCGGTGACAGCAGTTCGGTGATGCCGTGCTGCACCGACACCGCGGCTCCGACCGCGAACAATCCGAAGGCCGCGAACATCGACCAGATGTACGCCTCGCGTCCGTAGCCCTGTGGATGACGGGCATCCCGGGGCCGATGGGCACGTCGTTCCGCGATCAGCAGCAGGATCTCGTTCCCGGTGTCGGCCCACGAGTGGGCCGCTTCGGCGACGAGCGACGCGGAGCCGGTGACCATCGCGGCGCCGGTCTTGGCGACGGCGATCAAGAGGTTCGACACGAACGCGATGACGACCGTCAGGAAACTCTCGCCGGGTCCGCCGGATTCGTGCTGCGCGTCGGGAGGAGTCACTGCGCCGAGTCTCCCACACGATGCGGTGCCCGCGGCCTCACCCAGATCGAGGGAGTGTCGGCCGCGCCTACACTCGCGGGAGTGGCAACCCATTCCGACGATGCATCCGAGGCCGGGCCCGGCATCGACGCCCCGGGCCCCGAGGTCGTCGAACTGGCCACCCGACTCTTCGACATGGCGCGGTCCGGTGCCACCGACACGCTCGCCGGTTACCTCGACGCCGGCGTCCCGGCCGATCTGCGTAACCAGTCCGGTGACTCGCTCCTCATGCTCGCGGCCTACCACGGCCACGCGTCGACGGTGTCGGCCCTCCTCGACCGCGGCGCCGACGCCGACCTCGCCAACGACAAGGGGCAGACGCCGTTGGCGGGCGCGGTGTTCAAGGGTTTCGACGACGTGGTGCGGGCGCTCGTCGACGCCGGGGCGGACCCGGACGTGGGGACTCCGACTGCCGATACCGCAGCGGCCATGTTCGGCCGTGAGGACCTGCGTCGGCTGTGGAGCTGAGACCTCCCCGGGGACCGCGGCGGCGTGATCGGGTTCGCATCGCGCTCTCAAGTAGGGTTTGAAGTCGTGATCGACCTGAAGACTGTTCGCGACAACCCCGACCTCGTCCGCACCTCACAGCGCTCCCGCGGTGAGGACCCGGGCCTGGTGGACGCGCTGCTCGCCGCCGACGCCGAGCGCCGGGCGGCCATCGTCGAGGCGGACGCGTTGCGATCCGAGCAGAAAGCTCTCGGCAAGCAGGTCGGTAAGGCACAGGGCGACGACAAGCAGGCGCTGCTGGCCAAGGGCAAAGAACTCGCCGAGCAGGTCAAGGCCGCGGTGGCGCGCCAGTCCGAGGCCGATGCGGCCGCGGCGAAGGCCCATCGGGCCATCTCCAACATCGTCGCCGATGGGGCGCCCGCCGGCGGTGAGGACGACTACGTGGTCCTCGAGCACGTCGGCGAGCCCCGCGCCATCGAGAACCCGAAGGATCACCTCGAACTCGGTGAGTCGCTCGGACTGCTCGACATGGAGCGCGGCGCCAAGGTGTCGGGCTCGAGGTTCTACTTCCTCACCGGCCAGGGTGCGCAGCTCCAGCTCGCACTGCTGAACATGGCCGCGGCGAAGGCCACCGCGAACGGGTTCACCCTGATGATCCCGCCGGTGCTCGTCCGGCCGGAGGTCATGGAGGGAACCGGGTTCCTCGGCGCCCATGCCGACGAGGTCTACCACCTCGACAAGGACGACGACCTGTACCTGGTCGGCACGTCGGAGGTGCCGCTCGCGGGGTACCACATGGACGAGATCCTCGACCTGTCCGACGGTCCGAAGCGCTACGCCGGCTGGTCGACCTGTTTCCGACGCGAGGCCGGCAGCTACGGCAAGGACACCCGCGGCATCATCCGCGTCCACCAGTTCGACAAGGTCGAGGGCTTCGTCTACTGCCGGCCCGAGGACGCCGAGGCCGAACACCAGCGCCTGCTGGGCTGGGAGAAGGACATGCTCGCCGCCATCGACGTGCCGTACCGCGTGATCGATGTCGCCGGCGGCGACCTCGGCTCGTCGGCCTCGCGGAAGTACGACTGCGAGGCCTGGGTGCCGACGCAGGGCACCTACCGCGAGCTGACCTCGACGTCGAACTGCACCACGTTCCAGGCACGACGCCTCTCGATCCGCTACCGCGACGAGAACGGCAAACCGCAGACCGCCGCGACGCTCAACGGAACGCTGGCGACCACCCGCTGGCTGGTCGCGATCCTCGAGAATCACCAGCAACCCGACGGTTCGGTCCGGCTGCCCGCCGAACTCGCCAAGTTCGTGGGCACCGACGTGCTCACCCCGCGTTGAGCTGAGCTCCTGTCATGACCGCCGGCATCGTGATCGCGGTGATCGGTTCGCTGGCGTTCGCCGCGGCAGCGGTGCTGCAGGCGCTGGGCGCCGAGCAGGTCGCGCAGCGAGCGGCGATCCGTGAGGAGCGCCGTCGGTCGGCCGCCGCGCATCCGTCGTTGCGCTCCACGGCGGCCACCATGCTCACGGTGCCGTTCCTCGTCGGATTCGTCTTCGACATCATCGGTTTCGTCGCGACCATCGCGTCGGCACGGCTGATCCCGCTCTTCTTGTCGCAGACGATCATCTCCGCACGGCTCGTGGCCACCGCGCTGCTGGCGATGGCGGTCCTGAAAGTTAGTCTGACGCTGCGGGATTGGATCTCCGGGGCGGTGATCGTGCTGTCGTTGGTGCTGCTCGCGCTCTCGGCGGGTCGCGAAGGCGTGGAACACGATGCCTGGATGCACTGGGCGGTACTCGTTGCCGGACCGGCTCTGATCGCGCTGGGCGTGATCGTGATGCGCCGTCTGCGTAAGCACATCGCGGCGGTGACCGGTCTCATCGCCGGGGCCGTCTTCGGCGTGATGGCGGTGGCCTCTCGCATCCTGGACGGTCTCGACCCACTCGATCTGTCGGTGTTGTTCACCGACCCCGCGCTGTATGCGTTGCTGCTCAGCGGGATCGGCGGTTTCTACCTGTTCACCGTGGCGCTGCAGACCGGCTCGGTCAACGGCGCGGCCGCCGCGCTGGTCGTCGGTCAGACGGTCCTGCCCGGGGCGGTCGGCATCGCGTTCCTCGGCGACGTCACGCGTGCCGGATGGGGTCCGGTCGCGATCGTGGCCTTCCTCGGCGCAGTTCTCGGCGGCGTCGTACTGGCGTCGTCGGGTGCGGTCACCGCGGTCGAGACGGCCGATGCGACGAATGCGCCTCGCGGGTACGGCCATCCGCCGCGCGAGGTCGAACGGCGATAGGCCCCGAGGCCCACCGTTCGCGTTGCGATTCGAGCCGCCTTCCGGGACGAATCGCATTGAGATTTCATTGGATTCCTCACACGATCGCGGCCAGCAGCCGATCCAGCGCGCGGTGGGCGCGTTCGCGTGCGGTGTCGTCGTCGGGATGCCGGGCGAGCCAGAGGGCGGCTTCGTTCATCGCACCCGACAACAGCATCGTCACCACGTCGACCAACTCGCCGTCGACGCCGACCGCCACGAGGGCCTCGCGCAGATGGGTCGCCGACCCGGCCTCGTCGAGTCGGCGCCACTCGTCCCAGCCGACCACCGCAGGTCCGTCGATCAGCAGGATGCGCACGGCGGCTCCACTGGTGATCGCGTCCACGAACGCGTGCGACCCGGCACTCAACTGACCCGCCGGGTCGGTGCCGGCGGCTTCGGCCGCCGCGACGACCGCATCGGCGACCTGCTGGTGGCAGGCCGCGGCCACCGCCGCGAACAGCGCGCCCTTGTTGCGGAAGTGGTGATAGACGGCGCCGCGGGTGACGCCCGCGGCCTCGGCGACGTCGTCGAGGGACACGTCGGAGAATCCACGATCGGCGAACTGGCGGGTGGCGGCGGCGAGGACGGCACGGGCCGTCTCGGCTGCGGCCGCGGCGGAGGCTCTCGGCACGGAAGGTTCCTTTACGTACGCTGCGTATGTATAGTCGGTTATACAAACACATCGTACGTAAAGGAGCTCCAACATGAACGTCACCAGCGTCTACCCGGTCCTCATGTCCACCGACGTGGCCGCGGCCGCCGACTTTTACCAGCGGGTTCTCGGCTTCGAGGTCACCTTCTCCGCGGACTGGTACGTCAGCATGCGCACCGGCGTGTTCGAGCTGGCGCTCGTGGATGCGACTCATCCGACGATCCCCGAGGGCCACCGCCGACCCGCCGCCGGACTGCTGGTCAACATCGAGGTCGACGACGTCGACGCGCTCTACCGACGTCTCACGGACGAACACGGACTCCGTCCGGTACTCGAGTTGCGCGACGAGGACTTCGGTCAGCGGCATTTCATCGTCGAAGGTCCCGACGGCGTACTCCTCGACTGCATTCAACCGATCCCCGCGATCGGTGAGTTCGCCGACGCCTACGTCGCCGACGCGTCGACGAACTGATCGCGATCGTCATCGTCCCGCACGACCGCCCGGCGGTGGCTACTGTTCGACCATGCTGATCGGGATCCTCGCGGCGGTGTTCGCGGCGCTGGCGTACGGCACCGCGTCGGTGTTGCAGGCGCGTGGCGCGCAGAGTGTCGAGGACACCGGCGCGCCGGGGGAGGCGCCGTCGCTGCGGTCGACGATCACCGCGATGCTGACGGTGTCGTTCCTCGCGGGCACGGCGCTCGACGGCATCGGATTCCTCGGCAACATGGTCGCCGCCCGCATGATCCCGCTGTTCCTGGCACAACCGATCGTCAGTGCGAACCTCGTCGTGACCGTCGTGCTCGCCACGCTGTTCCTGCACGCGCGGTTGTCGGTCCGCGACTGGACGGCGATCGCGGTCGTCGTCGTATCGCTGGTCCTGCTGGGCTTCTCGGCCGGCGACGAGGGTCACGAGCACGAATGGTGGCTGCACTGGGCGGTGCTCGTCGTGGGAGCAGCGATCCTGGGACTCGGCGCCGCGATCCTGCCACGGATGCAGAGTCGTGTCGCGGTACTGGCGGGCCTCTCCGCCGGCGTGCTGTTCGGGGTCCTCGCGGTCGCGGTGCGCATCCTCGACGGCCTCGACCCCTTCGATCTCGGTGAACTGCTCACCGACCCGGCGCTCTACGCGATCATCCTGTGTGGCCCGGGTGGCTTCTACATGTTCACCGTCGCCCTGCAGAAGGGGTCGGTCAGCGCGGCGTCGGCCGCTCTGGTCGTCGGCGAGACGGTCGTCCCCGGTGTCATCGGCATCCTGGTGCTCGGCGACACCACGCGTGCCGGTTGGGGCGCCGTCGCCGTGATCGCCTTCGTCGCTGCCGTGGCCGGCGCGGTGGTGGTGGCGATGTCGCCGGTGGTCGAGGCGGTCGAGCGGGCCGGTGAGAACCCGGTGCCGGACGACACCTCCGGGGGCGCCTCGGGCCAGTCAGACCCGAAGGCGGAACGAAAGACGCCGTAGACGCCGCATATCGGGCAGGATGACGATCCATGCGGCTTCTCTCCCGCGGCCTCGGAACGCTGACCGCGATCCTCGGGCTGACGACGACCCTGTCCCTCCTCGCGCCCACGGTGTCGGCGGCGCCCGTTCCGGTACCCGCGGCAGCGCCGGCGCAGTTGCCGTCGCAGGACCCGTTCTACGATCCGCCCGCGGGCTACGAATCGCGGTCACCAGGCGCAGCGCTGCGGACGCGTCAGATCGAGTTGGGTTGGCGCGGAACCAGTATCCCGATCTCGGCCACCCAGATCCTCTACCGGACGACGAACCAGTTCGGCAGGCCGACGGCGACGGTCACCACGGTCATCTCGCCGCCGGGCGCTGCCGCCGGGACGCCGCGCCGCGTCGTCTCCTACCACTCGTTCTACGACGCCCTCGGCTCGCAGTGCGACCCGTCGTACACGCTGCGCGGCGGTAATGCCGCGGAGGCGCCGATCGACATCACGCTCATCTCCGGGCTCCTCGCCGCCGGTTACACCGTCGCCGCCCCCGACTACGAGGGCCGCGGGCTGCGCTGGACGATGGCGCGCGAATCGGGGTACGCCGCGCTCGACGGCGTGCGTGCCGCACTCGGTCACCTGCGGGCGCCGGCCCGGACGCCGGTCGGACTGTTCGGCTACTCCGGCGGATCGATCCCCACCGGCTTCGGTGCGGAGCTGGCGCCGCGCTACGCGCCGGAGCTGAACATCGTCGGGGCCGCCGCGGGTGGTGTGCTGGTGAACCCGGCGAACAATCTGGGGTACGTCAACGGCAGTCAGAACTGGGCCGGCGTGATCCCGGCGCTGATGGCGGTGTACGCCGAGACCTATGGCATCGACATGCAGTCCTACCTGTCCCCGAAGGGCAAGCGGGTCCTCGGACAGGTCGCGGGGGAGTGCATCGAGGCGTTCGCCGACAAGTACCCGGGTCTGACCGATCACCAGCTCCTCGTGCCGACGGTCGGCGGCCTGCTGGACGTTCCCGGTGTACGACAGGCGATCTCGCAGAATGTGATGGGGACGCTCGGCACTCCGCGCAGCCCCATGATGCTCGGGGTCGGCAACGTCGACGGCACCGGCGACGGTGTGATGATCGCGGCCGATGTCGCGCGCCTCGCCGGCTCGTTCTGCAACCGCGGGGTGCCGACGACGTTCACCGAGTACCGCGGCTCGAACCACACCCGGGCGTTCATCCCGTGGAGCGCCGAGGCGCTCGGCTTCCTCAACAGTCGCTTCTCCGGGCAGCCGGCCGGCGGGTGCGGTCGGTGACAGCGACCGTCACAGCATCACGACGGCGTGCGGACAACCCGTGAGCAGGTGGGCGACCCGCGCCGAGCGTGACGGGGACGCCGACGCGATCCGCGACGTGGTGCTCGCAGCGTTCCCGACCCCCGACGAGGCGCGGATCGTCGATGAGCTGCGGGCCGACAGCGACGCCTGGATCGACGGGCTCTCCATCGTCACGACCGACGCCGACGGCACGATCGTCGGGTACGCGTTGTATTCGCGGTGCCTCGTCGACGCGGCACCGGCGCTCACGCTCGGACCCTGCGCCGTGTTGCCGTCGTGTCAACGGTCCGGGGCGGGCTCCGCGGCGATCGTCGCGGGTCTCGACGTTGCCCGCGCACACGGCGAGAACTTGGTGGTCGTGCTCGGCCACGCCGAGTATTACCCGAAGTTCGGTTTCGTCCCCGCGTCCCGATTCGGAATCCGCGCACCGTTCGACGTCCCGGACGAGGCGATGATGGCGCTGCGTCTCGACGATGCGCGCCCGGTGCCGAGCGGGACGATCACCTACCCGGCTGCGTTCGGGGTCTGAGAACGGACTTCGCGCCCCGGGAGACCCGGGGCGCGAAGGGTGGCCGACCTCGTCCTGCCGAGGGGAGGCGGTTCAGTCGGCGTCGGCGGACGGGCTGGCGTTGGTGCCCCCGTCCGAGACCTCGAAGTTCTTCCACTCGCCGTCGTCGTGCACCTGCATGACGGTGCCGAGGCTGTCGTCCGGTGCGGCGACGGTCTTGAACCAGTCGTATGCGCCGGTGGCATCGTCGAACTCTTTCTCTTCGACGACGTTCTCGCTCGAATCGATGACGCGGTACTTGGCCATGATGTTCTCCTCACGGTCGTTGTGTGCGACTCGCGGTCCGACGTCCTGTCCGGCCGTGAGCCCTGTTCCTCATCGTAGAAATCTGTCCGCGCCCGGGACCCCCTTGCCGAGGTCGTCGAGCTCGGATCGTGTCGCGCGCAACGGGTCGGTAACGGGTCGCGAGCGAACGTGCCGGAGGGCTACCCACAATCGCGTCGGAGTAATCGGCCGGCGTCGAATCGCGGTCCACGGACGACGAATGACTCCGGACGCGGTTGGGTACACCCCGACGGTCCGAAGGCGTCGTCACGTCGTGGGGAGGGAATCGTGGCCGATCGCATCGACGACCTCTGGGGCGGGCGCACCCCGTACGCGCCGGGTGAACGATGGCCGGTCCGGGTCGATCAGCATCTGGGCGACGGAATCGGTCCTGACGAGGTGCAACGTTGGGTTCGCTCGGCGTCGGTCCTGCATTCCAACGGCGATGCCCTCGACATCGCGGTGGTCGACGACCGGATCGTCGGCGTCCGCGGCCGGGCCGACGACCGTGTCAACCGTGGTCGCGTCGACGTCAAGGATCTCTACGGATGGCAGGCCAGTTCGTCTCGGGACCGACTGACCCGCCCGCTCGTCCGGCAGCACGGTCGGCTGGTCGAGGCGACGTGGGACGACGCCATGGGACGCATCGTCGAATGGTCCCGGTCCTTGCTCGACGAACACGGACCCGCGGCAATCGGCTTCTACACGTCCGGACAGCTCTTCTTGGAGGAGTACTACACGCTCGGGGTCATCGCGCACGGGGCCATCGGCACCGACCACGTGGACGGCAACACCCGGTTGTGTACTGCGACGGCCGCAGAAGCGCTGAAGGCCTCGTTCGCCAGCGACGGTCAGCCCGGCACCTACACCGACCTCGACCATGTCGACACCATCGCGCTGTTCGGTCACAACATCGCCGACCCAGACCGTCACCTGGATGCGCATCCTCGACCGACTCGCGGGTCCCCACCCGCCGGCCATCATCTGCGTCGACCCGCGGACGACGCCGGTGGCCCGGCATGCCACCGTCCACCTGGCACCGCTGCCCGGCACGAACGTCGCGCTGATGAACGGTCTGCTGCACGAGATCATCGCAAACGGTTGGGTCGACCACGACTACATCGACGCGCACACAGTCGGTTTCGACGACCTGCGTCGGATGGTCGACGACTATCCACCGGAACGCGTCGCCGAGATCTGCGATGTCCCGGCCGACGATCTCCGTCACGCCGCACGTCTGTTGGGCAGCGCCGAACGACTGGTGTCGACGGTGTTGCAGGGCTTCTACCAATCGCACCAGGCGACCGCTGCGGCGGTTCAGGTCAACAACATCCACCTCATCCGGGGGATGCTCGGGCGGCCCGGTTGCGGTCTGCTGCAGATGAACGGCCAGCCCACCGCCGAGAACACCAGGGAGTGCGGGGCCGACGGCGATCTCGCGGGGTTCCGAAACTGGGAGAACGACGCGCACGTGCGCGAACTGGCCGACCTGTGGAACATCGAGAAAGACCGGCTCCCGCATGAAAACCCGCCCACCCACGCGATGGAGATCTTCCGCCTCGCCGAAGAGGGGACGATACGGATGCTGTGGATCAGTGCCACGAATCCCGCCGTGTCGCTGCCGGAGCTGGGGCGAATCCGGGCGATCCTCGAACGGGACGATGTGTTCGTCGTGGCGCAGGACATGTTCCCGAATGAGACGACCGCACTCGCCGATGTCGTACTCCCGGCCGCCGGATGGGGTGAGAAGACGGGCACGTTCACCAACGCCGACCGCACTGTGCACCTGTCGGAGAAGGCGGTCGATCCGCCCGGCGAGGCCAGAGCTGACCTCGACATCTTCCTCGACTACGCCCGTCGCATGGATTTCCGCGACCGGGATGGGAAGCCGTTGCCCCCGTGGACGGATGCCGAATCCGCTTTCGACGCCTGGCGGGCGTGCAGCGCAGGCCGGCCGTGCGACTACAGCGGGATGACGTACGAGCTACTGCGGACTCGCGGTGGCGTGCAGTGGCCGTGCACCGCGGACGCTCCCGGCGGTACCGAGCGTCTCTACGCCGACGGTCGGTTCTACAGCGCGGCGGACTACTGCGAGTCGTACGGCAAGGATCTGCTCACCGGCGAGCCGCTACAACCCGATGAGTACCGCGACCTCAACCCGGCGGCGCGGGCGCTGGTCAAGGCGGCGCCACACCTGCCACCTCCCGAGAGTCCCAGTGCCGACCACCCTTTCGCGCTGATCACGGGACGAACGGTCTACCACTTCCACACCCGCACCAAGACGGGCCGCGCTCCCGAACTCGACGGGGCGGCGCCGGAGGTGTGGGTGGAGGTCAACGCACTGGATGCCGCGCGCAGCGGTGTGCACGACGGCGACCTCGTCGAGATCGCCAGCCCGCGCGGCGCGATCCGCGCAACGGTGCGGATCGCCGCCATCCGTCGCGGCGTGCTGTTCGTGCCCTTCCACTACGGGTACTGGGACGCCGACGACGACACCGGGCACCACCGTGCGGCCAACGAGCTGACCATCACCGACTGGGACCCGGCGTCGAAGCAGCCGATCTTCAAGATGGGTGCCGCGTCGATGGCGCTCGTGACTGCAAAGTGAGGGATTTGTGCCGGAATCCGGTACGAATCCCGCACTCCTCGAGAGGCTCTGTCACGGCACCCGCGGCGGATTCCCCAACTGCTGATTGACGGCCAGGGCGAGATTGTTGCCCACCAGATTGACGAACGCGCGCCACGTCGCCGGGTCGAGCGCCATCGATCCCTGATCGCTTGTGGTGCAACCGGTCTGTGCCGGTTTGCCGTCCAGGCGATCCCGCATCCACACGATGGCCGGCGCAAACCCCTCAACGGCGAGGGTGATGTGTTCGCTGAAGTGGTCGCGCACGTATCGCACACTCGCGTCATCGGCGCAGTAGGTGCGGACCAACTCGTTGACCGGGCCCACGGGGGCGATCCAGTCGGGGTTCGACTGATAGATGAACATCGGGAATTCAGGTGTCGAGCCTCCCATTCGGAGGTTTGCCAGTACTTTCCGCGGGACAGGGTAGTCCAGCGGATCGCCCGGGAGGTTGATCAGGCCCCTGATGTTCACGAACGGTGCGAGCGCGGCCTGGTAGGTGAGGCACAGCGGATTCTTGCTCGCCAGCAGGGCTCTGCCGAGCGGGTTGATATGCCGCTGCAGGAACCGGTCGAGTTCGGGGTACTCCCGGCTGACCCCGATGATCCCGGCCATGATCAGGCCCGACGCCGCGTTCTTGTCGGCGAGATCGACCAGCGCGCGGATGTCCGCGGGCACACCACCTTCGGCGGCACCCACGATCGGCAGTTCCGGTGCGTACTCTGAGTGCAATTCGGCGGCCCATCCCGTGGCGATCGCCCCGCCGGAGTAGCCCATCAGGCCGACACGCAGGTCGTCTTTGAGGCCCAACGGAGCGAAGTCCCGTGCGCCGCGGATGCCGTCGAGGGTGATCCGGCCCGCGAGAGGGCCTGCCGCGAAGGCGGATTCGGGGCCCTGATGGTCGGGGATGACGACCGACCAGCCGGCACCTACCAGCGAGGTGATCTGCAAGACCTCGAAGCTCGAGTCCACCGAGCCGGTCAGTTGTCCCGGGATGGAGCCCTGTTGTAACGCGTACGACGGCGCGCAGTACATCGCGGTGGAGTCCTCCGCGGACTGCCACGACACGAGTTTCGACGGTCCGGGCTTCGCCCGGCCCTTCGGTTTGAGCAGTGTCGCCACGGCCGGGATCGGTTCGCCCCGGGTGTTGGTCGATCGGTATGAGATCTGCCAGGCGTCGACGTTGATCGGGATCACCGACAGGGCCGCGACATGCACTCGTCGCGCGGCGATGAGTTCACCGGGTTTCTTGGCCGCGACCGCCGCCTGAGGTGGCAGGTAGAAGTCCGTGTCGAACTCCGGGATCGCGGGCGGAACCGGGAATGGGAGCACCGGCGCCACTGGGACCGAGGACGGCTCCGCGGCGGCAGTGACCGGCCCGAACGGCCCGTCGGCGACGAGCGCCACAAGTCCGAATCCCACCATCAAGCGCACGAATTGACGTGATCCGTGGCGTTTCCATCCCCGCATGGCAACCCTTCCGAAAAGTGAGACGTCTGTGTCTCACACTTCGGGAGAACATACACCCGGTGTGTCGGAGGACACAATGGCCGAGTGAAGGTGGCGTCAGAGGGTGGTGAAGGCGAGCAGGATGTCGGCCAGCACCGCGACGACGTCGTCGAGGGTGTCGGGGTCGGGCGCCTCGCTCCAGCGATGGACCAAGCCGGTGAGCGCTCCGACGAAGGCGATCGCGAGGTGACGCTGCCGCGGCGTTGCGGGCCGGTCGGCGAACTCCGACATGGCGGACACGAAGAACTCGACCCACTCCTCACGCCCGTCGAGGCGGTGCTGCTCGACGCGCGGGCTCACGCCGACGATCTGGACGAACGTCACCGCCGCGCGCCGGGGATCGGTGCCCACCGATGCCATATAGGCGCGCATCGCCGTGGTGCTCAGATCGCGCAGATCTCGAGAAGGGCAGTCGGCCAATGCTTCTGCCACCGCACTGCGGGCGGCGGCCTGCACGGTGTCGTACAGGGCCACCAAGAGTTCCTCGCGGTCGGTGAACTCCGCGTAGAACTGGCGTCGCGACAGCCCGGCCACACGGCAGATCGACGTGACCGATGACTTCGCGTAACCGGTGTCGGTGAACTCGGCCAGCGCGGCGTCGAGGAAACGCTGCCGCCGTTCGGCGGCGCGGTCGCTCACCGAACGGCCACCGTAGGTGCGTTCGGAGGTCATCGAGGTGGCGATCCGGCTACGAGTCGAGCTTCGACGCGCGGAGTTCATGCCCCTTCGACGTCAGGCAGCGTCCCGTGGGCAGATCCCACTGCCATCCGTGCAGATTGCAGGTCAGCTTCTCGCCCTCGATGACCCCGAACTTGCCGAGATCGGCCTTGAGGTGCGGGCAGCGCCGCTGGATCTCCCAGCCGTCCTTGGTGATCGACGCCGAGTCGTCGTGTGCTTCGGCGAACCAGCCGTCGGCGTAAGCGATCCGTTCGTCGGTCAGGCACTTGAAGAAGGTGTAGAGGAACTCGTTGTAACCGCCGATGCGCCAGGTGGTGAACCGCGTCGACAGGAAGATGGTGTTGACCCAGTCGGGCTCGTTGTCGCGCAGGACGGTCCGGACCAGCTCGGTGGCGATCCGGAAACCGTAGCGGTACTTGCCCTCTCCCTCCTTGGGCTCGCGCACGATGCGGTTCGGGAAGTCGATCACGACGGTCTCGGTGGCGTCGTTGGCCGGGCCGCCGCCGGGGGTCATCACCAGTCCGACGGGGTAGCCGATGCCGTCGCAGATCAGATCCGACTGCGCCATGATCGGCTCGAACAGCTCGCGGAGGGCGCCGATCAGCGGCTCGCCCTCGGCCGGTGCCCACGTGGCCTTCTCCGCGGCGATGACCGGTGCGAACTTCTCCTTCATCCGCTCGAGGTAGGCCCGCTTGTTCTCGCCGAAGACATCGGCGGGCGCGTAGGGATGGGTGACCTCGTTCAGCGTCGGTCCCGAGAAGTCGGCGACCGAACCCGACACCATCATCAGGCCGCGGTGCTTCTCGCCGTCGTCGGTGCCGTGGATGCGCATCTGCTCCAGGAAGGTCTCCTGGTCCGGGAAGATCGACGTGGTGTCCGCGGTCTCGCCGGACCCGAAGTCGTTGAGGTAGAACAGGTCCTCGTCGAGGAACATCGGCGGTCCGGCCGACGGCACCACCCACGTCGCCCCGACCTGCTCGATATAGGAACGCGCACGGTCCATTCCGCGCTGACGTTTCTGAGAGGCGAAGTTGGCCTTGGACTTCCGCGGGATGTCGTAGACCATCGGGTACCAGATCGCGCCGGAGTACTGCAGCAGGTGGACGTCGACGTGCCCGAACGCCTCGTCGACGACGTCCAGGTCGATCGGCCGGGCGTCGTTCATGTTGAAGCACACCGTCTCGCCGTCGGAGACGATGAGTCCACTGTCGCCGATCGGGCCGTCGGCGGGCGCCCGCAACGCGATGATCATGACGTCCAGCGAACCCTTGTCGTTCGTCACCGTCGTCTTGACCGAGTCGGTGGTCTCCACGAACTTGGAGAACCCGAGCTTCTCGAGTTCGCGGCGCAGGTCCGGCACCGGGTAGTCGGGGAGCAGGACGGTGGCGTCCTTGTTCACGTTCTCGCGCAGGTTCCGCTCGTCGAAGTGATCGCGGTGCAGGTGCGAGACGTAGAGGTAGTCGCAGTCGCCGAGCGTCTTCCAGTCGAGTTCGGAGTTGTCCGGGAAGGGCACCCAGGAGGCGAAGTACGTCGGGTTGACCCAGGGGTCGCAGAGGATCGATCCGGCGGTGGTCTGGATGTGGAAACCGGCATGACCGATGCTGGTGATCTGCACGAAGGGGCCTTTCATGGTGTGCGCGGGGCTGCGCGGCAGGGCACTACAGACGTCCAGGGTATCGAGCCGTGCCGGGCTGGTGCGTGGGCCATGAGTCCCGCGGGATGCTCACCGTGAGGAGTCTCACGGGTCCCGTCGTGATGAACGGCCGGTCACGGGACCAGGCTGCCGACGGCGGCGAGGGCGCCGGGGATAGTGGCTAAGCTCTCTCGCATGGAACCCGTGTACGACACCGTGATCACCGCCGCCCGCCTGTTGTGGCTGGCCGAAGGTCTGAAGTTCAAGGTGTCGGGTGTGGAACACGTACCGGACGACGGCGCCGGCGTCGTCGCGATCAACCACACCGGCTACCTGGACTTCACCTACGCGGGTATCCCGGCCTACCTGCAGGGCCGTCGCAAGGTCCGCTTCATGGCGAAGAAGGAGGTCTTCGACAACAAGATCTCCGGGCCGATCATGCGTTCGCTCAAGCACATTCCCGTCGACCGCGCGCAGGGTGCGGACAGCTACCGCAACGCGGTCGAGTACCTCAAGCGCGGCGAGCTCGTCGGGGTCTACCCCGAGGCGACGATCAGCCGGAGCTTCGAGCTGAAGGCCTTCAAGTCCGGTGCCGCCCGCATGGCGATCGAATCCGGCGCGCCGATCGTCCCCACGGTGATCTGGGGTGCGCAGCGCGTGTGGACCAAGGGGCACCCCAAACAGCTGGGGCGCACCGGGTACAAGATCTCCATCGGCGTCTGCGAGCCCCTCGAGGCCACGGGCAGCGCCGACGCCCTCACGGCCAAGCTGCACGAGGTCATGAGTGCGAAACTCCTCGAACTGCAGGATGCCTACGGCGAGCACCCGAAGGGTGAGTTCTGGGTCCCCGCCCGGCTCGGCGGTTCGGCGCCGACACTCGAGGAGGCCAACCGGATGGACGCCCAGGAGCAGGCCGAACGTGCCGCCAAACGCGAGCCGCGGAAGGACGACCCCGGGGTCGTCTGATCGACTGTCGGCCGGTGAGGCGGCGTTAACCTGGACCCATGAGCGCAGCCAGGCACGGACACCGCGAGCCGGTGTATCGCACCTTGGAGCTCATCGCCAACGGGATCGTCCGGGCGCAGGCTCTCGACCTGCACTTCACCGGCATCGAGAACATCCCCGACTCCGGCGGCGCCGTGCTGTGCGTCAACCACACCGGCTACGTCGACTTCCTGCCGCTCGCGCTCGGGGTGCAGCGGGCCGGACGCCGGACCCGTTTTCTCATCAAGTCCGAGGTCATGGACATCGGGATCATGCGGTTCCTGGTCAACCACACCAAGACCGTCCCGGTGGACCGGTCGCGCGGCGCCGAGGCGTATCGAGCCGCGCTCGGTCGGCTGCGGGACGGCTACATCGTCGCGGTCTATCCGGAGGCGACGATCAGCCGCAGCTTCGAGCTCAAGGAGTTCAAGAGCGGTGCGGCCCGGATGGCCGCCGAGACCGGGGTGCCCATCATCCCGGCGATCGTGTGGGGTGCCCACCGCCAGTGGACGAAGGGCGGACTGCGGAACATCGGCCGGAGCCGGCTGCCGGTGCATGTCCGGTTCGGTCTGCCGTTCACCCCAGCTCCGGGCGAGTCCCCCGAGCGTGAGACCCTGAGGCTCCGCGACACCATGAACTCGATGCTCCTCGAGGTCCAGGACGCCTACGGTCCGCACCCGCCGGGTGAGTTCTGGGTTCCGTCGCGACTGGGCGGTTCGGCACCGACACCTCAGGAAGCCGCGGTGATCGAAGCCGACGAGGCGCTCCGCAAAGCCGAGGCGCGGGCGAGACGAGCCGCCGAGAGATCACGGTCGAGAGAAAGCAGACGCTGATGACATTCGGTCCACCCACACTCATCGCCAGCGACGTGGACGGAACCCTCATCGACGACGAGAACCGGGTCTCCCCGCGCACGCTGGCCGTGCTCGCCGCCGCCCGCGCCGCCGGTACGGAATTCGTGCTGGCCACCGGTCGACCCCCGCGCTGGATCGCCGAGATCACCGACCAGTTCGCCGGCACCGACGCGTTCGTCCGGTACGCGGTGTGCGCCAACGGCGCCATCATCTACGACGCCGAGCACGACCGCGTGCTGTGGTCGGCCAATCTCGAACCCGACGCCCTGGTCAAACTCGGCGAGATCGCCTACCAGCAGATCCCGGGATGCGGCATCGCGGCCGAGCGGGCGGGCCGTTCCGCACACGACGCCGCGACCGCGCCGTTCGTCGCGAGCGCCGGCTACGAACACGCATGGCTCAACCCCGACCACGTCGAGGTCGGTGACGACGAGGTGTTCGGCGATCCGGCCGTGAAACTCCTGGTCCGTAAGCCGGGCATGGCCTCCGACGAGATGGCTCGTCGTCTGGAGCCGATGGTCGGCGACCTCGCCCAGGTGACCTTCTCCACCGACAACGGGCTCATCGAGCTGTCCGTACCGGGCACACACAAGGCGTCTGGCCTCGCCCGGCTCGCCGAGCTCACCGGACTCCCCGTCGATGCGGTGATCGCGTTCGGCGACATGCCCAACGACGCCGAGATGCTCACCTGGGCGGGCCACGGGGTCGCGATGGGACACGGTCATCCGACCGCACTCGACGCCGCCGACGAGGTCACCGTGGGCAACAACGACGACGGCGTCGCGAAGGTGCTCGAGCGCTGGTTCGCCGGAACCTGATCCGTCCCCGCGGATCGCGGGACCCGGCTCAGGTCGCCGGCGGTACCGGGGCGGGGGCACCCGGTTCGACCGGCGGCGCGGGGGCGCCGGGTGCGGCCGGCGGAGGTGCCGGGGCTGCGGGATCGGCAGGCGGAG
>ERZ501011.205-NODE-205-length-17988-cov-11.595216_pt1 | contig 17988 bp, 16 predicted proteins | sample MGYA00248833_ERZ501011 | MGnify/ENA primary metagenome ERZ501011 (study PRJEB25958, sample SAMN03398530) | human skin metagenome | study: EMG produced TPA metagenomics assembly of the Human Skin Microbiome Metagenome (human skin metagenome) data set. | reverse complement strand
GAAATCGGTGGTTCCCGGGCTCGATGCGGCGGATTCCGAAGTCGTGAACTCGTTCGCGGACAAACGATTCGTCGGCGACAGCAGGCGCACTACGTCGGTGACCGCGCGCTGGCTGGCGGTATCGAGCCACGGTCATCGGGTGACGCGATCGGCGTATCGGCCATGGGTTGATGGCCGGCATGCAGGGCCGTTCGGCATGCGCCGCCCCGCTGGAGGGCTCCGCCTCCCTGATCCATCGCCACAGCGGCGCCCAACATTAAGGGTTTGCGCCTGAAAGTAATTGGCGGACTGTCTCGTTCATCTGATTCGAGCGAACAAGCACGCCATTGACATCGTCGGCGACGTTGGATTGCAGCCGCTGTCGACTCGGGACGGGCACCCACATAACAGAGCTCATCGAGAGACTCGCTCGACGGCATTCTTCCCGGCGCCTTCACCCGCCCATACCAGCTGTTCCGCATCGAACCCGACACCCACTACTCGGGCACGCTCTATTCCGAGGAGCTTCTGCCATACTCTGACAGGCCGCAACACCCGCTCCCTCGGGTCTCGATCTTCGCACCTCAAAACTAAAGTGAGACCGGGCATTGCATGCATTACGCGCGCGACATGGCACCCACGGATCACCGCGTCGGCTGGGGCCTCTCAACGGTTCGGTTGGCGGTGACGTAGCGGTCCACGCGGTCGATCACTGCAGACGCGCGAATCCGGCCGTCCACCTACCCCGGGTCGAGGTCCGAGGCAGGTGCGTTCGGAAGTGGCCGGCCAGCGTACGCGGCTCAGTAGTAGTACGGGTAATCGTCCCAGCGCGGGTCGCGTTTCTCGAGGAACGCGTCACGTCCTTCGACGGCTTCGTCGGTCATGTACGCCAGGCGGGTCGCCTCACCGGCGAACACCTGCTGACCCATGAGGCCGTCGTCGGTGAGGTTGAACGCGAACTTCAGCATGCGCTGGGCCGTCGGCGACTTGCTGTTGATCCGGCGCGCCCAGTCGATGGCGGTGGCCTCCAGCTCGGCGTGCGGGGCGACGCGGTTGACCGCGCCCATCCGGTGCATGGTCTCGGCGTCGTAGGCCTCCCCGAGGAAGAAGATCTCGCGCGCGAACTTCTGCCCGACCTGCTTGGCGAGGTAGGCGCTCCCGTACCCGGCGTCGAAGGAACCCACATCGGCGTCGGTCTGCTTGAACCGGGCGTGCTCGGCCGAGGCGAGGGTCAGGTCGCACACGACGTGCAGCGAATGCCCGCCGCCGGCCGCCCAGCCGTTGACGACCGCGATCACGACCTTGGGCATCGTCCGGATCAGGCGCTGGACCTCCAGGATGTGCAGCCGCCCGCCCTCGGCCTTCACCCGCGCCGCGTCGACCGTCTCGGCGCCGGCCGCGGCGACGTCGTCGTCGTGTGTCGTGGCGTACTGATAACCGCTACGCCCGCGGATGCGCTGATCGCCGCCGCTGCAGAACGCCCATCCGCCGTCCTTGGGGCTCGGGCCGTTGCCGGTCAGCAGGATCGTGCCGACGTCGGGCGACCGCCGCGCATGGTCGAGGACCCGGTACAGCTCGTCGACCGTGTGCGGGCGGAAGGCGTTGCGGACCTCGGGACGGTCGAATGCGACGCGCACGATCCCAAACTCGCGGCCCTCGCCGACGTGGCGGTGATAGGTGATGTCGGTCAGGTCGTCGAAGCCGGGCACCACCGCCCACGATGCCGGGTCGAAGGGTTGGCCGGAGGGTCCCTGGGTGTCGGGCGTCGCACTCATGGGGTCAGCCTATCGACGCGGCGACCGGGCGCTTCGCACGCCCGCAGCGGCGGATTGGTCGGAAGAGATCACGAAGTCGTGACGGGTTCGACGCGGATTGCATTCAACCATTGGATGCCGGCCGGTCTTCGGCTCGAACATCACCGAAATCTCAGTTTCGGATGCTTAGCTGTCCGTATGGCTGTATGGGGGTGGATTCTGATCCTCGGGGGCGCGTGGTGTGTCGTGTCCGCGGCGGTCGCGATGATCGTCGGGAGGGCGGTCCGGATCCGAGACGAAAACGAACGCGGTCCGCGTGGCGTGCCGGACTACATACCCGAGTCCACGCGCCGGCTGGCCCGGGGCGGGGTGTGTGTGGATCTCGCCGACCGCCGTCGTACCGATCGGCACACCGACACCGACACCGGCTAGGGCACGGCACCGCCGGCTCTTATACGGTTGGCCGGTGAGCGAAGCGAACGATCGCGCCGTCGAGACCGTCGACGAGGACCCGCACGAGGGTGGTTTCCGGGCCCATGCGGCCATCACCACCGACCGCGGCGGACCCCGCTACGGCGAGTTCAGTGAGCAGGTCCGCCTGCTGATGGACAACGCCCGCTACGCCTGTCCCGACGACGAGCTCGTCGACGAACTCATCGAGTCACTGAAGGCGCTCAACGACCGGCTCGCCGATTCCCGGATCGACGAGTGGCACTCACCGGCGGGGACCCGCATCGACCTCCCGTCGCGCGGCAACATCACCCTGCCGCCGTATGTGGTCACCGAGGTGAACGACAACGGGGTCGTCGCCGAACTGACGTTCCGCGATTTCCACCTCGGCGGGAACAACGCCGCGCACGGCGGTCATGTCGCGGTCGCCTTCGACGACGTGGGCGGCTTCGCGTCGGCGGTCGCGATCCAGCATGTCAGCCGGACCGCGTACCTGACCGTGCAATACCGGTCGATCACACCGCTGAACACGCCGCTGCGAATCCACGCCTGGGCGGACCGGATCGAGGGGCGCAAGGTCTTCATCAAGGGCACCCTGCACGACGGCGACCGCCTCTGTGCGGAGATGGACGCCCTGTTCATCAAGCTCAACCCCGGTCAGGCCTGACCAGCACTCGTCGGCGGGCGCACGGGCAGACGACGGCTCACCTCCACCGGCGCATCCGTGCGCGACAGGCGCAGCACGATGGTCGGCGCCTCGCCGGCATCGAGGGGCCACGTCTCGAGCATCTCGTCGCGCAGGGCGGCCAGTTCGTCGCCGTGATTGCTCGACAGCGTTCGCGCGGTCGCGTCGTCCCCGGCGTAGAGGAACGTCGGTGTCATGGGGTGAACCGCGAAGCCGAGACGCTCGGCGGCCACCCACAGCTGCTGCGCGACGATCCCACCGCGGAGGTAATCGGCGGGGGTCGTGCCCTGCTGCACCAAGACCAGGATCGCCGACGACGACGCGGCCCGGGCGCCGGCATCGGCACCGAGTGCGGCACCGCCACCCCATTCGTCGAGCAACGCCATGACATCGGCACGCCGCAACACGTCGAGCATCCCCGCCATCGCCGGCGGTAGGTCGAGCGAGGCGACGTCGATGCCCTCGGCGGCGGCCGGATCGGTGGTGAGCTCGGCGAACATCTCCCGGTGCAGTTCGGGCGTCAGGAACCGGGCGCGATCCGATCGGGCGATGATCGAGGCATATCGGTCGATGTCCGCGCGGTCGTCGAGCGCCACCAACCGGGTCCGATCACTCGTGGCGGCATCGTGCAGTCGGACGAGATCGGAGGCCGACAGCGGTGATCCGTCCCCGACTCCACGTCGGGTGCCGCGGGCGAGCAATGCGTCGAGTTCGGTCTCCGCGTCCGCGGAGCGCGACCCGGTGTCGATGCCCTTGAGGCGTGCCCGGCCGGCCAGCGTGTCGGCCGTGTCGACGATCTCGATGTCGTCGAGCACCCCGCGCGCGACGGCCGCGACCTGCGCGTTGTACAGGGCGGCGCCGACCGCCACCGCGGATGCCCGGTGCTCGACGTCGAGGGTCGAGGTGCGGGTGCGGTCCAGGACGATGGTGACGGCGTCGTCGTCGGCGATGATCTGCCAGGGCTGCTGGTTCCCGGCGGACGGCGCCCGGCTCGCGGCGTACACGACGAGTTCGCGATCGGTCATCGCCTCGATGGCGGGCTGCACCTGCGGACGGATCGGTTCGGCGTCGGCCGGTGGTTGTGCTGCGGGTATGGAGGTATGGGTGTCGATCGGGTCCTCGAGGCCGTCCAGCCACGCGTCCCGGTCGAATCGGACCCGACCGGACGGCAGGGACTTGCCCTGGACGAGGCGGCGGACGGCCGCGGCCACGGTGGCGCCGCCCAGGAGGACGTCGCCGCCGAGCTGCGGCCAGGCGGTGACCGTGTGCCCGAGCTCGATGGCCGACGCCGCCATCGGCGCGGTCACCTTCGTCGGCTCGAGTACCCGGACGGCGAGCGGGGTGAGCGACGCGCGGTCGAGTCCGACGAGATCTTCGATCCGCAGGTCGCCGGCCAGGCCGTGGAAAGGAGGCCGATCCGGTTCGAGGTCGAATCTCTCGACATCGAGGGTTCCGCCGTCGCTCGTCTCCATGAGGACCGGAATTCCTCGCTCGCGACATTTCTGGCGCACGAGGACCTTTACATCGAAAGAATCACATTCTTCGACGACGAGATCCAGGCCGTCGAGGAATTCATCGATGTTCTCGATTGTTATGCCGTCCACATGTACGACGGTGGTGAGATAGGGGTCGATCTCGGAAATGCGTCGAGCGGCGATCACGGCCTTGTTGTCGTGAATATCCATGAGGGTCGCCGGAATTCGATTCATATTCGTGAGTTCGAGATCGTCGAAATCGGCAAGGCGTAATTCGCCGGCAAGACCTTCGAGTGCGAGCGTGAGCGATATCGCGTGTCCCACACTCAAACCGACGACACCGATCCGGAGCTCGCCCGCAGCGGCTTGCTGCGACGCGGTCAGTTTGTGCCGGTTGCGGTCGAGCCGGAGGCGTCGGAACGTGCGCGGGCCGGGGATCTTGACGAGGGCGTTACGCCAGGGAAAGTGCGCGTAACGAGGTGTCTCGTCCCGGAGAGCGGGCTCGGCGGGCGGGAGGAGTTCATCGAGTGCGCGGGCGGCGCCGGCCGTGATGTCGGACACAGTGAGGGACGGCTCCGCGGTCAACGCGGCGGGTAGTTCGTCCGGGAAGTAGAGGGTGGCGGCGGCATCCGGCGGCGTGTGCATAAGCCCATGGTGTCGCACGGGATTGCACGACGCCAACCGTCAAAGCGGCGGTCGGGCGAAAAGAACTGCGCTTGTGGGAGTGCATAAATGTGGCCTTGTGGCAGCATTACACGCGGGGTCGGGGGAGATCTCGTCTCTAAATTTACTAATTCCTGGAAGGCAATACTGCGATGAATAAGATGTCAGTCACCAATGATCAGGTTCGCACCGGCATGTTGCGATCGATCGCACCCGAAACCGGGGCGGAGTACTCGGTGGTCGTGGCGAGCCCGCGGTCGGAGCCCGAACTGTGGCGTGAGTACCTCGCCGGCGCGGACGCGTCGTACCACCGCCACGGGTGCGCGGCCGCACTCGAGTACGACGAGGTCGCCGGCGGCGAGGGCACCGCGATGTTCTTCGCGGTGCTCGACACCGAGGGCAAGGTCGTCGGCGGGCTACGGGTCCAGCCCCGGCTGGAGGCGGCTGCGCAGTCGCACGCGCTGGTCGAATGGGCGGGTCAGCCCGGTCAGGTGCAGCTCGTCAACGCCATCGAAGAACGTCTGCACGACGGCATCGTCGAGGTCAAGACGGCCTGGGTGGACGAGCGATCGGCGATCGCGGGGTCGGTGGCCGGCCAGTTGTCGCGGTTGGGGCTGGTCATCATGGAGATGTCCGGGGTCGAGGCCATGATGGCGACCGCGGCCGACCACGTCCTGCGCCGCTGGCAGTCCGGTGGTGGACGCCTCGACGAGTCGGTGTCCGCGACCCCCTTTCCCGACGACCGGTACCGCACCCGGCTCATGTGGTGGGATCGTGCCCGGCTCGACACCCTCACCAGCCCGGAGACCTGGCGTCGGATGCGCCGGGAGGCCGACGCACTCCAGGCCGCGACGACTCAGCGCCCGCTGGTCCGGCTGTCGATGTCGACGAAGTCGGCCGGGCGTCGGTAGAAGACCTCGTACAGGCTCGCCGACGGCGGAGACACCGTCCGCTCGGCGTCGGCGGCATGTGCGCTCGGCGCGCCGTCGTTCCAGGTCACCGCGTCGATGGATTTGATGACCGTCGTGTCCCGGCCGTTCTCCTTGGCCTGATACACGCAGGCGTCGGCCTGGCCCAGGAGGTTGCCGATCACGTCGTCGGTCGAATAGGCGGTGTCGAAACGGCCGGAGACCAGTGGGTCGCCGGCGACGCGCAGCGGCGCGCAGACACCGCCGACGCTGATGGTGACCGGCGCTGCGGCGGCGACGGCGGCCCGTAGGCGTTCGGCGCTGAGCCACAGTTCGTCCGCGTCGTGGACGACGTGGAACATGAGGAACTCCTCGCCACCGTAGCGGCACACCTCCGAACCCACGGGGGCGTGCTCGCGGATCGCGGCCGACGCCGCCAGCAGCACGCCGTCACCGGCGAGGTGGCCGTACTGGTCGTTGATCTTCTTGAAGTGGTCGACGTCGAGCAGCAGGATGCCGATCCATCCGGTGGACGACCGCGCGGCCGAGAGGAGCTGTGATGCGCGGATCAGGAAGCCACGTCGGTTCAGCAGGCCGGTCAGCGGGTCGATCCCCACCAGGCGGGTCTGCTGATCGAGCACGGCCTCCATCGACTTGCGCAACGCGACGACCAGGAAGACCGGCACCACGATCAGGCCGAGCATCGCGCCGAAGCTGATCAGATACGCGGGCAGCGAGGGCGTCGTCACCGCGAGGACGGTTGCCGCACAGACGACCGCCAGCGCCAGATGGGACAGGATGAGTCGGGTGGTCGCCGAGATCGCGCCGATCGCCGGGATGACCGCGACGATGGCGAGGACGAGCGTCGATGATCGCGGCGAGGCCAGGATCATCGAGGTGCCGCAGATGCCCACGATCCCCAACCCGCCCAGGAACGCGAACTCGAGATCGGTCAGCCGGGCGCGGATGGCCGTCACCGCGAAGACGACCGCGATGAACGACCAGATGGTGAGCAGGATGGGCATGCCGCCCGGATACAGCGTCTCGGGCGCGAGCACGCTGATGACCGGTAGCGGGATGACACCACCGGTGCTGATCAGTGTCGCCATCGACCGGGCGTCGTAGCGTCGGAGCACCCTCCTGATCAACGACATCTCTCACGACCGCTTTCCGTCGGCGGCTGTGGTGTCAACCGCTTGTTCGCCCAACTATGCTTGTTTACATCCGAGAATCCCTTGGCGAAAATCGGTCTCCGGCGTCCTACGCATAGGCAATGAAAGCACCTTACCAGCAGCTTTGCCGCTTCTCGCGGAATCGTTAGCAGCGCTGCCGAGAATAGTCGCGAATCGCAGCTCGCGCCGGTCTCAGATTTTGTGAACATCTGTCAAAAGAAATCGATGTCTCGACCCGGCGCCGGAAGATTTTGCGCACGGTTTCGCCGAACCGCCACGGTGGGCATTTGTGAGAACGGTCATATCGGCCGGCGCTGGTCCGGAGCGGTGGCCGCTCGTCCTTCTTCCCGGAAGCGGACCGGCTGAGTAGTATCTCCGCGATGGAGAACTGCGGCGCCCCCGGCGTCGCCCTGGGGGGATCGGACCAGCGAATGACGTCGTGTTGACGTTCGGCACCTCGGTGATCGCGGTGTCGGTCGACCCGTACCACCGAGCCGTGGTCGCCTATGGCTACGAGACGTCGGCCGCGGCCGCCGAGCGCTTCATCGAACAGGTGCTGATGCCCATCAGTCCGCGGGCGCGTTTCCAGCGGCGATCGGACTTCTACTGGCTCATCCACCTTCCGTGGACCGGCGCCGGTGACGACGAGAGCGGACGCAACGCACTGATCGAGGCGGCCCGTACCAAACTCGGTGCGCACACCGTGAGCGACGGGGAACGCAGCTGGTTCCTCGACGTGTGCATGGGCGTCGCCGTCGGCGATGTGCACCTCGCCGCCGAGTCCGAGGACGATCTGGTCCGCCACGCCGATGCCGCCCTGTGCATCGCGCTGAGCAGCCGCACCGCCGTCGCATTCGCATCGCCGACGACGCTGCGCCACATCCGGGCCGAGGTCGACCTCGCGGGTTGGCTCACCAGATCGGTCGAGCGCGACTTCTCGGTCTTCTATCAGCCGATCGTCGCGGTACCCGACCGGCGGGTCGTCGGGTACGAGTCGCTGCTCCGGTGGCACACCGAGTCCGGCGTGCTGGCTCCGGACGCGTTCCTGTCTGTGGCCGAGGGGATCTCGCTGCTCGCCCCCATCGGACGGCATGCCATCGGCGAGGCCATCCGGGACCTGTCGGGGGAGATCACCCGGAACGTCGGGCCGAGCACGTTCGTCTCCCTCAACCTGTCCGGGCAGCAGTTGTGGGACGACGGGCTCGTCTCGTACGTCCACGGCCTGATCGACGGTCACGGTGTCGAGCCGTCGAGGGTCTGGGTCGAGGTGCGGGAGGACCAGGCGATCCGGGTCGACACCTCCGCGTCGCGGGCGATCGACGCGCTCCACGAGCTCGGCTGCACCATCTGCATCGACGACCTGGGGGCCGGGTTCTCGGCCCTGCGCTACGTCCGCGATCTCCCGGTCGACGTCCTGAAGGTCGATCGGACGCTCATCGCGCAACTGGCCGACAGCTCGCCCGATCGCGCCGTCGTCCGCGCGATCGGTGAGATGGCCGCCGCCACCGGGGTGAAGATGGTCGCCGAGGGGATCGAATCCGAGGCGTTGCTCCCGATGCTCGAGGAGTTCGGGTTCGACTACGCCCAGGGCTTCCTGTTCGGCCGCCCGGCGCCGCTCGTCGAACTGTTCGGGTCTGACCGGTAGCGAAGGCTAGGTGCCCGATTTCGTTGTGGCGCAGCGTATTGCTCCCTGGGGTGCGAAGCGTGGCCGATCCTGCTCCCTGAGGTGCGAGCGAAGCGAGCCTCGAAGGGCGTGGTGAACATTTCTTGCCAGGCCCTTCGAGGCTCGTCGCTATCGCTCCTCGCACCTCAGGGAGCGAAAGGCTGTCGCTATCGCTCCTCGCACCTCAGGGAGCAGAGAGAGACGGCACCGCTTTACCCGACAGACCAACGGTTCTGCGGTTCGTTCGGACTAGGGAGCGGAATGATTCGTCGTCGATGGCACCCCCCTTCGACATGCGGCTGTTTCCTCAAATGTGTTGCGGCTCCAGACGATCAATTCATGTGACCGTACTGGTCTCGATCGCCTGTGGTCGGCTGGCCGACTCCACCTCGATCCGCCGCGGCTTGGCCTTCTCGGCGACCGGGATGGTCACGGTGAGAACGCCGTTGTCGTAGCGCGCCGAGATGGCCGCGCTGTCGATGGCGTCGCCGAGAGTCAGTTGGCGACGGTAGGTTCCGGAGAATCGTTCGCTCGTCAGCCACTGCACGCCCTCGTCGGACGGCGTGCTCCGCTGGGCGGAGAGGGTGAGGACCCCGTTGTCGACGCTGACGTCGATGGAACCGGGATCGGCGCCGGGCAGATCGGCGATGAGCAGGTAGTGGTCCTCGACCTTGTACAGGTCCAGGGGCATGAAGCGGGGAGTGCGGGCAGTTCCGGCCGCTGAACCGGTCATCATGCCTCGGGTCCAGGCATCCATGTCGGAAAAGGGATCGAAACGAAGCACAGCAGTTCACCTCCTGATTCTCAAGGCTGCTCGCCACCCGTTAGACGAGCAGTTCATCGCTGTACTGCCAACGAAGATAGCACCGGATCCGGCACTCGTCTAGCACTCTGGAGGTGAGAGTGCCAGATTTTTCCGGGGCCCGAAGACGACGCCGCCCGACCGCGAGTTCGACTGTGCCGGAGTGGGTCCGGTCTGCGCCGGCGTGGCTGCCGGAGGGTCGAACGACGCGATCGGGCGGGGTCGGGTCAGGGTCAGTCGGTGAGCTCGGTGGCGTCGATGCTGAACCCGGCGTTGCGGAGACGGTCGATGAGAGCGTCGCCCATCGCCACGGCGGTCGTCAGCACTCCGGCCCGCTTGGGCAGGTGGTCGCGGTCGAGGGCCAATGCCAGCGCGCTCTCGGCGAGCATCACCGCGGTGGCCTTGTAACCGGGATCGCCCTGGGCGCGCATCCGGGCCTTGTAGCGTCGTCCGGTGGTCGTCCGCGTGAACGTGTCGACCACGAAATAACCGTTCTCGCGGGCCTTTTCGCTGGGTCCGTCACCGGGCTTCGGCAACACGCGGTCGAGGACACGTCGCGTGGGGCCGAAACTCATCGCTCCCATGAACGCGCCGGTGCCGACCGCGACGGCGCCGGCGATCAGGGTCGACACCGCGGGGACGCCGCCGACGCTCATCGTCTCCGCGTAGTGGAAGTCCTTGCCGTAGGCGTTGTCCAGCAACGCATTCGAGCGCCGCACGATCCGGGTGTTGTGGGCGGCCATGAAGAAGGGCGCGAGGGTGCCGCGCAGCGACGGGTCGACCTTCTTGGCGTTGATGATGGACAGGTCGCTCGGTTCGTCGGACAGGCTGACCCGCGGGACCTCGCCGGGGCCGCCCGAGAGGGCCTGCGGGTTGAGCATGAGCCGCCGGGACTGGGCGTTGCGGGCCTCCTCGGCGATGACCCGCATCGAGTCGATCGTTCCGCCGGAGATCCCGCCGCGGAACGACGCGACGACGAGGGTCGTGTCGGTCATCTCGCCGGCGGCGTCGTCGGAGACCTTTCGATGCAGCGCGTAGGTGGTGATGTCGGAGGGCACGGAGTCGAAGCCGCAGGAGGGCACGATGCGGGCCCCCGAGGCGGCGGCGACGTCATGGACCTTGTCGATCGCGTACCGCACGAACGGCACCTCGCCGGTGAGGTCGACGTAATCGGTGCCGGCGGTGGCCGCCGCCACGATGAGGGCCTCGCCGTACTTGAGGTAGGGGCCGACGGTGGTGCAGACGACCTGGGTGCGCGCGACCATCGCGTCGAGCGCCGCGGGTGATTCCGCGTCGGCGATGATCAGCGGCCAGTCGTGTGCGCGCAACGGCAGCCGCTTGCGGGCGTCGGTCAGCTTCGACTCGTTGCGGCCCGCCAGCGCGATCTTCGTACCGATCGGCGCGTGGTCGGCCAGATACCGTGCCGTGAGTTCGCCGACGAAGCCGCTGGCGCCGTAGACCACGACGTCGAATTCGCGGCCGTGGGAGGTGGATGATGTCGTGTCGGTGTTCGATTCCCCGCTCATCTTCCCGACCTTACGTGGGACCGGGGTCACACGTAACCGTCGAGTCGGGCGAGACGGTCACGACGCCCGCCGAGCGGCGAGGCGCGCGGCGAAGGGCGCCACGAACAGCATGAGCAGGACGCGCAGGATCTGGGCGGCCACGACGAACGCGACGTTCCCGCCCGCCCCGGTGGCGGCGGCGAGGACGGCGTAGATCCCGCCCGGAGTGGTCGCGAGATAGCAGTCGAACATCGACTCGCCGGTCCACGCGGACAGCACGACCCCCAGCAGGGCGCAGCCGGCGCCGATGACGAGGATCAGCACGAGCGCCAGCGGCAGGACACGGCCGATCGCACGCAACCGCGGCATCGTGAATCCGAGGCCCGCCTGCCAGCCGATCACCGCGTAGGCGACCGCCAGCAGTGCGGGGGACACCTCGGCGGAACCGGCGATCCCGGTCAGCTCGGCCGCGGTGGCCAGCGCCAGCGGACCCAGCAGACCGGCTGCGGGCATGCGCAGCAACCGGCCGAGCGGGATCCCGACGCCCAGGCACACCGCCAGCAGCAACAGTCCCCAGCCCTGATTCTGCAGAGTTTCCGCCGACCAGGCGTCGGGTCCCGGTGCGACGGCTCCGTTTTCGGCACCGAACACGAGCGAGGCGACCACCGGGATGGTGACGGTGACCAGCGCGACGCGCAGGTACTGGATGACCGCGACCATCCGTTCGTCGCCGCCGAACTCGCGGGTCAGCGCCACCAGCCCGGACGCGCCGCCCGCGACGAGTGCCAGCGAGCCGGTCAGGGAGTCGACGTCTCGGTGCAGCCCGAGCAGGGCGCCGCAGGCGATCGAGATGACCAGTGTCCCCAGGCCGATGACGAGTACCGGGAACCACGACGACCCGAGTCCGCCGACGGTCTCGGGCTCGGCCATCGTGCCGATGAAGACGCCGAGGACACCCTGCGACGCCACGAACGCCCATCGCGGGACGATCGGGTCGTCGGATTCGTCGGCGTCGGTGTTCGTCCGGCCGGGCGCGCGGCCGGCGATCGCGAGAGCACCCGCGACCACGAGCCCCGCGAACAGGGCGGCGGCGTCGACCTCGAGGAGCTCCAGAACGAGCGTCGCGACCGCGGTGAGGAGTACCAGCACTGTCCAGCGACGCACTGGCTCCACAGTAGGCCCACGGGCCTCAGACCGGCCGGGCGGTCCCGACGGTCAGCGCGCCGAACGGCTTCGGTACGCCGGGCTGATAGAACGCATCGACCGGCCCGAGTGCGAAGCCGGCGGCAGTGAGCTCGGCGCGTACGTCGCGGGTGAGATGGCAGCCGCCTGCGACGCGTTTCTGGATCGGTTCGAGTCGGCGCTGCCACCGTCGGACGCGGGCGTCGGGGGCGGAACCGTGTTCGAGGAATCCGAGTTGTCCGTCCGGACGCAGCACGCGGCGGAGTTCGGCGAGCGCCGCCTGGTGGTCGGGGATGGTGCACAGGGTGAAGGTGGTGAGCGCGGCGTCGAACGAGTCGTCGTCGAACGGCAGTCGTTGGCCGTCGAGTCCGGCACGTTCGATGGGCACCGGGGAGGTGGCGACGCGGTCGGCGGCCATCGACCATCCGACGGTCGACGGCTCGACGGCCGCGACCTCGGTGAGCCCGGCCGGGTAGACGCCGACGTTGAGGCCCGAGCCGAAGCCGATCTCGATCATCCGGCCGGACAACGACGCGCAGGCCCGCGCCCGCAGCGGGGTCAACGCCGCCATGCCGCAGGTGCGCTCGATGAGGTGCGGCAGGACTCGATCGTCGTAAAAGCCCACGTGACGAGGGTAACCCCGCTCCCCGCCGCGATGTGTGGACTCGGGAGAGCACTAGGCTTGTGGGATGAACCGACCGGCCCAGAACGCCCCCGGGCCCAACCCGTCCACACTGCAGGCCCGGGTCATCGTCGACGAGATGATCCGCGGCGGTGTCCGCGAGGCCGTGCTGTGTCCGGGGTCGCGCAACGCGCCGCTCGCCTTCGCCCTCCACGCCGCCGACGCCGCCGGGCGATTGCGTCTGCACGTGCGGATCGACGAGCGCTCGGCGGGTTATCTGGCTCTGGGGCTCGCGGTGTCGTCTGGACAGCCCGTCCCCATCGTGATGACCAGCGGCACCGCCGTGGCGAACATGGGACCGGCGGTCTTCGAGGCCAACTATGCGCGGGTGCCCCTGGTCGTCGTCAGCGCCAACCGGCCGTACGAGCTGCTCGGTTCCGGCGCCAACCAGACCGTCGAACAGTTCGGCATCTTCGGGACCCAGGTGCGTGCGGCGATCAGTCTGGGCCTCGCCGAACAGGATCTCGACACCAACAGCCAGTGGCGGTCGGCGGTCGGTCGCGTGCTCGCCGCCGCCCGGGGCGCGCGTACCGGCAACGCCGGCCCGGTGCAGTTCGACATCCCGCTGCGCGAACCGCTGGTCCCCGACCCGGACGAACTCGCCGGCCCCGACCCGTCGACCGACCTCGGCTCCTTCTCCGGACGGCCCGGCGGACTGCCCTGGACGCAGGCGCCGGTCGGCAAGCTCGACGTCCCGCTGCCCATCGACCTGTCCCTGGACACCGTGGTCGTGTCGGGGCACGGGTCGGGTGTCCATCCGGGGCTTGCCGGGATCCCCACGGTCGCCGAACCGACGGCACCGCGGCCGGTGACGCCGCTGCATCCGCTGGGCCTGAACTCCGTCCGGCCCCAGCAGGCGATCATCTGCGGTCGGCCGACGCTGCACCGCGGGGTGTCCCGCCTGCTCGCCGACCCCGAGGTCCGCGTCTACGCGCTGACCACCGGTCCGCGCTGGCCCGACGTCTCCGGCAACGTCTACGCGACCGGCACCCGGATCGAGGTCGTCGGCGAGCCGCGCGAGGACTGGCTCAAGGAGTGCGCGGCGGTACAGGAGCGGGCGGCCTTCGCCGTCACCGCCGAACTCGACGAGCCGGGCCCGGCCACCGGGCTCCACGTCGCACGGGCGGTCAGCGACGCCATGGCCGCCGGCGACCAACTCGTCGTCGGCGCCAGCAACCCCATCCGGGACATCGCCCTGGCCGGCCGGATCACCGACGGGGTGCGGGTCCTCTCGAACCGCGGGGTCGCGGGTATCGACGGGACCAATTCGACGGCGATCGGTGCCGCCATGGCACGTGACCGGGATCAGGCCGGCGCGCGGACCATCGCCCTGATGGGCGACCTGACCTTCGTGCACGACGCGACCGGTCTGGTCATCGGCCCGGGCGAGCCGCGCCCGTCGTCGCTGCGGATCGTGGTCGCCAACGACGACGGCGGCGGGATCTTCGGTCTGCTCGAACAGGGCGACCCGCGCTACAACACCGGGCTGTACGCCGGGGCCTACGAGCGGGTCTTCGGGACCCCGCATCGGACCGACATCGCGTCGATGTGCGCGGGTTTCCACATCCCGCATCGTCGGGTCGGGGTCGGTGAGCTCGGCGCGGTGCTCGCCGAGGATCCTGCTCCCGGCGGGATCGAGGTCGTCGAGGTCGCCACCGACCGCGAACGGCTGCGATCCGTGCACGCGGCGATCGCAGCGCGACTGCGGTAGGGCTGTCGGTGCGTCCCGGCGGTGCGCGACCGGTCGGTCCGGACGCCGGCGGATCGGTGCCCGCTAGTCTGAACGGCATGAATCCGGTGATCCAGCGACGCGTGCAGCTCGGCCTGCTCGTCGTCGGCGTGACGATCACCTTCATGGCGATGACGCTCATCGCCGGTTGTTTCAAGAACGACGCGACGATCGAGGCCAGCAAGGCGACCGTGATGGCCGAGGTCGTGTCCGTGGACAGCCTGCACGCCGCGGTGAATTTCCAGACACCCGACGGCTCGTTCCACAGTCCCCGCTTCGGGCTGCTGTATCCGACCGAGCTGAGCGAGGGACAGCGCATCAGCGTCGACTACGCGGTCTACAACCCGGATCTCGCCCGCCCGACCGGCCGCACCGCGGTGCTGTCGATCATCCCCGCCCTGTCGGTGATGGTCGGAGCGTGGCTCGTGATCGGCCTGCTGATGGTCGGGGTCGCGGAGTCCAGTCGCCGCTGGGCCCGCCGCGGCACCGCCGACGATGCTGTCGCCGAGGACTCCGACGCCGAGGACTCCGGCAGCGACGCGGCAGAACGGGACCCGGCCGCGGCCGACCGGGACGAGACCGTCAGCCCGGGATCACCCTGAGGTCTCCGCCGGCGACGACGATCGCCTCGGCGTCGGTCAGGAAGTGCAGCCGGTGCTCGGCGCCGAACCGTTGCCTCGTCGCCTCGATCGGTCCGCGACCCCCGACGGTGCCCTCCGCGTGCGGGATCACCGTGGTGTCGATGAGGCCGAGGCCCGCGGTCGAGGTCAGGGGTGCGGCCTCGGCGGGATCGTCGAGCAGCGCCAGGGGAGCGATGTCGGGGCCGACAACCGCGGCGCCCGCGCTGACCCCGATGTAGGGGAGGCCGGCGCGGACCGCGTCGACGAGGGTGCGGTCGGCACCCGCCAGGCGCAGCGCCCCGAGCAGGTGGAAGGTGTTGCCGCCGGCGACGAACACCGCGTCGACCCCGGCGAGCTCCCGGGCGAAGACGGCTGACCCGGTCAGTTCTGGATCGAGGTCGGTCACCTCGAAACCCTGCTGCCGAAGGGTGTCCCGCTCGAGGTCGAGCCACGCGTGATCGGGATAGATCGACGACGCGGTGGGGACGTAGCCGATGCGGCAGCCCGGCCCGGTCAACGGGGCGAGGAACTGCGGGACCGGGGTGAGCCAGCGACTCAGCAGCAGGAGGTGGGTGTCGGCCACCCCTCCACTGTGCCCGGTCGGAGGGCAACGCACCGTTCATCCTGAATTGGGTGGGCCGACACGTGCGCCGTGTGGTCCGGTCAATTCTGCGGGGGACGATCGCGATCATGCGCGTCGCGATCGTCGCCGAGAGCTTCCTGCCCCAGATGAACGGGGTGGTCAATTCCGTCCTCCGGGTTGTCGACCATCTCGAGTCCACCGGCCACACCGTGGTCGTCATCGCACCCGACACCCCGCGCGGCGTGCCGGGCGGGCCGCGGATGGTCGGCCGCCGGACCCCGGTGCACCTGCTGCCCGCGGTGCAGGTGCCGCGGGTGACCTCGCTCCCGGTGGGAGTGCCGTCGCCGCTGCTGTACCGCACCCTGCGCGACTTCGAACCGGATGTCGTCCACCTGGCGTCACCGTTCGTGGTGGGTGCCGCGGGCGCCGTCGCCGCCCGGGCGCTCGGCGTGCCCGTGGTCGCCGTGTTCCAGACCGACGTCGCCGGGTTTGCGGCAGCGTACCGGCTGGGCGCGGTGGAGAAGCTGGCCTGGCGCTACACACGCCGGCTGCACGAGATGTGCGACCTCACCCTCGCGCCGTCGACCGCGACGCTGGAGGTCCTCGCCGCCCACGGCATACCGCGACTCGCGCGCTGGGGTCGCGGCGTCGACGTCGGACTCTTCTCGCCGGACAAGCGCGACCCGTCGCTGCGCGCGGACTGGCTGGGTGCCGCCCGCGACGCACTGGTGGTCGGGTTCGTGGGTCGGCTCGCGCCGGAGAAGCACGTCGAGCGCCTGGCCGGACTGTCGGGGAACCCGCGTGTGCAGTTGGTGATCGTCGGGGACGGCCCCGAGCGGGACCGGCTCCAGCGCGCGATGCCGGATGCGGTGTTCACCGGCGAACTGCGCGGGGAGGCGCTGGCCCGCGCGTACGCGAGCTTCGACGTCTTCGTGCACGCCGGCGAACACGAGACGTTCTGTCAGGCCATCCAGGAGGCGATGGCCAGCGGTCTGCCCGTGATCGGCCCCGACGCGGGCGGCCCCCGCGACCTGGTGTCGGCGTTCCGGACCGGATATCTGCTGGAGGTCGGACGCTTCGCCGAGGAGCTGCCCGCGATCGTCGAATCCCTGCACGACGAGTCGGTCCGGGCGGCGTTCGGCCGAGCCGCGGTACAGGCCGTGCGTGCGCGCACCTGGCCGTCGGTGTGCGCGGAGCTCGTCGGCCACTACGCGCGCGTGACGGGCCGCGGAGTCGTCACCGAGGTGGGGCGGCCCGCCTGAGGTCGCGGCCGACCGCCCGGCGAGACGACGCACCTCACGGCGGTCCTGGCCCGAACGACCGGTAGCGTGATCGGCATGTCATCGACGGGCGCGACACCACCGGAACGAGCGGGTCTGGGCCGGACGAGTGTGGGCCGGGCGAGCCTGGAGAAGGACCCGGCCGAGGTCGCGGCCATGTTCGACGGCGTCGCACGCCGCTACGACCTCACCAACACGGTCCTGTCGTTCGGCCGGGATCGCGGCTGGCGCAAGAAGACTCGTAGGGCACTCGACCTGCGTCCGGGCGACGTCGTCCTCGACCTCGCGGCGGGCACCGCGGTGTCGACCGTCGAACTCGCCTCCTCGGGGGCGCACTGCATCGCCGCGGACTTCTCGCTCGGCATGCTCAAGGCCGGTGCGCATCGGGACGTGCCGAAGGTCGCCGCCGACGCCCTGTCGCTCCCGTTCGCCGACGATTCGTTCGACGCCGCCACCATCTCCTTCGGTCTGCGCAACGTCAACGACGTCCCGACGGCGCTCGCCGAGCTCCGTCGGGTACTCAAGCCCGGCGGACGTCTGGTGATCTGCGAGTTCTCCACGCCGACGCTGAAGCCGTTCCGCACGGTGTACATGGAGTACCTGATGAAGGCGCTGCCCGCGGTCGCGACGAAGGTCTCGAGCAGCCCGGCCGCGTATGTCTATCTCGCCGAGTCGATCCGGGCGTGGCCGGACCAGTTCGCGCTGGGCGACCTCATCCGCGACGCCGGGTTCACCGGGGTGCGGTGGGAGAACATGACCGGTGGGATCGCCGCGATCCACTCGGCGCGGGCCTAGTGGTGTGTCTCGGAAATAAGTGACTGGTCTCCGGCGCTCGATCGGCGCCTGGCTGCGTTGT
>ERZ501011.204-NODE-204-length-18118-cov-7.519626_pt1 | contig 18118 bp, 18 predicted proteins | sample MGYA00248833_ERZ501011 | MGnify/ENA primary metagenome ERZ501011 (study PRJEB25958, sample SAMN03398530) | human skin metagenome | study: EMG produced TPA metagenomics assembly of the Human Skin Microbiome Metagenome (human skin metagenome) data set. | reverse complement strand
ACCTCGACCTCGAATGCGCCCGTGCCCGTCTCCTCAGCCCGCGCCATCAGGTCCAGCGTCGAGGATCCGACGGAGCCGGTGGATCCCAGCACGGTGACACGCCTGCGGATCACGCCGTACGCTCCAGCATCAGAACGATCAGGCGCCCCGCGGACACCACCACCACGGCGAACATCATGCCGTCCACACGGTCCAGCAGCCCGCCGTGACCGGGGATCAGCGAGCCCGCGTCCTTGACGCCGAAGCGCCGCTTCAGCGCCGACTCCCACAGATCCCCGCCCATGGTGGCGAGCGCCGCAGCCAGGCCCAGAACCGCGCCCCAGAACACATTTAGCCGCCCCATCTCCAGCCAAGCGGCCATGCCGGCGCCGGCCAGCGTCCCGGCCAGCAGACCCCCGATGAAACCGGACCAGGTCTTGTTGGGAGAAAAGCGCGGCCAAAGCTTGGGCCCGCCCAACAGCGAGCCGACCAGATAGGCCATGATGTCGGAAGCCCAGGCCACGGCGAAGACCAGCACCGTCCAGTGCAGGCCGATCGGGTTGTCGACGTCGCGCAGCCAGATCAGCAGCACCGCCGGCCAGCCGAGGTACAGCACCCCATAGGCGGCGTTCACCGCCTCCTGGCCCCGGCTTCGTGCATAAAGGCCCGCCGCCGCCGCGCCGAACACCAGCATGACGAAGGCCACCGACATGACGCCGGAATGGGCGCTGACCACCCCGGCGATCAGACCCAGCGCCACCGCGACGGAGACCGTGCGCCAGGCGGCGGGCGCGCTCATCATCGCCCATTCCGCGGCCAGCAGCACGCAGGCCAGGATCATCAGCGCCAGGAACCAGACGCCCCCGGCCCAGGTCGCCAGAACCGCGGCCGGCGCCAGCACCACGGCCGACGCGGTCCTGAGACCTATGTCGCCGACCTTGATCGCCATCAGCCCGCCACACGCGCGGGCGTCGCCTGCAGGCCGCCGTAGCGCCGCTCGCGCCCGCCGAACTGCGCCACCGCCTCGGCCAGCGCCTTGGGCCCGTAGTCCGGCCACAGGATGTCCTGAAACACCAGCTCGGCATAGGCGGCCTCCCACAGGAGGAAGTTCGACAGCCGCTGCTCGCCCGAGGTGCGCACGATCAGGTCCAGCGGGGGCGCCGACGCCGTGGCGAGGTTGTCCTGCAGCGCCTCTTCGGTGATCGGCCCCACCGGCTCGCCGGCCATCAGCCGGTCGATATGCTTCTGCGCCGCGTCCACCAGATCGGCCCGCGCGCCATAGTTGAAGGCGACCTGAAGCAGGAAACGGTCGTTGTCCGCCGTCTGGGCCTCGGCCCGCTCGATGATCGCGGCGATGTCCGCGGGCAGTCCGCGGCGGCGGCCCAGGATGCGCAGGCGCACGCCCTCGCGGTCCAGCCGGTTCAGGTCGCTGGCCACATAGGACCGCACCAGACCCATCAGGTCCGACACTTCCTCTTCCGGCCGCGCCCAGTTCTCCGTCGAGAAGCCGAACACCGTCAGGCACTGGATGCCGAGGTCCGGCGCCGCCTGGATGGTGCGCTTCAGGGCTTGGACCCCCTCGCGGTGGCCCATGGCGCGCGGCAGGCCGCGCTGCTTGGCCCAGCGTCCGTTGCCGTCCATGATCAAGGCGACATGGCGCGGTCCTGCAGGACGCGAGCCGGCAAGAGGCGCGGCGGTCGTGGCCGTCATCGTGTTACGCGTCCCTTGTCCGGCCTCATCCGCCTCAGACCTGCATGATCTCTTGTTCCTTGGCCTTCAAGGTCTCGTCGATGCGCTTGATGGCGGCGTCGGTGTCCTTCTGGACGTCGGCCTCCATCTTCTTTTGCTCGTCCTGGCTGATCTCCGACGCCTTTTCGGCCTTCTTCAGGTCGTCGTTGGCGTCGCGTCGCACATTGCGGACGGCGATCTTCTGCTGCTCGGCGTATTTGCCGGCCAGCTTGACCAGGTCCTTGCGGCGCTCCTCCGTCAGCGGCGGAATGGGGATGCGCAGGGTCTGGCCGTCCACGATCGGATTCAGGCCCAGGCCCGCCGCGCGGATCGCCTTTTCGACCGACACCACCATGCCCTTGTCCCAGACGCTGACCGAGATCATGCGCGGCTCGGGCACGCTGATGGCGGCCACCGCGTTCAGCGGCGAGGTCGAGCCATAGGCCTCGACCTGCACCGGGTCCAGCAGGCCGGCGTTGGCGCGTCCGGTGCGCAGGCCGGCGAAGTCGTCCTTCAACGCGGCGACCGACTTGTCCATGCGATCGCGGTAGGATTTCAGGTCAGGCTTGGCCATGGGATCAGCGTCCTCTTTTTTGCAGTCTTGCGGCCGGTCAGGCCGGCGTGTCGGTGATGACCGTGAACGTGCCTTCGCCCGTCAGGGTCCGGCGGATGGCCTTGTCCTCGCGGATGGAGAAGACCACGATCGGTATGCCCGTGTCGCGCATCATGGCGATCGCCGATGCATCCATCACGCGCAGGTCCTTGGCCAGCACGTCCTGATAGGTCAGGGTTTCGTAGCGGGTGGCTGACGGGTCCTTCTTGGGATCGGCCGTGTAGACGCCGTCCACGCTGGTGCCCTTCAGCAGCGCATCGCACCCCATCTCCGCCGCACGCAGGGCCGCGCCCGAGTCGGTCGTGAAGAAGGGCGCGCCGACGCCGGCGGCGAAGATCACCACCCGTCCCTTCTCCAGGTGCCGCAATGCGCGCCTGCGGATATAGGGCTCGGCGATGGCGGCCATCGGGATCGCGCTCTGCACCCGCGTCGAGACGCCAATCTTCTCCAGCGCCGACTGCATGGCCAGCGCGTTCATGATGGTGGCCAGCATGCCCATGTAGTCGGCCTGGGCGCGCTCCATGCCCGCCGCCGCCTTGGACAGGCCGCGGAAGATGTTGCCGCCGCCGATCACCAGGCAGATCTCGACGCCCTCGCGGACGACCTCGGCGACCGCCGCCGCCACCACGTCCACCGTCTTCATGTCCACGCCAAAGGACTGATCGCCCATCAGCACCTCGCCGGACACCTTCAGCAGCACGCGCTTGTAGCGGAACTCGGCGGGGGCGTCGGGCATGCAGGATAATCCGTGAACTGCGGCGCCGCGCGGGAATCGGGCGGCTCCATATAAACGAAGGGCGCGCCGGCCATCAAAGCCGAACGCGCCCGAATGCATATTTCTCCTCCCTGTTCGCGCAGCGCACGGGGAGGTGGATCGGCGCGCAGAGCCGAGACGGAGGGGTTCGACCTTAACGATCGTTGCGCTGAACAAACCCCTCCACCGCTTCGCGGTCCCCCTCCCCATCTGCGATGGGGAGGATGCTCTGGACCTTACTGGCCGCCCATCATCGAGGCGACTTCCGAGGCGAAGTCCGGTCCTTCGACCTTTTCCACGCCCTCGCCCAGCGCCAGACGGACAAAGCCGGCCAGCTTCAGGTTCGCCGAACCCAGCTCCTTGCCCGAGTTGGCGACCAGCTGCTCGATGGTCACGTCCGGGTCCATCACGAACGGCTGCTTGGTCAGCACCACGTCCTTCTGGAACTTGGCGATCTGGCCGGACACGATCTTGTCGATCATGTTTTCCGGACGGCCTTCTTCCTTGGCCTTTTCGGTCAGGACCTGACGTTCCTTTTCGATGGCGGCCGGATCGAGGTCGTCGGTGTTCAGCGACAGCGGCGAGGTGGCGGCCACGTGCATGGCGATCTTGCGGCCCAGCTCGCGAAGCGCCGCCTTGTCGCCCGCGCCTTCCAGCGCGACCAGCACGCCGATGCGGCCGACGCCCGGCGACACGGCGTTGTGGACATAGGTGGCGACGACGCCTTCTTCGACCGACAGGCGGGCGGCGCGACGCAGCTGCATGTTCTCGCCAATGGTGGCGATCATGTTGGTCACTTCGTCCTGGACGGTCTTGCCCGTCTCCAGCTCGGCGCCGTGGAGCGCTTCGATCGAGTGATGCTCCAGGCCCAGTTCGGCGAAACGCTTGGCGGCGTTCTGGAACAGGTCGTTGCGCGCGACGAAGTCGGTTTCGGCGTTGAACTCGATGGCGGCGCCGACTTCGCCCTTGCCGTCTTCCTTCGACGCGACAGCCACCAGGCCCTCGGCGGCCACGCGGTCAGCCTTCTTGGCGGCCTTGGACAGGCCCTTGGCGCGCAGCCAGTCGATGGCGGCTTCGATGTTGCCGTCGTTTTCCTGCAAGGCCTTCTTGCAGTCCATCATGCCCACGCCCGAACGCTCGCGAAGCTCCTTCACGAGGGCGGCGGTGATCTCGGCCATGTTCTTCTCCTATGGGATTCGTATGCGGGAACGGCCGGACTGACTTAGCCCGGCCGTGTAACAGTTCAACAGGCGGCGCCCGCAGCGCGGGAGACGCCCGATGGAGGCGATCAGCCCGTGGCCTGCTCGGTCTCGACGGCGTCCAGCGCCTCGGTGTTGGCCGAGGTGTCCGCGCTGGCCAGCAGTTCGTCGGCGGCGCCTTCGGTTCCGGCCGGCGCGGCTTCCGCCTCGACCGGAGCCGAAGCTTCCGCCAGCATCGGCTCGACCGGGTTCTCCGACGCGCCCAGGTCCACGCCCGACGCCGAAGCGCCCGCGGCCAGGCCGTCCAGCACGGCGTCGGCGATCAGGTCGCAGTAGGTCTGGATGGCGCGCGCGGCGTCGTCGTTGCCCGGCACCGGATAGGTGATGCCGTCCGGATCGGAGTTGGTGTCCAGGATGGCGATGATCGGGATGTTCAGCTTGCGGGCTTCCTGGATCGCGATCGCTTCCTTGTTGGTGTCGATCACGAACATGATGTCCGGGATCGAACCCATGTCCTTGATGCCGCCCAGCGACAGCTCCAGCTTGTCCTTCTCGCGCTGCAGGTTCAGCAGCTCCTTCTTGACCCGGCCCTCGCCGCCGTTCTCAAGAATGCCTTCCAGCTCGCGCAGGCGGGCGATCGAGCCCGACACGGTGCGCCAGTTGGTCAGGGTGCCGCCGAGCCAGCGGTTGTTCATGTAGTACTGGGCGCAGCGCTTGGCCGCTTCCGCCACCGGGTCCGACGCCTGGCGCTTGGTGCCGACGAACAGCACGCGGCCGCCCTTGGCCGCCACGTCGCGCACGGCGACCAGCGCCTGGTGGAACAGCGGCATCGTCTGCGACAGGTCGATGATGTGGATGTTCGAGCGCGAGCCGAAGATGTAGCGGTCCATCTTCGGGTTCCAGCGGTGCGTCTGGTGGCCGAAGTGAGCGCCCGCTTCCAGCAGGGTGCGCATCGAGAATTCAGGCAGAGCCATGATCGTTCAGTCCTTTTTCCGATCAACGTGGCGCGGGCGATAAAAGGACCGGCTGGTCCCTCGGAATGGAGCGGATCGGGATGTCTCCCCGAGGCGCGCCACGCCCGCGTTGCGAAATGCGGGGCCGATGTAGTCGGGATCGGCCCGCAAGGCAAGCTGGATAGGAAAAGGGCGGCCCTTGCGAGCCGCCCTTCCCTTGGCTGATCGGAAGATCAGTTCATGGCGTTGCGCAGTTCCTGCGCGCGCTGCAGGTGCATCTCGATCTTGGGGACCACTTCGCGGGCCAGAGCGGCCAGTTGCGGCGTCTCCGTGTGGTCCGAGAAGCCGCGGTGCAGCGTCAGGGCCTCGTTGTGCGCGGCGATCTGCTGGTCGAGATAGACGCGGTCGAAGTCCGCCGCCGACGCCGCGCGCAGATTGTCCAGCATGCCCATGCGCCGCTGGTCGAGCGCGGTCGGAATGGCGACGTTCGGCGCCTCGGCCGGCGCACGCTGCTTCAGCATGGCGGTTGAGGCGGTGTGATCGGTCGTGATCATCTCGGCCAGCGCCTTGACGTCGGCGTTGGTCGACTTCTCCATCGCGATCTTGGAGGATTCGATCTCGAACATGTCGCCCATGGCCGCCGACGGCACATAGGAGTCCACGGTGTTGGCGCCCAGGGTGGCTGCGGACGTCTGTCCCACGGCGGCGGATGTCGCGTCCTGCACCGCATTGGCCGGCTCGGTCTGGCCCGGCGACTCGGCGTTCTGGTTGCAGGCGGCGAGCAGCGCCAGCGAGGCGACGCTGATGATGGCGATCTGTTTCATTGAAAAGGTCTCCCTATGGTTCAGGCAGAACCCTTCACGCGCCCGTGAAGTTCCGAAATCATTCGCCCGGAAGGCGATACTCCAGATCATACAGATGCCGGCCGTCTTCGATCTTCAGGTGAAAGACGCCGCTGATCCCGGCCAGATCACCGTCTCCCGAGCCTGGAACGATCGTGATCGACAGGTCCTGCGCGCCTTGGTCCATGATCCCGCGATGCACCAGCATGAAGCCGCCCGACCGCCCATCCAGCGTTCCGTTCACCCGCTCCATCGCCACATAGGCGCCGGACTGCTCCGCGTTCAGAACCGCAAGCATCTCGCCGGCTCCTGTCGCTTCAAGGCCGCCCCGGAATGTCTTGGCCAGGATCATGCGGCCCGGCCCGCCCACCGGTGCGTCTGCGCCGGGCTCGACCGGCGTCATCTTGACGTCGAACTCGCCCGTTGCGTGCCGCATGGCCTCTATCGACTGCGTCATCTCCGCCTCCCTCTCGATCCCCGGACTCGCCGCCAACAGCGACAGCGCCATCATCCATCCCACCATCAGGCGTCCTCCAGCATGACGACTCCCGGCGCGGACTTCAGCGCGCCCCGCAGCGCCCCATCCAGCTTGTAGCGCCCCGGCAGCTTCATCTCGACCTCCCGGCCCTTCTCCAGCGAGGCGACCAGCGAGATCTCCCCGCCCTTGCCGATCGCGCCCGACCGCGCCCGCTCGAGCCGGGCCCGCAGCGCCGCCGCATCCGCCGATCGCGCCGACACATGGATGCGCAGGCCGATGCCCGCGTCGTCCAGCAGTCCCTCCATGCGGCTGGCGTCGTCGCCGAAGAAGCGCACCTCGCCGTCCGACGCCTTGGCCCGCACCTTGACCATCACCGATGCGCCCGGTTCCAGCACCTCGCGGCAGCGACGCAGCTGCTCGGGCGGGAACAGGCATTCGAACTCGCCGGTCGGATCGGAGAAGGTGACAAAGGCGAACTTCTCGCCGGTGCGCGCGCTGGCGCGCTCCTGCCTTCTGCGCACCACGCCCGCCATCTGAAAGGCCTCGTGCCCCGCCTCGGCGCGCTGCACGGCCTCGGCCACAAAGGTCACGCGCTTGCGACGCAGCGCCGGCTCCATGTCTTCCAGCGGGTGGCCGGACAGATAGAAGCCGACCGCCGCCAGCTCCTGGTCCAGCCGCTCCGGCCCGACCCAAGGCTCCACGCTTTTCAGCCGAGGCCGTGCGGCGTGGGCCTGGTCGCCGCCGAACAGGCTGACCTGCGCCGAGGCGCGTTCGGCCGCCACGCTCTGGCAGTAGGCCATCAGCACATCGGCCTGCTCGACCAGTTGGCGGCGGTTCGGATGGATGCTGTCGAAGGCGCCGGCCTTGGCCAGACCTTCCAGCGCCCGCTTGTTGACGCAGCGTGGATCGACCCGTTCCAGGAAGTCGAAGATGTCGGCGAAGCGGCCGCCCTGCTCGCGCACCTCCACAACGTGGCGCATCGCTTCCAAGCCCACGTTGCGGATGGCGCCCAGCGCATACAGCACCGCCCCTTGCCCGTTCTCCCATGACACGTCGAAGTCGGCGCTGGAGCGGTTTACGTCCGGCGCTCGCACCGGCACCTCGAACCGGCGCGCGTCCTGATAGAAGACCGCCAGCTTGTCGGTGTTCGACAGGTCCAGACTCATGGAGGCGGCGAAGAACTCCACCGGATGGTTGGCCTTCAGCCAGCCGGTCTGGAACGAAATTAGCGCATAGGCCGCCGCGTGCGACTTGTTGAAGCCGTAGCCCGCGAACTTGGCCACCAGGTCGAAGATGCCGCCGGACTGGCTCTCGGACACGGACTTCTCGGATGCGCCCTTGATGAAGCGCGCCCGCTGGAAATCCATCTCCTCCTTCTTCTTCTTGCCCATCGCCCGGCGCAGCAGGTCCGCCTCGCCCAGCGAATAGCCGGCCAGGATCTGGGCGATCTTCATCACCTGTTCCTGGTAGATGATGACGCCGTAGGTCTCGGTCAGCACCTCCGTCAGGCTGGGGTGCAGATAGTCGACCTCGGCCCGCCCGAACTTGCGGTCGATATAGGTGTCGATCATCTCCATCGGCCCGGGCCGATAAAGCGAGATCAGGGCGGTGATCTCCTCGATGGAGCCGCACCGCATCTTGCGCAGGGTGTCGCGCATGCCCTGCGATTCCAGCTGGAACACCCCGACCGTCTGGCCGGACGCCATCAGCTCATAGGTGCGCTCGTCATCCAGCGGCAGCTGGTTCCAGGACGGGGCGGCGCCTCGGCGCTCCAGATAGCCGTGCGCGCGGTCCAGCACCGTCAGGGTTTTCAACCCCAGGAAGTCGAACTTCACCAGGCCGGCAGGCTCGACCCACTTCATATTGAACTGGCTGGCCGGGATGGTCGAGCGCGGGTCCTGGTACAGCGGCACCAGTTCGGTCAGCGGCCGGTCGCCGATGACGATGCCGGCGGCGTGGGTCGAGGCGTTGCGGTACAGCCCCTCCAGCTCAAGCGCCGTCTCCAGCAGCGCCCTCACGGAAGGCTCTGCGTCCCTCGCCTCCTTCAGGCGCGGCTCCAGGTCGATGGCCTGCGCCAGCGTCACAGGGTTGGCGGGGTTGGCCGGCACCATCTTGGCGAGGCGGTCCACCTGGCCCAGCGGCATCTGCAGCACCCGGCCCACGTCGCGCAGCACCGCCCGCGCCTGCAGCGTGCCGAAGGTGATGATCTGGGCCACCCGGTCCTTGCCGTAGCGGTCCTGGACGTAGTCGATCACCTCCTCGCGCCGCTCCTGGCAGAAGTCGATGTCGAAGTCGGGCATGGACACCCGTTCGGGATTCAGGAACCGCTCGAACAGCAGGCCGAAGCGCAGGGGATCCAGATCGGTGATGGTCAGGGCCCAGGCGACCAGCGAGCCCGCCCCGGACCCGCGTCCCGGTCCCACGGGAATGCCGTGCTGCTTGGCCCACTTGATGAAGTCCGACACGATCAGGAAGTAGCCGGGGAAGCCCATCTGCTGGATGATGCCGACCTCCCACTCCAGCCGGGTCCAGTACTCCTCTTCCGGTGCGGCGGGCGTGACCTCGGTCAGGCGGACCTTGAGGCCCTCGCGAGCCTGATGCGCCAGCTCGTCCGGCTCAGAGCGCCCGGCGCCCGTATCGAAGCGCGGAAGGATGGGCTTGTGGGTCTTGACCAGAAAGGCGCAGCGCCGCGCGATGTCCAAGGTGTTGTCGCAGGCTTCCGGCAGGTCGGCGAACAGCTGACGCATGGCCACGGCCGACTTGAACCAATGCTCGCCGGTCACCCGGCGGCGTTCCTCCTGCCCGGTGAAGGCCCCGTCGGCGATGCACAGCAGGGCGTCGTGCGATTTCGCCTGAGCGGCCTTGGCGTAGTAGACGTCGTTGGTGGCGACCAAAGGCACGTCGTTGTCATAGGCCCAGGCGACCAGCCCCCGCTCGGCGCGGCGTTCGTCGTCCAGCCCGTGACGCTGCAGCTCCACATAGAAGCGGTCGCCGAACGCCTCGCGCAATGCAGCCAGCGCCGCATGCGCCTCTTCCGTCTTGCCCTGGACGAACAGCGGATCGATGGGTCCGCACGGACCGCCCGACAGCAGGATCAGCCCATCGGAGCGCGCCGCGACCTGGCTCCAGTGCACGCCCGGCTCGGCCATCTCGCCGGCCTCGAGGTAGGCGGCGGACGACAGCGCGCACAGGTTCAGCCAGCCTGTCTCGTTCTGCACCAGCAGCACCACGGTCGGCGTCTTGGCCCAGCGCGCATTCATCTGGCCGCCGATCCCCAGCACCGGCAGGGCGCAGGCCACGATCGGCTGGACCCCCGCCTCCTTGGCGGTCTGGCTGAACTCAAGCGCGCCGAACAGGTTGGCGCGGTCCGCCACCGCCACGGCCGGCATGCCGGCGTCGGCCGCCATGCGCCCGACCTTGCCGGCCTTGATCGCGCCTTCCAGCAGCGAATAGGCCGAGCGCACCCGCAGGTGGACAAAGCCGGATTGGGCGGGATCGGACACGGCTCACCTCATGCGGAGAAGCGACTCAGACCGTCAGCAGAGCCGCCTGCCAGACCATCCAGACAAAGCCGCCGCACGATGCAAGCGACAGCATATCCCTCATCAGACGCGGCATGGCCTTATCCCCAGATCAACCTGTGTGTTCCGGGAATGTTCTATGTTCCGCTTCTGTTCTCGTCAAGCGGGCTTGTTCTAGTAGGCGTGGCTCTCCGCCGCCCGCTGTTCCAGATGGCCGTCCTTCAGCGCGAACACCCGGTCCATGTGGCCCGCCAGCTCCATGTTGTGGGTGGCGATCAGCGCGGCGACCCCCGTTGTCTTGGCCAGGGTCCGCAGCGCCTCGAACACCGCCTGGCTGGTGGCGGGATCGAGGTTGCCGGTCGGCTCGTCGGCCAGCAGCAGCCGCGGCTTGTTAGCCAGCGACCGTGCGATGGCGACCCGCTGCTGCTCTCCGCCCGACAACTGGGCCGGCTGGTGCGTCAGGCGCTCGCCCAAGCCCAGCGCCGTCAGCGTCTCCTCCGCCCGCTTGCGCGCCTCGGCCTGCGACAGGCCGGCGATGCGCATCGGCAGGGCCACGTTGTCGCGGGCGTCGAACTCCGGCAGCAGATGGTGAAACTGGTAGACGAAGCCGATCCGCGACAGGCGCAGGCGCGTGCGTGTGCGCTCGTCCAGCGCGCCGACGTTCTCGCCGTCGATCATCACCGTGCCGCTCGTGGGCCGCTCCAGCAGGCCGGCGGCGTGCAGCAGCGACGACTTGCCCGAGCCCGAAGGGCCGATCAGCCCGACCAGCTCGCCCGGATGCACGTCGAGGTCGACGCCCTTCAGGACCGTCAAACCGCCCTGGGCCGTCGGATAGGTGCGGGTCAGGTCCCGCACGGACAGGACCGGCGACTTACTCATAGCGCAGGGCCTCCACCGGATCGATGCGCGAGGCCCGCCAGGAGGGCGGCAGGCTGGCTATGCAGCTCATCAGCAGCGCCCAGAACGCGGTCCAGGTCACATCCAGCGGATCGACCAGGGCCGGTATGCTGTCGAGCATATAGACGTCCGAGTTGAACAGTTGCACGCCCAGCAGGCCTTCCAGGAAGTGCTGGATCGAGGCGATGTTCAGGCAGAACACCAGACCCAGCACCAGGCCCGCCACCGTGCCCGCCACGCCGATCGCCGCGCCGGCCATGAAGAAGACGCGCAGGATCGACGACGGACTGGCGCCGATGGTGCGCAGGATGGCGATGTCGCGCCCCTTGTTCTTCACCAGCATGACGATACCGGAAATGATGTTCATGGCCGCGATGGCGACCACCAGGCCCAGGATGATGCTCATCGCCACCCGCTCGACCCGCAGCGCGCCGTAGAAGGCGGCCAGGCGATCGCGCCAGTCGGTGATAGCGGCGCCGGGGCCGGCGGCCTCGCGGATGGGCTGGATCAGCTGACCGACCTCGTCGGGCTTCGCCACCTTGACCTCAAGCGCGTCCCAGACGCCCTCCTTGCCGAAGAACAACTGATGCTGCTCCAGCGGCATGAAGATGAAGGCCTGGTCGAACTCTGACGTGCCCGAGCTGAAGACGCCGCCGACGATGTAGGTCTTCTCCAGCCCGCCGAGATTGCCAAAGGCGCTGTCGGCGCCGGTCGGAGAATAGAGGGTGATCGGATCGCCGATCCGCACGCCGTTGGCCTCGGCCATGGCCTTGCCGATCAGCACGCGGTCGCCGCCGTAGGCGCCCTGGCCGAAGCTGCGACGCGCCTCCTCCGACAGGCTGCGATAGACGTAGGTGTTGGCGGGCAGGTCCTGGGGCCGCACGCCCTTGACGATGGCCCCGGTCGTGAAGCCGCCGACGCGCACCAGACTTTGCGCCTCGTTCAGCACGGACACGCTGACCACGCCGGGGACCTCGGAGATGCGGCGCAGGCGCGCCTCCCGGTCTTCGGAGACCAGCACGGACCCTTGCACATACATGTGGCCGTTGAAGCTCAGCATCCTGTCCAGCAGGGTGGAGCGGAAGCCGGCCATGATGCTCATCACGCTGATCAGCACCGCGACGGCCAGCATGATGCCGATGAAGCTGATCACCGCGATGGTGGCGACGCCGCCCTCCTTGCGCTTGGCGCGCAGGTAACGAAGCGCCAGCCCGACCTCCCAGGCCGAAAAGGCGCCCGCGGGCTTAGCAGACGGGGACGCGGGGCCGCTCAAGCCGAAAGCCTCAGCAGGGCGTCTTCCAGCGACACCGAGACCTTTTCGCCGGTGGCGCGGCGCTTCAGCTCGACCACGCCGTCCGCCAGTCCCTTGGGGCCGATGGTCAGTTGCCAGGGCACGCCGATCAGGTCGGCGGTGGCGAACTTGCCGCCCGGCCGCTCGTCGGTGTCGTCGTACAGCACGTCCTTGCCCAGCGCCTCCAGCCGAGCCACGGCGTCCTCGCACGCGCCCGACACCGCCGCATCGTTGGCGCGCAGGTTGATGACCACCACGTCGAAGGGCGCGACCGAGTCCGGCCAGACGATTCCGCCCTCGTCATGACTGGCCTCGATGATGGCGCCGAGCAGGCGAGACACGCCGACGCCGTAGCTGCCCATGTGCACCGGCCGGTCCACGCCGTCGGGACCCGCCACGATGGCCTTCATCGGCGCGGAATATTTGGTCCCGAAGTAGAAGATGTGCCCGACTTCGATGCCGCGCGCCGACAGCCGGTCGTCCTCGGCGGTCTCGCCTTCGAAACGGGCGGCGTCGTGCATCTCTTCGGTTGCGGCGTAAAGCGCCGTGCGCTCGTCCACGATCGACTGCAGGTCGTTCCAGTCGACGTCCGCGCCCGGCGCCGGCATCTCCACCAGCTTGCGGTCGCAGAAGACGGCGCTTTCGCCCGTTTCGGCCAGCACGATGAACTCGTGAGACAGGTCGCCGCCGATCGGACCGGTGTCGGCGCGCATGGGCACAGCCTTCAGCCCCAGCCGCGCGAAGGTGTTCAGATAGGCTGTAAACATGCGGTTGTAGGCCCGGCGCGCCGCCGCCTCGTCGATGTCGAACGAATAGGCGTCCTTCATCAGGAACTCGCGCCCGCGCATCACGCCGAATCGCGGCCGGCGCTCGTCGCGGAACTTCCACTGGATGTGAAACAGGTTCAGCGGCAGCGACTTGTAGCTCTTCACATAGGCGCGGAAGATGTCGGTTATCATCTCCTCGTTGGTGGGGCCGTACAGCAGCTCCCGCTCATGCCGGTCGGTGATGCGCAGCATCTCGGGGCCGTAGGCGTCGTAGCGGCCGCTCTCGCGCCACAGGTCGGCCAGCTGCAGCGTGGGCATCAGCAGTTCGACCGCGCCCGCCCGCTCCTGCTCCTCGCGCACCACGCGCTCGATCTTGCGCAGCACCCGCAGGCCCAGCGGCAGCCAGGCGTAGATGCCGGCGGCCTCCTGCTTGATCATGCCGGCGCGCAGCATCAGCTGGTGCGAGACGATCTGCGCGTCCGAAGGCGCTTCCTTCAGCGTGGGCAGGAAATAGCGCGACAGGCGCATGGGCGGGGAATCCTGGAAAGGCGAGACGAACACCGGCTTTAGCCGGTGGACGGGGGCGAAAGCTAGGCCGGGCCCCTACAGGTTCGGCGCGACGCGCGAAAAGTCCGGCAGGGGCAGCCAGCCGGTGTAGATCACCAGCATCACCACGATCCAGGCGATGGCCGAGACCCAGGTGGTGGTGATGAACTTGCGCTTCAGGTTCGGCGTCGCCGGCGCCCCCCACTGGGCTCCGTCCGTCGGCGGCTCGTGCGTCTCGCGCGAGGTCCCCAGCGGCAGCACCGCGAACAGCACGGTCCACCACAGCACCAGATAGACGCCGATCATGGTGACGGGGCCGATGGGCATGGGGCAACTCCGCTGACCGGCTTTGACCACGCCGGTTTTCGGCGGTCTAACGGATAGCGACCGACTCGACGAGACCTCCGATGCCGCAGATCACCCTGGAATTTTCAAGCCGCCTGGACGGAGCCGACTGGCGGGCCGTGGCGCTGGACGTGCACGCCGCCTGCGTCGACATCGCGCAGGCCAAGCTGACGATGTGCAAGACGCGGCTGGTCCGGCTCGAGCACGTCGTGATCGCCGACGGCGCGGCCGACCAGGCCATGGCGCATTGCGAGATCCGCCTGCTGCCCGGGCGCTCCGCCGATCAAAAGGCGCGCCTCAGCGACCGGACGCTTGAGCGGTTGCAGAGCGCGCTGGCGCACCTGCCAGACCCGGTGTCCATCTCCTGCGAGGTGCTGGAGCTCGACGGCGAGACCTACCGCAAGGTCGTGCGCCCGGCCTAGCCGCAGTCCGCGCCGAAGCCGGGCGCCCGCAGCGCCAGCAGGATCGACGATCGCTGCGCCTGGGTGATTGCGCCGGATGATTGCAGCACGCATCCGACCGCCGTGTTCGAGTTGGGCGCCAACAGGCCGTATCGCCGCCGCTCCACCTCCATCCGCGCGCGAGAGCCCTGCAGCGTGGCGACGGCGCCGGCGATCCGCTCAGGGTCGTCAGTGATGCGCGTCATCTCATGCAGCGCCTCGCCCGAGCTTGGGAAATCATAGGCGTCCGGATTGTACGGCGCGACCTCCGCCGCCAGCAGGTCGGGATCGAGATCAACGCCGAACTTGGCGTTCTGGCTGGCGGAGAAGGCGATGGCCGGCCCGCTCTGCGGCACCACCAGGATATAGGCGTGCCTGGGAAACAGCAGATAGTGCGCCAGATATTTGGTGACGTGCACCCACGGCGCGCCGTCCGGCCCCAGCGCGTGCGCGCCGATGTAGACGCCGGGCGGAATGGCGCGCCCGTCGATCCGCCCGTTCATCGAAAGGATGCGGTCGGTCATGACGTGGCTGAGCAGAAACACGCCGTCGTCGGCCTCGCGCTCGAAATAGTCGCGGATGGCGTCGGCGCTCGGCTCGGGTCCCAGGTCCCGGCCATAGACCACGGGAAAGGCCGTGGCGGGCATGGGACGACCGTCCGGCGGGCTGAACCACAGCACCCGCAGCTCGTGCACCGTCCGCGCCAGGGGGTCCTCGCCGCTAAAGGTCGTCAAGCTGAGGGCCAGGTTGACCACGGCGAACAGCGCGACCAGCCCGGCCAGCGCCTGCCCGGCGATGACCAGCCAGCGCCTCCATCCTTGAAGGGGATGGCGGGCCTGACGCACCCGATTCAGCAGGCGTTGACGGCGTCCGCCGCGTGCCGTGTTCATCCCGCCTCCCTCGCTTTCACGCCGCCAAATGCGACGCGGCGGCGAAGGTTGCGGTCAGACGCGCAGGACCACGGTCTCCACGATCGGCCGGCGATCCCAGATCTGCTGGCTGGCCTTCTTCAGGGTGCGGGCGACCGCCTGCTCGATGACGTATTCGTCCTCCAGCGCCTCGCCCTTCAGGCTGCGCACCACCTGTTCGACCCGCTCCGCCAGGTCATCCAGCGCATCGCCCAGCGGCGTGGCCGGATCACCCGGAAGACCGACGCTGCGCACGTCGATGTCGCTGACGATGCGCCCGCGCTTGTCCAGGGCGAAGCTGACGATCAGCACGCCGTTGGTGGAGGCGTGGCGACGCTCCTTCAGCGCCTCGCCCTGCTCGGTCACCAGCATGCCGCCGTCGACATACAGCCGTCCGTTCGGCACCTCGTCGATGATGGCGGCGGGGCCAGGCGCCAGACGCACCAGGTCGCCGTTGCGCGGCGTCACCGTCTCGGGCACGCCCAGGTCGGTGGCGAGGTTGGCGTGCTCCAGCAGGAAGCGCCGGACGCCGTGCGTCGGCACCGCGATCCGCGGCCGCGCCCAGGCGTACATCTGCTTCAGCTCGTCCCGGCACGGGTGGCCCGAGACGTGGATGCCGGGATGGTCCTTTTCCGTGTAGAGGCGCACGCCGCGGTCAGCCAGCTTGTCCTGCAGCCGCCCGATCTGCAGCTCGTTGCCCGGGATCTGGCGCGACGAGAAGATGCAATGGTCGCCCAGGCCCAGCTTGACGGTCGGGTGCGTGCCCTCGGCCACCCGTGAAAGGGCCGCCCGCGGCTCGCCCTGGCTGCCGGTGCACAGATACAGGATCTCGTCGGCCGGCCAGACGCGGGCCTCCTCGTCCGACAGGAAGGGCTTCACGTCCTGCAACAGGCCGATGTGCTTGGCCGCCGCCGTGATCCGGTGCATCGACCGGCCGGCCAGCGCCACGCGGCGCCCCGCCGCCTCGGCCGCGCGGATCACGCTGTCCATGCGCGCGACGTTGGAGGCGAAGCAGCCCACGGCCACCCTGCCCTTCAGCCCGCCGATCAGCTTTGTCAGCGCCTCGCGCACCCCGCCTTCCGATCCCGCCACGCCGTCCACGAAGACGTTGGTGGAGTCGCACACCATCGCCAGCACGCCCTCGTCGCCGAGCGCGGTGATCGCGTCCTGATCGGTGGGCGAACCGATCACCGGCTCGTCGTCGATCTTCCAGTCGCCGGTGTGGAACACGGTGCCCAGGGGCGTGCGGATGGCCAGGCCGTTCGGCTCGGCGATCGAGTGCGTCACCGTCACCATGCTGACCTGGAACGGCCCCAGGTCGATGGTCCCGCCGACCGGAACCTCGTGGATCACCGCCTGGTCCAGCACCCCGGCTTCGCGCAGCTTGTCCTTGATCAGATAGGCGGTGAAGGGCGTCGCATAGATCGGCGCCTTGATGCGCGGCCACAGCCAGCCCAGGGCGCCGATGTGATCCTCATGCGCGTGGGTCAGCACGATGGCGCGGATGTTCTCGCCCTGAAGAAAGGTCGGATCGGGCACGATCACGTCCACGCCCGGCGTGGACAGGTCGCCAAAGGTGACCCCCACGTCGACGATCAGCCATTCTCGGTTCGCCTCGGGCCCATAGCCGTAGGCGTTCAGGTTCATTCCCACCTCGTCCGAGCCGCCCAGCGGCAGGAAGACGAGTTCGTCGTTGGTTTGCTTTGTCATTCAGCCGTTAGATGGGTGTTCCGCCGCCAGATTTCGAGCAGGCCGCGGATGGTGAGATCAGGGTCGAAATGGTCGATGCTGTCGGTCGCGCCCTCGAACAGGGACGCCACGCCGCCGGTGCCGATCACGGTCATGGGCGCGGCCCATTCCGCCTTGATGCGGGCCACCAGCCCTTCAATCAGCGCGATATAGCCCCAGAACACGCCCGACTGCATGTTGGAGACGGTGTCCTTGCCGATGATGGTCAGGGGTTTCTGGATGGCGATGCGCGGCAGCATGGCCGCCGCCTCGTGCAGCGCCTGCAGGCTCAGGTTGATGCCGGGCGCAATGATCCCGCCCTCGAACGCGCCATCGGCCGCGACCACGTCGAAGGTCGTCGCCGTGCCGCTGTCGATCACGATCAGGTCGCCGGGATAACGCATGTGGGCGCCCACCGCATTGACCAGCCGGTCGGCGCCCGCCTCGCTGGGCTTCAGGATGCGCGCGGCCGGTCCGATGCTGACGTTCTCTCCGATCACCAGCGGCTCCACCCGCAGGTAGCGCCGCGACAGGTTGCGCAGGTTGAAGATCGACTGCGGCACCACGCTGGAGATGATGCAGCCGGTCAGGGCGTCGAAGCGCATGCCCTTCAAGTCCATCAGCTGGCTCAGCCACACGGCGTATTCGTCGGCGGTCCGGCGCGAGTCGGTCGCCGCGCGCCACTGGGCGATCCACTCGGCCCCGTCGTGGATGGCGAACAGCGTGTTGGTGTTGCCCTGCTCGATCGCCAGCAGCATCACGCCGCCTCGCCGAAGAAGACGTCGCCGGCTGAAATCCGCCGCAGCGTCCCGTCCGCCAGCCTCAGCCGCAGGGCGCCGTCGGCCTCCACGCCGTCCGCCACGCCTTCCAGCGTCTCGGACCCCAGCCGCGCGACACAGGGACCGTGCAGCCCTTGGGTGCGCGCGATCCATCCGTCCAGAACAGTCTGGAAGCCCATTCCGTCCCAACGCGCCTGCCAGGTCGAGAAGCTGTCCACGAGACGCCCCAGCGCCGCTTCAAAGGCCGGAGCCTCGCCCGCGGCCTGAACGATGGCGGTCGCCGGCCGCTCGGTCCCATCCGGCGCGTGGGCCAGGTTGATCCCGATGCCGACCGCCAGCCACAGGCCGCC
>ERZ501011.203-NODE-203-length-18184-cov-9.241547_pt1 | contig 18184 bp, 18 predicted proteins | sample MGYA00248833_ERZ501011 | MGnify/ENA primary metagenome ERZ501011 (study PRJEB25958, sample SAMN03398530) | human skin metagenome | study: EMG produced TPA metagenomics assembly of the Human Skin Microbiome Metagenome (human skin metagenome) data set. | reverse complement strand
CGGCGCATGGGCAAGGTTGATCCCGATGCCGACCGCCAGCCACAGGCCGCCGTCCGCATGGGCGCCGCTTTCGACCAGGATGCCCGCGACCTTGACGCCGTCCAGCATCACGTCGTTGGGCCATTTGATGCCTACTCGCTCGCGGGCGACATAGCCGTCCAGCACCTCGGCCGCAGCCAGCGCCGCCACGAACGTCACCTGCGCCGCCTCCGCAGGCGCACGGTGCGTGCGCATCAGCAGCGTGGCCGCCAGATTGCCGCTGTCGCTTTCCCAGCGACGCCCGCGCCGGCCTCGGCCTTCGGTCTGGCGGCGCGCGGCGATCCACAGCGGACCCGCCTCGCCCGCTTCGGCCCGCCGCCGCGCCTCGGCGTTGGTCGAGTCGACGGTCTCCAGGATCAGGACGGGCGGCAGGTCGCCCAAGTCAGCGCAGGCCGAAACCGAGCGCCGCCGTCCGCGCCGCCGGCTCGATCCACGGCAGGGCGATCAGCACGACCGGGAACGAGAACGCCGCCGCAGCCCAGGCGATCGACTTGGCCTCGACCGGCGACTTGTCGAACGGAACATCGTCCACGGGCGCGTCGAACCACATCAGCTTGATCAGGCGCAGATAGTAGAAGGCGGCCACGACCGAGGCGACCAGACCGGCCACCGCCACGCCCACCATCACCGGGCTGGCGTCCGCCGCCGCGCCGAAGACGTAGAACTTGCTCCAGAAGCCCGAGAACGGCGGCATGCCCAGCACCGACAGCGACAGCACCGTCAGCGCGACCGCCGTCAGCGGCCGATCCCGCTTCAGCCCCGCCAGGTCGGCGATGCGCCGCACCGGACGCCCGCTCTTGGACAGCGACAGCAGCACGCCGAAGAAGCCGAACTGGTCCACCACATACAGGGCCATGAAGATCAGCATGGCCTGCAGGCCGACCGCCGTCCCCGCCGCCACGCCCAGCAGCGCATAGCCGATGTTGATGATCGACGAATAGGCCAGCAGGCGCTGCAGGTCCTTCTGCCCGAGGCCGCCGAACGCGCCGACGGCGAACGACAGCACCGAGATGATCAGCAGCACCTGCGACCACTGGTCGTGCGACTGCGCAAAGCCGCCGTCCAGCGCGCGCGCCATCAGCACCATGGCCGCGACCTTGGGGGCGGTGGCGAACAGGGCCACGGCCGGCGTCGGCGCGCCCTCATAGACGTCCGGCGTCCACATGTGGAACGGCGCCGCCGATACCTTGAACGCCAGTCCGCAGATCAGGAACACCAGGCCGAACACCAGCCCCGGCGAAGGATTGTCGGCGGCGAAGGCGGCGATCTCATCGAAGCGCATGGTGCCGGCGAAACCGTAGATCAGGCTGGCGCCATACAGCAGCAGGCCCGAGGACAACGCGCCCAGCACGAAATACTTCAGGCCGGCTTCCGACGCCTTCAGGTCGTTGCGGTGGTAGGCGGCCAGCACATACAGCGCCAGCGAATGCAGCTCGATGCCGACGTACATCGAGATCAGGTCGCCCGACGAGGCCATCATGCCCATGCCGACCGAGGCCAGCACGATCAGCACCGGATATTCGAACTTGGCGATGCCCGCGCGGTGCATCCAGCCGTCGCCCAGGACGATGGCGACCGCGGCGGCCAGATAGATCACCACCTTGCCGTAGACGGCCAGGCTGTCGGCCACATAGGCGCCGTTGAAGGCGGTCCCCAGCGGGCCGGTCGCCGCCAGGATCGCGGCCACGACCAACAGGGCGATCGACAGCAGCGACACGGCGCGCGCGCTCTTTTCGCCGCCGAATGCGCCGATCATCAGCAGCACCAGGCCGCCGATGGCGAGCGTCAGCTCCGACGAGGCGATGTGAAGGGCGGAGGACAGATCAGGCATTCTTCAGTCTCACCCGCCGATCGCGACGCGATAGGCGTTGGTCAGGGCCTCGACGGCGGGCCCGGTGTAGTCGAGGACGGCGGCGGGATAGACGCCCAGCCAGATCGTGCCGACGATCAGCGGGACGAACAGCAGCAGTTCGCGCTTGTCGATGTCGGTGATGGTCTGGAGCTTCGGATTGGTGATCTCGCCGAACATCACGCTGCGGTACAGCGTCAGGGCGTAGACCGCCGAGAAGATCACGCCCGAGGCCGCGATCAGCGCCGCCCAGGTCGAGGCCTGATAGGCGCCCGTCATGGTCAGCACTTCGCCGATGAAGCCCGAGGTGCCCGGCAGGCCGACGTTGGCCATGGTGAACATCAGGAAAATGGCCGCGAACCACGGCATCTTGCTGGTCAGGCCGCCGTAGAAGGCGATCTCGCGGGTGTGCATCCGGTCGTAGACGACGCCGACGCACAGGAACAGCGCGCCCGAGATCAGCCCGTGGCTGATCATCTGGAACACCGCGCCCTGCATGCCCTGCTCGTTGCCCGAGAAGATGCCCAGCGTGACAAAGCCCATGTGCGCCACCGACGAATAGGCGATCAGCTTCTTGATGTCCGTCTGACGCCACGCGACCAGCGACGTATAGACGATGGCGATCACCGACAGGGTGAAGACCAGCGGCCGGAACGTCTCGGACGCATCGGGGAACATCGGCACGTTGAACAGGATGAAGCCATAGCCGCCGAGCTTCAGCAGGATGCCGGCCAGGATCACCGAGCCCGCCGTCGGCGCCTGCACGTGGGCGTCGGGCAGCCAGGTATGCACCGGCCACATCGGCATCTTCACCGCAAAGGAGGCGAAGAAGGCCAGCCACAAGAGCGGCTGCACCGCCGGCGAGAAGGCGTAGGTCTTCAGCTCCGGAATGCTGGTGGTGCCTGCCTCGAACGACATCCACAGCATGGCCAGCAGCATCAGCACCGACCCCAGCAGGGTGTACAGGAAGAACTTGTAGGCCGCGTAGATGCGGTTCTGTCCGCCCCAGATGCCGATGATCAGGAACATCGGCACCAGCGTGCCTTCGAAGAAGATGTAGAACAGGAACAGGTCCAGCGCCGTGAACACGCCGATGACCAGCGTCTCCAGGATCAGGAAGGCGATCATGTATTCGACGACGCGAGTCTCGATCGAGCGCCAGCTGGCCACGATGCAGATCGGCATCAAAAAGGCGGTCAGCAGCACGAACAGGATCGACACCCCGTCCACGCCCAGGTGGTAGCTGGCTCCCGCAAACCACGGGACCATCTCCACGAACTGATAGCCGGGGTTGGACGGATCGAACCCGGCGACCAGCAACACCGACACCGCCAGCACGACCAGCGTCGTGATCAGGGCGATCCAGCGCGCGGCGGGGGCTGCGGCCCCCTGCGTCTTTGATCCCAGGCGCGCGGCGAAGATCGCGGCGGCGCCCAGCAGCGGCAGGAACGTAACAAGGCTCAGGATGAAGGGCACGGTGCTCAGGCTCCCCACACGAGGATGGCGAAGGTGAGCAGGCCGGCCACCCCGAGCAGCATCACGAAGGCATAGTAGTAGACGAAACCGGACTGGAACTTGGACAGCCAGCCGGCGGACTTCAGCGAAGCCCAGGCGGCGCCGTTCGGCCCCAGGCCGTCGATGATCTTCACGTCGCCGACCTTGTAGAAGACCTCGCCGACCGCGCGCGCGCCGCGCACGAAGATGAAGTCATAGGCCTCGTCGAACCACCACTTGTTGTAGAGGAAGCGATAGACCAGCCCATTGCGGGCGGCCATGCGCTTGGCCATGCCTTCTCGCAGGACATAGATCCACACGGCGAAGGCGGCGCCGATCAGAGTCAGGATCAGCGGCGACCACTTCACCCAGGTCGGAACCTCGTGGCTCTCGTGCAGGACATGGTTGCCCTCGCCGATGAAGATCGCTCCGCGCCAGAACTCGCCCTCGTGGTGGCCGATGAAGTACGGCGCGAAAACGAAGCCGGCGGCGACCGCGCCGATCGACAGCAGGATCAGCGGCAGCAGCATCACCCATGGACTCTCGTGCGGATGCAGGGGTCCGTGGTGGCCATGATCGTCATGCGCATGACCGTCGTGCGCCGCGTCTGCGACCGCCTGACCGTGATCGTCCGCATCCGGCAGCGGCTCGGAGTGGGTCTCCAGCTGCGCATGCGTGGCGTGATCGTCGGCGTGGTGCGCGCCCTCTTCCTTCCACACCGGCTTGTTGTGGAAGGTCATGAACACCAGACGCCAGGAATAGTAGGACGTCAGGCCGGCGGCGAAGATGCCGATAAAGAAGGCGAACAGGCCGACCGCCGAATGTCCGGTCGTCGCGGCCGCGAAGGCGCTCTCGATGATCGAATCCTTGGAGTAGAAGCCGGCGAAACCGCCCACGCCGGGGATGCCCAGGCCGGTGATGGCGATGGTGCCGATGGTCATGACGGCATAGGTCACGGGCAGCAGCTTCCACAGACCGCCCATCTTCCGCATGTCCTGCTCGTGGTGCATGCCGTGGATCACCGATCCGGCGCCCAGGAACAGCAGGGCCTTGAAGAAGGCGTGGGTGAACAGGTGGAACATGGCCGCCTGATAGGCGCCGACGCCCGCCGCAAAGAACATGTAGCCCAGCTGCGAACAGGTCGAATAGGCGATGACCCGCTTGATGTCGTTCTGGGTCAGGCCGACGGTCGCGGCGAACAGGGCCGTGATCGCGCCGATGATGGCGATGATCTGGCTGGCGCCCGGCGCATATTCATAGATCGGGCTCAAGAGGCAGACCATGTAGACGCCGGCCGTCACCATGGTGGCCGCGTGGATCAGGGCGGACACCGGCGTCGGGCCTTCCATCGCGTCCGGCAGCCAGGTGTGCAGGAAGAACTGCGCCGACTTGCCCATGGCGCCGATGAACAGCAGGAAGCCGGCCAGGTCGAGCGCCGACCACTGGACGCCCAAGAACTCCCACGTCGTGCCGGCGCGCTCGCCGACCTGCGGGAACAGCTCGGCGAACTCGATCGTGCCGTACATCCAGAAGATCGTCATGATCCCCAGAATGAAGCCGAAGTCGCCCACCCGGTTGACCACGAACGCCTTGATGGCGGCGGCGCTGGCCGTGGGCTTCTTGTACCAGAAGCCGATCAGCAGATAGGACGCCAGGCCCACGCCTTCCCAGCCGAAGAAGATCTGCATGAAGTCGGCGGCCGTCACCAGCGCCAGCATCATGAAGGTGAACAGGCTCAGATAGGCGAAGAACCGAGGCCGGCTGTCGTCCTCGGCCATGTAGCCCCAGGAATACAGGTGAACCAGCGACGAGACGCTGGTCACCACGATCAGCATGGTGGCCGACAGGGCGTCGATGCGGATTGACCAGGCCGACTGGAAGTCGCCGACGTTGATAAAGGGCAGAAGGCGGATCGTGAAGGCCTCCATGTGGCCCCACGTCCAGGCGCTGAACACCGTCCAGGCGACAATGCAGGAGAAGAACAGCAGGCCGGTCGTGACCGCCTGCGACGGGATGTTCCCGATGCGGCGGCCGAAGAAGCCGGCGATGGCGGCGCCCAGCAGAGGAGCGAAGACGCCGAGAATGACGAGGGTCTGAATAGGCACTTGCAGGTCAGCCCTTCATCACGGAGGCGTCGTCGACCGCGATGTCGCCGCGGTTTCGGAAGAAGGTCACAAGGATCGCTAGCCCGACAGCGGCTTCAGCCGCCGCGACGGTCAGCACGAACATGGCCATGATCTGCCCGGAGATGTCGTTCAGATAGGTCGAGAAGGCGACGAAGTTGATGTTCACGGCCAGCAGGATCAGCTCGATCGACATCAGGATGATGATGACATTCTTTCGGTTCACGAAGATGCCGAACACGCCGATGGTGAACAGGATGGCGGCGACCGCCAGATAGTGGGTCAGGCCGATCATGGGAGAAGCTCCTCGGCCGAGACGCCCTGGCCGGTCGGAGCCGGCTTGATCTCGACGGACTTGCGGCGGTCGCGGTTGACCTGGTCGCCGGGGTTCTGGCGCTTGATGTGCACCTTGTGGCGCAGCGTCAGGGTGATGGCGCCGATCATGGCGATCAGCAGCACCACGCCCGCCGCCTGGAAGAAGTAGATGTAGTCGGTGTAGAGCACCCGGCCGATCGCCTCGACATTGGTGACGTCCGGGCCGAGAGCGCCGGGGGCCGAAGCGCCGTTCGCCGCCCCGCCCTGCACCACGGCGACCGACACCATGATCATCTCGGCCAGCAGCACCGCGGCGACGATGCCGCCCAGCGGCAGATAGCGGGCATAGCCCTCGCGCAGCTTCACGAAGTCCACGTCCAGCATCATGACCACGAACAGGAACAGCACCGCGACCGCGCCGACGTAGACCACGACCAGCAGCATGGCCAGGAACTCGGCGCCCAGCAGCACGAACAGCCCGGCCGACGAGAAGAACGACAGGATCAGCCACAGCACGCTGTGAACCGGGTTGCGGGCGCTGACGACCAGCAGGGCCGAAACCACGGCCACCGTCGCCAGCAGATAGAAGGCTACGCCTTGCATGTCGGGACAGAGCCCCTTTCCGTCTTCATGCCGGCGATCCGTGAATCGCCGCCTGTTCCAAGCGAGAAGCGCCTTAGCGGTAAGGCGCGTCCAGTTCCAGATTCTTCGCGATCACCCGCTCCCAGCGGTCGCCGTTATTCAGCAGCCGCTCCTTGTTGTAGAGCAGCTCCTCGCGTGTCTCGACCGTGAACTCCTGGTTCGGCCCCTCCACGATGGCGTCCACCGGGCAGGCTTCCTGGCACAGGCCGCAATAGATGCATTTCACCATGTCGATGTCGTAGCGCGTGGTGCGGCGGCTGCCGTCGGCGCGCGGCTCGGACTCGATGGTGATGGCCTGCGCCGGGCAGATGGCCTCGCACAGCTTGCACGCGATACAGCGCTCTTCGCCGTTCGGATAGCGGCGCAGCGCGTGCTCGCCCCGGAAGCGAGGCGACTGCGGATTGCGCTCGAACGGATAGTTCACGGTGGCCTTGGGCCGCGCCATGTACTTCAGCGACAGGCCGAGGGCGCCGATGACGTCCAGCATCATCGCGCCCTTGGTCGCCTGGACGATACGGGTGAACATCAGAAACGGTCCTTGGGAGCGGCGGCCGCTCCGGTCGATGGGGTTTGTTCCGGCTTGGGCTGGGCGTCCCGCCACTGGCGCTCGATGGCGTCCTGGCGGCGTTGCCACTGGTAGCCGGACGTCGGCATGGCTTCGTAGGGCTGGGCGCAGGCGGCGGCCAACGGCGCCAGCAGGCTCGCGATCAGCAGCGCGCGCATCACGCCCCCACCACGAACACGCGCCAGGCCGAGACGATGATCACCGCGACCAGAGAGGCCGGCAGGAAAACCTTCCAGCCCAGCCGCATCAGCTGGTCATAGCGATAGCGCGGCACGAAGGCCTTCACCATCGAGATCATGGCGAACCAGAACACGGTCTTGGCCACGAACGTCAGGAAATAGATGGTGTACTCGAGCCACCCCGGCAGGGCGTTCATCCACTCTTGCGGCACGCCGGGGTTCCAGCCGCCGAAGAACAGAAGGCTGATCATGGCCGACATGAAGACGATGTTGACGTACTCGCCCATCATGAACAGCAGGTACGGCGTCGAGCTGTATTCCACCTGATAGCCGGCCACGAGTTCGGATTCGGCTTCCGGCAGATCGAACGGCGGCCGGTTGGTCTCGGCCAGCGCCGAGATGAAGAAGATGATCGACATCGGGAACAGGACCACCACCAGCGGCCAGGTCCCCGCCCCGCCGCCGAAACCGTACCAGTTCCAGAACATGCCCTGCTGGTTCAGCACGATCTGCGACAGGTTCATGGTGCCGGCCAGGATGATCACATTGACGATGATCAAACCCATCGAGACTTCATAGGACACCATTTGCGCCGCCGAACGCAGCGAGCCCAGGAACGGATACTTCGAGTTGGACGCCCAGCCGCCCATGATGATGCCGTAGACGCCCAGCGACGACACCGCGAGAATATAGAGGATGCCGACGTTCAGGTCGGACACCACCCAGCCGGGGGCGAAGGGAATGACCGCCCAGGCCATGAAGGCCAAGATGACGGTGATGATCGGCGCGATGATGAAGACCGCCTTGTCGGCGCCCGCCGGGATCACGACCTCCTTCAGCACGAACTTGATCATGTCCGCGAACGACTGAAGCAGGCCGAACGGCCCGACGACGTTGGGGCCCTTGCGCATCTGCACGCCGGCCCAGATCTTGCGGTCGGCCAGCAACAGGAAGGCCACGGCCACCAGCACGCCGACAGTGATCAGCAGGACCTGGCCCACCGTCATCAGCGTCCAGCCGATCGGCGTGGCCCAGAAGGAAACGGGATCCATGTGTTCTTACTCCGCCGCGATCGCGACCGGCGCCGACCGCTGGGCGGACAGCTCGGCCATGGTCGCGCTGGCGCGCGCTATCGGGTTGGACAGGTAGGGGTCGACGACGATCGAGGCGAAGGCGCGGTCGCCCAGCTCGCCCGCACGGCCCAGCGCGCCGAGGTCGAAGGCCTGCGGCGCCGGCAGATAGTCGATCCGTCCGAACGTCGGATGATCGCCCATCAGCTTGCCGCGCAGCTGTTCCAGCGTGTCGTAGGGCAACGTCCGGCCGACGCGGGCCGACAGCGCCCGGATGATCGCCCAGTCTTCCTTGGCCTCGCCCTTGGGGAAGACCACGCGCTCGGCCATCTGCACCCGGCCCTCGGTGTTGACGTAGAGGCCCGACTTCTCGGTATAGGCCGCACCCGGCAGGATCACGTCGGCGCCGTGCGCCCCCCGGTCGCCGTGGCTGCCCAGATAGACGCGGAAGGCGTCCGAACCCGTCGGATCGACCTCGTCGGCGCCGAGCAGGAACAGCACGTCCAGCGCGCCCGGCTTCAGCATCTGCGAAACGGTCAGGCCGCCTTCGCCCGGCACGAAGCCCATGTCGAGGCCCGCCACGCGCGCCGCGGCATGATGCAGCACGTTGAAGCCGTTCCAACCGTCGGCGATCACGCCGATCTCGCCGGCCAGCTTGCCCAGCTGCGCCAGCACGGCCTCGCCGCCCTCGCCCGTCAGCGCCGAGGCGCCGACGATGATCGCCGGACGCTGGGCATTGGTCAGGAAGTCGCGCGCGCCCTTCGGCAGATCGGCCAGGGTCCGCGCGCCCGCGCCCAGATAGTGATGGTCATAGGTCAGGTCGGCGGCCTCGCCGATCAGGCCGATCTCCATCTCGCCCTTCAGCCAGGCCTTGCGCAGGCGCGCGTTCAGCAGCGGCGCCTCGACGCGCGGATTGACGCCGACCAGCAGCACCGCGTCCGCGTTTTCAATGCCTTGCAGGCCGGAGTTGAACAGCCAGCCCTCGCGGGGGCCGTAGCCCAGCGCCGCGCCGTCCTGGCGGCAGTCGGTGTTGGCCGAACCCAGCGCACGGAACAGGTCCAGCGTCGCCTTCATCGACTCGGCGTCCTGCAGGTCGCCGGCGACCACCCCGATCCGCTCAGGCGACGCCGCCTTCAGCTTCTCGGCCACGACGTTCAGCGCCTCGTCCCAGTTGGCCGGCTGCAGCTTGCCGTTCGTGCGCACCCACGGCCGATCCAGCCGGCGCGTCTGCAGGCCGTCGACCACGTAGCGGCTCTTGTCGGACAGCCACTCCTCGTTGATGCCTTCGTGCACGCGCGGCAGCACCCGCATCACCTCGGCCCCGCGCGCCTGGGCCGAGATGTTGGAGCCGAGCGCGTCCATGACGTCGATGGTCTCGGTCTTCTTCAGCTCCCACGGACGATAGTGGTACTGCCACGGCCGGTGCGTCAGGGCGCCGACGGGGCACAGGTCGTTGACGTTGCCCGACAGCTCGGACCCCACCGACTTCTCGAGATAGGTGGTGATCTCCGCGTCCTCGCCGCGCGAGATCATGCCGATGTCCGGCACGCCCGCGACCTCGGTGATGAAGCGGACGCAGCGCGTGCACTGGATGCAGCGCGTCATATAGGTCTTGATCGTCGGACCCATGTTCTTGTTTTCGACCGCGCGCTTGTTCTCGGCGTAGCGCGACCCGTCGCGGCCATAGCCCATGGCCTGGTCCTGCAGGTCGCACTCGCCGCCCTGGTCGCAGATCGGACAGTCCAGCGGGTGGTTGATGAGCAGGAACTCCATCACCCCTTCGCGGGCCTTTTTCACCATCGGCGTGTCGGTGAATATCTCCTGGCCCTCGGCGGCCGGGAGCGCGCACGACGCCTGCGGCTTCGGCGGCCCCGGCTTCACCTCGACCAGGCACATGCGGCAGTTGCCGGCGATCGACAGCCGCTCATGATAGCAGAAGCGCGGGATCTCGTGCCCGGCGCGCTCGGCGACCTGCAGCACGGACATGCCGGGCTCGAACTCGGTTTCGACGCCGTTGACCTTGGCGACTGGCATCAGCGGGCCTCTTCTTCAGCGGGAACGGTCAACTCCGACCGGTCCGTCGTCCCATCGGGGAGAGTCTGTGTGATGGCGATGCGCTGCCCGTCCAGGACATAGCGGATCACCGGATCGCCGGACTGGTTCATCCAGCGGACCAGGGCGGCGTCAGGAAGGTCGAGCGGCTTCCACACGATCAGGTCGCCGTCGACGCGGCAGTCGGCGCGCATGCGGCCGCCGTCGACCGGTGCGCGCCAGGAGGCGTGGACCACCTCCCCTTCGACGCCGTCGACCGCCACCGCGCCGGGCTGCTGTCCGTGGATGGCCGCCAGTCCCGCGCGGCACACGCGCCGCAGGTCGGCCGCCGACAGCACGGCCGGCGCGGCGGGCGCCGCATCCGAAGTCGGTAGCGCGGCCGACACCTGTTCCGCCGGCGTCGGCGCAGCCTCGCGCTCGCCGCAGGCGGCGAGCGACAGAACAGTCAGCATCCCCACAGCCGTCATCCTCGGGCTCGACCCGAGGATCGGACGGTCCGCCGCACGAGCGCGCGACGCTTCGGACGCAGAGCCCGAGGCGCGCTCGATCCTCGAGTCAAGCCCGAGGATGACGCAGACTGTGGAAACGACGCCCATCCCTACTCCGCCGCGATCGCGTGGCCGGCGAAGTTGGCGCGGCGGCTACGGTAGCTGGCGATGCGGTCTTCGATCTCGTGGCGGAAGTGGCGGATCAGGCCCTGCACCGGCCAGGCGGCGGCGTCGCCCAGCGCGCAGATGGTGTGGCCCTCGACCTGTCCGGCGACATCCAGCAGCAGGTCGATCTCGGACGGATCCGCCTCGCCGATCGCCATCCGCTCCAGCACGCGCCACATCCAGCCGGTGCCCTCGCGGCACGGCGTGCACTGGCCGCAGCTCTCGTGCTTGTAGAAGTAGCTGATGCGCGCGATGGCCTTCACCAGGTCGGTGGAGTTGTCCATCACGATCACCGCGGCGGTGCCCAGACCCGAGCGCATCTCGCGCAGGGAGTCGAAGTCCATCAGCGCCGTTTCCGACATCTCGCGCGTGATCAGCGGCACCGACGATCCGCCCGGGATCACGGCCTTGAGGTTGTCCCAGCCGCCGCGCACGCCGCCGCAGTGCTCTTCCAGCAACTGCTTCAGCGGGATCGACATGGCCTCCTCGACCACGCACGGCTGGTTCACATGGCCCGAGATGGCCATCAGCTTGGTGCCGGTGTTGTTCGGCCGGCCGAAGCCCGCGAACCACTGGTGTCCGCGCCGCAGGATGGTCCCCACGACCGCGATCGACTCGACGTTGTTCACCGTGGTCGGGCAGCCGTACAGGCCGGCGCCCGCCGGGAACGGCGGCTTCAGGCGCGGCTGGCCCTTCTTGCCCTCCAGGCTCTCCAGCAGCGCGGTTTCCTCGCCGCAGATGTAGGCGCCCGCGCCGTGGTGGATGTAGACATCGAAGTCCCAGCCGTGGACGTTGTTCTTGCCGATCAGCCCGGCCTCGTAGGCCTGTTTGACCGCCGCTTCCATGCGCTCGCGCTCGAGCACATATTCGCCGCGCAGATAGATGTAACAGGCGTGCGCCTGCATGGCGAAGGACGCGATCAGGCAGCCTTCGATCAGCAGCTGGGGATCATGGCGCATGATCTCCCGGTCCTTGCAGGTGCCGGGCTCCGACTCGTCGGCGTTGACCACCAGATAGTGCGGACGATCCTTCACCTCCTTGGGCATGAAGGACCACTTCAGGCCGGTGGAGAAGCCGGCGCCGCCCCGTCCGCGCAGGCCCGACGCCTTGACGTTGTTGATGATCCAGTCGCGGCCAAGGTCCAGCATGTCCTTGGTGGCGTTCCAGCAGCCGCGCGCCTTCGCCCCCTCCAGCGTCCAGTCCTGGAAGCCGTAGAGGTTGGTGAAGATCCGGTCCTTGTCTTCGAGGATTCCGACCATGGGTCCTTAAAGTCCTTCCGCCAGACGGCGCTTGTGGTGGCGGGTGCGCATCCAGACGGCGGCGATCACCATCACCCAGCCCGCGGCGAGCATGAGATACGACAGGTTCACCGCCCACTCGCCCAGTCCCGGCGTCTGCTGACGCACCATCAGGATCAGCACGGCCGCCGCGACGACCATGGCCAGACCGCCGGCGCGCAGCGGCCGTCCGACCGACCGCAGTTCCTTGCGGTAGGCGGCGCGACCCTCATCCGTATCGAGGTTGGGCCTGGACATCAGGCCGGCTCTTTGGCCGGTTCGGGATCCGAGTTCGGCAGCTTGGCGATCGGCTGGGCCGCGCGGCCGTCATACAGCGTCTCGTCCAGCAGCGTCTTGGCGCCGCCCTGCGGCTCGGATGTGCGCCGCCCGGCGTAGCTGCCCGGCTGAGGCGTCTTGCCCGCTTTGAAATCGTCGATGATCTGCGCCATCGACTCGGCTGTCAGGTCTTCGAAATAGTAGTCGTTGATCTGGGCCATCGGCGCGTTGGAGCAGGCGCCCAGGCACTCGACTTCCTGCCAGGTGAAGCCGCCGTCGGCCGACAGGTGATCCTTGGGCCCGATCTTCTCCTTGCACACGCGCATCAGGTCGCCCGCGCCGCGCAGCATGCAGGGCGTGGTGCCGCACACCTGGATCAGCGCGGTCCTTCCGACCGGCTCCAGCATGAACATGGTGTAGAAGGTCGCGACCTCCAGCACCCGGATGAAGGGCATGCCCAGCATCTCGCCGATGGCGCGGATCGCAGGCTCCGACACCCAGCCTTCCTGCTTCTGGACCAGCCACAGGATCGGGATCACCGCGGACTGACGGCGCTCGGCCGGATATTTGGCGATCCACCAGTTCGCCTTCTCCATCGTCGCGTCCGCGAAGGTGAAGGAGGCCGGCTGTTCCTTGGCGAGGCGACGGACGCTCATCGGTCCACTTCTCCGAAAACGATGTCGAGCGAGCCCAGGATGGCGGACACGTCGGCCAGCTGGTGGCCGCGGTTCATCCAGTCCATCGCCTGCAGGTGGCGATAGCCGGGGGCCGAGATCTTGACCCGATACGGCTTGTTGGTGCCGTCCGACACCAGATAGACGCCGAACTCGCCCTTGGGCGCCTCGACCGAGGCGAACACCTCGCCCTCCGGCGTGCGGAAGCCCTCGGTGTAGAGCTTGAAGTGGTGGATCAGCGATTCCATCGAACGCTTCATCTCGCCGCGACGCGGCGGGGTGATCTTGTTGTCCTCGGCGAGCACGGGCTGACCGGGGCAGTTGCGCAGCTTGTGGATGCACTGCTCCATGATGCGCACCGACTGCTTCATCTCCTCGACGCGGACGAGATAGCGGTCCCAGCAGTCGCCGTTCTTGCCGACCACCACGTCGAACTCCATCTCGGCGTAGCATTCGTAGGGCTGCGACTTGCGCAGGTCCCAGGCGACGTTGGAGCCGCGCAGCATCACGCCGGTGAAGGCCCAGTCCAGCGCGTCCTTCTTGGACACCACGCCGATGTCGACGTTGCGCTGCTTGAAGATGCGGTTCTCGGTGACCAGCGCCTCGATGTCCTTCAGCGCGGCCGGGAACTCGGCGCACCAGCGGCCGATGTCGTCGATCAGGTCGGGCGACAGGTCCTGGTGGACGCCGCCCGGACGGAAGTAGTTGGCGTGCAGGCGGGCGCCGGAGGCCCGCTCATAGAACACCATCAGCTTTTCGCGTTCCTCGAAGCCCCAGAGCGGCGGCGTCAGCGCCCCCACGTCCATGGCCTGGGTCGTCACGTTCAGCATGTGCGACAGGATGCGGCCGATCTCGGAATACAGCACCCGGATCAGCTGCGCCCGGTACGGCACCTCCAGCCCCAGCAGCTTCTCGATCGCCAGGCAGAAGGCGTGCTCCTGGTTCATCGGCGAGACGTAATCCAGCCGGTCCAGATAGGGCACGTTCTGCAGATAGGTGCGCGACTCCATCAGCTTTTCGGTGCCGCGATGCAGCAGGCCAATGTGCGGGTCGACCCGCTCCACGATCTCGCCGTCCAGCTCCAGCACCAGGCGCAGCACGCCGTGCGCCGCCGGGTGCTGAGGGCCGAAGTTGATGGTGAACTTGCGGTCGTCCATCGCCCGGGCGTGGTCGGTCAGGCCGTCGTCGAACACCTGGGTGTCCGTTCCAGCCAAAGGACGCTCCTGGGGGCGGTTCACGGGATGAAGATCGTCGGCCATCAGCGGGCAGCCTTTTCGTCGCCGGGCAGCACGGGCGCGGGATACTCCGCGCCTTCCCAAGGCGACAGGAAGTCGAACTGGCGGAATTCCTGCGTCAGCTTGACGGGTTCGTAGACGACCCGCTTCTGCTCTTCGTCGTAGCGGACCTCGACATAGCCGGTCATGGGGAAGTCCTTGCGCAGCGGATGCCCCTCGAAGCCGTAGTCGGTCAGCAGCCGGCGCATGTCCGGATTGCCCTCGAACAGCATGCCGTACATGTCGAACGCCTCGCGCTCGAACCAGCCGGCGGCCGGATAGACCTCGACCGCGGTCGGTACGGGCTGCACCTCGTCGGTCGAGACCTTGACCCGCACGCGCGCGTTCCGCGTCATCGACAGCAGGTGGTAGACCACCTCGAACCGCTCGCGGCGATCCGGATAGTCCACGCCGCACAGGTCCAGCAGCTGCTGGAAGCCGAAGCGGTCGCGCAGGCCCAGCAGCACCTCGGCGATCCGCTCGCGCGGCGCGACCAGCGTCAGTTCGCCGAACGCCACCTGCGCCTCCACGCCCAGCGCCCCCACCAGCTCGGCGCCCAGCGGCGTCAGCAGCGTCTCCTGTTCGGCCTGAACGGCGAGAGAGGTCATCGCTCGATCGTCCCCGTCCGCCGAATCTTCTTCTGCAGCTGCAGCAGCCCGTACAGCAGCCCCTCCGCCGTCGGCGGGCACCCCGGCACGTACACGTCCACCGGCACCACCCGATCGCAGCCGCGAACCACGCTGTAGCTGTAGTGGTAATACCCGCCGCCGTTGGCGCAGCTGCCCATGGAGACCACGTAACGCGGGTCAGGCATCTGGTCGTAGACCTTGCGCAGCGGCGCGGCCATCTTGTTGGTCAGGGTGCCGGCGACGATCATCAGGTCCGACTGGCGGGGGCTGGCGCGAGGCGCCATGCCGAACCGCTCCACGTCATAGCGCGGCATCGACATCTGGATCATCTCGACGGCGCAGCACGCCAGGCCGAACGTCATCCACATCAGCGAGCCCGTGCGCGACCAGTTGATCACGTCGTCCAAGCTGGAGACGAGAAAGCCCCGTTCGCCAAGCTCGGTGTTCACCTGCTCGAAGAACTTGTCATGGATGGCGGGGTCATAGCCCTCAACGGTCGAACGGGAGCCCGAGCCATAGCTCTGGACAGGGCCCTGGCCGGCGGGGACCAGCGGGCTGGATGGCGCGATCACTCCCATTCCAGGGCTCCCTTCTTCCATTCGTAGATGAAGCCGATGGTGAGCACCCCCAGGAAGACCATCATCGACCAGAAGGCGAAGATCATCTCGCCGCGCGCCAGATCGAACATCGACACCGCCCACGGGAACAGGAAGGCCACTTCAAGGTCGAAGATGATGAACAGGATCGACACCAGATAAAAGCGCACGTCGAACTTCATGCGCGCGTCGTCAAAGGCGTTGAAGCCGCACTCATAGGCCGACAGCTTCTCGGTGTCGGGGTTCTTCGGGGCCAGCACCAGCGGCAGCACGACGAACAGCACGCCGATCAGCAGCGCCACGCCCGCGAAAATGATGGTCGCGAGATATTCGAGGAGAAATTCGTTCATTCCGGAAGCCTCGCCCGCCAGGGGGAGAGGCGGGATTCGGCGCTTCTTAGACCCATCGTCCGCGCGGTTCAAACCCAAGCGAACTAAAGGTTTTTGTTGAGAACGGCTCGCAGCATAGCGCGCCTTTGTCGCAGGGCCGGCGCTTGCCCGCGCCCTGCTGCTTGCGGCCTATGACCATGGGGTTCTGCAAGGATTACTGCTCATGGGGCTGGCGGCTCGCGCGCTGAATGGCATTGAACGGTTCGGCAACCGCCTGCCCGACCCTGTCTTCCTGTTCCTCTGGCTGATCCTGGGGCTGATCGGGCTGAGCCTCGTCGGCGCGGCTCTGGGCTGGTCGGCGGTCAACCCGGTCACGAACGAGCTGTTGACGGCGCAGAGCCTGCTCTCGCCCGAGAACCTTGAACGGCTGATCATCGGCATGCCCAAGACGCTTGCCGAGTTTCCGCCGCTCGGCATCGTCATCACCATCATCTACGGCGCGGCGGTGGCCGAGCGCACAGGCCTGTTCTCCACCGCCATTCGCGGCGCCCTGCTGAACGCGCCGCGCGCCATCCTGACGCCGGTGGTGGTCATCACCGGCATGGTGTCGCACCACGCCTCCGACGCCTCCTACGTCGTGGTGATCCCGCTGGCGGCGGTGATCTTCGCGGCGGCCGGACGCCATCCGCTGGCGGGATTGGCTGCCGGGTTCGCGGCCGTGTCCGGCGGCTACGCCGGCAATCTGTTCCCCGGCGCCAGCGACGCCCTGATCCTGGGCATCACCGAGCCGGCCGCGCACCTGATCGACCCCTCCTATTCGGTCAACATCGCCGGCAACTGGTTCTTCATCGTGGGGGTGGTGATCGTCTTCACGCCCATTGTCTGGTTCATCACCGATCGTGTCATCGAGCCGCGCCTGGGGCCATGGTCGCCAGCGGCGAGCACGCCCGCCACGCCGTCGGAAAGGCAGCCGCTCACCGCTGCGGAGAAGCGGGGTCTGCTGTGGGCGGGCCTGACGATCCTCGGCACGATGGCGCTGTGGGCGCTGATCACCGCCCTGCCCGCATCGCCCTTTGTCGATCCGGAAGCCGAGCCGGCGCAGCAATTCAATCCCCTGTACCGGTCGCTGGTCGCCTTCTTCGCGGTCACCTTCTTCGCCAGCGGCGCGGCTTACGGCGCAGGCTCCGGCTCCATCCGCTCGCACCGCGATCTGGTGCGGATGATGGGCGAAGGCATCTCGCAACTGGCGCCCTACATCGTGCTCGCCTTCTTCGCCGCGCACTTCGTGGCCATGTTCAACTGGTCGGGACTGGGTCCGATCCTTGCGGTGAACGCCGCCGCCGCGCTGCAGCAGGTCGCCCTGCCCACGCCGCTGCTGCTGATCAGCGTCGTGCTGGTCTCCTGCGTCTTCGACCTGTTCATCGGCTCGGCCTCGGCCAAGTGGTCGGCGTTGGCGCCCATCGTGGTGCCGATGTTCATGCTGCTGGGCATCTCGCCGGAGATGACCACGGCGGCCTACCGCATGGGTGATTCGGTGACCAACATCGCCACGCCCCTGATGAGCTACTTCCCGCTGATCCTGACCTTCGCGCAGCGTTGGGATCCGCGATTCGGCCTGGGCTCGCTGATGGCGACCATGCTGCCCTATGCGGGCGCTTTTCTGGTCGCGGGCCTGATGATGGTGGCGGCCTGGGTGGCGCTCGACCTGCCCCTGGGACCGGGGGTGGGCGTGCATTACGAGCCGCCGCCGCCGGCTGTGGCCGGTCAGGCGCCGGCCGACGGCGGCCTTCTGGGGCCCGACACGCCGCCGCAGCCGGCAGCGACGGCCCCCGCACGATGACCCGCGCCGTTTCCGCCGAAACCCTGCTTGACGCGCCGGACCAGCCGACCTAAACGACGCCCCTCGCCGCGGCGCACCAGCGCAACGGTCGGGAATGCGGGTGTAGCTCAGTTGGTTAGAGTGCCGGCCTGTCACGCCGGAGGTCGCGGGTTCGAGCCCCGTCACTCGCGCCACTTCTTCTAGAAATAGAAGGGTGGCGCTGCCGCCTTCCCAGAACAGCTTTCGAAACAGCTCACAAGTTTCGACCGGGTACGCGGGTGTAGCTCAGTTGGTTAGAGTGCCGGCCTGTCACGCCGGAGGTCGCGGGT
>ERZ501011.202-NODE-202-length-18194-cov-12.580903_pt1 | contig 18194 bp, 19 predicted proteins | sample MGYA00248833_ERZ501011 | MGnify/ENA primary metagenome ERZ501011 (study PRJEB25958, sample SAMN03398530) | human skin metagenome | study: EMG produced TPA metagenomics assembly of the Human Skin Microbiome Metagenome (human skin metagenome) data set. | reverse complement strand
ACTCACCAGGACCCTTCGTGACGGCCTCCGCAAGCGCCGGCCTCCTCAGGGAGCAGTAGTTGGGCTCGCACCCAGAGAGCGGGGTGGGTTCGCTTCGTTCGCACCTCAGGGGGCGGGGTGGGTTCGCTGCGCTCGCACGTCAGGGAGCCGCGACAACCGCTCCCAGACGTTCGTGCACGCGGGGGATCACCTCCGCCGCAAAGCGTTCCATGTCGGCCTCGAAGGGTTGGAACTGCAGCATGAACGTCTCGATCCCGGCCCGATGGAAGTCCGCGATGCGGTCGGCCACCTCGTCGTAGGACCCGACGAGGCCGGCTGCGGTACCGCCGTTCGTGCCGATCGCGGGGTAGCGCGCGAACGTCTGGAACATCACCGCTTTCTCGTCGGCGCCACCGGCGATGTTCGTCAGGACGGGTTGATCGAGTTCGTTCAGCTTCCAGTGGTGATCGAGCTCGCGCTGAGCGGATTCGGCGTCGTCACGGGCGATCACGAAGGCCGACAGTCCGTAACGGACCGGCGAACCGGTCCGTTCGCGCCGGCCGACATCGGCGATGAGTTCGCGAACCCGCTCGATCGGCTGGCCGTTGATGAACCACACGTCGCCCTGCGTCGCCACGAGATCGCGAGCCTGATCTGACTCGCCGCCGACGTAGATCTCCGGACGTGACCGGAAACGTCCGGTGGGGTTGATCTGATAGTCGTCGATCGAGAAGTACCGTCCCTCGTGCGAGACTCTCTCCCCGCTGAGCAACCTACGGACGATGGTCAGCCATTCGACGCCGTACCCGTAGCGGTCGTCGTGCTCGGGGAATGCGATCCCGGCCTTCTCGAGCTCTGGACGGAACCACGCGTTGACGACGTTCAGAGACAGTCGACCACCCGAGATCTCTTCGATGTTGGCGGCCTGTTTGGCCAGCACCACCGGATGAAACAGCAGCGGCTTGATGGCGGCGATCAGTTCGATCGTTGACGTCGACGCCGCGAGAGCGGCTGCCGAGGTCCATGTCTCGAGCTGATCCCATTCCGACGAGAACGGGTTGATCACGTGCTGGGCGATCAGCGTGCTGTGATACCCGAGTTCCTCCGCGCGTCGAACCAGTGCGAGATTGCGTTCCCAGGATGCGTCGACCGGGTCGTCGGGATGGTGTGCCGACGCCCAGGTGCCGTACACATTGGTCCACACCCCGAACCGGGGCCCGGTCACGAGTTCGCTCCCGTCGCTGGACGCTGCAACCAGGAGTCGAGTTCGAAGTCTTCTTCGATGCTGCCCTGCTCGACCAGGAATGCCTTGGTGCCGGTGAGCAATTCGACGGCGCGGGCCGGGAACGGCTCCTCAGAGTAGCCCTCGGGGTTGGCGGCGGCACGGACGGCGGCTTCGGGTGCCTTGGAGTTGCCGAGCTCGAACTGGAGGTACTCCTCCCAGTTCGCCTTCGCGTAGCGGACCGACGACGCGTGCAATTGCTGCCACGTCGCGGCGAAGTCCGGGTTCTTCTCCAGGAACTGGTCACTGCTGACCGTCACGCTGGTGCCGGCCAGATCGGGATGGTCCCGGTAGACCGAGTCGACCAGGTGAAATCCCTTGCCTTCGAAGGTCTGCAGCGCCACCGACGGGATGACGCCGGGCAGCGCCGCTCCGTCGATCTCACCGGAGTTCAACGGTGCCTCCTGATCGGCCGGATACAGGTGGATCAGGTTGGCGGTGATGCCCTGTTCGGCCAGTGCGCCTTGCAGATAGCGGTCGATGTAGGACCCCTTCGGCACACCGATGTTCTTGCCCGCCAGGTCGGCCAGCGAGCGGATCGACGGGTCTTTGGCCACCACGCCGGCATCGTTGTCGAACTGGTTGATCGACAGCAGGCGGGTTTGTAGTCCCGAGCCGCGGGCGACGAGGGCGGGGGTGTCACCGTAGCTCGCGACGTCGAGGCGTCCGCCGATGAGAGCCTGGTTGAGATCGGGTCCGTTCGGGAAGTTGAAGACCTCGACGTTGTTGACACCGAGCGGGGCGAAGGCCTCGAGGAGTTCCCCGCGACTGTGGGCGAAGCCGACCGGACCGGCGATCACGTTGCTCGAGCCGATGACGCCGATCCGGAGTGTGTCGATGACCTCGCGCTGCGCCGACGACGCGTCGTCGGAACCGCACGCGGCCACCGCTGCGATTGCCACGCCCGCCGACAAGAGGGCGAGGGCGCGTCTGATCCGGCGCAGCGGTGATCCGAAAGATGATGTGGTGGGCATGATTTCTCTGTTCTGGCGATCTGAAGGGATGAACGGGGTGAGCCGGTCAGTCGGCGTGTTGCTCGACGAGCCGGGGTGGCGGGTCTCCATGCGGGATCGGGGGCCCGACCGCGGTGAGGCTTCCTGGTGCGCGCCCCTTGCCCCAGCCGAGCCGCTCCCGGTAGCTGCCGATCAGCTCGAGCGGCAACGATTCTCGGGTGCCGAGTGGGGACGACTCCGGGCTGACGTAGAGAGCGTCGGTGGGGCAGTACGCCTCGCACATGAAGCAGGTCTGGCAGTCGGACTGCCGTGCGATGACCGGTACGCCGTCGGGTCCGGTGTCGAAGACGTTGGTGGGACAGGCATTCACGCATTTGTCGCAGGCGATACACGCCGACGCGACGACGAGCTCGATCACGCGGGAATCCTGACGGCGAGCCGAGGGGCCGGGTCTGGCCGGCGGACAGCCGATCCGGGTGCGGCGACCCAGACATCGCCGAGTCCGCCGGTGCGGACGTGATCGCCCAGTGCCGGGTCGAGCTCGGGGTGGTCGGCGCGCTTGCTCATCCCGCGGGATTCGGTGCGGGCGAGTGCGGATCGGTAGATCCACCGTCCGACCGCGGTGATCGCAGCCGCCTCCCGCGCGCGGACGCGCCCCGCCGGTGTGCGGGCGCCGTAGGCCGGGCCGGAGACCTCATCCCACAGCGAGTCCAGGGCGTTCAGCGCCGGACCCATACGGTCGCCGTGACGCAGGTAGTTCTTCTCGAAGGGGATCAGTTCGCCCTGTGCGGCGGTCACCACCTCGTCGGGTGTGATCCCGCTCCGGGCGGAGTCCAATCCGACGGTGCCGGCGCCCGAGAGCCGATCGAGTGGGGATGCCCCGCCCGCGTCGCGGGCCGCTCGTGCCGCGGCAGCGCCTGCGAAACTGCCCGACGACATCGCCCAGGCGGAGTTGTGGCTGCCGCCGCCGGTGAAGCCACCGCAGATCCGCTCGCGGGTGGCGGCGTCGCCGGCCGCGTAGAGACCCGGGACGCCGGTCCAGCAGTCCGCGTCGACGATGTCGATGCCACCGGTTCCGCGAACGGTGCCCTCGGCGAGGAGATCGACCTCGAACCGGTCGGTGAACGGGTTGATGCCCCGGCGGTCGAACTGGAGGAAGAAGTTGGGTTGACCCTGGCGCATCTGTGCCGCCACCCGCTCATCGGCCCGGTCCAGCTGTGCGTAGACCTTCTCCTGCAGCAGAGTCCGTGCGATCACCGACCGCCCCTTCGTCGATCCCGCACCCTCGACGATGCGTCCGTCGGCGTGGAAGAAGGTGGCGTAGCCGTAGTACGCGGTCTTGGTCACCGTGGAGCCCTTCGGCACGATCGCGTACGCGTTGGCGAACTCCATCCCCGAGAACGAGGCACCCACCTCCGCCGCCATCAGTGCGCCGTCGCCGGTGTCGACGTTGCTGCCCAGTGCCTTGGACAGGAACGCACATCCGCCCGTCGCCACGACGACGGCGCCGGCCGAGATCCGGAAGTCCCGGCCGGTCTGCCGCTGGTATCCGGCGGCGCCCCGCACAGCGCCCTGGCTGTCGGTGAGGAGTTGCAGGACAGGGGAGTGATCGAGGATCTGTACACCGCGGCGCCGGACCCACGCGCGCATGCGACGCATGTACTCCGGGCCCTGGACACCGGTGCGGATGGGCTCCCCGGTGTGCTCGTCGATCGGGAACGGGTAGCGACCCTCGGTGCCCAGCCGGTGCATGTTCGCGTAGGTCCTGTCGAGAACCCGGTCCATCCAGGCGTGGTCCGCGAGATACCCACCGAGCGCTTCGCGACTCGCCTTCGCCGCCGAGCGCTTGTCCGGGTCCGGGACGACGTACCAGACCCCGGTCCCGGCCGGGGCCGTCGTACCCGACGAGCCGCAGTAACCCTTGTCCACGATGATCACCTCGGCTCCGGCGTCGCGAGCGTGGATGGCGGCCCAGGTCGCGGCGGGACCACCGCCGATCACCAGCACGTCCGTGGACAGGGTCAGTACGTCAGACATGGGTGAACTCCCGGGGTGTCGTTGTCGGTGTCGTTGTGGGGCCGGTGGATTCGGCGTCGGTTCCGCCGACGCCGAGCCCGGCGAGCAGTTGTGAACGGAGGGCGACGAATTCGGGATCGGTGACCTGGCGTGGGCGAGGTAGATCGACGACGATCTCCTGTGCGATCCGGCCGGCCCGCAGGATCAGCGCGCGATCCGCGAGGAGAAGGGCTTCCTCGACGTCGTGCGTCACCAGCAGTGTTGCCGGACGGTGCGCTTCCCACAACCGGGCCACCAGGCGTTGGGCATTGATCCGGGTCAGGGCGTCGAGCGCGCCGAACGGTTCGTCGAGCAACAGCAGGTCGGGCTCCCGGACGAGTGCGCGTGCCAGCGCGGTGCGCTGGGCCTCGCCACCCGAGAGCGTGGACGGCCAGGCGCCGGACTTGGCCGCCAGCCCCACCTCGTCGAGTGCGCGGAGAGCGCGGGCCTCGGTGTCACCGCCGCGCAGCCCGAGCGCGACGTTGCGCCACACCGACATCCAGGGCATGAGTCGGTGCTCCTGGAACACGATGGCCTTGGCCGAGGGTGCCTCGATCGTGCCGGTGAAACCGCGGTCGAGCCCGCCGATCCCCCGGAGAAGGGTGCTCTTCCCGGAACCACTTGCTCCGAGCAGCGCGACGAACTCGCCCCGGGCGATGGTCAGATCCACGCGGTCGAGAACCCGCCGGCCGTCGAACTCGCGCCCGGCCCCGAGGACGCGGACACCGTCGATTCGATCTGCGGACATTCCACTCACCTACCTTCGAATCCGTTGCGCCACGACAGGAACCGACGCTCGAGTATTCGCACGCCGATGTCGGTGAGCAGTCCGAGTACCGCGTAGATCACCAGGACCAGGAAGATCTGATCGGTGCGTAGGTACTCCTTGGCGTCGTTCATCAGGAAGCCCAGACCGACCGGGGTGGTCTGCATCTCCGCGACGACCAGGACGAGCCAACCGATGCCCAGCGCCTGTCGTAGCCCGACGAAGATCTGCGGTAGTGCGCCCGGCAGGACCACGTATCGCACGAGTTCGAAACGCGTCAGCTCCAGCGATTCGGCGGCTTCGATGAGCTTCTGGTCCACGCCCCGGATGCCGGCGAGGAAGTTGAGATAGATGGGGAAGATCGGGGCGACGATGATCAGGGCGATCTTGAACGAGTCGCCGATCCCGAACCAGATGATGAAGACCGGGACGAGGGCCACGGCGGGCATCATCCGCAGCACCTGGACCGGTGCGTTGACCAGGTCTTCGGCGACCTTGAAGAGGCCGGCGGCCGCGCCGAGCACCGCGCCGATGGCGATCCCGATCGCCAGTCCGATCGCGACGCGCCGCCCCGACGCGGCCAGATGGGTCCAGAGTTCACCGGTGCTGATCAGTTCCCAGCCCGCCTCGACCACCTCGGTGGGCGCGGGGGTGGTCGCGCCGAGCCATCCCCGCGCGCCGAGCTGCCAGATGACGACGACCAGGATCAGGCCGATGGACTGACGGAGCGTGCGTGTGGCGGCGTGACGGGAGAGCCGTCGCCGACGTACTCGGGCCGCCGGGCCGCCGGACGGCACGTCGACGGGCCCGGCCGCGGACGGGGCGGGGGCGACACCGACCGGTGTCGTGAGTTCTAGAGTCATCGAAATCCGCCTGGGAGAGGGCTGGCAGGACTTCTGGGACGCTACTGAGAACTCGACTCCACCGGCACCGTTGGAGTCATGGTGATTTTCAAACCGCCGCGCGCCGAGACGAATCGGCGGACGGTCAGTTCGGGATCAGGTCCGGATTGGCGTCGGCGAGCAGCTCGTCACGGTCCTCGGCGAGGACGAATCCGCCGGCGATGGCGGCGTCAGCAGCGTTCCGGTAGTGCTTCTCGTATTCGTCGCGCGTTCCGTACCGGGCCGCCAACGCGTCGGCGGGGACCGGGAATGTCGTGCCGAACAGCAGGCAGATGCGGGAGACGGGGTCGGCGACGATTCCGCTGAGGACCTGGGTCGGTGCGTCGACGCACGGCGTCCGGACCCCGCCCCGGACGTTGCCGATGTCGTCCAGCTCGAACACGGGGTCGGCGCCGTCGATGTCCCGGAGGGCCAGCGGGTCGGCTGCCGGCGGCGGATCGCCACCGTCGGCCCAGGATCGCAGGTGCCGCAACGCAGCCCGCAGGACGAAACGCTGCTGACCCCGGTTGACGGGGTCGGGGCAGCCGAGGAACTCCTCGAAGTCGCCGACCTGGTGCAGGTCGGCGTGGGACGTGCCCGCCATTTCCCACACGCGTAACCGGTCGGAATCCGGTTGCCGCGCAGTGTGATAACGGAAGTTGGTCAGGACGTCGGTCTCGGTCTGCACCACGAACACCGGTGCGTCGAGGTCGGTGCGGATCGTGGTGGGCTCGCGCCCGAAGACGGTCGCCACGTCGATGCCCGAACCGACCTCGCCTGCGGGCAACCCGGCGGCCGCGCGGCTGTGGATGAGGTATCCGTCGAACGGCGCCGCATCCGGGCCGATGGCGTTCACGTAGGTCGTCAGGGCCATCGCCGACTGTGATTCGCCGATCGCGAGCACGGTGGCGACCGTCAGGCCCGCGAGGGGATGGTCGGCCCCAGCGGTGTCCCGGGCGGCGCGTCCGATCGAGCTGAAGATGTCGTAGCAGTAGGCGTCGCCCGGATGGTGGAGTCCGGCATACCGTTCCGGGTCCTTGGCGGCGAGACTCTGCGGCGCACCGGTCGCGACGCCGACCGAGCCCGTGCCGCCCTCCACTCCGACGAACTGGGCCGAGACCCCGATCCAGGCGTGCCCGGAACGGACCAGTTCAGCAGCCACATAGGAGTATTCGGGGGCGGCGTCGGCGCCACTGCTGACGTTCAGCCACTCGACGACAACGCAGCCGCTGAACGTCGCGGGCTCCGCTGGGCGTCGGACGACGACCCGGGTCGTGAACTCGGCGGCGGGTGCGGGCGGGTCCCCGACGATCTTCTCGGCCACCCCCGACGCCGCGTACTCGATGTCGGTGTATCCGGCCGCGGCGAGGTCGGGGAGGGGAGAGGCGCTGAGCAACGAACACCCGTCGCCGCCCTGTAGGACTCGAAACCGCATAAGTCGACTCACTTCTTCTTCCGGTGCTGCTTGATCACCTCACCGAACATGAAGTGCATCTTGGTGCCCTGCGGCCAGCCTACGTAGTAGCAGAGGAAGAGGCTGATCTCCTCGAGCTGCTCTGGGGTGAGCTCTCCGTTCCCGAGTGCGGCACCGGCCTGGATCTCGGCGACGTCGATGTTGTTGCTCGCGGCGAGCGCGCCGAGCAGGAGCAGCCGGCGGTCACGGTTGGACAGACCCTCCCGGGCCCAGACGTTGCCGAACACCTGGTCGGCGGTGTGCGCGAAGTAGTCGCCCGGACCGTCGCTCACCTCCCAGCCGTAGACCTCCGACATCTTGGCGAGGCCGCGCCTGCGCGCCTCGTCGGGTGCGTCGTCGGAGATGTGGGAACGGGTCATGCTGGTTCTCCTTCGAGGTGGGGGACACCGAGCCCGGTGGCCAGGTTCCGCAACGCGAGCTGCCCGAGGGGCAGGTCGACGCCGAGTTCCTCACCGAGTGCGAGTGCGAGCGTCAGGTCCTTCTCGCCCAGGGTACGGACGCCGGCGAGGATTCCGTACCAGGGATCGTCGCGCTCGACGGGAGCGGTGGTGTCGCGCAACATGATCGCCCCGGCCCCACCGGTCACGGCGTCGGAGTGCCGGACCACCTTGCCGAGCTTGGTGATGTCGATGCCGGCCGCCTCGGCCAGTCGCGCGGCCTCGGTGGTCGCGGTGAACGAGATGAAGTGGAGGAGGTTGCGCGCCAACTTCATCCGGGTACCCGCGCCGACCTCGGGCCCCGCGTGGACCAGCATGTCGGCGGTGAGCGCGAACGGTTCCTTCAGCTTCTCGTACGCGTCCCGCGGTCCACCGACCATGATGGCGAGGCGGCCCGACGCCGCGCCCATCGCACCACCGGAGATCGGTGCGTCGAGCAGTGTCACCTCGCGCGCCGCGCACAGATCCGCCAGTTCGACGGCGGTCTCCGGCGCGATGGTCGAGTGGACGGTGATGACGGTGCCCGGGCGAGCTGCCGACAGCAGGCCGTCCGGACCCGCGACCACGGTTCGGACCTGCGCGTCGTCGAGCACGCAGATGCCGATGATGTCGGCCGACGCGGCGAGATCGGCGAGCGATTCCGCAGCGGTGGCGCCTTTCTCGACGACCTTCGCGACGGCGTCGGACGACAGGTCGAACACCGTCAGCCCACCCGCCCAGGCGGCCAGGCTCCCGGCCATCGGCCCACCGATGTTGCCGAGTCCGACATACCCCAGACGGATGGGGGACGACTCGCTCATGAGCGGATGACCTGGCCGCCGTCGACGTTGAAGATCTGCCCGGTGATCCACCCGGCTTCGTCGGACAGCAGGAACAGGCACATTCCGACGAGATCCTCGGGAGTGCCGAAACGCTTCAGCGGCAGCCGGTTCACGATGTCGGCGACCATCTCCTTGGGCGTCGTGCTCCGGGTCGCCTCGGTGTCGATGGGTCCCGGGGCGATCGCATTGACGCGGATGTTCTGCCCGCCGAGTTCGGTGGCGAGCTGCTGGGTCAGGCCGTTGACGCCGACCTTGGCCAGCCCGTAGAAGCCGCTGTACAGCCATGCGGCGGTCGAGGACTGGTTGACGATGGCGCCGCCGCCGTTGGTCATGTGCGGGTAGACCGCCCGGGTCACGTTGAGCGCACCGTCGAGGTTCACGCTCATGAACTTCTTGTAATAGTCCCAGGGCACGGTGATGAGGAAGTCGAGTTTCATCCCGCCGTAGATCGCGGCGTTGTTCACCAGACCGTCGATCGAACCGTAGGCTTCGACGGTGGCGGTGGCGAGCGCCTTCGCCGAATCCTCATCCGCGACATCGGTGCTGACGTACAGTCCGCCGATGTCGGCCGCGACCTGCTTGCCCTTCTCGTCGGCGAGGTCGGCGACCACGACGTTCGCGCCCTCCGCGGCGAGGGCACGCGCATAGGCCTCGCCGATCCCGCCGGCGGCGCCGGTGACGATGATGGTCTTGTTCTCGAAACGCTTGGAACTCATTGTCCTGCTTTCTGTGTGGATGATGTGCTGGCCCTTCGTGGCTCGCTTCGCTCGCACCTCAGGGAGCGGGGGCAACGGCTCGGTTTGTCGCACCTCAGGGGGCGGTCGAATCTGCTCCCTGAGGTGCGAGGAGCGATAGCGCGAGGCTTCTGCTCCCTGAGGTGCGAGGAGCGATAGCGACGAGCCTCGAAGGGTCACGCCGGGCGGGCGACGGCCTTGGTCTCCAGGTACTCCTCGAAACCGGCGACACCCATCTCGCGGCCGATGCCCGACTGTTTGAAACCGCCGAACGGGACGTCGGCGGAATACCAGATGCCGCCGTTGACGCCCATCGTCCCGGTGCGAACTCCGTTGACGACCTTGTTGATCCGGTCCTCATCGGTCCCGTAGACCATGCCCGACAACCCGTACGGCGAGTCGTTGGCGATGCGGATCGCGTCGTCGTCGCCGTCGTGGGGGATGATCACGAGCACCGGGCCGAAGATCTCTTCCTGCGCCACCCGCGCCGAGTTGTCCAGACCCGAGATCAGGGTCGGTTCGACGAAGAATCCGGCGGGCCTGTCGGCGGGACGGCCGCCACCGATCTCGATGGTGCCGCCCTCACTGGTGGCGAGTTCGATGTAGGACTCGATGCGCTGGCGCTGCCGGGCCGAGATGACCGGTCCGCAGATGGTGCCGCCGTCGGTCGGGTCCCCGGCGGGCAGGCCGGCCATCGCGTCGCGGGTGGCCGTGATCGCCTCATCGAGGCTGCCGCGCGGAACCACGAGACGCGTCGTGATCGCGCACCCCTGGCCGGCATGGGTGACGACGTTGAACGCGGCCATGGCGCAGGCGGATCCGATGTCGGCGTCGTCGAGGACGATGAAGGCCGACTTGCCGCCCAGCTCCAGGAACACCTTCTTCAGCGACTCGGAGGCGGCCGCCATCACCTTCTTGCCCGTCGCGGTGGAGCCGGTGAACGAGACCAGGTCGACGCGAGGGTCGGTGCTGAGCTGGGCGCCGAGCTGATGGTCGGTCGAGGTGACGATGTTGAGGACGCCCGGCGGGAAGTCCGTCTCCTCGGCGACCACCTTGCCGACGAGCGCCGCACACCACGGGGTGTCGGGCGCGGGCTTGAGCACCACCGTGCACCCGGCGGCGAGGGCGGGTCCGATCTTGGCGAAGTTGATCTGGTGCGGGAAGTTCCACGGGGTGATCGCGCCGACGACGCCGACCGCCTCCGAGCGCAGCTCACGGTGGTTCTTCAGTCCCATGGGTTTCGCGGTGCCGAGGTCGCGAGTCCACTCATAGCTCTCGGCGAGGTCGGCGAAGTAGCCGAGATCGGTGACGGGTCCCTCGAACTGCGGGCCGTGGGTGAGGAACGACGGGCATCCCACCTCGGCGATGGTGAGCTCGCGGAGCTCGTCGCCGTGGGCGAGCAGTGCGTCGCGCAGTTGACGCAGGCAGCGAGCGCGGAAGGCGTGATCGCGCGACCAGTCGGTGGTGTCGAAGGCGGTGCGCGCGGCCGCGATGGCGGCATCCATGTCGGCCGCGGTGGCGTCGGCCGCCTGCCCGATGACCTCCTCGGTCGCGGGATTGACGACGTCGAAGACGCCACCGCTCCCGGGGGTGAGCTTGCCGTCGATCAACAGATCCGACGCGGATTCGGGGCGAAGAGGCATGAGCTGGAACTCCATCTGGACAGGTGTCTGGACTCGCGTTCAAACCTAGTGTAGCGTGGCTCACATGTCCAGCCCCGTGTCTCAGGAATCCACCCGCCGCAGGCTGACCCAGCAGCAGGCGGAGACGGTCACACGCCTCACCGATGCCGCGGTCGACGTGCTGAACGCCGAGGGTTTCGACGGTCTGACCGTGCGGTCGGTGGCCAAGATCGCCGGGGTCGCGCCGGCTACCGCCTACACCTACTTCTCGTCGAAGAGTCACCTCGTCGCCGAGGTGTTCTGGCGTCGCCTCTCGGCCGGGGTGCTCGAACCGGATCCCGGTGCACCGCGGAGTGAGCGCGTCGCGCAGGTGCTCCGCGAGGTCGCGCTGGTCGTGGCCGGCGAGGGGCAGCTGGGTGGTGCGGTCACGGTGGCCCTGCTGGGCAGTGACCCCGACGTCGAACACCTGCGCGTGCGGATCGGCGCATTCATCCGGCGTCGTCTCGCCGCCGCCCTCGAAGAGGACCCGGAGAACCCGGGCCCGCTGCTCGACGCCCTGGAGATGATCTACTCCGGCGGCCTGGTCTACGCCGGTATGGGGCACATGACCTACGAGCAGACCTCCGAACGTCTTGTCGCAGCCGCACATCTACTGATGGAGAAGTGATGACCGAAACGACGGCGGTGTCGGGGATGGAGCACGAGCTCCCCTTCGACCCGTATGCCTATGGTTTCCACGAGGATCCCTACCCGACCTATTCCCGTCTCCGCGCGGAGGCGCCGGTCTACTACCACGGCGGGATGAACTTCTGGGCGCTCGCCGGGCACGCCGACGTCCGTGCCGCATTCCGTGACACACAACGACTCTCGAACAGCTGGGGCGTGTCGATGGACCCCTCGGCGTACGGTCCCGACGCGCACAAGTCGATGTCGTTCCTCGCCATGGACGACCCCAAGCACATGCGTATCCGCAAACTCGTCTCCAAGGGCTTCACGCCTCGCCGCGTCAACGAACTCACCGGCCGGATCACCGCCCTCACCCATCAGCATTGGAGCAGATGTCTCGACAAGGGCGAGTTCGACTTCGTGCACGACTTCGCCGCCCTGCTCCCGATGGACGTCGTGTCCGAACTGCTGGGAGTGCCCGAAGCCGATCGCACCCGGCTGCGCCACCAGTCCGACCTGCTGTTGCATCGCGAGGACGGCGACCTCGACCTTCCCGAGGCGGCGGTGTACGCGTACATCGAACTGCACAAGTACTATTCGGAGCTCATCGCCGACCGTCGCAAGAACCCCGGCGAGGATCTGGTCTCGGCCCTCATCGCGGCCGAGATCGACGACGACGAGACCGGTGAGAAGACGAAGCTCACCGAGGACGAGATCGTCGGGTTCATGGTTCTGATGGTGGTGGCGGGCAACGAGACCACCACCAAACTGCTTGCCAACGCCCTGTATTGGGGCTGGCGCAATCCGGACGAGCTCGCCAAGGTCTTCGCCGACCCGGAAGTCGTCGTCCCGGACTGGACCGAGGAGACGCTGCGCTACGACAACTCGACGCAGATCGTCGTGCGGCGGGTGATCGAGGATGCCCCTTATGGCGACTTCGTGATCCCGGCGGGCGACCGCGTACTCCTGCTCGTCGGTTCGGCGAACCGCGACGTCGAGGTGTTCGGCGCCGACGCCGACCGGTACGAGATCGGCCGCGACTGCGCCCAGTCCCTGATGAGTTTCGGCCTGGGCGCCCACTTCTGCCTCGGGGCGCACCTCGCGCGCCTCGAGGCCAACATCGGCCTGACCGAGGTGATCAAGTCGATCCGGGCAGTGGAGATCGATGCCGACAAGGCGGTACGGGTCCACTCGGTGAACGTGCGCGGCTTCGCCGAGCTCCCGGTGAAGGTGACGGTGCGCTGATGGCTTTCCGTCCTCATCCCGAGCGCCGACCGGTCCTCGTCGCGGGCGCGTCGTCGGGAATCGGCGCCGCCACGGCCGAATTCCTCTCCGCCGCGGGCCATCCCGTCGCCCTGGCCGCCCGCCGCGTGGAGAAGCTACAGGAACTCGCCGACAAGATCACGGCCGCCGGCGGCGAAGCCGTCGCGGTACCGTTGGACGTCACCGACGAGCAATCGGTGTTGGATTGCGTGGCGAAGGCCGAGGCGGCGCTGGGGCCGATGGAGATCGTCGTCGCCGGCGCCGGTGATCTCGCAGTCGGTCTCTCCTACGAGACCGGCACCGATCATTTCGCCGATCAGATCAACATCCACCTCACCGGCGCGTACCGTATCTACCGCGCCGTGATCGGCGGCATGATCGACCGTGCGCGAGGCGATTTCGTGTTCATCGGGTCCGATGTCGCCATCCACCCCCGGCCGTGGTCGTCGGCCTACGTAGCCGCGAAGTCCGGTATCGACGGACTGGTCGCGACCATCCAGCTCGAACTCGAGGGGACCGGTGTGCGGGCCGGGGTCGTCCGTCCCGGACAGACCCTCACGGGCATGGGGATGAACCTCGACCCGAAGACGACCGAGAACATGCTCAACGACTGGATCACACACGGTCTGGCCCGCCACGGCAATTTCCTCTCGCCCGAACACATCGCACAGGCCGTCGCGGCCATGGTGACCATGCCGCGCGGAGCGCACATGCGGTCGGTCGAGGTGGAGGCCGAAGGCGCGGTCAGCGACAAGAAACGACAGGCAGTACAGGAGAAGGGGACGGATGGATGACCGCCATCACCGAATCAGGCCTGAAACAACCGAATCGCGTCTCGGGTGGCGAGGGCGAACACGGACATCTCGACGAACTCGCCACCGACCCGATCTCGCTGTTCTGGCGCGTCCGTGAGGAATGCGGTGACGTCGGCATGTTCCAGCTCGCCGACCGCGAGGTGGTGCTCGTCTCGGGATCGGCGGCGAGCGAGGAGTTCTTCCGCGCGCCCGAAGAGGACCTGGACCAGGCGGCCGCATACCCGTTCATGACACCGGTGTTCGGTGAGGGCGTCGTGTTCGACACGAGTCCCGAGGAACGGTCGAAGGCGATCCACAACTCGGCGCTCAAGGGCGCGCACATGAAGCAGCACGCGGTGACCATCCCCAACGAGGTCGAGCGGATCATCGCCGACTGGGGGGACGAGGGAGAGATCGACCTCCTCGACTTCTTCGCCGAGCTGACCCTCTACACGTCGTCGTCGTGTCTCATCGGACGTAAGTTCCGGGAACGGCTCAGCGGACACATCGCCCATCTCTTCCACGACCTGGAAAAGGGCACGGACCCGATCGCCTACGTGGATTACAAGGCCGACATCGAGAGCTTCCGCAAGCGTGACGAGGCCCGGGCAGAACTGGTCGAGTTCATCCAGGGCGTGATGGACGAGCGGATCGCGAACCCGACCGAGGACAAGGAAGATCGCGACCTGATGGACGTCCTCGTCCAGATCGGCTTCGACGCCAACACCATCACCGGCATGTTCATCTCGATGATGTTCGCGGGCCACCACACGACGTCGGGCACCGCCGCGTGGACCCTCATCGAACTGCTGCGCAACCCCGACTACATGCGACGCGTGTACGAGGAGCTCGACGAGATCTACGGCGAGACCCCGCCCGGCGAGCGCCCGGAATACACCTTTGCGCACACCCGTCAGATGCCGCAGCTCGAGAACGCGCTCAAAGAAGCGCTGCGGCTGCACCCGCCGCTCATCATCCTCATGCGCGTGGTGCAGAACGACTTTCACGTCGAGGACTTCGAGGTGAAGGCCGGGCAGTCGATCGCCGTCTCGCCGGCGATCTCCAACCGGCTGCCCGAGGACTTCCCCGAGGCGGACACCTTCGACCCCGACCGTTACGACAAACCGCGGCAGGAGGATCTGGTCAATCGCTGGACCTGGATCCCCTTCGGCGCCGGTCGTCACCGTTGCGTCGGTGCGCAATTCGCGATCATGCAACTGAAGGCCATCTTCTCGGTGCTCTTCCAGAACTACGAGTTCGAGATGTTGCAGCCGCCGGAGAGCTACCGCAACGACCACTCGAAGATGGTGGTCCAGCTGCAGCAACCCTGCCGCGTCGCCTACCGCAAGCGTCAGGACGCGTGATGCGCGTCGAGGTGGACCTGGACCTCTGCCAGGGACATGGGATGTGTGAGCTCGAGGCGCCCGAGGTCTTCGCCGCGCACACCGATCATGTGGAGATCCTCGACGCGACCCCCGACGAATCCCAGCGCGCCGAGGTCGAGGCCGGCGTGCACTACTGCCCGACTCAGGCCCTTCGGATCATCGAGGACTGAGCTCCGACCACGTCGCCCACGCAAGACCCGAACGATCGAATAAAGGTGGAACACATGTCTTTTGACCGTGCCGAACTCGACGAGATGAAGGAGCGGTGGCTCGCCGCCAACATCGAGGCCGAAAAGGCGGGGGACTGGAAGCCCCTGGCCGACTTCTACACCGAGGATGCCACCTACGGGTGGAACTACGGCCCCAACAAGGATTTCATGGCCGTCGGCCGCGAGGAGATCCGCGAGCTCGCCCTCGGACAGGAGATGGAGGGTCTGCAGGGGTGGGAGTACCCGTACCAGGCCTGGGTCATCGATGACCAGACCGGCGACATGATCGGACTGTGGAAGCAGATCTACGAGGGCACACGCGACGACGGCAGCCACTACGCCCTCGAGGGCATCCAGGGTAGCTGGTTCAAGTACGGAGGAAACTTCCAGTTCCGTTGGCAGCGTGACTTCTTCGACTACGGCAACGTCTCGGCTCTCTTCATCGAGATGATGAAGAACAACGCGATGAGTGAGCCGATGCTCAAGCGTGTGGAGAAGTCGGCGCCGGGTAATCTGCCGGGTTGGTACGACTTCGGCAAGGCCCCGGTCGCGTTCTGGTGAACTGACATGACTTCCACAGCCCCGACCTACCAAGGTCTGAGTCAGGATCAGCTCGCCGTGCTCGTACCGGAACTGCTGCTGTCGGGTCAGATGATCGACCGCAGCGGCATGGCGCATCTCATCAGCGCCTTCGGCCGGGACGTGATGGGCAAGGTCGCCATCGAGGAGTGGATGGCCGCGAGTCCGGTCTACACGCATCGCATGCGCACCGCCCTGGGTATCGAGGGCGACGGTGTCGAGGACATGTTCAAGTGTCTGCAACTCGACATCGGTGCGCCACCCCAGTTCATGGACTTCCGATACCGCATCGACGACGAGTACCACGGGTCGTTCGTGCTCGATCACTGCGGCGCGCTGCTCGACGTCGAACCCCTCGGCGACGACTACGTGACGACCATGTGCCACGACATCGAGGACCCCACCTTCGATGCGACGGCGATCGCGACCAACCGGCGCGCACGAATCCGTCCGGTTCATCGCCCCCCGCGTCGACCGGTCGATCGCACGCCGCACTGTGAGTGGACGGTCACGATCGAACCGGATCGAGACGAGCTGCCGCTGCCACCGGATTCGGTCGACATGTTCGAGACGAGGGCCGGTCAACTCGTCCTGTCGGCCATCGACACCACGGAGACCGACGGCTGGGTCGACTACCGCGGTCCGCTCGTCGAGGACCTGCAGTTCGCGGAGTGGTCGACGTCGGCTCTGGTGCGGGTCGCCGAAGAGGTTGCGCTGCAACACCAGTTGTTGTCGCTGGGCTTCCTCGTCAGCCTCCGCAGGTATGCCGAGAGCGAGGCGCAGACCACCGAGATCTTCCGCAAGCAGCTGATCGGCATCGCCGGACTCGCTGCCGACCGGATTCGCGTCGCGCTCGATCTGTCCGCCGACGCCGCAGGTCTCGCCCAGGTGCTCGCCCTGCATCCGTGTTTCGGTCCGACCCAGTACACGGGACTCACCGCAGAGGCCGACGGGGACACGGTCACCGTCCGAATCCCCCGGGAGTCCGATGCGATGACCGACGGCGGTTGGACGTCGATCCTCGATGCCGACCACGTCGAACCGTTGCAGGCGGCGGCGACCGCCGTCGATCCGTATCTCGTCGTCGCGGACGCGACCGAGGCCGACGGCGATCTCGTCGTCCGCATCACCAAGGCGGACACGCCGCAGAAGGAGTACGGCGAGGTGGCCGTCGCACGCTTCAGCGGGGGTGCGAGTTTCGAATTCGTCGACCGCGGGCGGTCGATCCCGATCACGCCGGTGGGCAGCTCGGCGTGACGTCGGGCGGCGGTTGGTCACCTGGCGGCGCGGGACTGGGGGGCCGGGTCGCCGTTGTCGCAGGCGCGACCCGCGGTATCGGACTGGCCGTCTCGTATGCGCTGGCCGGACAGGGAGTCTCGGTCGTCGTCAACGGTCGCGACGGACAGGCCGTCGACGACACCGTCGCCGAGATCCGCGGCGGCGGCGGATATGCCGTGGGCGTTCGCGGGTCCGCGGGCGACGACGGAGTGGCGCAGGCGATGGTCGAGGCGGCGCTGGCGGAGTTCGGTGCCCTCGACATCGCCATCAACTGCGCCGGCATCGCCGAACCTCCCGGTTCGACGGTGCTGACGATCGCTCCCGACGAGTTCCGCGAGCAGATCGACGCCCATCTGATGAGCGCCTTCCACCTCCTACAGGCTGCGGGGAGGGTGTTCGTCGAACAAGGATCGGGGTCGGTCGTGCTCACCGGTTCCGCCGCCTCGCTCGGAATGTTCGGCGGCAGCGGCTATCCCGCGGCGAAGGGCGGCGTCAACGCACTCGCCCTCGCCGCGGCCGCGGACCTCCGGGATCATCACGTACGCGTCAACGTGGTGATGCCGGGAGCGAAGTCGAGGTTGTCCTCCGGCGACGACTACGTCGCCCACATCGAAGGACTCCATCGTCGCGGAATCCTCGACGACCCCACGCGCGACGCGGCGCTCGATCCCGCCCCGCCCGAGTACGTCGCCCCGCTGTACGTGTTCCTGGCCAGTGACGCGGCCGAGCACATCACCGGCGAGATCTTCAGCGCTGCCGGTGGATTCATCGGCCGGTTCGAGTCGCAGCAGGCGAGTTTCGTCGCTTACCGCGACCACAAGGGCACCTCGCCCTACAGCCTTGACGAACTCGCCGGCATCCTGGCCGGGCCTTCCGGTCCCTGAGATCGATCGCGTTCGTCCTCCCTGAGAAGCGTGCGGAGCTTGCGGAGGGCCACCCCTCTGCTCCCTGAGGTGCGAGCGAAGCGAGCCACGAAGGGCTCGCAAGGTGCCCCACCAGGCCCTTCAGATCGGAAG
>ERZ501011.201-NODE-201-length-18195-cov-8.867806_pt1 | contig 18195 bp, 18 predicted proteins | sample MGYA00248833_ERZ501011 | MGnify/ENA primary metagenome ERZ501011 (study PRJEB25958, sample SAMN03398530) | human skin metagenome | study: EMG produced TPA metagenomics assembly of the Human Skin Microbiome Metagenome (human skin metagenome) data set. | reverse complement strand
TCGGCCTCGGGCCAGTCCTTGGCGGCGCGCGCCGCGGCGCGCTGGTCCAGCAGGGTCTCGACCTCGGCGCGCAGGTCGTCGGAGACCTCGCCCTCCAGCCACGCGGCCGGATCGGACTGCAACACCCCCAGGATGGAGGCGCAGGCGAGAAGCCGTCCCTTGGCTTCGGCCACCGCCGCGTGGTCGCCCGCCGTCATGCCGCGCTCGATCTCGCTGGACAGGGCGAACAGGCTGGCCATGGCGCCCGGCGTGTTCAGGTCGTCCTCGATGGAGCGGAGGAAGTCGGCGGGCGGATCGAGCTCGGGCGCCTCGACGCCGGCCGAACGGTGCAGTGCTCCGTAAAGCCGATCCAGCGCCTTGCGGCTCTGGTCCAGCAGAGCCTGGTTCCAGTCGAGCGGCTGGCGGTAGTGGGCGCTGAGCAGCGCCCAGCGGACCACCTCGCCCGGCATCGCCTGCACCAGGTCATGCAACAACAGGACGTTGCCGACGGACTTGGACATCTTCTCGGCGTCCACGGTCAGAAAGCCGTTGTGCATCCAGTAGCGGGCGTATTCGTCGTGCGGCCGATCGCCATGCGCATGGCCGTGGGCGCAGACGCCTTGCGCGATCTCGTTCTCGTGGTGCGGGAACACCAGGTCGATCCCGCCGCCGTGGATGTCGATGGGAAGGCCCAGCGTCTGCTCGATCATGGCCGAGCACTCGATGTGCCAGCCCGGCCGCCCCTCGCCCCAGGGCGAAGGCCAGGAGGGCTCGCCTTCCTTTGACGGCTTCCACAGGACGAAGTCGTGCGGGTTCTTCTTGTAGGGCGCGACCTCGACGCGGGCGCCGGCGATCATGTCGTCCAGGTTGCGCCCCGACAGCGCGCCATAGGCCGGATAGGACGAGACGTCGAACAGCACATGACCTTCCGCCGCATAGGCGCAGCCGGCGTCGATGATGGCCCCGATCTGATCGACGATGGCGGGGATGTAGTCGGTGACGTGGGGCTGAAGGTCCGGCGGCGAGACGTTCAGCCGCTTCATGTCCTCCAGATAGGCGGCCTCATAGCGGGCCGTGACCTCGCCGATTCGAACGCCCTCGCGCGCCGCCTTTGCGTTGATCTTGTCGTCCACGTCCGTGACGTTGCGGGCGTAGATCACCTGCGGATAGGTGCGGCGCAGCAGCCGCACCAGCACGTCGAACACCACCGGCGGCCGCGCATTGCCGATGTGGGCGTAGTCATAGACCGTCGGCCCGCAGACATAGAGGGTCACCCGGCCCGGATCGCGCGGTTCGAAGGGGCGCTTTTCACGGCGCAGGGTGTCGTGGATGTGCAGCGGCATCGAGGAACGGCTTTGCGGTTTCTTGCGGGAGGGAGGCTCCGTCCCATATAGCGGCCTGATAGTCAGTGAGCGCTGACTGACCAAGCCAGAATCGATCGCATGACCCCTGTTCCCGCCAAGCCCGTCCTGGTCAGCGCCGACAACGCCGTGCAGCGTCCCACGCGCGAGCAGGCGCTGGAGGCGGTGCGGACCCTGATCGCCTGGGCCGGCGACGATCCGGCTCGTCCCGGCCTGATCGACACGCCCAAGCGCGTGGTGGACGCCTATGGCGAATGGTTCGACGGCTACGCCGCCGATGCGGGCAAGGAGCTGAGCCGGACGTTCGAGGACGTGCAGGGCTATGACGACATGGTGATCCTGCGCGACATCGAGGTGGAGAGCCACTGCGAGCACCATCTCGCCCCCTTCCTCGGCAAGGCCTACGTCGCCTATCTGCCCGGCGAAAAGGTGGTGGGCATCTCCAAGCTGGCGCGGGTGGTGGAGATCTTCGCCCGGCGCCTGCAGAACCAGGAGACCCTGACCAACGACATCGTGGACGCCATCGAATCGCACCTGCAGCCGCGCGGCGTGGCGGTGCTGGTCGATGCGGCGCACCAGTGCATGACCACGCGCGGGGTGCACCATCGCCACGTCTCGACCCTGACGACCCGCTTCACCGGCGCCTTCAAGGCCGATCCTCAGCTGGCGGACCGCTTCCTGAAGCTGGCGCGCGGCTGAATCCCGCGCGCGGCGACGAGACCGCTTTACAAGCCGGTTAAGGACCGCCAAGACACGGTTCGAGGATTGTTTCAGCGCCCGCCGACCAGGCTGGCCACAGATTTCGGAGACGTCACGACATGGGCGCCAAACTTTCCGGGCCCGCTGGCCAGGGCGGCAAGACCATCGAGCAGAACGCGGACATCAACGTCACGCCGTTCGTCGACATCATGCTGGTGCTGCTGATCATCTTCATGGTGGCCGCGCCGCTGGCCACCGTGTCCATCCGCCTGGACCTGCCGCCGGCCGTGCCGCCGACCACCCCGACCGAGATGAAGGAACCGGTGTACATCACCATCCAGGAATCGGGTCAGATCTACATCGCCCAGGACGAAATCCAGCTGGCCAACCTGCCGCAGGCCGTGTGCGCGGCCCTGGGCGGCGGCGCCTGCCGCGAGGAGCGCGTGTTCGTGCGCGCCCAGCCGGAAGTGCGCTACGAGCAGTTCATGGAAGTGATGAACTCCATGCAGGCCAACGGCTTCTTCAAGGTCGGCCTGCTGAACGAAGACATCGAATAGGCTTTCGCCTGTTCGCCGGGATCAGGGCCGCGCTCCTTCAGGACGCGGCCTTTTTCTTTGCCCGCGACCTTGCCGCAGGAGGCGCATCCGGTTCTTGATGGCCTTCTCACCGCCTTGAGGAACTCGCCATGCGCCGCCGCACATTCCTGTCCGCCCTGCCCTCCGGCGCCCTGGCGGCCGGCGCGCTGTCCACCGGCGCCGCGAACGCTCAGACCGGCCAGCCACCCGCGCCGGGCCGCCCGACCGAGGCCGCGCCTGCGCCCGCCCGCCCCGACCCTTACGCCGAGGTCGGCATCGGCGACCGGATCACCGGACCCAAGTTCGTCGGCCGCTCAACCGTGTGGGGCGCGAACGGAGCGGCGGCGACGGCGCATCCAACCGCGACCCTGATCGGGATCGACACCCTGCGGCGCGGCGGCTCGGCCATCGACGCGGCCATCGCCATCAATGCGGCGCTGGGCTTTCTGGAGCCGGTGGCCAACGGCATCGGCGGCGACGCCTTCTGCATGTTGTGGGACCCCAAGCAGCGTAAGGTCGTCGGCTTCAACGGTTCGGGAAACAGACCGCGCGGTTTAAGTCTGGAGGTCGCGCGGTCCAAGGCCATCGACGGGTATCTGCCCCGCTACGGCGCCGTCACCGTCAATGTTCCTGGCACGGTGGATGCCTGGTGGAGCGCGCACCAGCGCTACGGCAAGCTGCCGTGGAAGGAGGTGCTGCTGCCCGTCGCCGAGTTGTGCGAGCAGGGTGCGCCCGTGCCGCAAGTCATCGCCTACTACCTCGAGCGCAACATGGCCGCCTTCGACCGAGGCCGCATCCCGATCGAGGAGAACGACAACCGAAAGCGCGTCTATGCTCCCGGCGGCGAGACGCCCAAGGTCGGCCAGATGTTCGCCAATCCGTTCCTCGGCAAGACGCTGAGGCTGATCGCCGAGGGCGGACGCGACGCCTTCTACGAGGGGCCGCTGGCCGAGCAGATGGAGGGCTACTTCCGCCGCATCGGCGGGTGGCTGACCCGCGCCGACCTCGCCGCGCACCGCACTGAGTGGGTGGAGCCGATCCGCACCGACTATCGCGGCGTCGAGGTCTATGGGCTAGGGCCAAATACGCAGGGGCTGTCCACCAACCAGATCCTGAACATCTGCGAGCAGTTCGACCTGAAGGGCATGGGCTTCCAGTCCGCCGCCTCCTTGCACGTCCAGGCCGAGGCCAAGCGGCTCGCGTTCGAGGATCGCGCCCGCTATTTCGCCGATCCGCGCTTCTCCGACATCCCGGTCGAGTGGCTGAACTCCAAGGCCTATGCGGCCGAACGGGCGCGGCTGATCCGCCCGGACCGGATCATGGACCGCGTCATGCCTGGCGACGCCCCGCACCACGGCGACACCACCTATTTCAGCGTGGCCGACAAGGACGGGCTGATGGTCAGCTGGATCCAGTCCAACTATCGCGGCATGGGCTCGGGCCTGGTCCCCGACGATGGGCGGGGCAATCCGCTGGGCTTCATGTTCCAGGACCGGGGCGAGCTGTTCGCCCTGAGCGACGGCCACCCGAACGTCTATGCGCCCGGCAAGCGGCCTTTCCAGACCATCATCCCCGGCTTCACGGTCAAGGACGGCGAGCCGTGGATGGCGTTCGGCGTCATGGGGGGCGGCATGCAGCCGCAGGGCCAGGCGCAGATCGTCATCAACATGGTCGACTACGGCCTCGACCCGCAGGAGGCGGGCGACGCGCCGCGCTGGCAGCACTACGGCTCGTCCGAACCGACCGGCCAGCCGCAGGAGGGCGCGGGCGTGCTCCACCTCGAAAGCGGCGTGCCGGAAGCGACCAAGACGCAGCTTCGCGCCATGGGCTGGACGCTGGGTCCGCCGGACGGCGGCTTCGGCGGCTACCAGAACGTCATGCGCCAGCAGAACCCGGACGGTCTCTGGACCTACGGCGCGGCCACCGAGATGCGCAAGGACGGCATCGCGCTGGCCTACTGAGTTGCGGACTGGCGAGGAGGGTATTACCTTTCCGGTGAAGAGGTAATACCATGCGCATCACGTCGAAAGGTCAGGTCACCATCCCCGCCGACATCCGTGAGCGGGCGGGACTGCTGCCGCACACCGAGGTGGACTTCCACTACGATGGGGACGTGGTCACGGTGATGCGGCGACCGAGTGCGAGCAGCCCGGGCCGCCGTCTGGTGGAGCACATGGAGAGCTACGGCGACAGGCTGACCATGAGCGGCGACGAGGTGATGGCGTTGACGCGCGGCGAATGAGCGTTCTGATCGACAGCAACGTCCTGATCGATCTGGTCGACCCCGCCTCAAGCGGGCGGGCCTGGTCCATCGCACAGGTCGAACGCCTTGCGGATAACGGCGGGGTCTTGCTGATCAACCCGATCATCTATGCCGAGGTGTCGGTCCCGTTCTCAAAACCTTCCGACGTGGAGGCTCTGCTCGCTCCATTCGACAGGGAAGGCCTGCCGTTCGAGGCTGCGTTTGCGGCGGGTAAGGCGTTCGTGGCCTATCGCAAACGAGGCGGCGCCCGCACGTCGCCCCTGCCCGACTTCTTCATCGGCGCTCATGCGCTGGTTCGCGGCTACCTGCTGCTGACGCGCGATGCGAGCCGCTACAGGACCTATTTCCCCGAGGTGGAGTTGATCGCGCCGTGACGCGGGACGAGGTGCACGCCCTGCTGATGAGCTTTCCGGGCGCGGAGAGCGCAGTGTCGTACGGTCATCCGTCGTACAAGGTGCGGGAGAAGTTCTTCACCTGGTTCTGGCCGGAGACGCCCGACTGTCTGGTGGTTCAGCTGGACAGCCGGGAGCAGCGCGACATGCTGGCGGAGGCCGAGCCGGAGACGTTTGTCGTCACCGATCACCACCGACCGCATCCGATCCTGCTGGCGCGCATCGACCGCGTCGATCCCAACTGGCTGCGGTCGGCGCTGACGCGGCGCTGGCGAAAGATCGCGCCGGCGGCGCTGCGCAATGCGCATCCAGACCTTCCGCCGAAGGAACCCGGCGCCTAACTGGACCCTTCCCCCGAAAGAGAAGGAGCCTCCTGATGGCCTATGGCGACCAGCCCACCCTCACCGCCGGCGACGTAGAGATCCCGCTGCTGGGCTTCGGCACCTGGCAGCTGGAGCCGGAGGACGCGCGCCGCATGGTCGCCGAGGCCCTGCGCATCGGCTATCGCCACATTGACACGGCCAGGATCTACCAGAACGAGGAGGCGGTCGGCCAAGGCATCCGCGACTCCGGCGTCGATCGCGACGACATCTTCCTGACCACCAAGATCTGGGTCGAGGATTTCGCCGACGGCGACCTGCAGCGCGCGGCGCAAGGGTCGGTGGATCGGCTGGGCTTCACGCCCGACCTGTTGCTGCTGCACTGGCCCAAGCCGCAGCCCTCGTTCGAGGAGACGCTGGGGGCGCTGAACGACGCGCGGGCCAAGGGCCTGACCCGAGACATCGGCCTGTCCAATTTTCCGTCCAAGGAGTTCCGCCGCGCGCAGGCGCTGTCGGAGGCGCGGCTGCTGACCAACCAGGTCGAGTACCACCCCTATCTGAAGCTCACGCCGCTGCTGGAGACGGCGAAGGACCTGGGGTCGTCGATCACCGCCTGGTCGCCGCTGGCGCAGGGCAAGATCGCCGATGACGCGGTGATCAGCGAGATCGCCCGGGCGCACGGCAAGACCAACGGCCAGGTCACCCTGCGCTGGCTGATCCAGCAGAACGTCGTCGCCATTCCGCGCACCACCAAGGAGAGCCGCGCGCGCGAGAACTTCGACATCTTCGACTTTCGGCTGTCGGACGAGGAGATGGCGCGCATCCACGGCCTGGCGCGTCCCCACGGCCGCATCGGCGACTGGATTGACCCCGCCTTCCGATGGGATGATGTTGCCGCATAAGGGGCCGTCGCCCGACAGAGCCCCAGCCAGGGAGTGCGGCCATGGGCTCTGTTCTGGGGTTTCCCGGCGTCGATCCGGCGGATGCGGCGATCGGCGCGCGATTGAAGCGATGGCGGGATCAGCGCGGCGTGACATCCGAAGTGCTGGCGCGCGATCTCGGCGTCACGCCCGAGGCCCTTCGCCGCATGGAGGCGGGTCGCGAGCATCTCAGTATGCTGCAGGTCGACGCAGCGACCCGCGCCCTGCATCTGCCGGTCTGGGCGCTGGTGTCGGATACGCGCGCCTATTGACGCCGAGGCGCGCCCGATGAGCGCGCGCCTTTATCGCGGGCTGTTCGCCGCCGTCACATGGCTGGCGCTGGCCGTTCAGGTGCTGCTTGCGGTCGGCGACAAGGGCGGCTGGGATGTCGTGGTCAGCATCGTCCGGCTGTTCAGCTTCTTCACCATCCTGACCAATCTGCTGGTGGCGCTGGCCTTCACCGGACCGCTGCTGAGAGACCACCGGCGGCTGGCGCGCTGGAGCGCAAGCGAAGGCGTGCGGGCGTCCGTCGCCATGTACATCACCGTGGTCGGCGTCATCTATCACCTGCTGCTGGCGCCCTACTGGAGCCCGACGGGATGGCTTCTGGCCGTGAACGTGGTGCTGCACACCGTCACGCCGATCGCCTTTGTGCTCGACTGGCTGCTGTTCACGCCCAAGGGTCGGCTGAGGTGGACGGACGCGGCCAAGTGGCTGATTTTTCCGCTGGCTTACGGCGCCTGGACGGTGGCGCACGGCCTCGTCTCCGGCTGGTGGCCCTATGGGTTCGTCAATCCCGGCCAGATCGGCTGGGGCGGACTGGTCGTCAGCCTCCTGGCCTTCGCGGCCTTCTTCTATGGCCTGGGCCTGCTGATCGTGGGCGCGGACCGCCTGCTGTCGCGCCGCGCGAGACGTGACAGCGCGCCCTGCGCCCTTTAGGCCAGCGACCAAGACTGGAGCGACCGATGGCCTACCGATCCCTGCGCGAGTTCATGGCGACGCTGGAGGCGCAAGGAGAGCTGGTGCGGGTGTCGGAGCCTGTCTCCACCGTTCTGGAGATGACGGAGATCCAGACGCGGCTGCTGCGCAACGGCGGGCCGGCCGTGCTGTTCGAAAAGCCGGTCATGCCGGACGGATCGATCAGCCCGATCCCGTGCCTCGCCAACCTGTTCGGCACGGTGAAGCGGGTGGCCATGGGCGTGACGCTGGAGGGCAAGAGCCGCACCACCACCGGCGAACTGCGCGAGGTCGGCGAACTGCTGGCCTTCCTGCGCAATCCCACGCCGCCGCGCGGTTTCGCCGACGCCATGGAGATGCTGCCGCTGGCCAAGACAGTGATGTCGATGCGGCCCAAGACCGTGGGTCGCGCGCCGGTGCAGGAGGTGGTGCTGACCGGCGACCAGATCGACCTGACCGCCCTGCCCGTCCAGTCGTGCTGGCCCGGCGAGCCCGCGCCGCTGATCACCTGGGGCCTGGTGGTGACCAAGGGGCCGAGCGAGGATCGCGAGGACGACTTCAACCTGGGCATCTACCGCATGCAGGTGCTGGGCAAGGACCGGGCGATCATGCGCTGGCTGGCGCATCGCGGCGGAGCCCAGCACTACGCCCGGCACAAGAAGGCGCGCCCAAAAGAGCCCCTGCCGTGCGCGGTGGTGTTGGGGGCCGATCCGGGAACGATCCTGGCGGCGGTGACCCCGGTGCCGGACACTCTGTCGGAATATCAGTTCGCCGGACTGATGCGCGGGGCCAAGGCGGAGCTGGTCCCCTGCAAGACCGTCCCGCTGATGGTCCCGGCGCAGGCCGAGATCGTGCTGGAGGGTCACGTCCTCTTGGACGAGCATGCCGACGAAGGCCCCTACGGCGACCACACGGGCTACTACAACTCGGTGGAGAGCTTTCCGGTGTTCAAGGTCAGCGCGGTCACCATGCGGCGTGACCCGATCTATCTGACCACCTTCACCGGACGCCCGCCGGACGAGCCCAGCGTGCTGGGCGAGGCGCTGAACGAGGTGTTCATTCCCCTGCTGCGCCAGCAGTTCCCCGAGATCGTCGACTTCTGGCTGCCGCCGGAAGGGTGCAGCTATCGCATCGCCGTGGTGAGCATGCGGAAAGCCTATCCCGGCCACGCCAAGCGGGTGATGCTGGGCGTGTGGAGCTATCTGCGCCAGTTCATGTACACCAAGTGGGTGATCGTGGTGGATCACGACATCGACGCCCGCGACTGGAAGGACGTGATGTGGGCCATCTCGACCAAGATGGACCCGGCGCGCGACATCACCGTGATTGAATCCACCCCCATCGACTATCTGGACTTCGCCAGCCCCGAGAGCGGCCTCGGCTCCAAGATCGGCTTGGACGCCACCGACAAATGGCCGCCCGAGACGAAGCGCGAATGGGGCGAGGAGATCCGCATGGACGAGGCCGTGGTGGAGCGGGTCAGCGAGATGTGGGACCGGCTCGGATTGCCGGGGGATGGGACGCCGATCTGGAAGTAGCGTCGCTAACCTGTTATAACTTCGTTGCAACGGAGCACAGCCATGAGCACGGCCATCCGCAAGATCGGCAACTCCGCCGGCGTAATTCTGCCGAAGCCCGCCCTGGCGGCGCTCGGCGTCCAAGAAGGCGGGGCGGTGGAGTTTGTCTATGAACCTGGCAAGATCAGCATCGTGCCGGCGCGCAAACTTCCGCGCCAAGGCTGGGAAGAAGACGCCAAGCGCATTGCAGCGGCGGGCTTGACCGAAGAAGAGCGTGAGTGGCTGGACGCGGACCTCACCAGCGGGACGGACGCGGAAGCCCTGGGCGACGACTGGACGGAAGACGAACTCGCCGAATTGGAAGCGGCGCTCGCCGCGAATGAAAGCGAACCATCTTGATCAAGCGCGGCGATGTCTGGCTGGTTCGGCTGGATCCGACCGTCGGCAGCGAACTTCGCAAGACCCGGCCCTGCATCGTTGTTTCCCCAGATGGCTTGAGCCATCTGTCGGTTCACCTCATCGTGCCGCTGACTAGCGGCAGCATACCGTCGCGGTTTCGTCCCGATGTACATTTCGGAAGCCGATCGGGCCTCCTGTTGCCTGACCAGATGCGATCCGTGGATCGTTCGCGAATGATCAGACGGCTTGGAGCGTTGGGGGCGTCCGAGATGAAGGCCCTGCTCGCTACCTTGCGGGAAATGTTCGAAGACTGACCTCATGCCCCGTCTAACGGTTCTTTCAGTCCTGGCCGCGTTCGCGGCTCTCGCAGCGGATGCCGCCATGTCCCAGTCCGTCCCGAACGCCGCGCCCTGGGATCAGCCTTTCCTGCCGCCGGCGCCGGAGTGGGACGGCGCGTCCAGGGCGCTGCTGCGAAATGCGTCCGATCCGTGGGTCACGGCGTTCGAGGCGGACGCGGGGCACGACTTCTCGCCGAACTACGCCGACACGCGCGCCTGGTTCGAGCGGCTGGATGCGGCCTCCGACCTGATCCGCGTCGAACAGTTCGGCGTCTCGCCAGAGGGGCGGCCGATCCATGCTGTGATCGCCTCCAGGGACGGCGCGACGCTGGATCCGTCCAAGCCGGTGCTGATGGTCCAGGCCGGCATCCATCCGGGCGAGATCGACGGCAAGGACGCCGGCATGATGCTGCTGCGCGACATCGCCTTCTACGGCAAGGACGGGCTGCTGGACCGGGTCAATCTGATCCTGATCCCGATCCTGAGCGTGGACGGGCATGAGCGCGCGTCCCCCTACTCCCGCCCCAACCAGCGCGGGCCGCGCATCCAGGGCTGGCGCAACACGGCGACCAACCAGAACCTGAACCGCGACTACCTCAAGCTGGATCAGCCGGAGATGCGCGCGGTTCGCGGCCTGATCCTGAAGTATCAGCCGGACCTTTACGTCGACGTGCACGTCACCGACGGCATGGATTACCAGTACGACGTCACCTACGGCTTCAATGGCGAGAACGGGACCTTCAGCCGCTCGCCCGCCAGCTCGCGCTGGCTGGATCAGGTGTTCAAGCCGGCGATGAACGCGGCGCTGGAGCGGCAGGGCCATATCCCGGGCGAGCTGGTGTTCGGCGTCGACGACAACGATCCGAAGAAGGGCCTGTCGGACGGCGGCCTGGGCGAGCGCTTCTCCAACGGCTGGGGCGCGGCGGCGCACGTGCCGACCATCCTGATCGAGAACCACAGCCTGAAGCCGCACGAGCAGCGGGTGCTGGGGACCTATGTGTTCATGGAGGAGGCGATGCGCCTGCTGGCCTCCCACGGCGGCGATCTGCGCGCGGCGACACAGAGCGATCTGGCGCTGCGTCCCGCCGAAATCCCCGCCAACTTCGAGGCCGAGGACCAGCCGTCGTCCACGCGCGACTTCAAGGGCATCCTGTACGAGACCTACGACAGCCCGGCGTCGGGGCGGCGCGAGATCCGCTGGCTGGGCCGGGCCGATCCGGAGACGTGGCGGATGCCGTTCTACGGCTCGAAGCCGACGCTGACGCTGAAGCGGCCGACGGCCTACTGGGTGCCGTCCTATCGCACCGACATCATCGAGCGGCTGCGGGCGCACGGGATCGAGATGGAGACGGTGAACGCGCCGCGCGTGCAGGGCGTGTCCATGCTGCGGCTGGTCGAGCCCAGGCTGGAGACGCGCCCGAACGAGGGTCACGTGCCGATCTCGGTCGAGGCGGTGGAGGTCGAGCGGCGCGACTGGACCTGGCCGACCGGCTCGGTGCGCGTGCCGACCGACCAGCCGCTGGGCGACATCGCCGTGCTGCTGCTGGAGCCGCAGTCGAGCGAGAGCTTCTTCGCCTGGGGCCTGTTCCCCGAGGTGCTGAGCCGGGTGGAGTACATCGAGGGCTACGCCATCGCGCCGCTGGCCGAGCGGATGATGGCGGCCGATCCGGCGCTGAAGGCCGAGTTCGAGCGGAAGCTGGCCGACGATCCCGCCTTCGCCGCCAGCGGCGATGCGCGCCTGCAGTGGTTCTATCAACGCACGCCCTTCTACGACGATCGCTATCTGCTCTATCCCGTGGCGCGCGAAGACTGAGGGCGTTGCGACGGCAACGGGCGTCCGCCATATCGGGGCATGACCGAAACGCTTGACGCCGCTCCCGCCTCCGTCTCCGAGGACCTGCTGAACGACGTGGTGCAGGCCGCGCTGAGGGCGGGCGCCGACGCCGCCGAAGCCGTCTCCGCCGACCGCCGCGCCCTGTCCATCGGCGTGCGAAACGGCAAGCTGGAGGACGTGGAGCGCGAGGAGTCGCGCGACTTGGGCCTGCGGGTCTTTATCGGCAAGCGTCAGGCCACAGTGTCGGCCTCCGACCTTTCGGCCGCCACGCGGGCGCGGCTGGTGGAGCGGGCGGTGGCCATGGCGCGCCTGGCGCCCGAGGACCCGTTCGCGGGCCTGGCGCCCGAGGATCAGTTGGCGCGGGGCGCCTTCGCGGACCTGGACCTGTTCGACCCGACCGAACGCAGCGCGGCCGATCTGGAGGCGGCGTCGGTCGCGGCGGAGGCGGCGGCTCTGGGCGTTCCCGGCGTCTCCAAGTCCGAGGGCGGCCACGCCTCCTGGTCTTCCAGCGACTGGCGGCTGGTGACCTCGCACGGGTTCGACGGACGCTATCGCGGCACGGCCTTTTCGCTGGGCGTCGGCGTCATCGCCGAAAAGGACGGGGCCATGGAGCGTGGCGGCGAGAGCCGCACCACCCGCCACCTGTCCGACCTGCCGGACGCAGAGAGCATCGGCCTGGAGGGCGGGCGTCGCGCGGTCGCGCGCACCGGTCCGCGCAAGATCGGCTCCACCACCGCGCCGGTGATCTTCGAAAACCGCGTGGCGACGCAGGTGCTGTCGCCCCTGGTCGGCGCCATCGCCGGGCCGGCGATCGCCCGCGGCACCTCCTTCCTCAAGGACAGGCTGGGCGAGCGGGTGCTGCCTGAGGGCGTGGACCTGATCGACGACCCCTTCCGTCCGCGCGGCCTGGGGTCCACCCCCTTCGACGACGAGGGCGTGCGGGTCGAGCGGCGCGCCCTGGTGGAGGACGGCGTCCTGACAACCTGGCTGCTGAACACGGCGTCGGCGGCGCAGCTGGGCCTCGCTTCGACCGGCCACGCCTCGCGGGGCCTCGCAGGGCCTTCGGGCGTCTCGACCCACAACCTGCACCTGGAGCCGGGCAAGCGCGATCTGGACGCCCTGATGCGCGATGCGGGCTCGGGGCTTCTGATCACCTCCATGTTCGGCCCGTCGCTGAACGGCAACACCGGCGACTGGTCGGCCGGGGTGTCCGGCTTCTGGTTCGAGAACGGCGCCGTCGCCTATCCGGTGTCCGAAGTCACCGTGGCCGGACGGCTGACCGACCTTTATGCGCGCATGGAGCGGGGCTCGGACCTGCGGTTCCGGGGCGGCTTCAACAGCCCCAGCCTCCTGTTCGACGCCGTCGCCATCGCGGGTAAATGACGGACCTCCGCGCCGACCTCGATCTGATCCGCCAGGCGGCGCTGGACGCGGGCGCCCTGGCCCTGGCCGAGCGCGCGCGGGGCCTGAAGATCAACAACAAGGCGGGCGGATCCCCCGTCACCAGCGGCGACCTGAAAGTCGACGCCATGCTGCGCGAGCGGCTGCTGGGCGCGCGGCCCGACTATGGCTGGCTGTCGGAAGAGACGGCGGACTCGCCCGAGCGGCTGGAGAAGCGGCGCATCTTCGTGGTCGATCCCGTGGACGGCACCGTCGCCTATATGAAGGGCAAGCCTTGGTGGTGCACGCCCATCGCGGTGATCGAGGACGGCCGGCCGGTCGCGGTGGTGATCCATGCGCCCGCGCTGGGCGAGACGTTCGAGGCGACGCGCGGCGGCGGCGCGCGCCTGAACGGCGAGACGATCCGCGCTTCGCAGACGGGCATGCTCGAGGACGCGCGCGTTCTCGCCGACGCCCGCATCTTCCGCGACGCGCGCTGGGCCGAGCCGTGGCCGGAGATGCGCTACGAAAGCCGCAACGCCCTGGCCTATCGCATGGCGCTGGTGGCGGCGGGCGCCTTCGACGCGGCTCTGGCGCTGGCGCCGAAGTGGGATTGGGACGTCGCGGCCGGCGCCCTGATCGCCGAGGAGGCGGGCGCCGTGGTCAGCGACCACCGCGGCGACGCTTGGCGCTTCAACCAGCCCGATCCGCGCCAGAACAGCCTGGTGTGCACGGCCCCGGGTCTGCATGCGGAGATCATCCGCCGTTGTGGGAGCCTGCCGGGTTCGCCCTGACGCAGCGGCGTTAAAGCGGCGCCGCAGCGTTGATCCCTGGGCCATCTCGGCCTATGCCGCCCGCCAAACGCCCCTCCCGCCCAAGGACGTCCCATGGCCCCCACCAACACCGTTCCCGCCAACCAGCTCTACATCGTCATCGGCGGCGAGCTGCGCACGCTCAACGAGAACGTCTTCCGCGATCTGTCGCACGTCGAATACGTCGGCGCCTTCGCCGACTATGAAGAGGCCAAGAAGGCCTGGAAGGCGCGCGCGCAGGCGACCGTCGACAACGCCCACATGCGCTTCTTCATCCTGCCCGCGCACAAGCTGATCGATCCGCACGCGGAAGGCTGATCGGGGAACCGCCGGCCCCGGCGCGCGCTGGGTTCTCACTGACGCGCGCCGGAGCCCCCTCTCCCATGACCCTGTTCGGACAGCCGATCGACGGCGGCCAGATCATGAGCCTGGTCAGCCTGCTGCTGGTGCTGGTGCTGCTGGTGGCCTCGTTGCGGGGCCACTCCGCCTATGCGCGCTGGTTCAGGCAGTGGGACGGCCGGTCGAAAGAGTCCCCCGAACCCAAGCCCGCGCCGCCCCAGGCGCCGATCGATCCGGCCTCCCGCAAGGGGCCGTGGGGCTGACGCGCGCCGCGCGCGCTGTTGTCGTCGCGGGTTGACTTGGACCGCGGACCGTCCGACCGAAGGCCGATGAGTGCGGCTCCCTCCTCAACGCCAGTCAAGACGCCGGCCGACTTGCCCCTGTCGGCGCTGATCGCGCGCATCTGGCGCGAATATCTGTCGGACAACAAGGCCGCTCTCTTGACCGGCATGGCGTGCGCGGCGCTGGCGGGCGGCCTGTCGGCGGCGCTGCTGGGGCTGCTGGAGCCGGCGATCAACGGCCTGTTCGTGCCGGGCGGCGGGTCGGTGCGGCTGTTCAACCTCGTCAGCCTGACCGAGAACCAGGCCCTGCTGTGGATACCGATCGCCATTGTCGGCACGGCCATGCTGAGGACGCTTGCGACCTCGACCCAGGCGCGGCTGGTGAACCGGATCGGCCACGGCATCGTCGGCGACATCCAGGTGCGGCTGTTCGCGGCGATGATCCGGGCGGACCTGGCGCGGCTGCGCAGCCAGCACTCGGGATCGTTCGTGTCCACGGTGCTGTACGACGCCAATCTGGTGCGCGAGGCCTTCACCTCCGGCGTGGTCAGCTACACCCAGCACGGACTGACGCTGATCGCGGTGCTGCTCTACATGGCCTGGATCGACTGGCGGCTGACGGCGGTGGTGCTCCTGGCCATTCCGGTGGTGTCGCTGGTGCTGCGGACGTTCGGCAAGCGCACGCGCAAGGCCGCAGCCGGCGCCATGGTCGAGAGCGAGGCCTTGTCCACCGCCCTGATGGAGAACCTGGACGGCGTTCGCCTGATCAAGATCGAGAACCGCGAGGCGGCGGAGGAAGCGCGCGTGGCCGAGGTGGTGCGTCGGCGCCAGCGCCACGTCATCAAGGGCGCCAACGCCCGCGCCCTGGCCGGCCCGGCCAGCGACATGGTGGCCTATTGCGTGGTGGCGGCGGTGATCACCTTCGCCGGCTGGCAGGCGCGCCAGGGCGTGATGAACGTAGGCGAGTTCGCCGCCTTCATCGGCCTGCTGCTGGCCGCCGGTCAGTCGCTGCGGCAGGTGACCAACTTGTCCACCATCATGAGCGAGGGGCTGACCGCCGCACGCCGCCTGTTCGCGTCGCTGGACATCCAGCCCGAAATTCGCGAGGCGGCGGACGCCAGGCCCCTGCCCGCCGGGCCGGCGACGGTCAGCTTCGACCATGTCTCCTTCGCCTATGCGCCGTCGGGTGCGCCGACGCTGAGCGACGTGTCCATCCGCGTCGCGCCGGGCGAGACGGTCGCGCTGGTCGGGCCTTCGGGCGGCGGCAAGAGCACCGTGCTGTCGCTGTTGCCGCGCTTCTACGACGTGACGGGCGGGGCGGTGACGGTGAACGGGCGCGACGTGCGCCAGCTGAAGACCGCCGACCTGCGCGACCGCATCGCCCTGGTGACGCAGGAGCCGTTCCTGTTCGACGACACGATCGCGGCCAACATCGGCTATGGCCGCGACGGCGCGAGCCCGGGCGAGATCGAGGCGGCGGCAAGGGCGGCGGCGGCGCACGACTTCATCGCCGCCCTGCCGCAGGGCTATGAGACGCGCGCCGGCGAGGCGGGCGTGCGCCTGTCGGGCGGCCAGCGACAGCGCATCGCCATCGCCCGCGCCTTTCTGAAGGACGCGCCCATCCTGCTGCTGGACGAGGCGACCAGCGCCCTGGACACCGAAAGCGAGGCGCTGGTGCAGGCGGCGCTGGAGCGGCTGATGCAGGGGCGCGCCACCCTGATGATCGCCCACCGCCTGTCGACCGTGCGCAACGCCGACCGCATCTATGTGCTGGAGGCCGGTCGCGTGGTCGAGGAAGGAACCCACGACGCGCTCGTGGGCCGCGGCGGCCTCTATTCGCGCCTGGCGCGCCAGCAGTCGCTGGACAGCGAACGGCCGACCGTGGCTGTGGTGGCCTGAGCTCATGAGGCCGCTGCGCATACCCGCCGTGCAGGCGACCCTGTCCTTCGTGCTGGCCGCGTGGATGCGGTTCTGCTTTCGCACCATCCGCTGGACCTATGAGAACCAGGGGGTCGCCGAAGAGGTGTGGGCCGGGGGCGGCGGCGTGCTGGCGGTCTTCTGGCACTCCCGCATCGGCCTGTCGCCCGCCTGCTGGCCGCTGGACCGCGCGACGCCGGCCAAGGCGCTGATCTCGCTGAGCCCCGACGGGCAGTTCATCGCCAAGGCGGTGGGACGGCAGGGCTTTCCCGCCATCCACGGCTCCACAGGCCGCAAGGACGCGCCCGAACGCGCCAAGGGCGGCGCGCAGGCGTTTCGCGCGGCGCTGCGTCAGCTCAAGGCCGGCGGCCTGGCCGTCACCCCCGATGGTCCGCGCGGCCCGGCCAACCAGATGGGCGAGGGCCTGCCGCTGATGGCGCGCCTGTCCAAGGTCCCGGTGCTGTTCATAGGCATGAGCTGTTCGCCCGCGATCCGGCTGAACAGCTGGGATCGCGCGGTGCTGCCGCTGCCGTTCGGGCGGGGCGCCATCGTCTGGGACCGCGACCGCTTTCCGGAGGGCGGCGAGATGGAGGCGGTGATCGCCGACTGGACGGAGCGCCTCAACGGCGTCGAGGCCCGCGCCGATGCGATCACCGGGCTGAAGCGATGACGCCGCTCCCGCTGATCGCCTATCGCTGGCTGACGCGGATGCTGGAGCCGCTGGCGCCGCGCCTGCTGGACGCCCGTGTCCGGCGCGGCAAGGAGGACGAGGCGAGGGTGGACGAGCGGCTGGGGATCGCCACCGTCGCACGACCGCCCGGCGATCTCGTCTGGCTGCACGGCGCGAGCGTCGGAGAGACCCTGTCGCTGCTGCCGCTGGTGGAGCGGCTGTCGCGTGAGCGGCCGGACCTGCGCCTGCTCGTCACCTCCGGCACGGTGACCTCGGCCGCCATCCTGCACGAGCGGCTGCCCGCAGGCGTGATCCACCAATTCCCGCCGGTCGACGCGCCCGGCGCCGTGGACGCCTTTCTCCAGCATTGGCGACCGGCGCTGGGCGTGTTCGTCGAGAGCGAGCTGTGGCCCAACCTGCTGCTGCGGGCGCAGGCGGCCGGCGTCCGGCTGGCGCTGGTGTCGGCCCGGATCACGCAGAAGACAGCGGACGGCTGGGCCCGTTTCCCTCGGTCCGCCGCCCGTGTGCTGGACGCCTTCGACGCCGTGCTGCCGCAGGACGACGCCTCGGCCGAACGCCTGCGCAGTCTAGGCGCGCACGTCGACGGCCTGGCCAATCTGAAGCTGGCGGGCGCGCCCTTGCCGCACGACACGGCCGCCTTCAGCCGCCTCAGCGCCGCCATCGGGGACCGCCCGGTGGTGCTGGCCGCCAGCACGCACGAGGACGAAGAGGTGGCGATCGTCGAGGCCCTGTCCGCCCTGCCCGGCTCGCCTTGCCTGATCGTCCTGCCGCGCCATCCCGAACGCGGCGCGGGCGTCGGGGAGGCCCTGCGGATGCGCGGCCACCCGGCGGCCCTGCGGTCTCGCGGCGAGCCGATGGAGGGCTCGGGCGTCTATGTGGCCGACACCTTGAACGAGATGGGTCTGTTCCTGCGGCTGGCCGATGTGGTGGTGCTGGGCGGATCGTTCGGGCCGGTGCTGGGTCGTCCGGCGCTGGGCGGGCACAATCCGCTGGAGCCCGCGCGCCTGGGCAAGCCGGTGATCACCGGACCCGACGGGGCCAACTGGAGCGCCGTGAACGCGGCCATGATCGAGGCGGGCGGCCTGGTCCAGGTCGCGGGCGTCGGCGACCTGCCCGATGTCGTCGCGCCCCTGCTCATGAACCCGTCGACGGCCAAGGCGATGGGCGAGCGTGCGCGGCGGGCGGCGGCGGAAGCCGCCTCGGGCCTGGACCGGCTGTGGG
>ERZ501011.200-NODE-200-length-18202-cov-11.717198_pt1 | contig 18202 bp, 16 predicted proteins | sample MGYA00248833_ERZ501011 | MGnify/ENA primary metagenome ERZ501011 (study PRJEB25958, sample SAMN03398530) | human skin metagenome | study: EMG produced TPA metagenomics assembly of the Human Skin Microbiome Metagenome (human skin metagenome) data set. | reverse complement strand
GACGTCGATGCGGACCTACGCCAATTTCTCTGCAGGACTGAGCTTTCCGGTGTCCGACACCACGTCGGCGGCCGCCCTGCAACGGGAGATGACCGCGTCGGCCCGGATGGGCCGGCCGGCTGCCAACCTGGCGCTCGCCACCGTCAAGACCCTGCGCCGTGCCCGCACGGGCGGATCGGCTTCGCCGGCCCCGTGCGTCCCCGCCGAGGGCCCGGTCCATGCAGAGCTGCTCCATTCGAGTGTCGGTCACCTGCCCGGCCGCCGACGCGGCTGGCAGTGGTCCGACCCGGCGCGTGCCACCGTCATCGCCGTGGCCACGCCACCGTCGGCGGCCGGTATCACGGTCACGACCGGATTCGTGGACGGCGGGATCTCCATGACCGCCGCATTCCGCGACGACGTCTTCGACCCGGCCCGTATCCGCGCGGCCATGGATGCCGTCGCGGGGCACGCCGCCCGGATCGTCGGGGTGCCCTGACGCCCTCCGGTCCCCCGCCTCATCAGCGAACCCCATCCGACCCCGAGCTATCGAAGGCCGAAAAACGTGCTGTCCTCCCATCCTGTCGAGCCACTGGCCGACCCGGTGACCCCAGTCCCCGTCGCGGCCGTGCACGCTGATCCGGTCCCCGACGATGCAGTCCGGACAGAGCCGACCCTCTCGGTGATCGTCTGCTGCTACACGGAGCGTCGACGTCGGCTGCTCGACGCCGCGATCGCCGAGGTCCGCGCGCAACTGGGTCCCGCCGACGAACTGCGCGAGGGCGCCGGGCGACCGGTGTTCTGTTTCACCGGCGCGGGCGCATCCGCGCTCACCTTCGTGCCATTCGCCGATCGCATCGGCGAACTCGACGCCATCGGTTCGGTTTTCGCGTTCGCGCCACATGGCCTGGACACCCGCGGCATCCCCGACTGGACGGTCGACGCCGCCGTCCGGCGTCACCTCCGCGACCTACGTCGCATCCAGCCGGAGGGGCCTTACATCCTCGTGGGCCATTCGCTGGGCGGGTTCATCGCCCTCGAGGCCGCCCGGCGCCTGGAGGCCGACGGGCACCGTGTCGATCTGGTCGTCGTGGTGGACACGTTCGTCCCACCGCGGGTGCTGCATCGCGCCAAGCGCGCCGACCCGTCCCTCACGACGGCCACCACATATGAACCGCTCCCCGGAAAGAATCGTGGCGCCGACGAATTCGGGTTCCGCTCGCCGGTGTGGTGAGAACCTCGCCGACCGCCGACGCGCAGGCGCTCGAGGAACTCGGTGTCCGGGTGGCGCGGCTGCACCGCCCCCGCCCGTACACCGGTCGCGCGCTCGTGGTGCAGGGCAGCGAGAATCGTGACGACCCGTCGGTGTGGCGGCGGCACATCGTGACCGGGGACGTCGACGTCCTCCGTCTCGAGTGCAATCACCTGTCCGTGGTTCGCGAGCCCCACATCGGCGACGTCGTCGACGCCATCGGCGCCGCACTCGGGCAGCCTCAGCCGTAGGCGACGTCGACGGCGTATCGGGTGAACCCGAGGCGCTCGTAGGTGTGCAGCGCGGCGACGTTGTCACCCTCCACGTAGAGGTTGATCTCCGAGACGCCCTCGCGCGCAAGGTGATGCAGGCCGGCGAGCGTCAACAACCGACCCAGTCCGCGACCCTGCGCCGCAGGATCGACGCCGACGATGTACACCTCGCCGAGGTCCGCGTCGTGCCGCTTCGTCCAGTGGAACCCGAGGAGCTTGCCATCTCCCCCGCCCGATCCGTCGCCGGCACGGTCGAAGGCGAGGAACAAACCCGCCGGATCGAACCAGTCGGCGGCAACCCGTTCACGGATCTGCTCCGGCGACCAGCCACCCTGCTCGGGATGCCAGTCGAAGGCCGCGTTGTTCACCCGCAGGATCTCGGCGTCATCGGCCGGTCCGGCATAGGTCCGCAGGTCGACCGTCGGGTCGACGACGAGTTCGGGGAGTTCGTGGCCGGGTCCGACCGGGCGGCGCAGCTGCAGCAGTTCGCGACGTTTTGTCAGCCCCATCGCCGCGGCGAGCGCCACCGCACCAGGCAGATTTCCATGAGCCCACACCCGGACCCCCGACCCCGATTCGGGCGCGGCCCCGAACGCCGCGTCGAGCAGCGCCCGGCCGTGTCCCTCCCGGCGGTGCGCCGGGTCGACGACCGCCTCGATCATGGCCGGCTCGCCGTCGCGACCGGGGACGATGACGGCGTACCCGGCCTTCGACCAGACGTGCACGATCGGTGAACCCTCGGGGGCGTCGATCGCGGCGACCGCCCCCTCCGAGAGCGGGGCGACACCATCGGCGTCGTTCGCCTCGCGCACCAAACGGTGAGCGAATTCAGCGACGTCGTCGGGCAGTGCGCCTCGACGCACCTGCGGGTCCTCAGTTCCCGGCACTGGCACTGAACTCCTCGTCGAACGGATCGGGACCGTCGAGCGCGTCGTCGAAGTCATCGGTGTCGACCGCATCGGGACCGGATGCGTCCTCGGACAGGTCGGCGTCGGCCGCGGGCGCCCGGCCACGCGTCGGACGGACTGCCTTGTATCCGACGTTGCGGACGGTCCCGATCAGCGACTCGTGCTCGCTGCCGAGTTTGGCGCGGAGTCGACGGACGTGGACGTCGACGGTGCGGGTGCCGCCGAAGAAGTCGTACCCCCACACCTCCTGGAGCAGCTGGGCGCGCGTGAACACGCGACCCGCGTTCTGCGCCAGATACTTCAGGAGCTCGAACTCCTTGTAGGTCAGGTCGAGCGGACGTCCGCGCAGGCGTGCGGTGTAGGTCCCCTCGTCGATGACGAGTTCCCCCAGCGTGACCTTGCCCGAGGACTCCTCCGCAGCAACCCCGCGGGTACGGACCACGAGCAGGCGCAACCGGGCGTCGAGCTCGGCCGGACCGGTACCCGGCAGCAGGAATTCGTCGATGCCCCAGTCCGCGTTGACCGCGACCAGCCCGCCCTCGGTCAGCACCGCCGCGACCGGCACCGAGGAGCCGGTGCTGCCCAACAGGCGGCACAGCCCGCGGGCCGCCGCCAGGTCGGCGCGGGCATCGACCAGCGCCACATCGGCGTTCCCCGCCTCCATGAGTGACGACACCTCGGTCGGAGCGGTCCGCACCGTGTGCGCGAGCAGCGACAACGACGGCAAGACCGACTCCGGATTCGGGTCGGCCGTCAACAACAAGAGATCCACCCAGCACTCCGATCTCGTTCGTCCCCGTCCCGGACCATCCAGATCGCTCACCACGACGTGAACGCCACCCGCGCGTGGCTCGGCGATTGTTTACGCCGCCTTACCAACGTGTGCGAGATAGGTGACAGAATAGCGCCACCGGCGCGCTCACCTGTTAACAAGGCGACCACGACCGCCGGATGACCACGACGGGGAGGGTGATCGGCCGAGCATGCCGCGCATCCGGAAAGTGCTTGTCATCGGTGTGGTCGCCGCCCTGGCCGCCGCGGGGGTCGCGCTCGGCGTCGACGTCGGGGCCGCCGTTCGCGGGGAGCATCAGTTCTCCCGCGCCCTCGCCCAATCCCCCCGCGTGACTTTCGATCCCGAGGTCACCATCGCGGGTTTCCCGTTCACCTCGCAGTCGTCCGCCGGTCACTTCGACGGGGCCACGATCGCCGCCCGCGGCGTCGAACTACCCGGGTGTCCGCCCGCCCGCGGAGTCTGCCGCGGTGAGCTGGGTGCTTCTCTCGGCCCGTTCGACGTGGCCGACGGCAGCGGATTCTCGGCGAGTGATGTTCTCCACACCGGCTCGATCTCGGCGTACACCCGCCTCGATGCCGTCACCCTGGCCCGATATCTGCGCATCGTCGACCTGACCGTCAGCACCCCGGGACCGGACGACACGGCGGGCGCAGGCGGGCCCCAGGACGGCATCGTCAGTCGCGAGACCGGCGTCGTGCTCACCGGCACGGTCGCACTGCCGCCGGGCGACGGGCTCGATCCCGCCGACCCGCCGTCGGCGTCGTCCTACGACGGCCCCAAGGTGCGCGTGAGTGTCTCCGTCGACCTCTCCGTCGTCGACGGCGCACTGGACATCCGGGCGACCGGCTTCTACACCGGCCCCGAACGCCACGTCGACGCCGAGGTCCCGGCGGAATTCCGCGCCGCGGTGCTCGATCGGTTCAGCCTGACGCTTCCCCGCCTGCCGATGGCCTGGGATGTCGAGCCCGATCGCGCGGAGAGTTTCGGCGGGGACGTCCAACTGGTCGGCGACTCCGGTCCGGCATCGGTGCGCCTCGACCGCTTCTGAGCAGTTCAGACCGTGTTCTCCCGGCCTCGGCGGCAAAGCACCCCGGCCGTTGGGGGCTCGATCGGCTCTGTTGTACCCTCGTGGGCATGCAGCAGCGCCGTGAGTACTTGCTCACACGACGCCGGGCGATCGACTTCTGTCGTGTCGCCGACTGCTGTTGTCGCACTCGCCGTTGACGGTGTGACCAACCCGTGCTGCGTGAGCAGCCGGTCCGCCCACACCGTCGATGAGAACGGGGGCGTCTCCACCGAGGTCTGCGACCTCGTTCCCATGCGCCGTCACCCGTGCTCATCTCCCCGAGACGCGGGCATCCTTCTCGCGCCTCACCGTCTCCACCATCTCCATCTGTTCGACGACCATCACCGATCCACTCCGAAAGGACACCGCCATGGCACGTTCCGACGTCCTGGTCAGCACCGAATGGGCTGAGCAGAACCTCAATGCCGACAAGACCGTCTTCGTCGAGGTCGACGAGGACACCTCGGCCTACGACGGCGGGCACATCGCCGGCGCCGTCAAGCTCGACTGGAAGACCGACCTGCAGGATCCGGTCCGCCGCGACTTCGTCGATGCCGAACAGTTCGGCAAGTTGCTCTCCGAGCGCGGGATCGCGAACGACGACACCGTGATCCTCTACGGCGGCAACAACAACTGGTTCGCTGCATACGCCTACTGGTACTTCAAGCTGTACGGCCACAACGACGTCAAGCTCCTCGACGGCGGCCGCAAGAAGTGGGAACTCGACGGTCGCCCGCTGTCCAGCGACGCCGTCAGCCGTCCCGCCACGACCTACAAGGCCGGCGAGCCGGATGTCAGCATCCGCGCGTTCCGCGATGAGGTCGTCGACGCCATCGGCACCAAGAACCTCGTCGACGTGCGCAGCCCGGACGAGTTCTCCGGCAAGATCCTCGCGCCGGCCCACCTCCCGCAGGAGCAGAGCCAGCGTCCCGGTCACATCCCGAGCGCGATCAACGTGCCGTGGAGCAAGGCCGCCAACGAGGACGGCACCTTCAAGTCCGACGAGGAGCTCAAGGAGCTCTACGGCGAGGCGGGACTCGACGGCTCGAAGGACACCATCGCGTACTGCCGCATCGGCGAGCGGTCGAGCCACACCTGGTTCGTGCTGAAGGAACTGCTCGGCCAGCAGAACGTCAAGAACTACGACGGCAGCTGGACCGAGTACGGCTCGCTGATCGGCGTCCCGATCGAACTCGGAGAAGGAAAGTAAGAGATATGTGTGCTGCACCCAAGCAGGGACAGAAGCTGCCCGCTGGCGTCGACGTGGAGAAGGAGACCGTCCTGACCGGACAGGTCACCGACGGCTCGGGTTCGCCCGTCGCCGGCGCCTTCGTGCGTCTGCTCGACTCGACCGGTGAGTTCACCGCCGAGGTCGTGGCATCGCCCACCGGCGACTTCCGTTTCTTCGCCGCCCCCGGCACCTGGACGCTGCGCGCCCTGTCCGCGGTGGGCAACGGCGACGTGACGATCAGCCCCGAGGGCCCCGGCATCCACGAGAAGGACATCACCGTCTCGAAGTGACGCCACGCTCGACCCGGCAGCCCGGTCACCGCACCCGCGGTGACCGGGCTGTCTCGTTCTCACCGCCCCTGCGGAGGGAGCCTGCGACCGCCACCGCCGCCCCCTGAGGAGGGAGCCTGCGACCGCCACCGCCGCCCCCTGAGGAGGGAGCCTGCGACCGTCACGAAGGGCCCACCCCTCGACGGCGCCCTGACCACGCCGGGGTTAGAATTTCCCTCGTGGTCCTCTTCTTCGAAATCCTGCTGATCCTGGCCGCCGTGCTGATCACCTGGTTCGGTGTCTACACCCTGTACCGTCTGGTGACCGACGAGTCGTGACGTCCTCACCCGGAGATCCGGCCGCGGACGGCCCCGCCGGCGCGGAGTCATCCGGTGACGGGTTCGCCGCCGAAGCCCGCCGGTCGGGCGACGAGGCGATCAGTCAGGCCGAGGCCCGGGCGGTGGAGTCCGGCAGCCGTGAACGCAACGTCCCCACATGGGATGATCTGCCGCTCCCGGCCGACACCGCGAACCTCCGCCTCGGCGCGGACCTGCATCCCGGCCTCCTCGCACTCCTGCCGCTCGTCGGCGTATGGCGTGGCGAGGGCGAAGGCCACGATCCCCAGTCGGACACCGACTATCACTTCGCTCAGCAGATCGTCGTGTCCCACGATGGCCAGAACTTCCTCACCTGGGAGTCCCGCTCGTGGGTGATCGACGACGATGCTGCCTACCAGCGGCCCGACCTCCGCGAGTCCGGGTTCTGGCGGATCGGTGAGGACGACACCATCGAATTGCTCCTCGCCCACGCCGAGGGCTCGATCGAACTCTTCTACGGCACTCCCCTGAACCAGACCACCTGGGAACTCGCCACCGACGTCGTCATCAAGGCCGAATCAGGTCAACGCACCGGTGGCGCCAAACGCCTGTACGGACTCGTCGCCGACGGCGACCTCGCCTACGTCGAGGAGCGCGTCGACGCCGACGGGGACCTCACCCCGCGGCTCTCCGCCAAGCTGCGCCGCCACGTCGGCTGATCCACCTCATCGACGGAACCCGCGGCAGGGACGCGCGCCCTGCTCCCGGCGGCTCGCACATTCGCCCCGCTCGCTTCGCTCCCGGCGGCTCGGCCCCCTGCTCCCTGAGGTGCGAGCGAAGCGAGCCTCGAAGGGCCGCCGATCCGAGAACGCAAGGTACAGATTGCGTTTCGGCAGCGCGCTGTACACCGGCGCGCCGAGCATGACGACGACCGAACCGTAGGCGGTGACTTCCCCCGGCCGACCCGCCCAACCGGGATGCACGGTTCCCGACCTCGACATGTACGGGGCGTGCCCGGCCGTGCCGCCGCCCCGGCGACCGACGACCGAGAACACCTCGGCGCGGGCGGACTGCGGGGAGAGTTCGAAGACGGCACGCCCACCCGGTGGGCATTCGACGAAGGTGAACTCCGTGCCGGACCGGTGGACCACCCCGATCCAGTCGCTGCCCGAGTTGCGTACGACGAACGTCGAACCGCCCGTCCGGTACTGGTACGAGACACCGGCCGCCGCGGCATCGAGCATGTGCCGACCGGAGACACCGCCGTTCCACTCCGCGCTCCACGGGGTGAGATATCGCTGGTCGAGGAACTCGCGGCGGGTGGGGATCGGAACCGTCACCGGCATCACCCGCCCGTCGCGCACCCACACCGCGCCGTACAGAACCGGCCGGCCGTCAGCGGTGCGGGGGGCCTGGAGGTAGGTGAGCGAATCCGCCTCCGGCAGAGCGATTTCCGAACCGGGAGGCAAGAGTTCGACATACGACCGGCCATCCTCGAGCAGGACCACGGCAGCCACGTCGTGCACACCACGGTTGTGGACGGCGATGCGGTCACCGGCCTCCCGCGACAGGTCCTCGGCGTGGAACAGGCCGGCGGCGTGCGGGTCGGCGAACGCGAATCGGGGTGCCGACGCCGTCCCGAAGTCCGGGTCGCCCGGGGTCCAGTAGTTCTCGCCCACCACGGGTTCGATGCGATCGCGATCCTGCGTCCCGACCGCCGCGGCGACATGCATGGTCACCATCTCTTCTTCTCCCTCTCGACGCCCCGGCGGGCGCCGTGGACTCTGCTCCCAGTCCAGCGGTTTCGCGCCGCGGTTTCGCGAGTACTGCGCTACGCGAATCTCGTAGCGCTGCCCTACCTGCGCCCGGATCGGTTTCGGATGGAACCGGGACGCAGATCGAGTCGACGCAGCAGCTGTGCGTTCAACGCCACGACCACCGTCGAGGCGGACATCAGGATCGCGCCGACACTCATGGGCAGGACGAACCCGATCGGCGCCAGGATCCCGGCCGCCAACGGCACCGAGATGAGGTTGTAACCCGCTGCCCACCAGAGGTTCTGCGCCATCTTCCGGTAGCCGGCACGCGACAGCTCGATGACCGACAGGACCGATCGCGGATCAGAGGAGGCGAGGATGACGCCGGCCGAGCCGATGGCCACGTCGGTGCCGGCACCGATCGCGATCCCGACGTCGGCCTGCGCGAGTGCGGGGGCGTCGTTGACGCCGTCGCCGACCATCGCGACGCGACGACCTTCGTGCTGCAGGTCCGCGACGATGGCGGCCTTGTCCTCGGGTCGGACCCCGGCGTACACCCGGTCGATGCCCAACCGGCCGGCGACATCGTCGGCCACCGCCTGCGCGTCGCCGGTGATCATCACGACCTGCACGTCGAGAGCGTGGAGTTCGTCCACGGCCACACGCGACTCCGGACGCACCTCGTCGGCGAGCCGGAACGCCCCCACGACACGATCGTCGACGAGCACGTGCAGGATGATCGCCCCCTGCTCCCGCCACGACGACGCGACGGGCAGTTCGTCGAGGCCGCGCTCGGCGAGCAGGTTGGGTCCACCCACCCGGACCCCGTGGCCGTCGACGGATGCAGACACCCCCACCGCAGGCGACGAGGAGAAGTCCTGTGCGACGGGCAGATCGATTCCCTCATCTCGAGCGGCCCGCACGATCGCCGAGGCCAGCGGATGCTCACTGCCCGCCTCCGCGGCGGCCGCGAGGGTCAGCACTCGACGCCGGTCCTGCCCGGGAGCCGGTTCGAGCTCGAGGACGGTCGGTTCTCCCTTCGTCAGGGTGCCGGTCTTGTCGAAGAGCACGGCGTCGACGTTGCGCATCGACTCGAGGGCGAGCCTGTCCTTGATCAGGACCCCGGCACGCGCGGCCCGCTCTGTGGCAATGGAGACGACGAGCGGGATCGCGAGTCCCAACGCGTGGGGGCATGCGATGACCAGCACCGTGATCACGCGAACGACCGCCTCGTCGGGCGATCCGACCGCGGTCCAGGCGATCGCGGTGAGGACCGCGGCGCCGAGTGCGAACCAGAACAGCCACCCGGCCGCGGTATCGGCGAGTCGTTGGGCCCGTGACGACGATGCCTGCGCATCGGCGACGAGGCGTCCGATCCCGGCCAGCGCGGTGTCGTCGCCGGTCGCGGTCACGCGGACCCGCAGTCCGGAATCGGTCGCGACGGTGCCGGCGACCACGACGTCACCGACCTCCCGCCGAACGGGTGCCGACTCCCCGGTGACCATCGACTCGTCCATGCTCGCCGAACCGTCGACGATGGCGCCGTCGGCGGGCACGGACCCGCCGGGCCGGACGACGACCACGTCGCCGACGACCAGTTCCTCGGGAGATACCGAGATGATGTCGCTGCCCACGACCTTCTCGGCCTCGTCCGGAAGGAGCGCGGCGAGTGAGTCGAGAGCCGATGTCGTCCGGGCCAGCGAGCGCATCTCGATCCAGTGGCCGAGCAGCATGATCACGACGAGCAGTGCCAGCTCCCACCAGAAATTCAGGTGGTGGTCGAACAGGTGCAGCGTCGAACCCCAGGAGGCGACGAAGGCGACGGTGAGCGCGAGCGAGATCAGAAGCATCATCCCCGGGCGACGAGCTCGGAGCTCGGCGGCCGCGCCGACGAGGAACGGGCGCCCGCCCCACACGAAGAGAACTGTGCCGAGCAGCGGTGACACCCACCGGACCCACTCCGCGTCGGGCAGACCGTAGCCGAGTATGTCGGCGAACATGTCGTTGAAGGCCACGGTCGGGACCGCCAGCACGAGCATGATCCAGAACAGTCGCCGGAATTGCGCCACGTGGTCGCCGTGGCCCGCATGGCCGGCATGTCCGCCGTGGCCGGTGTGATCGGCGTGCCCCTCGTGGCCGTCGGGCCCGGGATCGAACTGGGGGCGGTGCGCGTGGTCGGCCGGTGCCGGCGTTGTCGGTGGATGGTCGTGGTGCGTGTTCATGAGGTCGAGGGTATACCCCCCTAGGGTATATACGCCAGGGGTACTTCTACCCTGTAGGGGTATTCACCGAACAAAACCGTCAGCAGACATGGAACGGCCCCCGCACCGCCCTCGAAGGGCCTGCGCCGACCGGACCGGGTCGGGATGCGGGGGCCGGGTGACCACCTGGTATTCGCTTGCGCCGACCGGCGGGAATCCCGCCTCGGTGCGACACGAATGCCACACGGTCAACTGCTAACGGATGGTCACCTCACATGTCCGATGAGAAATCACTATCAGACCACCTCCTTCCTTGTGTACCCGCGAACGTACGCCCGATTCGGGCGGGCCGCAACGGATTAAGGCGGTCAGGGAGTCGGCACCGGCGCCACGGACGGGCCGGGAGCCGGGGACGGCGCACCGGAGGGTGCCGAACTCGGGCCGGGCAGCGGCTTCGCGTCGGGCGGCAATGACTCGACGACCTCGATCTTCGATCGGAACGTGTCGTCGGTGATCACCTCGATCGAGTTGATCATCCAGCGGTCGCCCTCGCGTTTCATGTCGAAGGTCAGCCGCGACGGGTTGATGCTCACGAGTTCCTTGTTGCCGCGGGTCACCGACTGATTCATGAAGATCAGGACCTGCGAGGTGTCCGCGGTGTTGGTCACCACACCCGCGTCCTGGATCGTCACCTCGGACACCACCGACTGCTTGCGCACCTCGGCGGCGAGATTGTTGTCGGTGATCAGCTTCGTGTACTCCGGCTTCGCCGGCCCGGTGAGCACACTTATCGACTGATCGATGTGCTCGGTGACGTTCTCGGCGTTGTACCCGAACATCGTCGTCGCATAGTCCCGGGCCGCCGCCAGCGACGATGCGCGAGCGTCCTCGACCGCGCGGCCCTGGGTGAAGCGAAAACCGAGAAATGCGGTCACGGCGATCGCGGCGACCAGCACCACGCCGAGTGCGATCAGACCCAGGCGCCCCTTGCGCAGGGCGAATCGAGATCCGGTCGACTTCGGCGCGGGCTCGGATCGGGGCGCGGACTCGGAGCGGGCCGACATCACGCCACCCACTCGAAGTCGGTCATCTTGAGGTCGCCGTTGATCCGCGTCATGTCCACCCGCCAGCGGAACACCTTCTCCTGTGACGGCACCTCGCCGTCGAGCGATCGCTGATGCCAGCCGAACACCATGATGACCGAGCCTTCGTCGGGTTCGGCCTTGGTCACCGCGGACGAGAGGATGAGCGAGCGGGTCTCGAGCTTGCCGTCCCGGACAAGGGCCGCCACCTGCTGGATGTTGTTCTCGACCTCTTGCTTGACCTTGCCGCTCGTGTCCTCCTGGACCGACGTCAGCGTCTGGTCGACGGTGTCGGGATTCATGCTGGTCAGGTTCACGAGAACCTGCGAAGCGAACGCGGAATACTCGGCCCGCAGGTCGTCGGTCCGGTCCTGACGCGCGATGCCGAGCGCGAACACCACCGATGCGATGGCGCACACGACGATGACCACGAGCGCCACCACGACGCCCACGACGGCGCGCGGCGAGCGACGCCCCGACCCGCGATACCTGATGCCGCGCTTGCGTTTCGGCGTGCCCGTGGACGCCGACGCCGCGGCCGTCCGGGCACGCCGGCGCTCACGGTAGCTGACGGTCTTCTCGACCTCGGACGGATCGGGCGCGATCTCCGCGGCGACGGACTCGGGCTCCGGCGCGGTGTCAGCCGCCGGGGAGGCCGTCGACGTCGCGTCCTGCGTCGGTTCCGCGGATGTCGGTGAGGCGCTGTCGACGTCTTCCGCCGCGGTGCCGGGCTCGTCGACCGGCGGCACCGGTGCGGCCGGCTTCGACGGCTTCTTGCCCGCCGGACGTCCACGCCGGATCGGCGCCGACCGCACGGGCCGCTTCGCATTCCGGCGATCGCCCGAACCCGCACGATCCGCGCCGCTCCGACTCGGGGACGTCGTGCCGGGACCGTCCGGCGTCACGGGGTGACCGTCCCGCTGATCATCGTCTGCCATGTACTGCTCTGTTCCTGCTCATCACTGCCGGCCCCGGCGTTGTAGGTCTTCCCGTCGGGCCCGATGAAGTCACCCGAGTCCGGGTCGTAGGTCGTCGCATACACCGCGGGCTCCGCGTCGAAGTCCTTCGGTGTGCCGGGTGTCACGGTACCGGAGGACGCCGGCTGCCATTTCAGGCCGAACGGCAGCCCACTCTGGAACGGGTCGACCGAGCCCGGTTTCGGTACGTAGCCTGTGGCACACTCTGCGGGGGTGGGTGCGCGACGGCCCGGAAACTCCGCGCACGGATAGTTACGCGCACCGCGGACGGCGATGTTGGAGTTCTGCGGCACCCGGCACAGCATTCCCGGCGGGAGCTCCCGGGCGGTCTGCACCGACGGCCAACGCCAGTCCTCCTTGGGGAGGAAACCGATGTTGCACGGCGGCCGGTCCTGGAAACCGAGCGAGAAGTTCACGTTCGGACCGAACCGGTTGGTGCCGGTGTTCACGGCCGTGATCAACGAACTGACCAGTCGCGGATAGAGAACGAGCACCTGCTTCCAGTTCGGCAGGTACACCACCTGGGTCTTGGCGATCGTACCGAGGTTCGACACGAGCAACGGGTATGAGGCACCGAGGGATTCGAAGAGTTCCTGACTCTTCGACGCGGTCGACGGCCCCTTGCGCAGGATGTCGCCGATCTCGGGCCGGTTCGCCCGCAACTGATCGGTGAACGCGGTGACGTTTCTTGTCCAGGAACGGATGTCGTCGGCCGTACGTGACTGGGTTGCCAGCAGTGGTGCGCCCTGTTCGACGAGTTGGATTGTCGTGTCGGTGTTCTTGTTCGCCTCGTCGACGAACAGCACCATCGAGTCCAGCAGGCGCTGCAACGCCTCCCCGGTGCCGTTGAACGCGATGAACGCCTCGTCCATCAGCGACCGCAAACGGGTGTCACCGATCTCGGCCAGCAGGCGGTCGGCCTGGTCGAGCATCGCCGAGATCTCCACCGGGACCTCGTCGGTCGACACCGTCGCGCCGTCCTGCAGGTATTCGCCGGACTCGCCCGCCTCGGGATCCGGCGTGAACTCGACGAACTGCTCACCGATCGCGGAGACGCTGCGCACCGACGCGGTCGACGAAGCCGGGATCTCCGCGCTGTTCTCGATCGTCAGCACCGCTTCGACGCCGGTGTCGGTCAGCTGCACGGAGTCGACCTTGCCGACGTACACGCCGCGGTAGCTGACGTTCGCGTTCTGGTACAGCCCACCGCTGGTGGGCAGCAGCAGCTGCACCTGGTAACTGCCGACCCCGAACATCGACGGGATGCGGATGTAGAACAGCGCCATCACCACCATCGCGACCACGGTCACGATGGCGAAGATCATCAGCTGCATCCGGACGAATCTCGTGATCTTCATCAGCGGCCACCTCCCGCGGCCGGGACTGCCGCCGGCGTGGTCGGCGAGACCCGCGGGACCATGTTCGCCGGAATCGGTTCGGCCGAGTCGGGCACGCGTTCGCCGCCCGGTTGCAGGGGCGCGATGAACGGGTTCAGTCCGCGCGCGGCGGCGCCTGCGGGCCGTCCGAAGACGCCCTCGGGGCCGGTGACGCCGAGGCTGGCGAACATGCTCTTGCTCAGTCGTTCGACGGTGAGGTCGAGCACCAGATCGGAGTTCACGTAGTCACCCTTGACGATCTGTCGGATCGTCGGCTCGTAGAACGGGAAGGTCAGCAGGATGTTCAGCGATTGAGTCATCGCGGGACCCGCGGCCTGGAGCTGATCGAGGGCCGGTTCGATCCCCTCCACGATCGTCACGATGTCCTCGGAGTTGGCGTCGAGGATGTCGTTGGCGGTCTTCGACAGCGTCGCGACCGAACCGAGAGTGTCGAGGAACTGCTGACGCTGGTCGACGAGCAACTGCAGGATCTGCGGGGCGTCGGCGAGCGCCCGCTCGATGGTGCCCTTCTGCTCGTTCATGGTGCGCGACAACCGGTCGAGTCCCTCGGTCGCGCGGATGATGTTGCCCTTCTGCGCATCCAGATCGGCGACGAGGGTGTTCAACCGCGGGATGAGCTCCTTGATCTGCTCCTCGCGTCCGCCGAAGACGTCGCTCATCTCGTGCACGATGTCGCCGATCTGCGACAACCCACCGCCGTTGAGGACCACCGACAGCGAACTCAGCACCTGCTCGGTACTGGGGTAGGTACACGCCGACACCTGTTGTGCCGCATTGATGTCGGGCACCGCGGGCACCGACGGGTCGGTCACGATGTTGGACTGCTCGGGACACTTGGTCAGGGGGATCTGGTCGCCGGGTTCGAGCCGGCCGCCCTCGGGCTCGGCCGGTTGCACGATCTCGAGGTGCGTCGAACCCAGCACACTGGTCAGCCCGACCATGACATGCGAACCGCGCGGGACGATCACCCCGTCGTTGAGCCGCATCGTGACGAGCGCGTTCCAGTCCTGGACCTCGATGTCGCCGATGCTGCCGACCGTCGCGTCGTCGATGAGCACCGGCGCGTTGTTGACCAGTCCGGCCGCCGACGGGATGACCGCGGTGATCTCGTAGGATTCACCGCCGGTACCTTCGGCTCCAGGGACCGGGAGCGAGTTGGGGCCGTCGAAGGAACATCCGGCGAGGACGAGCGCGAGGCTCGCCGCGCCCACGATGAGCGAACCACGGGGTCGTACCGATCTCATCGCTCACCCCCGAACGGCACCAGCAGATCCTCGAGCGGGCTGCCCCGGTTGTCACGACGGGTCTCGTTGTCGAGCCGGGTGACCCCGGCATTCGCACGAGCCCGGACGCTCGCGTTCTGGTACTCGAGCTGGCTCGGCGTGGCGTTGCGACCCTGCACCGGATTGGTCAGGAACGGTGGGTAGTTCATCGAGATCGACGACAGGACCGGAGCCAGGATCTCCACACACTTGTCGACATCCGCCATCGTCGATCCCGGCCGCTTGGTGGATTCCATGGTTCCGCACAACAGAGTGATGAGATTTGTTCCCATCCCCAAACCGAAGACACCCGACAGGGATCCCGAAAGCGGGTTGTAGATGTTGTAGAAGTTCGCGAGCTGGTTGGGCGCCGAATGCAACACGCCACGCACCTGTTCGTCCTTGTCCGCCACGATCTTCGTACTCGCGGCCAGACGCTCCACCGATGACGACAGCGCCGTCTGATTGGTGTCGATGAAGGTCTGCACATCGGTCATCGCCGCGTCGAGACCTTTGAGCGCCTCATCGAGCTCGGTCGTGTTGTCCGCGAGCACGGAACTGACCGAGGCGATCCGGCCGTTGAACTGCACGAGTTGCTCGTGGCTTCCCGACAATGCATCGGTGAGTTTCTGAAGACTCTGGATGGTGGCGAACAGGTCGCCGCTGCCGGCTGCGAGGGTGCCGATCACGTCGGACACCTCCCGGATCGACGCGTTGATCGCCTCGCCGTTGCCCTCGAGATTCTCGTCGAAGACGTTCACCGCCTTGGCCGCCGAGCCCGGATCGGCCCCTTGCGGACCGATGGCCTCGGTGAGTCGGGTGAGCTGGGCCTTGATGTCGTCCCACTCCATCGGCACCGCGGTGCGGTCCATCGGGATGTCGGCGCCGTCGGACATCTCCGGCCCACCGGAGTAGACCGGCGTCAGCTGTACGAACCGACCGGAGACCAGGCTCTGCGCGACGATGACGGCCTTCGCGTCCTGCGGGATGTCGACGCTCTTGTCCACGCGCAGTTCGACTTTCACGTCGTTCTCGCGCGGGGTGATCGCGGAGACGCTACCCACGTTCACACCGAGCACCCGGACCGGGTCCCCCTTGTACAGACTGGCGACCCCGGCGAAGTAGGCGGTGAACGTATTCGTCGTCGACTTGGTGAACACCTTCCAGCCCACGAGGACCAGGGCGACCGCGAGAATCACGGCGAGTACCCCGAAGAGCACCTTGCGTCCGATGGACATACTTCCGACGGTCATGTCACCTCCCCCTCGTGGTCGGCGCGGGCGTGGGATAGGTCGGGCTGGGCAGTGGTCCGCGCGGCGTATCGCTACCCGCTGGAGGTCCCAGGCTCCAGCCCTGTGGAAGCAGCGGGTTGCCCGTGTACATCAGCGACTGCCACAGCTGCGGGTACCGACCGCGCAGGGCGTTGAGGAACACCGCGGTGTAGTCGCCGAAGGTGTTCACGCCGACGAGGGAATCGAAGTTCGGGCCCGACGCCACTGCTTCGCCGAGGGTGTTCGCGAACGGTCCGAGACGGTCGATCGTCTCCTTCAGCTCTTTCTCGTTGTCGGTGAGGATCGTCGCGACGCGGTCGAACTTCTGCAGCACGGGCGTCAGCTGCGCGTTGTTCTCGGCGATGAAGCCCCGCAGCTGAGCGGTGACGTCACCGATCCCCTTGATCAGCTGGTTGAGCGCGTAGCGCCGCATCTCGATCTCCCCGACGAGCGCGTTGGCGTCGATGAGCAACCGGTTGATCTGTTCGTTGCGGTCGCCGACGATCTTGCTCACCTGGTTGGCCTTGGCGAGCAGCGCCCGCAGTTCCTTGTCGCGGTCGGCGACCGCTTTCGACAGCCGCGCAACACCGTTGACCGCCCCCTGGACCTGATCCGGTGTCTCGGAGAACGTGATCGTCAGCGTGTTGAGCGCCTCGTTGAGCTGGTCGGTGTCGGTGTCGGCGACGGTGTCGGTCGCTCCTTCGAGTGCGTCCTGCAGCGAATACGGCGAGATCGTGTTGCCGACCGGGATCGAGCCACCGGGCTTGATCCGGTCGCCACCGTGCGGGATGACGGTGAGGTTGCGCCGGCCCAGCACGGTCTCGGTCCGGATCGCGGCCTGGGAGTCCGCACCCATCTCGACGGTGTCGTCCATCCGGAATCCGACCTTGACCTTGGTCCCGTCGTCGGTGCCGGCCAGTTCGATCGACTCGACGGTGCCCACCTGGACGCCGGAGACCGACACGATGTCGCCCTTGGTCAGCCCGCCCGCGTCGTCGAAGTAGGCGCTGTAGGTGCTGATCGGCGAGATGTAGGGCAACTTGTCCATCTGCATGGCGGTGATGACCACCAGGCCGATGACCACGATGCCGATGACGCCGACCTGGGCACGGCTGCGTTGCCCGCGCTTCTCCTCACGGGCGACGTCGGCCTCGTCGGACTCGGATCTGCGGCTCGAGAACATGCCGCCGAAGGGAAGACTCATGAGCCGTCACACCTTCCGCCGGCCGTCGTGGAGTTGCCCATCACGTTGTTCGATGTGTACAGGATGGTCTGGCCACCGGGCGCCGGGAGCATCAACCGGATGCGGCAGAAGTAGATCTGCAGCCAGGCACCGTAGGAACCCAGGTTCGACAGCGTCTTGTAGTCCTCGGGGAGTCGGGAGATCAGGTTGCGGATGAAGGGTTCCGCGGCGAGCAACTCCTCCGAGACCCGGCCGGTGTTGGTCACCATCGACTGCAGGGTGGGCCGTGTGGTCCCCAGGAGGTCCGCGAGGCCGTTGGTCACCCGCGAGGTCTGCGTCAGTGCGTTGCCGACGGTGCTCTTCTGTTCCGCCAGTCCGGTGACCAACTGCTGCAGCAGGTCGACGCTGGTGTCGAGGCCTTCGCGATCGCCGTCGAGCGTGGCGAGGGTCGTGTTGAGGTTGTCGATGACGTCACCGATCAACTGGTCGCGGTCGGCGAGGGAGTCGGTGAACGACGCGGTGTTGCCCAGCAGGGTGTTCAACGCCCCGCCCTGGCCCTGGAACACGGCGATCAGCGAACTGGTGAGCGCGTTGGCGTCGTCGGCGTCCAGAGTTCGGAACAGCGGCTTGAAGCCGCCGACGAGCTTGTCGAGATCGAGTGCGGGCTCGGTCTGTCCGACCGGGATCTGCGCGCCGTCGGCGAGGAAGGTCGACGTGTTGCCGGTCCCCTGCTGCAGCTCGAGATACCGGTCGCCGGTGAGGTTCTCGTACCGGATGAGTGCGCGGACCGATTCGGGGAGCGGGTACTGCTGGTCGACGCTGAAGGTGATCACGGCCTCGTTGGCGCGGTTCAGTTCGACGCCGCCGACGGATCCGACCTCGACGCCGGCGATCTTGACCTTGCTGCCGGACTTCATCGCCGACGCGCTGGTGAAGACGGCGCTGTACTCGTTCGACGCCCCGGAGCGGTATCGGCTGAAGACGA
>ERZ501011.198-NODE-198-length-18278-cov-8.783790_pt1 | contig 18278 bp, 19 predicted proteins | sample MGYA00248833_ERZ501011 | MGnify/ENA primary metagenome ERZ501011 (study PRJEB25958, sample SAMN03398530) | human skin metagenome | study: EMG produced TPA metagenomics assembly of the Human Skin Microbiome Metagenome (human skin metagenome) data set. | reverse complement strand
GTATATGGGGACTAATCCGCCGCATTCAGCAAGAACAATGTGCGAACATTGCGGCCGCTTCGCGCTGTTCCTCTTGTGCCGGGAACACGCGACGCCCATCCTGAGTTGTCGTCACGAAAGCATGGAGGCGTGAGGAACATGATCAGCGCACTGATAGGGGGTGTGGCCGTTTCCGCCTTGTTGCTGGCCCTGCAGCAGGCTCAGCCGAAGCCGAAGCGTGTTCCGGTCCGGGCTCGCTCGCGAAACCGCACGGGCGGCTGATCGTCCTATCCCCAGGCTTCCACCGTCCCGCGCCGACGGACCACCCCTGGGGACGACAGGGTCGTGCGGGGCTCGGCCTCGGCGCGACCGAACAGCCATCCTTGGCCGAGGTTAACGCCGGCCGCCTTCAGCTCGGCGGCGACGGCTTCCGTCTCGATCATCTCTGCGATGGTGCTGAGCTTCATCGACCCGCACAGCTCGACCAGCGAGCGGATCAAGGTTCGCGCCCGCGCGTCCTTCTCGATATCGCGGACCAGCGAGCCGTCGATCTTGACCGCGTCGACCGACAGCCGGCGCAGGTAGTCAAAGGTCGCAGAGCCCGCGCCGAAGTCGTCGATGCAGACGCGCACGCCGGCCTCGCGCAGCACGGCCAGACGCCGGTTGGCGGCCTCGACGTCCGCCATGGCGGCGGTCTCGGTGACCTCGATCATCAGGCGACGGCGATCTTCGGGAAAGCCGTTGGTCATCCGCAGCAGCGAGGCCACATAGGCGTCGTTCGCCAGGGACGCCGCCGAGACGTTGACCGCGATCTTCAGCAGGCCGGCTCCGGGCTGGCGCAGGCGCTGCACGACCTTTTCCGCGACGACCAGGTCGAACTGCTCGATCAGGGCCAGTTCCTCGGCCATGCGGATGGCGTTGGCCGGCCCCACGTCGCTGTTGAAGCGGGCGAGGGCCTCGAAGTGGTGAACGGCGCGCGAGCCTAGATCGACGATGGGTTGGTAGTGGACCGCGAAGTCCCGCTGCTTGACCACGGTCCGGAAGGTCTCGGCGTCCCTCAGCGTGCGTTTCAGCGACTCGGAAAAGGCCAGTTCAGGGTTGGCGAGCCCGCCTTCCTTCAGGCAGCCCTCGATCGCGAAACGCATCGCCCGTAGCGCGCAAAGAGGCTCGGCGCCCACGGGAATGGCGGCGTCCGTCGCGGCGGTGTCCAGGACCACGCCTTCGGCCTTGCCGGCCTCGCGCACCTCGGCGGCCAGATCGCGTGTGTCGCCGGACGATCGGATCAGGGCGAAGCGTTCGTGGGTCAGCTGCGCTGCGGCCGAACCGTCGATCGACCCGGACTGCAAGGTGGCCTGAATTCGACGTGCGATCCGTTCGGCGGCGCCGGCGTCGGCGGCCGCGAGGCCGTGAACGTCCAGAAACACCAGCGACACGGGCGTGTCGCCATGCTCTCGACCGTTCACCAGCATGCGGCCGGCGGACGCCAGGAAGCCTTCAGCGTCCAACATGGGCGGCGCCTCAAGATCGGCGGCGGCGAAGGCCGGACCTTCATAGCTGATGGACAGCGACACGGCCGGCGCCAGCTGCGGCAGCATGAAAGCGCGCACCGTTGCGCGCCGAACCCGCTGTTCCGAGCAGTTGACCAGAACTTCGACCGGCTTGGATCGCAGGCCGGGCGTCAGGCCCGCGATCAGGCGATAGTAGGCGGCCGGGTCATGAAGCAGTTCGGCGAAGGGGCGGTTCTGCCACACGGCGGCCGCGTCCTGACGGGCCATCGGCCCGGCGCCCATCGCGAAGCGGACCACGCCGTCCTTGTCGACCTCCGCGAGGCCGTCAGACGACGCGAAAGCCAGACCCAGAAGGCGGACGGTGAGGTTCATGAGGCTCACCTTGCCCGGTTATCCTTAAGAAACAGCGACGCTTGCGTGGTTAACGCATATCCGAGGCGGGCGCGTCGGCTATGCCGTGCGGTTCAGAGCGAAGGCGCGTCCGTCACCAGCGTTGGCTTGGCCGCCGGCCCCGTAAGCCGAGGCGGGAGTACGCGCCGCCGCCACTTCCTGCGCGATCGCCTGCATCAGGCCTTCCGAAATCCTGCGCGCCGCATCGACCGCGCGACTGTGCCGAGCCAGCACGGTCTCGAACGCCTCCGTCGCCTTCAGCAGGGCGGCCTTGTCGGCGGCGGGCGCGGAGGCGATCAACGCCGGATTCGCCTTCACATGGGCGCTGTCGCGCCGATAAAGGTTGGCCAGCTCCTGCGTCTTCGGCAGGCTGGCGGCGGCGTCCTGCGGGCGCTGGGCTTCGAAGGCGCGAGTTTCTTCGGCGAGGCGCGCGGTCAGAGCTTTCGTGAGGTCGACCAGCTGGCGAATGCGTTGGGCGGCGAGTTCGATGTCGGACGTCATGCACGCTGCTCCTGCATCTTCAGCATCTCGGCCATGACCGTGTCGGCCAGGCCGACTCCGCCGGCGGCCACGGTCTTCTTCGCCATCTCGTCCAGCATGAAGCCGCGCCACGTCGCCTCCGCCTGACCCCCACCGAAAGGGCCGTCGGTCTTCAGCCCCTCGAACATCGGCTTCAGCATCTGGGCGAGGAAGCTCGCTTCGAACGCCTCGGCGGTCTCGCGCACCTTGGCGGCGGCGCCGGACGGCTGCGGGGGCGCCGTGCGGAGCCATTCGGCGGACATCGACAGGTCGCTCATTCTCACATCACCTCGATGTCGGCCTGAAGGGCGCCGGCGGCCTTGATGGCCTGCAGGATGGAGATCATGTCGCGCGGGCTGACGCCCAGGGCGTTCAGGCCGTTGACGACCGTGGAGAGGCTCTCGCCGCCCCGCACGATTCGCATCTCGCGTCCGAGCTCTTCCTCCACCGCGACCTGCGTATCGGGAACGACGGCGGTCTGGCCCTGGCTGAAGGGGGCGGGCTGGATCACCTGCGGGGTTTCCTGGACCGAGACGGTCAGGTTGCCTTGGGCGATCGCCACAGTGGACACCCGCACCGCCTCTCCCATGACGATGACGCCGTTGACTTCGTCGATCACCACCTTGGCCGGCGTGTCGACCCGCACCGGCAGGTTCTCGACCCGCGAGATGAAGCCCGCCAGGCCCATGTCGCCGGGCGCCCGCAGGGCCACGACCGTGCCGTTCTCGGCCAAGGCTGTGTTCGGATAGGCGGCGTTGATGGCGGCCGCGACGCGCTGGGCGGTGGTGAAGTCGGGATTGCGCAGGTTCAGCCGAACCTCGTTCATGTTGGCGAGCTCAAAGCCCGTCTCCCGCTCGACCACGCCGCCCGAGGCGATGCGGCCGGCCGTGGGCACGCCCCGGGTGATGGACGAGCCGGAGGCGCCGGAGGCGGACACCGCCCCCGTCTGCACCGAGCCCTGCGCCACCGCGTAGATCTGGCCGTCGGCGCCCTGCAGTCCCGTGACCAGCAGGGTGCCGCCCAGGAGGCTCTTGGCGTCGCCCATGGTCGAGACCGACACATCCAGGCGCGATCCCGGCGTGGCGAAGGCCGGCAGCTCGGCGGTGACCATGACCGCCGCCAGGTTCTTGGTATTGGCGTTGGCGTCGCGGATGTTGACGCCCAGCCGCTCCATCATCCCTTCCAGCGATTGGCGCGTGAAGGGAGAGTTGCGCAAGGAGTCGCCCGTGCCGTTCAGGCCGACGACCAGGCCGTAGCCGACCAGCTGGTTGGTGCGCACGCCCTCGACGGCGGCGATGTCCTTGATGCGCGACTGCGCCTGCACCGCCTGGCCCGCCCCGAGCAGAGCAAGGCCCGCAGCGGAGGCGACGATCAGTCTGGCCAGCAATTTCTGCATGGGTCGGCTCCGTCGAAACTAGCGGCGGGGCTCTTGCGAGGATCGTGCCGTGGGGAAAAGCTAAACGGGTTCAAGGCGGAGGCCGTTTCGGCCAGCGATCAGGCGGCAAGTTTTGCCGGTCCATTAACCAAAAGGTGACGGGTGCGGCGGCTTAGTCGCGCCATGGTCGGGAGCATGCCGCGATGAAGATCACAGGATCGACCGGACCCCGCAGCGCCCAGAGCCCGGCGGCGGCGCGCCCGCACGTCGGCGGCGGCTTCAGCGTCGCCGGCTCGGGCGGGGCGTCTCAGGCGACATCGACTGCTGCGGCGTCCGCCACCTCGGCTGCGACAAACGTGGCCGATGTGTCGGCGCTGATGGCGCTTCAGGGCGTCGAGACGATCACGGAGCGACGGCGGCGTGCGATCCGGCGGGGCGGGGGGCTGCTGGACAGGCTGGACGAGCTGAAGCTCGCGCTGCTCTCAGGCGACGAAGGCCAGGGGACACTGGAGCGGCTGGCGCGTGGGTTGAGAGAGGACCGGCCGGAAGAGCGCGAGGCGGGTCTCAGCGAACTCCTGGATCAGATCGATCTGCGCGCGTCGGTCGAGCTGGCGAAGGCCGAGATGCGGCGGGCCGCCGCCTGAGCGCCAAAGTGACGCTTTTTCAAGCAACAACCCTTTCGAGTGAGGGCGAAATGTCACGCAGGCGGACGCCTCTTTCCTGATCGTCGATCACGGAAACGCGAAGTCGTTGCCGAGCCTCGCGCACGCTCCTATACGGCGCTTACGCCATGGGGGGCGTGCATTGAGAGCGTGAGTGCGATGAACGCATTGGCGTCCAGGATTACGGCGGAGCCGGCCGCATACAGGCCGTCCGACGACGAACCGTTCATGAGCGAGCGGCAGTTGGCCTACTTCAAGGGGAAGCTGCTGGCGTGGAAGGACGAGATCCTTCGCGAAAGCCGGGGCACCGTCATCAATCTGAAGGCCGAGACCGAGAACCACCCGGACCTGGTGGATCGCGCCTCGTCCGAGAGCGATCGGGCGCTCGAGCTGCGGACCCGCGACCGCCAGCGCAAGCTGATCTCCAAGATCGACGACGCGCTGCGCCGGATCGAGGACGGCTCCTACGGCTACTGCGAGGATACGGGCGAGCCGATCAGCCTGGGGCGTCTCGAGGCGCGGCCGACGGCGACCCTCTCGGTCGAGGCGCAGGAACGGCACGAACGCCGCGAACGCGTGCACCGCGACGACTGATCAAGTCTTCAGCGCCGGCTCTATATCGGTCCGGGCGAAGTCGTCGCCCTTGAAGAGCAGGGGCGCGCCTTGTTCGCGCGCGAGCGCATAGGCGAAGCAGTCGCCGAGATTCAGCTTGGCGGGGGTACGCTTGCCGTATTGCCGTTCCGCATCGCTCGCGAGGCGAGCGGTCGTTGCGGAAGCCGGCGCAATGCGGATGCCCAACTCCGCAATCAGCCGGTCCAGCCGGGCCACGCCATCCTCGCCATGCAACTGCCGCGCCCTGATAGCGGTCTCCCAGTATCCAACGAGCGACATTTCGCAGTCGCCAGCCAGCATCCGCCTCACGAAAGGGGATTTTTCCGGCTCGTCCAGAAGAATGGCGACCAAGGCGGAGGCATCTACCGCCACGGTCATTTGGGGAGTCCGTCCTCATCATAGATGTCGTCGTCGGTGAGCAGAGGGCCCAGAACCGGCAGGGCGTTGAACTCTCTCACGATCTCGTTCACGGCGGCGATCTTCCTCTCGATTTCGGCCCGCCGCGCCTCGTCCGGCCGGGCTTCGCGTTCGCGCGCCATCTGATCGACGAGCTCGGTAATGGACAATCCCTCGCGCAGGGCCATGTTGCGAAGCCGCTCGGCGACATCCGGCTTTCTGATCTGCACAGGAGCGTTCATGATGTCTGCCAGCCTATCATGATCCTCTGTGCGGCCAACCGCGCGCCTTGACTCCGGCTGGCGGGGGCGCGACCTAGCCGCCTCGCTTTCGAGGTCTCTCTCCCATGTCCGTCAAGGTCCGTTTCGCCCCGTCGCCGACGGGTAGGCTGCACGTCGGCAATGTCCGCACGGCGTTGGTCAACTGGCTGTTCGCCAAGGGGCAGGGCGGGCAGTTCGTGCTGCGGATCGACGACACCGATCTGGCGCGCTCGACGCCCGAGTTCGAGCAGGGGATCGAGGACGACCTGTGCTGGCTGGGCCTCGTCTGGGACGAGCGGCACAATCAGTCCAGGCGCTTTGACCGCTACGAGGCCGCCGCCGAAGCGCTGAAGGCGGCCGGACGCCTCTACCCGGCCTATGAGACAGCGGAGGAACTGGATCGCCGCCGCAAGGTGCAGCTGTCGCGCGGCCTGCCGCCCATCTATGACCGCGCCGCAGTGGAACTGACGGCCGAGCAGAAGGCCGCCTATGAGGCCGAAGGCCGGCGCCCGCACTGGCGTTTCAAGCTGGATGGCCGTCGCGTCGCCTGGGAGGACCTGTCGCGCGGCCATGCCGAGGTGGACACCGCCTCCATGTCCGATCCCGTGCTGATCCGCGAGGACGGCCTGTTTCTCTACACCCTGCCGTCGGTGGTCGACGATCTGGACATGGCGATCACCCATGTGATCCGCGGCGAGGACCACGTCACCAACACGGGGGCCCAGATCGAGATTTTCGAGGCCCTGATCGCCGCCGGCTGGGGCGGGACGCTGCCGGGCTTCGCCCACATGCCGCTGCTGGTGGGCGCCGACGGTCAGACCCTGTCCAAGCGGCTGGGCTCCCTGTCCATCAGCGACATGCGCGACCAGGGCTACGAGCCCATAGCCATCACCAGCCATCTGGGCCGCATCGGGACCTCGGACCCGCTGGAGATCGCGCCGTCGGTCGAGGCGCTGGGACAGACCTTCGCCTTCTCCAAGATGGGGCGGTCGCCCGCCCGCTACGACACCGCCGATCTGGATCGTCTGAACGCCCAGGCGCTGCACGCCCTGTCCTATGAACAGGCGCAACCGCGCCTGGCCGCTGCGGGCGCAGATCTTGGGGAGGCGTTCTGGGACGCCGTGCGGCCAAACCTCGCCAAGATGGACGACGTCGCCGAGATGGCCCGGATCGTGCGCGGGCCGGTCGCACCCGTCATCGAGGACGCCGACTTCATCGCCACGGCCCTGCGGCTGCTGCCCGACACCGTCGACCAGAACGTCTGGTCCACCTGGACGGCCGCGATCAAGGCGGAGACCGGCGCCAAGGGCAAGGCGCTGTTCATGCCGCTGCGCCTCGCCCTGACCGGACAGCCTCACGGCCCGGACATGGCGGCGATGGCGCCGCTGATCGGTCGCGAGACCATGGCGCGGCGGCTTCAGGGCGAAGCCGCCTGACGCCTCAGCGCGGGTCGTAGGTGGTCAGATCGGCCTCGGCGCTCGCCTGATCGATCGCCTCCTGGACGGTGTCGGCGACCGTCCAGGCGTCCAGAAACGCGGCCGGAGTCAGGCCCTGCGCCACGCTGTGGCGGATCAGGTCGAAGAAGCCGTTCCAGAAGCCGCCGAGGTTCAGGAACACCACCGGCTTGTGGTGCAGGTCCAGCCGCTTCCACGACAGCAACTCGACCACCTCCTCCAGCGTGCCGACGCCCCCGGGCGCCACGATAAAGGCGTCCGACTGGTCGTACATCAGCTGCTTGCGTTCGTGCATGGAGGTGACGACCACCGTCTCCACCTCGTCGAACAGCCGCTCGCGGCTGCGCAGAAAGGCGGGCATGATCCCGAGAACGCGCCCGCCGGCCTCATGCGCCGCGCGCGCCGCAGCCCCCATCAGCCCCACGCCGCCCCCGCCATAGACCAGCCGCCAGCCCTGTTCGGCCGACGCCCGGCCCACCAACGCCGCCGCCTGGACAAAGGCGGGGTCGTTTCCGTCGGACGCGCCGCAGAACAGGCAGACGGAACGGCCCTCAAAAGGCGCGATGGTGACGGGGGGCAGGGTCATGGGGCCTCGAGGTCGGTGATGCGGCGCTAAATCGTTGGTCAAGTCGCAGGGCGCCAGCTAACCAGAAGCCGCGCCGTCGGCGCCTCGCCGGGCGCACAGCCATATATCGATGAAGGACAGGATGAAACGGCGGATTGCTGTCTCCCTTGCGGTTCTCGCGGCGGCGCTTGCGGGGTGTTCCCCCGCCCCACAGGAGATCAAGGGCAAGGCGCAGGACGCACCCGCCGGCTGGTCTCAGCCGCCGCGCATCCAATCGGTCGAGGCGACTTCGTCGGGCCTGTTGATCCGAGGACAGGCCGGAGCCGAAGCCCGGGTGGTTCTGCGTGACGCCCTCGGGAACGCCCAGGCGGTGTCGGCGGACGCCGGCGGGCGATTTGAACTGACGACGCCGACGCCTGCGGCCGCGGCGCTGTTCAGCCTGGCCGTGCAGACCGGGGAGGAGACGGCGGCGGCGCCCGAGCGCCTTCTGGTCCTGGACGGCGGTCGCGGCCCCATCGCCGTTCTGTTGGCGGGCGAGGCCAGCATCCGCCTGGATCGCTCCGGACCCCTGGGAGCCGTCGATACGGATGGCGCGGTCATGATCCTGTCGGGGCCGCTTTCGGACGGACGCGCACCCTCGCTGTCTCTTGACGGCGAGGCGCTGCCCGATCCGGGCCGAGCAGGCCCCATCTGGCGGATCGACGCGCCGAGGGGGTCCGGGCCGCGCCGGATCACGGTCGGGAATCAGTCCTACGGCTATCCGGGCGATGCGAACGCGACCGAACCGTTCAGGGTCGAGAGGGCCGGCGACGGCTGGCGCGTGGGCTGGAGCGCGCCGCATGGCGGTCGTCAGACGACCTGGCTTCCAGATTCCCTGCGTTAACCGTCCGCTAACCAAGCGTCTTCATGGATGGATCGTCTTCGGTTCGAGGACACCCACCATCACCGAACTGATCAAGGCCCGGCGTCCCGCGTCGGGCTCTTCTTTTGCGCGGCGTCGCCTCCCGAAGTGGTGAAGGCCGCGAGCGCCCCCTATACCGCTCGGCATGTCGTCTGAGCCGATCCCGCCACGCGGCCCTATCCGCATCGCCGCCCTTTATCGCTTCGCCCGGGTTGAAGACTGCGAGGCCCTGCGCGCGCGCCTGTTTCAGGCGTGCGACGAGGGGGGTGTTCGAGGCACGCTGCTGGTCGCACGCGAGGGCCTGAACGGCACGATTGCGGGTGCGCCTGAAGCCGTCTCGAGCCTGATCGCGCTGATCCGCGCCTTGCCGGGCTTTGACGATCTTGAAGTGAAGTTCGCCTGGGCGGACGAGCCGCCGTTTCATCGGCTCAAGGTCAAGATCAAGCCCGAGATCGTCACCATGGGACAGCCGGACCTTGATCCCGCACAAAACGCGGGGACCTATGTCGCGCCCGAGGACTGGAACGCCCTGATCGCGGACCCGGACACCCTCGTGATCGACACGCGCAACGACTACGAAGGCGCGGTGGGCGCCTTCCGGGGCGCGGTGCAGCCGAACACGCGCGGCTTTCGCGACTTTCCCGACTGGTGGCGCAACGAGGGCAGGGCGCTGATGGATCGACGCGGTCCGGTCAAGGTCGCCATGTACTGCACCGGCGGCATCCGCTGCGAGAAGTCCACCGCCTTTCTGAAGGCGGAAGGCGTCACCGACGTCCATCACCTGCATGGCGGCGTGCTGCGATACCTCGAGACGGTTCCGCAGGCGGACAGCCTGTGGGAAGGCGAATGCTTTGTTTTCGACGAGCGGGTCGCGGTCGGTCACAACCTGACTCCGGGAACCCACACGCTGTGCCGCGGCTGCCGCATGCCCGTCAGCGAGGCGGGGCGCGCATCGCCCAACTACTTGGAGGGCGTCTGCTGTGATCGTTGTCATGGAACCCGCGACGAGGATCGGCGCGCCGGCTATGCCGAGCGACAGCGGCAGATGGAGTTGGCGCGCAAGCGCGGCCGGCCCCACATCGGGTCGCCGCCGTCGGCCAAGACCAAGGTCCAGCCCAGCTAGACCGCGCTGCGTCAGCCGGCGGGGCGCGTCGGCTGGATCACCTGGGCCGCGAACCGGTCCATTTCTTCTTCCTGTGGCGACATCTGCAGCAGGACGAGATCGAGGCCGACGGCTTCGAACGCCTCGATGCGCGCGCGCACCGTCTCCGGCGTCCCGACGAAGCCGGGGCGCAGGCCGCGGTTGGAGACGGAATACTCCCGGATCTTCAGCTCGCGCTCCAGTTCGGTGCCGGCCAGCCATTGGTCGAAGTTGGCGAAGCCCGACGGCGGCTTGCCCTCAGCCAGCCCCGGAATGGTGGTGATCCGTTCCAACTCGCGCTCTGCCTCTGCCTGGCTGTCGCGCACGATGGCGAAGCCGGCCATGCCGAACTTCATCGGCGGCAGGCCGAACGCCTCGCGCCGCGCCTTCATGTCGGTGATCTTGGGCGCGATGTGCTCGGGCTCGTCGCCATGCATGACATAGGCGTCGCAGTGGCGGGCGATCATGGTCTTGGCCGCCTCCGACTCTCCGCCGGCGTAGATCACCGGGCGCGGGCGAACCGGGGTGGACACGGGCTTCGGCTCCACGATGGCGTCCGCCAGCGTATAGTAGCGCCCCTGGAAGTCGGTGCGCGACCGGCTCCACAGGCTGTTCAGCACCTGCAGCCATTCGGTGGTGCGCGCGTAGCGGTCGTCGTGCTGGTCGAACTGCAGGCCATAGCTTTCGGCCTCCTTGCCCCACCAGGAGGAGACAACGTTCAGCGCCAGACGCCCGCCGCTGATGCGGTCGATGTTGGCGGCCTGTTTGGCGAACAGGGCCGGCTGGTGGAAGTTCGGCCGAACCGCCGTCATCAGCTCGATGCGCGAGGTGACCGCCACCAACGCCGCGGCCGACGACCAGGCGTCCAGCGCCGGCGCTTCGATCCCCTTGATGTCGTTGAGGTTCAGCTCGGCGATCAGCGTCAGGTCCCAGCCCGTCTCCTCCGAGCGCCGGACCAGCCGCGACAGGTTCTCCCAGCTCGCCTCCCGCTCGTCGGCGACATTGCGCAGCCAGCCGCCGAAAACGGGCGCCCAGTAACCGTACCTCATGCCGCCGCCTTTCTCTCGGAAACCAGTTGCAGCAGCCAATCGACCAGATCGTCGTGCGGGTCGAAGCCCAGCACCTCCATCGGCTTGGCCACGAAGTTGGACAGGGCGTTGATGTCGAAGAAGCGGCGGGTTCCATCGCGGTCGTCGATCAGACACTCGACCGAGCCGATCTCCATCTTCGCCTCTCGTGCGATCGCCAGGACGGCGCGCGCCAGATCGACGTCCGGCTCGATCCGCGTCATGGTCAAGGCCGCCGCGCCGGGCCGCACAAGACAGGCGTCCGCCGGGCACAGGTCGAAGGTGTCGCCGGGGCTCTCCACCTCCATGGCGTAGAGGATGCGGCCGTTCATGACCTCGACACGCGTGATCCTGTCGCCGCGCCGGGGGGTGTATTCCTGGATCAGGGACACGCCGTTGACGCCGACCGGCGTTGAGCCGGCGCGCGCAGCCTCGGCCAACTCTTCCGAGGTGTCGTAGCGGACGATGCCCGCGCCGGAACCGCCGATATCGGCCTTGACCAGCACGGGATAGCGCAGGCCTTCCGCCGCCCGGACGAGATCGGCGCGGCGGTGCACCACGCGCGTCGCGGGAATGGCCAGGCCCAGGCTGCTGATCAGCGACAACTGCCGGGCCTTCGAGGTGTCGACCGGCAGGGCGGAGGCGTTGACGACGCGTCCGCCCTGAGCCTCCCAGTGCGCGAACAGGCTCTGGGCGTAGAAGATCGGATGTTCCGGCTCACGCAGAAAGGACGACATGGCTACGCGGCTTAGCGTCACCGGCGCCGGCGGCGGGGATCCGGCGGGGTCGAAGCTGTGGCCGGCGAGCGGCGTCCGAGCAAAGTCGACGCCGCGCCGCGCCAGGGCGGCGAACAGCGGCTCGAACCACTGCGGGTGTTCATAGACGACGGCGAGATCGGGCGAGGCGGCGGTCATGCACGCTAGATGCGTTCCATTGTGATGGAACGCAACATCGACGCCGTCGATTCTTTCGGGCCGTTCCGGATCGTCCGTGCGAACGACGCCGATCCCGAATCGTCACGCGTCCGCAACGAACCGCCTCGGGTCGCATTTCAACAGCATGGCGCCAACCGACCCCAACTCAGGCGATCCCAAGGATAGAGCCAGCAAGGGCTCCGCCCGCATCATGATCGGCCTGTTCGCCATCATCATCGTGATGATGATCGTCATCGCCGTCGTTGCGGGCGTGATCCGCTAGGAGACGGACAAAGCTTCAGCCGATGCGGCGCTTGAAGCCGCCCCGGACGTGTGCGGTCCATCGCCGGCACAGGTGAAGCGAGACGGCGTCTATCCACTTGCTCATGATCGGCAAGCGCGAAGCCGAGGCCAAGGTTCCAGCGTCCGAAGACGATTCCAGCCCCTTGCGCCGCGGAAGCGCAAGCCTTCCGCAGGGTGATCTATACAGACCGGCGTGGGGTGATACGCCTTTGGCTATGAGTGGCTCCGACGCATCCCTGATCCTGTCTCGGCGTGACCTGCATTTCCTGCTCTATGAATGGCTGGACGTGGAGCGGTTGACGACGCGCGATCGCTTCGCCGACCACGACCGCGCCGCCTTCGACGGCGTGCTGGACACCTGTGCGCGCATCGCGGCTGAACATTTCGCGCCAGTCAACCGCAAGGCTGATCTGAACGAGCCGATCTTTGACGGCGAGCGCGTCCGGTTGATCCCGGAGGTCGCCCAGGCGATGGCCGCGTTTCGCGATGCGGGACTGTTCTCGGCCTCGCAGGACTACGAGCTCGGCGGCCTGCAACTGCCGAACGTGGTGGAGCGCGCGGCGTTCGCCTGGTTCCAGGCGGCCAACATCGCGTTTTCCGCCTACCCTTTTCTGACGATCGGCGCGGCCAACCTGTTGCGGGCTCACGGCTCGCCTCAACAGATCGAAGCCTATGTGCGGCCGATGCTGGAGGGCCGCTTCTTCGGCACCATGTGCCTGTCCGAGCCCCAGGCCGGATCGTCGCTGGGAGACATCCGCACGCGCGCCGCGCCCCAGGCCGACGGCTCCTATCGGCTGTTCGGCTCCAAGATGTGGATTTCGGCGGGCGATCACGAGTTGTCCGAAACGATCGTCCATATGGTGCTGGCGCGGATCGACGGCGCGCCGGCGGGGGTGAAGGGCATCTCCCTGTTCGTCGCACCCAAGCACCTGCTGGACCACGGGGGCGCGCCCGCCGAGCGCAACGACGTCGTGCTCGCGGGCCTGAACCACAAGATGGGCTATCGCGGCGCGACCAACACCCTGCTGAACTTCGGCGAGGGCAGGCATCGCCCCGAAGGCGAGGCGGGCGCCAAGGCCTGGCTGGTGGGCGAGGCCCACCAGGGCCTGACCGCCATGTTCCACATGATGAACGAGGCCCGGATCGGCGTCGGTGCGGGCGCGGCGGCTCTGGGCTACACCGGCTATCTGCATGCGCTCGACTATGCTCGCTCCCGGCCACAGGGCCGCAGGCTCGGAGCCAAGGACGCGGCCAGCCCGCCCGTGCCGATCATCGAGCACGCCGACGTGCGACGCATGCTGCTGGCGCAGAAGGCCTATGCAGGAGGCGCGCTGGCGCTGAACCTTTACTGCGCCCGCCTGACCGACGAGCAGCAGACGGCCGAGAACGAGGCCGACCGAACGCGCGCCACGCGCCTGCTGGACATGCTGACCCCCATCGCCAAGAGCTGGCCGTCGCAATGGTGCCTGGAGGCCAACAGCCTGGCGATCCAGGTGCTCGGCGGATACGGCTATACGCGCGACTATCCGGTGGAGCAGTTCTATCGCGACAACCGCCTGAACCCGATCCATGAAGGCACGCACGGCGTACAGGGCATGGACCTGCTTGGCCGCAAGGCGATCATGGATGGAGGAGCGGGGCTGAGGCTGCTGGCTGAAACGATCCTCGCCACCACGGACCGCGCGCGCGTGACGCCTGATCTGTCCGGCTACGCGGACGCACTGGCGGCCACCGTCGCCCGCATCGGCCAGGTCACGGCAAGCGTCTGGCGCGACGGCGACGCCGAACGCGCCTTGGCCAACGCTTCGCTCTATCTGGAAGCGGTCGGCCATGCCGTGATCGCCTGGATCTGGCTGGAACAGGCGCTGGCGGCCCAGGGCGAGACCGGCGACTTCTACGACGGCAAGCGCCAGGCCGCCCGTTACTTCTTCCGCTGGGAACTGCCCAAGACCGGTCCCATGCTTGATCTGCTCGATGCAAGGGACGACACGCCGCTTATGATGCAGGACGCCTGGTTCTGACAGGGCTCGGCCGGTCCTGGACCTTGTGGGGGGCGGCGATCATGCGGCTTTCGGAAAAAGCCTGATCCTCGCCTTCGCAGGCGGTCAGCCCACCTTCACGCGTGTGGCGGCTTCGGGCAGGTCTTCGCCAAAGGCGCGCTGGTAGAATTCGGCGATGGTGGGACGTTCCAGTTCATCGCACTTGTTCAGGAAGGTCAGGCGGAAGGCCTGGCCGATCTCGCCGAAGATCTGGACGTTCTGGGCCCAGGTGATCACCGTGCGCGGGCTCATGACGGTGGAGATGTCGCCGTTCATGAAGGCGTTGCGGGTCATGTCGGCGACGCGGACCATGGCGGCGATGGCTCTGCGGCCCTCGGCGTCGGTCATCTCCGGGACCTTGGCCGCGACGATTTCGGCCTCTACGTCGTGATCGAGGTAGTTCAGCGTGGTGACCACGCTCCAGCGATCCAACTGGGCCTGGTTGATCTGCTGGGCGCCGTGGTACAGGCCCGTGGTGTCGCCCAGGCCGATGGTGTTGGTCGTCGCGAACAGCCGGAACCAGCGGTTCGGCCGGATCACGCGGTTCTGGTCCAGCAGGGTCAGCCGGCCTTGCGTCTCCAGCACGCGCTGGATCACGAACATCACGTCCGGTCGGCCGGCGTCGTATTCGTCGAACACCAAGGCGATGGGGCGCTGCAGCGACCAGGGCAGGATGCCTTCGCGGAACTCCGTGATCTGCTTGCCTTCGCGTAGCGCAATGGCGTCCTTGCCGACCAGGTCGATGCGGCTGACGTGGCTGTCGAGATTGATGCGGACCAGCGGCCAGTTCAGGCGGGCGGCGACCTGCTCGATATGGGTCGACTTGCCGGTGCCGTGATAGCCCTGCACCATGACGCGACGGTCGAAGGCGAAGCCGGAGCAGATGGCGATCGTGGTCTGCGGATCGAACCGATAGCTGTCGTCGATCTCAGGCACATGCGGGTCGCGTTCGGCGAAGGCCGGAACCTGCATGTCGCTGTCGACGCCAAAGGCTTCGCGCAGGGTGACGCGGCGAGCGGGTTCAAGCGTCAGCAGCGGATCGGGGAGGGCGTCGAGCGTCGAGGTCATGCGATCCATCTAGAGACCCCGCGCGCGCGGCTCAACACGCGCTCGGGGCCTAAGGGGCGCTTATTCGGCGCTGAGCTTCACGTCGACGTTGTTGCGGGTGGCGTTGGAGTAGGGGCAGACCTGGTGCGCCTTCTCGATCAGGTCGTCGATTACAGCCTTTTCCAGCCCGTGGTCGGTGACGGTGAGCGTGACGTCGAGGTTGAAGCCTTCGCCCCGGGTGTTCTTGCCGAAGCCGACGCCGGCCGTGACCTTGGTGTCGGGGCCCACGGGCGATCCCGCCTTGCCGGACACGAGGCGAAGCGCGCCGAGGTAGCAGGCCGCATAGCCCGAGGCGAACAGCTGCTCGGGGTTGGTCCCGTCGCCGCCCTTGCCGCCCATCTCGGTCGGGGTGGACAGCTTGACGTCGATCTTGCCGTCGTCGGTCGTGGCGCGGCCGTCTTCGCGACCGCCGCCGGATGCGGTGGCGTGAGCGGTGTAGAGAACGTCCATGTGCGGGTCCTTGATGCTTTCGTTCCGGGTGAAGTGAGGGCGAAACGACATTCCCCGGTGGTCGTTGCACGCGCGCTCTGGCGTCCGGCGGGGGACGCGGGCTAAAGCAGGCGATCGGGGCGCGTCTTTCGGAGTTGGCGGTGAAGGTTGCCGAACGCTGGTTCGTCTGGGCGGGCATGGCTCTGCTGGGCGCGGTCGCGCTGGCGGGGCTGGTGGTGGCCGTCTACGCCGCGTGGCTGTTCTACGATCTGCCGGATGCGTCGGAGCTGGCCGACTATCGGCCGCCCACGGCGACGCGGGTCTATGCCGGCGACGGCACCCTGATCGGCGAGTTCTCGGACGAGCGGCGCATCTACGTCTCCTACGACCAGATTCCCGACACGGTGCGGCACGCCTTTCTGGCCGCCGAAGACCGCAACTTCTTCCAGCATGGCGGCATCGACGTGGGCGGCATCGGGCGCGCCTCGCTGAAGAATGTGGCGAACCTGGCGCGCGGGCGGCGGCTGGAGGGCGGCTCCACCATCACCCAGCAGGTCGCCAAGAACGTGCTGCTGACCAACGAAAGCAGCCTGAACCGCAAGCTGAAGGAAGCCATACTGGCCAGCCGCCTGGAGGCGACGCTCTCCAAGGAGCAGATCCTGGAGCTGTATCTGAACGAAATTTTCCTGGGATATCGCTCGTTCGGCATCGCCTCGGCGGCCTACAACTATTTCGGCAAGTCGCTGGCGCAGCTGACGCCGGACGAGGCGGCGTTCCTGGCGGCCCTGCCCAAGGGGCCCAACAACTATCATCCCAAGCGGCATCCCGGAGCGGCCAAGGGGCGGCGCGACTGGGTGCTGGGCGAGATGGAGCAGAGCGGCTGGATCACGGGCGCGGAGCTGCAGCAGGCGCGCGCCCGGCCGCTGAACACGCGCGACGCGCCGCAGCGGGCGGCCTATCGCGATGCGGACTTCTTTGTGGAGGAGGCGCGGCGGCAGGCGGCGGCCAACCCCGACTTCGGCGACCAGCTGAGGGCCGGCGGCTTCTACATGCGCACGACGCTGGACCCGACGCTGCAGACGGCGGCGCGATCCGCTCTGATGCTGGGGCTGGAGAACTATGACCGTCGCCATGGCTGGCGCGGCGCCTGGGGCACGACCGATTTCGGGGACGGTTGGCAGGCCAGGGCGCTCGGCGAGCAGAAGACGCCGCCGGAGCGCCGCGCTTGGGAAGTGGCGGCCGTGGAGAGCGTCAGCGGAAACAATGTGCGCGTCCGAACCGCGCGTGGGGATCGTTCGGGCAGCCTGCTGGCCGCGGACGCCGCCTGGGCCAACGCCAACCGGCCGCTGAAGCGGGGCGACCTGATCCATGTGGAGCGCTCAGGCGGTCAGTATGCGCTGAAGCAGATCCCCCGCGTGAACGGGGCCATGGTGGCGATCGAGCCGCAGTCGGGACGCGTGCTGGCGATGGTCGGAGGCTACTCCTACGCCCTGTCCAGCTTCAACCGGGCGACGCAGGCGGAGCGCCAGCCGGGCTCGGCGTTCAAGCCGTTCGTCTATGCGACGGCGTTGGAGGGCGACTACACGCCGGCGTCCATCGTGCTGGATGCGCCCATCAGCTTCGCCGGCGGGCCGAACGGCCAGCGCTGGACGCCCGAGAACTACAGCCGCGAATACTATGGGCCGCAGACGCTGCGCCGGGGGCTGGAGCTGTCGCGCAACGTCATGACCGTGCGTCTGGCCCAGGCCGTGGGCATGAAGAAGATCACCGATCAATCGGCGCGGATGGGCATACCCGGCCTCACGCCGAACCTGTCGGTGTCGCTGGGCGCGGGCGAAGTGACGCCGTATCAGCTGACGGCGGCCTATGCGGCGTTCGTGAACGGCGGGCGGCGGATCACGCCCTATCTGATCGACTATGTGCAGGACCGCGACGGCGAGACCATCTTCCGCGCCGACGCGCGGCGGTGCCCCGAGTGCGGTCGCGGTTTCTCCGGTCAGGAATCGCCCAAGCTGGAGCCGCAAGGCACGCAGGTGATCGATCCCATCACCGCCTATCAGATCAGCTCCATGCTGGAGGGCGTGGTGCAGCGGGGCACGGCGGCTAGCGCGCGCGGGTTGGGTCGCTGGGTCGGAGGCAAGACGGGCACGACGAATGAATACCGCTCGGCCTGGTTCGTGGGCTTCACCACAGACATCGTGGTGGGGGTGTTCATCGGCTTTGACGACAACCGTCCGCTAGGTAATGGCGAGACGGGGACCACGGCGGCTGTGCCGGTGTTCATCGACTTCATGCAGACGGCGCTGAAGGAGCGGCCGGCGCGGCCGTTCGTCCGGCCCAAGAACGCGATCTTCCGACCGGTCAACGGCATCGAGGAGGCGTTCCGGCCGGGCACCGAGCGGCGCGCGCCGCCGGTCCGCGCCCCGGTGCGGGCGCCGGTCCAACCGCAGGGACCTCAGAACTACAACGACGTCATCCGGCGAGAGACGGAAGCCGCGACGTCCGCGCCGCCGCCGAGCGCGCGCTGCCCGTCCGGGTGACCGGCTGGATGTGTCTCGCGGACAACATGCCCTCCGGTCGCGCGATCCGCCCTGGCGACGTGCTGCGGATGCTGGACGGCACGAGCGTCGAGGTGCTCAACACCGACGCGGAGGGCC
>ERZ501011.196-NODE-196-length-18391-cov-9.461169_pt1 | contig 18391 bp, 22 predicted proteins | sample MGYA00248833_ERZ501011 | MGnify/ENA primary metagenome ERZ501011 (study PRJEB25958, sample SAMN03398530) | human skin metagenome | study: EMG produced TPA metagenomics assembly of the Human Skin Microbiome Metagenome (human skin metagenome) data set. | reverse complement strand
AGACCACCCAACCGGGCCACTCAACAAGGGACCGCCACCTCACGAAACATCGAGGCTAGATGTTGCGGCGGTACAAGCGATCTGAACCTGGTATAGGTCGGCTCGGAGCGCTTGCGCTCATTGTCCGTAAAACTGTGTGGGAGCACGGGTTCAGACATGTTGCAACGGAACGGGCTTTCGAACCACGCCTTCTGCTCGTTGACGCTGAGCACCTCGTCGAACACCGATGACCCGTGGATTGATGAGCTGTACTCACGATTGTAGGCAAGGAAGTACGAGTCGATGGCATCGTGCACATACTGCCGCTCGATCTCACGCAGTTCCTGTCGACTGCCGTGATGCTCGTAGTACCTAAAGCACTGAGCGTTGGCATCAGGAAACTTGCGAAGATGATCGCGAAGACGACCGGTGACGTCGGTCTCGGAGATCCCGATGTACACGTCGTGCTTCTCGCCTTCCCAGATGTACAGCCCTGCAGGCCTTCCGTTGTGGGACTTCTTTAAAGCGCGGAGGTTGGCGTCGGTCAGAAAGATCGGCGCTCCGTACTGGCGCGCTCTGCTCCAAGCGGCAATCTTCGGATCAGGCTCCCAGCCGGGGATCAGGCGGTTCGGCGTCGGCGGCATGCGGAAATGATATGTGGCGCTTCTGATGAAGGCTGTTCCACAATCCGTCCCTCAAACCGCCGTGCATAGCGTTCGCACTCAAACAAGCAACCGTTGAGATGCGGAATGACGCAGTCCCGACTGAACGCGTTACGAAACTTGGCGAGGCCATCACCGCGCGCGATCTGATCGGAAGCCGATCGCCCAGCTACTCGACCGGAATTCCGCGGGGCACAACCCGGGCGTCGCTAGCCTCACCGACACCTCTGTCGACCTTGAGGATTCTGACAACTTATTGAGAATCCACGGGTGTCAACTTCGTGACAATGCCCAGTTCGTCGATGACAAGCCAGCTGAGAACCTACAACGGGGTGCGGCCGCCCAGGTGAAGCCGTCCGGATCAGTCAGCTCGCCGGCGTCGCCGCCGATCACGAGCCGATGGGAACCCGAACCGTCCGGGTGGACACCCGCATCCTTGGCCGCGGCCTTGCGGCCGTAGAGCGCCAGCTTGATCGAGTTCGGGTCACTCTCGAACTCGACATACTTGCGGCCGAAGCTCTTGGCCACGATGAATCCGCGGCTCACATAGAACCCCTTGGTCGCCGCGACGTCGTCGACGCCGAGCAGCAGGACCAGATCGTCGACCTCTCGCTCCGGCGCGCCGGTCGGCTTCTTCGACGAACTGGCGACCTTCCAGATCGCGCCGTCGGGCGCCTGGACGACGCCGCCGTACCCCCAGAAGGACTTCTTGGCGGGTTTGAGCACCGTGGCGCCGGCCTCGATCGCCGGCAGCAGGAAGGAGTCGGCAACCGTCGGATCGGCGACCACGAGAGAGACCACGAAACCGCGGAAACCCGAGGTCGGCGAGTCTCCCGCGCGGAACCGCAGTCGGTCACCGAGTCCGAAGGCCTTGTCGTAGAACGCTTGTGCTGTCGCGATGTCAGTGACGTTGAGTGTGAGTGCGTTGATGTTCGTCATGCTTCGACGCTAAGACGCCGACCCGGCCGGACGCTTCTCGATTCCTGACCGGTCGCGAACCTCAGGTGAGGTCGACCGCGGCGCGGGTGGCGAAGACGACGATCTGGGCGATCACCAGAACCGCGACCGCGACGAAGAACGCCGCGGTGGTCACGACGACACCGGCCGCCCCGCGCAGCGCACCCGGCACAGCCTGCAGCCAGGACACGGAGAGTCGGTGTGCGGGTGCGACATCGGGGGTCATGGGCGGTCCTCTGCATACAACGAGCGACCACACCGTTGTGGTCGCAATCACAACACTCAATCACAAGTAAGTACTTCTGTGCCACAAATAGTCATCAAGACTCATCCCGACCCGAACCCTCCGGCGCTGACCGTCCGAAACCCCGCCCGCCACGAAGTGCGGTAGAACCGAACCGACACCCACCCGAGGAGCCCACATGTCGATCGTCACGCCGACCACCACTCGTCAGCCGCTGGGCCGGGCCATCGCCCGGATCGCCCTGGGAGCGGTGCTGGTGATTGCCGGCGTCGGCCACCTCACCGCCCAGCGCGAGGAGTTCCAGGCACAGGTCCCCGACTGGGTGCCGTTCAGCAAGGACTTCGTGGTGCTGGCCTCCGGCGGCGTCGAGATCGCGCTGGGCGCCGCGCTGATCGCGCTGCCGCGTCACCGGAAGGTGGTGTCGTGGATCGTGGCCGCGTTCTTCGTGGTCATCTTCCCCGGCAACATCAACCAGTACGTCGAACACATCGACGCCTTCGGCCTCGACACCGACGAGAAGCGGCTCACGCGACTGTTCTTCCAGCCCGTCCTGGTGCTGTGGGCCATCGCGGCCGGCACCGGCGAACGCCGGCCCTAACCTGCCCGGGTAGCCGCATCCTGGCAGGCGGTGTCCACACCCGCCCGGACCTGCGGTCGCACGTCGGTGCTCGAGCGGATCGTGCACGCCGCCACCAGCCCGCCGACCGCGCAGCATGCCGCGCAGATGTACATGGCCGTCCGGAAGCCGTCGCCGAGCGGATCGCCGGGGCCCGCATCGATCCCCGCCACGGCGGGCAGCACCGCCACCGCGAGCAACCCCGCGAGCCGCGCCACCGCGTTGTTCACGCCCGACGCGGTGCCGGCGAGCGCGTCGTCGACGGCGGCGAGCGCCGCTGAGGTGAGCGGCGCGACCGTCACCGTCATGCCGAGGCCGAACAGCAGCACCCCGGGCAGCACGGAGTCGACGTAGCCCGAGCCCGGCTCGACCCGGGACATCAGCTCGAAACCACCGGCGGCGATGAGCGGGCCGACCGTCATCGGCAGCCGTGGCCCGGTGCGCTGCGCCAGCTTGCCGACCACGGGCGACCCGAACAGCATGATGAACGTGCTCGGGAACATCGCCGCGCCGGCCTCGAACGCCGAGTAACCGAGGCTCTGCTGCAACTGCAGGGCCAGCAGGAACAGCGCACCGCCCAGCGCCGCATAGACCAGCAGCGTTGTCAGATTGGCGCCGGTGAACTGCGACGACCGGAACAGCCCCAGCGGTAGCAGCGGCGCCGGCACCCGCGACTCGATCACCACGAAACCCGCGAGCGACACCACACCGACGATCCCGGCGGCGACCGTCTCGCCGCTCCACCCAGTCGACGGCCCCTCGATGAGTGCGTAGATCACGCCCGCGAGCCCGACGGTCATCGCCAGGGCGCCCGCCACGTCCAGCCGGGCGTTCGACGGCGCGCCTCGCGATTCGGGGACATGCCGGATCGCGATCCACAACGCTCCCAGGGCGAGCGGCACACTGAGCAGGAATGTCCACCGCCACGACGCCGCGTCGACGAGCCAGCCACCGAGGAACGGGCCCAGAGCCGTGGTCGCGCCGGACATCCCGGCCCACAGACCGACCGCGGCGCCCCGATCGGATGGCCGGATCTCGGCGTTGATCAACGCCAGGCTGCCCGGCACGACCGCGGCGGCGGCGATCCCCTGCACGATCCGTGCGGCTACGAGGAGTTCGACGGTCGGCGCCAGCCCGCACGCGACCGTGGCCACCGCGAACACGGCGAGACCTCCGGCGAAGACGAGCCGACGCCCATACCGGTCGCCGGCGACCCCACCGATCAACAACAACGCGCTCAGCGTGAGCAGATACCCGTCGAGTACCCACTGCTGACCGCGTAGACCGGTATCGAGGTCGCGCGCGATGGCCGGCAGTGCGACGTTGACGACGGTGCCGTCGATGAAGGCGACACCCGAACCGAGGACCGCGGCGACGATCAGCCACCGCCCCGCCGCCGACGCGGCCGGCACTCCACGGGCGTCGGTGTCGGCCGCGCTGTTCTCGCTCATCGGTTCTCGGCGGTGATGAGCTCGGCGGCGAGGACGTCGGCGAGCCCGTCGAACTGGTGACCGCCCACCGGATGACGATGCAGCGGCGCCGACGGAAGGAACGCCGCGTTCAGGTCCAGGTGCTCGACGGGCACCACGTCGTCGTCGACGCAGTGGTGGACCGAAGGGAGCAGAGTGCCGGTGCCGGGGAACACGTACTGCGGAACATCCCAGCCGTCCGGTCCCCAGTTCGGCATCGCAAGCAGCACAGCACTTCTCGAGACGACATCGGCGTCGGCGAAGACATGCATCAGCACCGTCGCCCCGAACGAGTGCGCGACGACGTGATCGTCGGCGTCCAGCCCCACGAGACGCTCGCGGATCGGCCGGGCCCACGCCTCGATCGACATGTCATCGTCGGAGAACCGAGGCATGTCCAGCGTCGCGTCGAGTGCCGCGGCCAGCGCCCCGGCGAGCGGGCCGTCGTCGGCGTATCCGCCCGCGCCGTGGATGAAGAACAGCCGACGCTGCGTCATGGGGTCTCCTCGAAATCGCGTTCCGTTCTCGAAGGCTGACCGCGACGTATGACGGATCTCATCGCCCCGCACCCTCCTCTCCTGCCGACGATGCACCGGAGCCGATCAGCAGCAGACCGACCATCGCCCTGGCGTCGGCGTCGGTGTACCCGGGTCCGATGATGCACAGGTTGCCGATCGCCCGTAGGAAGGTCAGCGCGCAGATGTCCCGGCTGACCTCTCCCGTGGCCTGCGCCGGTTCGAGTAGCGAGGCGAACGCCGGCACGAGGGTGTCGAAGATGAGCGCGTGCAGATCGACGAGGCTCGGGTCGTCGGAGCTGAGCGCGTCACTCAAGCCGTGTTTGGTGACGAGGAAGTCGGTGAACGCCGACGTCCACCGGCACAGCGCGGCACGCGGCGGGACCTGTTCGGCCAGAAGCTGTTCCGCCAGTGCCGCACATTCGTCGACCTGGTGCCGGTAGACCGCGGTGACCAGTTCCGCCCGGGTCGGGAAATGCCGGTACACCGTGCCGACGCCGACACCGGCACGCGTGGCGATGTCCCGCACCGGGGCCTGCACGCCCGCATCGACGAAGGCCGCGGCCGCCGCCTCGAGAAGTGCCGTACGGCTCCGTTCGGCCTGCATCTGACGTGCTGTTTTTCCTGCGGACACCCTCCACCCCTTGCTCGCGGAACACTGTTCCGCTAGTTTGGCGGAACATCGTTCCGTCCAGGTTATCGCGCACCGGCCCCGTCCCGAAGGGAACTCCCATGTCCACGAAAGTGCTCGCTCGTCAGATCGTCTCCGTCAAGCCCATCGTCGTCCCCACCTCGGACCGTCCGTTCCCGTTGACGGTGAGGGTCACCGCACCGGCCACCGGGGATCGGCTCCCGGTCCTCGTGTTCTCCCACGGCAACGCCTGGTCGATGGACGGTTACGCACCACTCGTCGATCGTTGGGCCGCATCAGGTTTCGTCGTCGTACAGCCGACCCACCTCGATTCCCGGCGCCACGGGATCGGATTCGACGACCCGCGATTCGCGTCCATCTGGCGCACGCGGGTGCAGGACGCGCACGCGGTGATCGACCATCTCGACGAGATCCTGATCGCGGCCGGCGGGGACCTGCGCCGGCGCGTCGACATCGGCCTGCTCGCCGCGGCCGGCCACTCATGGGGCGGTCAGACCGTCGGCACTCTCCTCGGCGCGCGTGTGATCGGGCCGGACGGGGTCGTCGGCCCGGATCTCGCACACCCCGCCGTGCGAGCGGGCGCACTGATAGCGACGGCCGGGACGGGCGACAGCCTGAGCGAGTACGCGCGCGAACACCTGCCGTTCATGCGGCCGGACTTCTCGACGATGTCCACCCCGGCGCTCGTCGTCGCCGGCGGCAAGGACGACTCGGCACTGTCGACACGTGGTCCGGAGTGGCTGACCGATGCCTTCCACCTCTCCCCCGGCGCGACGGACCTGATGTGGATTCCGGACGGCGAACACACTCTCGGCGGTATCGCCGGTGAGGCGGTCCGGGAGACCACCGATGAGAACCCGGCCCGGGTCGCGCTGGTGGCCGACGCCGTCGCGGCCTATCTACTCGACGCGCTCGGCGTCAGTTCGGCCGCGTGGGAAGCTCTGCGGCACGCGGACTCCGTCGACTTCACGGTGCACCGGAAGTGACGCCGGCCGGGTCGACCCGGTTCGACACTAGGCCGGGCCGGCCGTCTCCAGCAGCGATTTCAGTTGTGCGAGATCCTTTTCCACCATCTGGGTGTCGCGGTCGAACTCGTCGTCGGACATGGCCAGCTGCCGGATCGTGAAGACGACTTCGGCACCTTCTGGATGTGCCAGCACCCGAAGCGGATTGAGCACGGTGTCCCCGGCGGGAAGCACCACCTCGTGGTCGACGACGCCGAGTCCGTTCCGCGGGACGAACCGGACGGTCACGGTGCCCATCGGCGACTCCACGAGCAACTCGTCACCCCGCCGGACCACCTCCGACTTCGCCAGCCCCGCGGCCCAGCGCGGCAGATTGTCGGGCTCGGCCGCGAAGTCGTAGACCTTCGCGGGTTCGGCGTTGATGACCACACTGACGTGCCGGCTGCGCATGTGGCCAACGTAGTCGTGACAGCATGCTGCCGCCTACCGATCCCGACGCCGATCTGCCCGGTCAGGAGAGCGACCCTGCGTCCCCCTCGGTGGGCTCGGCCAGTTCCCTCTCGATGAGCTGTTCGGCGACCTTGGCCAGCGGCGTGTTGGTGTCCTGGGACAGGCGTCGGAGCAGAGCGAAGGCGGCGACCGCATCGATGCGGAAGCGGTACATGATCATGCCCTTGGCCTGACCGATGATGTCCCGGCTGGCCAGCGCACTGCGGAAGTGTTGTTGCTGCCGCGCGGCACGCAACGCCAGGGCGGCGTGGGTCGCGAACAACAGGCCGACTTCCAGGGACTCGTCGCCGAAGGCGTCGGGCGTATCGGCGAACATGTTGAGCGCGCCGATGGTCCCCTTGTCGGTGAACAGCTTGAACGACAGGCTGGACCGCAGCGGACTCTCGTCGAGGATGCGAGCGGAGAAGGCGGGGAATCGCTCGTCGCGGGCGATGTCGTTCACGAGCACGGTGTGGTGATCCCAGGCCGCTTGCAGGCACGGACCCTCGCCGGTCTCCATCTGGATCCGGTCGGCGAGGGTCATCAGCGGGTCGGTGGGCGCCAATGTGTCGAAGTTCTTCTTCTGGTCGACGAGCAGGACACCGGCGTACTGGGCTCCCGGGACATATTCCACGGCCCCGGCAGTGATGGAGTCCATGACCTGGCCGGTCGTGTCGGCGGCACTCTCCGGCACGGCGTGCATCTGCCGCGCCAGCTCCGCGATCTTGAAATGAACATCAGTTGCCACTGGCACTCAACCTCGACTCGTCTTGCCCGGGATCTGTCCCGCGAACCTCGTGATCGTACAGAATCTTGCACGTGCTCAACCCGGTTGTTCGTGGCAGACCGCCGACCGGATGGCCCCCGAATGCCTCGATCTTTGGGACGATCAATCCCTTAATTAGGGCGATCGTGATCTCTACCATGGGCCTGGTGATCAAACGCTTGAGTGTCTCGGTTCTCTGTGTCATCGCTGCGATCACGGGGGCGGTGGCCGTCGGCACACCGACCGCGCAGGCCGCACCATTGTGCTCTGACGTCGAGGTGGTGTTCGCGCGCGGCACCGTCGAGTCGGCTCCGCCGCTGGGTCTCACCGGCGTCTCCTTCGTCGAAGCCGTCCGCTCGCAGCTGCCCGGCAAGTCCGTCACCAGCTACGGCGTTCCCTACCCTGCCAGCGACCAGTTCAACAACCGTTTGAAGTTCGCGCGCACGGTGGCCGACGGCGTCCGCACCACCCAGAACCGCATCAAGTACCTGGCCGCGAAGTGCCCGGACACCAAGGTCGTCCTCGGCGGCTACTCCCAGGGCGCCGTCGTCGCCGGCTACGCCGTCCACGCCGGGCTGGACCTGCCCGCCCGGTACGCCGCGTACGACCGGTTCGTGCCGCCGCCGCTGCCGGCGAACATGGCGCGCAACGTCGCCGCGATCGTGCTCTACGGCGCGCCGTCGGATCGCTTCATCGACGACATCGGCGCTCCCCCGGTCAAGGTGGCCGCACCGTACCGAAGCCGCACCGTTCGCTACTGCATCCCCGGCGACACCATCTGCGACGGCGCGCCGGTCGGCGGCCCGAATGCCCTGCACGTGCTCTACTCGGTCAACGGCATGACGCTCGAGGGCGCCCGGTACGCGGCCCGGCGGGTCTGAGCTCGGCTCAGAAGTCCGGCGCAGGCACGACTTTCGCGAAGGTCCTGCTGGCGTCGGACTTCTCCGCTTCGTAGACGAGAGCCAGTTCGGCGCGCTCGAAGTTCTGGAACCACTCGTCCCAGGTGATGTGCTCGAGGTCGCCGTCGACCGCACCGTCGAAGTCGATGCGGAGCATTCCTGTTCCGCCGACGCTCCGGATGTCGCGAACGCGGGCGGGCACACCCCGGTGGGTGGTCGCCCACTCTCGGATCTCGTCGTGATCGCGCGTAGTCCTGCAGTGAGACCCCATCGGTCGTCTCCTATCGTGCCGCACCGAAACCCACCATTGGGCATCGCGGTCCGTGGACCGCCCTGTCCTTGTCTCGGCGTCCGGGCGTCCGACGTCAACCGCTGATCGGTGCGCTGTTCATACCCAGGACAGGCTCTCGTCAACCCTGCGTGACCCGGGATGTCAGGGCGCGGCTCGGAGCGAGACGGTGAGATCGAAATGGTCGAAGGCGCGTGGCATCTCGACGTCGCCGCCGCGCACACGTGGCGCGAGCACGTTGTCGTCGGTAGCGTCGGCCTCTCGACGGCCGCCCGCGTCCGCCAGGCCGCCTCGTGGAATAGCCCGCGGGACAGCGAGCGAAACCGGCACCGGTCATGCGCAATCCACTGGTCGGCGATGCCCCCGAGCGGGGAGTTCGGCCCGCCGGGGCGGTTCCTCAGCCCGCGAGCAGCGCGACGATGGCCTTCGCCAGGCCACGTCGGGCCAGCTGCTGGTCCTGGAAGGTGCCGAGTTGCTTCTCCGACACCAGGCCTCGCATGGCCCCGGGCAGGAACGCCGCGACCTCACGTACCCGCTCCGGATCGACGTCGAGGTCGGCGAAAGCGCGCTGGCACGAATCGATCCACGACGGCCCCCACGACGCGAACTCGGCGGCGGTCTTGGGGAACATCCGACGCAACTCGTCCGGATCGCGCGGCAGGGCCGCCCGCAGGGTCTCGATCGCACGGGATTCGGGCGCGGTCAGTCCGTCGTACATGAGGTCGACGATGGCCGCGACCCGCTCCGCCAGCGGCGCATCGGGTTTCACACTCATCGGGAGGTCGCCGCGATGTTCCGCGGTCCGATGCAGCACCGCCGCCCACAGGCCGTCGATGTCGTCGAACTGGTACTTGACCGCGCCCCACGTCGCGCCGATGTCCTTGGCGATCCGATTGCCCGACACGGAGGCGGGGTCGCCGGTGGCCAACGAGGCGAGCGCGGCGTCGAGCATCGCCTCGCGCGTCGCCTGGCCGCGCCTGTTCACCCGCCGGGTGACGCTGCCCGTAGCACCGTGGGGGGATTCGTCGTCCGCGGCGCGGACATCGGAGGCGCGGGATTCGCCGGGAACCATGGCTGCCGATCGTAGCCGCTGCTGACCGCGGTCATGGCGTAGCGGCGATGCGCTGACCGGCGCGATGTTTGGCGATCGTTCGCTCGGCTACCCGTCCGTCGGGTCGATCGCGACGAAGTGCGGACGACCATCGTCCGACCAGGCAGCCGGCCCGTTCGGACACAACCCGACATTTGGCACAAACCGTTACCCGAAGCGGTAGATACAGACAGTACGAGTTTGTATCATTGTGCAGCCGATGTGACACAAGTCACCGGCGGTCCGAGGGGGACGACATGAATGCAGCGACCGGCATCGGAGCCGCCCGCCACGCCCTGTCCGGCCTGCTGCCGGCCGAGGCGCGTCGCCGACTCCGCAACCGCGTCTACGTGGACACGCTGTTCAACAGCCGCGAACCCGAACGGACCTCATGGGCGGTGACCGACGACGGCGCGCGGTTGCGCGTCGTCCACCACGGACCGGCGGACGCTCCCGTACTCGTTCTCGTGCATGGTTGGTCGTGTTGTGTCGAGTACTGGAATCCGCAGATCAATGCGCTGGCCGAGCGTTACCACGTCGTCGCCTACGACCAGCGCGGCCACGGCGAGAGCACCTGGGGCCGTCGCGCGTTCGACACCGACGTCTTGGCGGATGACCTGTACACCGTTGTCTCCCAGACACTCCCCGAAGCAGCCACAGCTGTGTTCGTCGGGCACAGCATGGGCGGCATCACCCTGCAGGCCTGGGCCCACCGGCATCGTGATCAGGCCGAGTCGCGAGCCACCGCAATGATTCTCGCCAACACCACCTGGGGCGGGGTCGCCACCGAGAGCCGGGTGCTGCCGCTCGTCAACGGCCCGATCAAGGCGCCGCTGTGGCTGCTGCAGATGGCCCTGTCCATACCGATTCCGTTCCCGGGAGATCGGTTCACACGGAGCGTCATCCGGCATCGCATCCTGAACGGCCGATCGGCGACCGTCGATCACGCCGCGTTCGTCCTCGCGATGACCCGCTCGTGCTCGCCCAGCTCCCGCGCGAAGTCCGCCGTGGCCCTTCTCCAGTTGGCGATGGGACCCGCCGGCGCCGACGCCATCACCGTGCCGACCACGGTCATCGGCGGTCGGCACGACCTCCTTCTCCCGCACGCGATGACCCAGCGCATCGCGCATGCCCTGTCGGTTCGCGGCTACCTCGATCGCCTGGTCGTCCTCGACACCGGTCACGCGTCGAACATCGAGGCCGCCGAGGACTTCACGGCCGAGATCCATCGGGTCATGCATTCCGCGTCACCGAGTCCGGAGCTCGCCGAAACCGCCAGCTGACCAGGCACGCCCTTTTTCATAGAGCCCTCTTGCATTCTCGTCGCGCGGGACCTACGGTTGCCGCATGGCGAGAACGCCGCTGTCGATGACACCCACCGGTTGGTTCCAGGTCGCCTGGTGCTCGGAGATCCCGGTCGGGGCGGTCCACACGATGAAGTACTTCGGGCGCGAGATGGTCGCCTGGCGGTCGCGGTCGGGCCGGGTCTCGGTGTTCGACGCCTATTGCGAACATCTCGGCGCCCACCTCGGCCACGGCGGCCATGTCGAGGGCGAGAACTTGGTCTGCCCGTTCCACGGCTGGGAGTGGAATCGCGAGGGGCGCAACGTCTGCATCCCGTACGAGAAACATCCCAATCGTGGGCGACGAATCCGCAGCTATCCGGTCGTCGAGCGCAACGAGGCCATCTGGATCTGGCACGACATCGAGGGTCGTCCACCGCATTTCGACGTTCCCGACATCTTCGGCGACTTCGACGACAATCGCACCGCCGCCGACTACTACCCGCCGGTGCCCGCGGCCACCCTCTTCCGGCCGGGACTCGAGATCCACCCGCAGTACATCATGGAGAACGGCGTCGACTTCGCCCACTTCAAGTTCGTCCACAAGACACCGTTCATGCCCGAGTTCACCCGGCACGACTTCGACGGGCCGGTGTCGCATGTCGACTTCACCATCGCCTTCGAGGAGGGCGCAACACTCGAGAACGCCACCAGCGGAGTCGAATCCATCAACGCCGGGCTGGGTTGTTCGGTCACCAAGAGCTGGGGCATGGTCGACAACCGCACGATGCCGGCGGTCACCCCGGTCGACGAGCACACCTCCGACGTCCGGTTCACCGTGTGGATCGGCCGCAAGCCGGGCGAGGAAACCGGCGAGATCACCCGCTACGGGACCGTGATGGCCGACCTCGTCATCGAGCAGTTCGCCGCCGACATCGACATCTGGGCACACCAGCGCTACTCCGATCCACCCGCACTGTCCCGCAGAGAGTTCGAGGGCTTCACCGCACTTCGCAAGTGGGCGCGGCAGTTCTACCCCGACGGCGGACCCGACGATACCGATCCGTCGTCGTCGAGTGGAGCGGTGCTGCCACAAGGCGATGACTTCGTCCGCATCCGCCGTTCCGAGCTCGAGGCGCTACGCGCCGCCACGCAGTCCTGACATACGTTCAGCCCGAGAGGATCTGTCATGACCACCACCGAACGAATCCGGGTCTTCCAGGTCGCCACCGGCAATCTGGGCACCGAGATGATCGGGCGCATCCAGTCGCATCCCGACCTCGAACTGGTTGGGCTGCATTGTTATACGCCAGACAAGATCGGCCGCGACGCCGGTGAGATCGTCGGCCTCGACCCGATCGGGGTGACGGCCACCGGCACGGTCGAGGAGATCATCGCCGCCCGTCCGGATGTCCTCACCTTCCACGGCGTCTTCCCCGACGAGGACCTCTACGTCCAGGTTCTCGAGGCCGGGATCAACGTCGTGACCACGGCGGACTGGATCACCGGATTCCATCGCGACACCAATCACCCGCACCACTCCGGACGCAAGGTCAGCGAGGTGATCGCCGAGGCCTGCGAGCGCGGCGGCGCAACCTTCTACGGCACCGGTATGAACCCCGGTCTCGCGCAGATCCTCGGCATCGTGCACACCGCCGATGTGGCCGACATCGAGAACGTGACGGTCATCGAGTCCGTCGACGTCTCCTGCCACCACTCCGTGGACACCTGGAAGGCGGTGGGTTACGGCCTGCCCGTGGACGATCCGAGCATCCCCGACTCGCTGTACAAGTACACCGCGGTGTTCGCTGACTCCGTCTATCTGATGGCCGACGCCTTTGACCTCGTGCTCGACGAGGTGGCGTTCTCCTACGAACTGGGCGCCTGCACCAAGGACGTCGACCTCGGCTGGTATCAGCTCCCGGAGGGTTCGCTGGGCGGCAGCTACATCAAGTACCAGGGCATGGTCGACGGTGTGGCGCGCGTCGAATCCCACCTCGAATGGCAGATGACACCGCACACCGATCCGTCGTGGAACATCCAGGCCTGCTACATCACCCAGGTCACCGGCGACCCGAACATCTACTCCAAGCACATGATCTTCCCGCGCAAGGGCTTCGACCTCAGCAAGCCGGAGAACTTCGCATCCATCGGCATGACCGTCACCGGACTCCCGGCCCTCAACTCGATCACGTCGGTCGTCGCGGCCGCGCCGGGCATCGTGACGAGCGCCGACCTCCCGCTGCGGTCGTTCGCCGGGCGGTTCGCGATCTGACGAGAGGTCAACCGAGGTCGATCGTCACCCCGGTGAGTTCGGCACCGATGTCCCACAACCGCGCCGCGACGTCGCGGTCCTTCGCCTTCGCCGACGGCTCAACCAGCACCGGAGGGCCGGCGAGCCCGAAACCGCCCACCGGACCGTAGTATTCGCCGCCCTGCGCCTTCGGGTCGGTGCCGGCGCGGAGGACCGACAACGCCCCGTCGGGCGGGTCCATGATGAATCGGTCGGTGAGCCATCGCAGCGAGGACGCGTGATAGGCCCACTGCAGGAACCGGCTCTGCTCGCGCATCACGCCGGTGCGGGTTCCGCCCGGGTGCGCGGCGAGCGAGATCGCCGGTGCGTCCGCGTTTCTCATCCGACGATCGAGTTCGAGGGCGAACAGCATCTGGGCGAGCTTCGCCCGCGAGTAGGCACCTGCACTGGTGAACGCACGGTCCATCGGGAGGTCTGTGAAGTCGATGTTCCCGGCTCGGTGCGCGTGACTGCCGACGGTGACCACCCGCCCGGCGTCGGCTGCCAGGATCAGATCCATCAGCCGGCCGGTGAGTGCGTAATGACCGAGATAGTTGGTCCCGAAGTCCATCTCGAACCCGTCCGGGGTGAGATCGCGCCGCGCCCGCATGACGCCGGCATTGTTCACCAGCAGATCGACGGTCGCGTGCCGGCGTCGGATCTCCTCGGCCGCGGATCGCACGGAATCCAGACTCGCCAGATCGAGATCGACGATCTCCACCTCGGCGCCCGGAACCTTCGCGACGATGTCGTCGCGGGCCTCCGCAGACGTTTGAGGATTGCGGCACGCCAGCACGACGCGAGCGCCCAGAGTCGCCAGCCCGAGCGCGATCTCGCGCCCGATCCCCGAGTTCGCCCCGGTCACCACCGCGACCCGTCCGGTTTGCGGAGGCGCGTCGGCCAACGTCCACCCCGACTTCACATCTGCCCCCTCCGGCACCGGCTCGAACGACGATGTTGTTCGTATCACATGGCGCCGGAGGGAACGAGAGTCAGGCGCTCACGGCCTCCGGGGTGGCGCTGCTGAATTGTCCGGCCGGCGCGAAGCGGGCGAGGACCTCGTCGTGCGGCTCTCCGGCCACCGCGGCGATGAAGCCCTCCACGTCCTCGCGGGTCCGCAGACCGAGCAGCGGATTCGGTTCGGAGAGGAGACCGAACAGGGCCGACGCGATGGCGGGACTGACGGCGGCAGCCGGAAACGACAACTCCAGGTGGGTCGCGTAGTCGGGGTCGCCCAGGTAGAGGCGGGTGACCTCGACGGCAGCCCGTCCGCGTCGCTCCCAATGCTTCTCGAACTCCGCCGACAGCCATTCGGCGGTGAACTCGCCCTCGTGGTCGCGAGCGGCCTTGACCAGTTCGGCGACCTGGATCAGCGAGTTCTGCGCACCCTGCCCCGCCACCGGGTCGACGGCGATCGCGGTGTCACCGATCGCCGCGACCGGATGTCCACCCGCGGTGGTGGCGACGGCCTGCCGCACGGTCGGGGTGACCGCACCCTTGAGCCACGACACCGGATCGGACTCGATGACCTGCAACCGGTCGATGACCGGCGCATCCTCCGGGAAGTATTCGGCGAAGATGCCGGAGATGGTCTGCCGGGCCGAGACCGCGTCGTGGACGTCGTCGATCCGGGCGGCCCACGCCCCGTCGGGCTTGGCGAAGACGATGAACGACCACGTCGGGCCGGCGTCCTTGTGCAGGAACGGTCCGACGAAGATCTCACCGTTCTGCGCATCCAGGTTGAACAGCGAGTGGTCGCCGCCCGCGCTGCTGCGGTAGGCGAAGGACTCCGGGCCGTGGTCGACGCCGGTCAGGGTGACCTGCAGCAGACGACGCTGCGGTTCCCGGTAATGCGTGCGCGACTCGTCGACCGGGAACAGCGTCGACAGTCCGCCCTTGCCGGTGGCGACGAGGGTGATGTCGGCGTCGGCGGCGATCGCGTCGAGACGGTCGAGGCCGACCTGTCCGACCTCGAATCGGCCGCCGCGGTCCAAGAACCGGGCGAGCCGGTCGTCGGCGCGGAGGCGGAGGTCGACGGCCTGGGCGACGTAGCCGTAGTCCGGGTTGAACTCGAGGACCGCGGCGCGCTCGTCGCCGCTGCCGGAGTACAACCGGGCGCTGAGGCAAGCAATGGAAAGTGCACCTCCTTCTCGAAGGAGGTCACTGATGAAGACGACTACGAAGCAGCCTGGCGCGAACGCGCGACCGGGGCGGGCGACGCGGGCGGTGGTCTACCCGGCGTTCTCTCAGACGGGGCCGGACGTGCCGGTCGAGGGCACGCGGTCGATCTATCTGTATCTGCGGCTGTCGAAGTATCACAAGGACAAGGCGGATGCGATCGAGCGTCAGCGTCTTGATCTGACCCGCAAGCTCGCCGCCGAGGGCGGGTGGACGGTGATGGGTGAGTACATCGACAACGACTCAGCTAGCGCCTCTGCGGCGAAGAACCGCAAGGGGTGGCGTCAGTTGAACCAGGACATCCAGGCCGGGACGGTGCCCGCGGTGGCGTTCTGGAAGCTGGATCGCACGAACCGGATCGCGGCGAAGTGCATCGAGTGGATCGGGCAGTGCCAACGTTCCGGGGTGTATCTGGTCTCGCATCAGGACAGCGCCGATGAGCTGAACACTGCGACCGCGGGGGCGAAGCTGGTGACCGGGATCAAGGCACTACTCGCGGAGGTTGAGACCGATTCGATGAGCGAGCGGCAGTTGGCGTCGAAGCGGCACCTGGCTGAGGCTGGGTTTCATCATGGCGGCACGCCGCCGTTGGGGTGGATGGCTGGCCCACGGGTGATCGATGAGTTCGGGCGTTCGGGGGTGCGGCTGGTGCCGCATCCAGTCGAGCATCCGGCGTTGAAGGACGCGGTGGACATGGTGCTGGCGGGCAAGAGCCTGGCCCAGATCGCCCGCTACTGGAGCGACCAGTACGGGATCACCGCTGCTGCCGGCGGGCCGGTGTATGAGGCGACGGTGTACCGGTCGCTGGTCTCGCCCCGGATGATCGGCTACCGGATGCGGCAGGTGCCCGAGCACCAGCGCGGTGTGAAGCTCGACCTGCTGGATTACATCGCCCGGGACGCTTCGGGCGAACCGGTGATCGCTCAGGAGCCGGTCTGCGATCGGGCGACCTGGTTGCGGGTGCGCCGGCTGCTGGAGGAAGCGAAGACCTCCCGGACCAGGCGACCGTGGGGCTCGCATGAGTGGCTGTTGACGGGGCTGCTGCATTGCCAGTGCGGGGAGCGTCTGTACGGGCATCAGAAGTACCGCAAGCGTGCCTCCGGTGAGCGGGTGCCGGCGTTCGCGTACCGCTGCCAGGCCAACAAGGTCCGGGGTCCGGGGAACTGCTCGGGTGGATGCACGATCGATGCGGTCAAGGGCGAGGCGTTCGTGCTGGGCTGGTTCTTCGCTCAGATCACCGATGATGCGCTCGCTGCCGCGCGTGCCCGACGGCGTGCCGCCCGGGCGGACGTGGGCATCAACGAAGTGCTGTCCCAGCTCGATGAGGCCAGGGCCGAGCGTGACGCGCTGCTGTCCAAGCAGGGCACCGGGGAGTATCGGGGTGCGATGGTGACGGTGCTGCTGTCGCTGATCGCTGACGCGCAGCGGCGTGTCGATGGTCTCCAGCGACGGTTGGATGCGATGGAGCTGGATGAGTTCCCGATCGAGGACGGCCCAGCGTTGATCGCTTCGTGGAAGGAGAGGGCGATCACCGAGAAGCGCGCCTATCTGCGGCGGATGATCCACCGGGTCGACGCGCTGCCGGGCACGGCACCGACCGAGGAGCGGTTGAGGATCACTCCGGTCGAGTGAGGGCGTCGGCCACGCTGGCGGCATCGAGCATCGTCGCGACCTGCTCGATCACGTCCTGCGAGGCCGGTTGGGTGGCGCGCCGAGCCGTCCCGGCACGCCACCCAGCGGCGAAAGCCACATAGGCGGGCTCGGCGACGACCTGGCCCACCTCAGCCGGAGGTGGGCAGGTCGTATCGGTGCTCACGGTTCCTCCCCGGCGATGGCGGCGAAGAACTCCTCCTCGGCTTGCCGGCGTCGCTCGACGTCGGCGATCACGAAGTCCACGAACTCGCTTTCGCGGTCGGCGATGATGACGTCTTCGACCGGCGGGGCGGGGTCCTCGCCGGGCCAGGTGGTCTGGCGGGTGGGCCGGTCTCGGTCCAGACGGGTGCCGGAGGCGGCGACCCATTCGCGCAGCCGGTTGCGGGCGTCGGCGAAGTCGCGGTGCCAGCCGAGCGGGGCGCTACCGCTCATGTCGGGGTCGTAGGCGCACAGCCAGTGCAGGTGCAGTGCGGACAGTTCCCACACCAGCTCGGGGTGGTGGTGCCAGAACGGTGGGATCACGCTGGCCGGCAGTCCGTAGGTGGTGCGCAGCCATCGGACCCACCGGTTCAGCTCGAACCACTCGACCTCGGCGTCGTCGGCGGTGAGCAGGTTCCAGTTGATCGGGTGCGGCGGCTCGGCGACCAGGGGATCGTCCTCGGCGGCGAGGTTGTCCTCGTCCAGCTCGTCCAGCTCGTCCAGTTCGTCGGTGTCGTCCCGGTGCTCGGGGTCGGGAGTGTGCTCGGTCATCGGTGTGCCCGCCACTCACATGCTGATCGCTGGCGCGGTGCTGGGCGGTCGACGGTCGGGCGGGTTGAACGCGGCCGCGTCACGCTCGACGGTGCGTGCGGGTGCGGTCTGTTCGGGGCCGGTGCGGCGGGCGCTGCGGTCCACGTCGTAGCGGGTGTAGGCGGTGTCGTGCCCGATGCCCGTGACGACGAAGACCTCGCCTTCCATCCCGGTGTCGCCCTTGGGGAACTTGCGGAGGTAGCCCTGGGCGATGAACCGGTCGCCGGGGACGTAGTTGTCCATGATTCGCTGCACGTTGTCGTCGTAGGCGACGAAGGTGTCGTAGGTCTTGCCGAGTTCGGTGAACGAGCCGTCTTCCTCGCGGTGCTTGCGTTCCTGCCCGAACCGCACCTTCACGTACGGGGCGCCGTCCTGGGTCTCCAGTTCTCGCGGCTCCTTGGCGATGAACCCCCGGATCGAGGGTCGCGCATTGATCGACATGCTGTGCTCCTGCCCGTGTCAGGCCGCGTCAACGTTGCGCGGCTACACCAGGCAGGTGCACAACCGGCTCCCCGGCGTCAGGTCGCCGCCGGGCGACGCAGCAGCGCCTCGATGGCCGCGCGGTCCGTGCCGAGCTGGTCGGCGTCGGTACGGGTGGGCCAG
>ERZ501011.194-NODE-194-length-18422-cov-7.519900_pt1 | contig 18422 bp, 17 predicted proteins | sample MGYA00248833_ERZ501011 | MGnify/ENA primary metagenome ERZ501011 (study PRJEB25958, sample SAMN03398530) | human skin metagenome | study: EMG produced TPA metagenomics assembly of the Human Skin Microbiome Metagenome (human skin metagenome) data set. | reverse complement strand
GGAGGTGATCGGCAGGGGCGTCGATGCGATCGCCGCGGGGAGGGCGGCGGATCGGGCGTCAGGCTGGTTGGGACGGGCCGTCCCGCCGTCGCCGCCCGGACCGCCGGCCGACGCCCTGGTGGAGGAAACCTCGGGCGCGGACTACGAAGCGGCCGTGGCCGACGTGGTGGCTCGCATCGGGGCGGGCGAACTGTTTCAGGCCAACATCGCGCGGGCGTGGGGCGGTCGCTTGCGCTGCGGGGCCGAACCGTTCGACGTGTTCCTGCGGCTGCAGGCGGAGCGAGCCTCGGCCTATGGCGCCTTCTGGAGGGTCGGGGAGCGGGCGGTGGTGTCCAACTCGCCCGAACTGTTCCTGTCGTTGGATGGCGCTCGGCTGGAGGCGCGCCCGATCAAGGGGACGCGGCCTCGCGGCGGGAATGTCGTAGAGGACCGGGCGCTCACGGCCGAACTGGCGTCAAGCGCGAAGGACCGGGCCGAGAACCTGATGATCGTGGACCTGATGCGCAACGATCTGGCGCGCGCGGCCGAGCCCGGATCGGTTCGGGTCGAGGCGCTCTGCGAGATCGAGAGCCACCCCACCGTGCATCATCTGGTGTCGACCGTGAGCGCGCGGTTGAAGGCGGGGCTTCATGCCGCCGACGCGCTGGAGGCGACCTTTCCGCCGGGCTCGATCACCGGCGCGCCCAAGCATCAGGCGATGAAGGTGATCGCCGCCCACGAGCCGCCGCGAGGGCCCTGGTGCGGGTCGCTGTTCATGCTGGACGAAGGGCGGATGACGGCCTCGGTGCTGATCCGCACGGCCGCGTTCGAGCGGTTGGACGGACGTTGGCGCTTCCGCACCCTGGCGGGCGCCGGGATCACCGCCGACAGCGATCCGCGAGCCGAGCGGCTGGAGACCGAGGCGAAGATTCGCGCGCTGGCCGAGGCGCTGATCGGCGATCAGGGCGCCAGGGCGATCAGGGCGCCAGGGTGATCGCCCCCTGATCGCGGGGAAGGTTATAGGCGGTGTGCGACAGGTTCACCCCGTCCGCCAGGTTCATCGCAGAGACGTAGGTGTATCTGGCCTCGGACACGATCACGGTCTGGCCGTTGCTGATCATCCCGTCGGGCACGGTCGGCGCGGCGGAGCCCGACCAGTTGGAGCCTCGGCTCCATTGAACGGTGTAGGCGTCGTTCTGGCGGATGACGCTGCTGACGCGAAGGCGCAGCGTCTGGACGGGGTAGGGGGCCATGATCAGGTCGCCCACATCCATGATGCCGTCCAGATCGGAGGTGGTCAGGGCCGTGGTCTGGCCCACAAGATCGCCGACGACGGCGGCCACATGGTTCATCCGCTTCTGCGCCATGAAGCCCTGACTGAACTCGGTCATGCCGAAGTAGAGGCCGATCATGACGGGGGCGAGCAAGGCGAACTCGACGGCGGAAACGCCGCGCTGGTCGCGCATCAGCCGGCGCAGGGTGAAGCGGGTCATGCGCATGTGCTCACGGGCGTCGCGCCCGACGGCGTCCAGGGTTCGTTGCGAAAGGCGGTGGCGCTCTTCAGCATCACGCTGGTCGGACCCAGCCGCAGCACGCCCTGGGTCATGAAGGGCGCGAACATCGGCTGTTTGTACCAGATGCGGACAAGCATCAGGCTGCCGGCGGTGCCGCCATTGTAGCAGCTCTGGGCCTGCAACTCGCCGTCGACGACGGCCGGCTCAGGCGGGAGGGCGTCAAAACGCACAATGGTCCGAACATCCACCGTGGCGCGGTTCGCGCAGTCGGCCGAGAAGACGTTCATCCGGCCGCAGACCTCACCCTTGAAGCGGGTGGCGTCGAAATTCTGCGCCTCCGCGCGGCCCGTGCGGATCATTCGGCCGCTGTCGCTGATCGCCGTCTCCAGCATGCTGTTGATCAGAAAGGCCAGGCCGATCTCCAGCACCATGAACAGCAGGACGAAGAACGGCATGCTGACCAGGGCGAACTCCACCGCCGCCGAACCCCTGCGGTCCCGCACCAGTTGTCGGGCGAGGCGAACGGGCTGGGGGCGGCGTGGGCGGAGGCGAAGCGGCATGGCGATCAGGGCGCGGAGCTCGCCGGAGCGCCCGATCCGCTTGGCAGGCTGCGGATGCTGGGCGCGCAGGTCTGGGCGCAGGCCATTTCGGTGGCTTGCCCGCCGCGCCAGACGCGCACCGCGCCCGAGGAGCCGGAGGTGACGCTGATCTCGCCCTGGAACAGGGTGCGGCCGATGGCGTCGACGGCCACGACCTCGGTGACGCCGTATCCCTTGCCGATGACGAACAGGGTGTTGGCGTCGACCACCGTCACATCGGCGATCTGCGGGTTGCCGACCACGACGGAGCTTGCGACGCCGTTCAGCTGAACGCGCTGGGCGCGGTCGATCTCGACCGTCAGGTTGCGCGATTGAGCCAGGGCGGGAGCGGCCATCATGGCGGCGGCGAGCGCCACTCCGACGATGACGGGGAAACGGCGAGACATGGCGGCCTTCACTTCTCAATTCGCGCGAACGCCCATGAGGCGACGCGCGAAAGGTGCGCCTGATTTCTCAAGAAAGTCTGAAGCGCCCCCATTCGGGCAAGATGAAGAAAAAAGGAGGTGAATCAGTTGGTAACCACATCCGGCGACTCGCCCTTAACTCCGGGCTGCGATGGTCACCCTGCGTTTTGGGGGTCAAGCGGGCTACCGGCTCCCCCCGCCAGTTGCCTGCTAACCACGTCTAGAAGGACACACAACATGACCAACTTCGTTTCGCGTTTCGTCAAGGACGAGTCCGGCGCCACCGCCATCGAATACGGCCTGATCGCCGCCCTGATCGCCGTGGGCATCATCGCCGCCGTGGGCACGCTCGGTGGGAAGCTCAAGACGGCGTTTGAATCCGTCAACACGGAACTGGAAGCGGCTGAAAAGCCCTAAGCTGATCACGCCTGATAAGGAGGGCCGGAGCGGAAACGCTCCGGCCCTTTCTCTTTGGGTGAAGGCAACGCGGACTTAACCGCTCCCGAGGCAGGATCGCGCCATGGACACCCTGACCCTTTTGTTGCTCGGCCTGCTTCCGGCTCTTGCCATCGTCGCCGGTCTGCATGACCTCCTCACCATGAAGATCCCGAACTGGATTTCGGGCCTGCTGATCGTGGCCTTCTTTCCCGTAGCGTTTCTGGTCGGCCTGGACCTGCCGACCGTCGGCGCCCACGTCGGCGTGGGGCTGCTGGCCCTGTTCATCGGCGCAGGCATGTTCGCGCTGAACTGGATAGGCGGCGGGGACGCCAAGCTGATCGCCGCCTCTTGCCTGTGGCTGGGCGTCACGGGATCGGGCGTGTTTCTGTTGCAGACGGGTGTCTGCGGCGGCGCGTTCTGCCTGTTGTTGCTGACCGCGCGCAAGCACCTGGCGCCGCTCTTGGTAGCCGGCCCCGGCTGGGTGACGCACCTGATGCAACCAAAGGGCGACATCCCCTATGGCGTGGCCATCGCCGCCGGCGCCCTGTTGGCCTTTCCGGCCAGCGACATGGTGGCGCGCTTCTCGGCCGGGTTGTGATCGCCAAACAGCGTTTAGGGCGGCGTTAACCCGCCCGCTCCATGATCGTTAACGACAGGGCGCCCGGGAACCGCGTTTCGCATCCCGCGCCCGACCGGAGACCGTCTGGATGAAGCCTGCCCGCATCGCCGTCATCTGCGTCGCCGCCGTGTCCGCCATCGGGCTGGCGCTGGTGGTGCGCGCCATGGGATCGTCGTCGAACGAGCCGGCGGCGCCGGCCGCCGCCGCCCCGGTCGAGCAGCGCGCCATGACCCGCATTCTGGTCGCCGCCAAGGACATCCAGCCGGGCAAGCGCCTGACCGACGACGACATGACCTGGAAGGACTGGCCCGCCGACGAGGTCGATCCCACCTTCATCATCGACGCCTCGGCGCCCAGCGCCCCCAAGGACGCCACCCCTGAAAAGAAGGTCGAGAGCGCGGTGGAAACCGTGGCTCGTGCCGCCAGCGAGGCGGCCGGCAAGGGCCTGAAGTCAGACTACCTCGGCTCGGTGGTGCGCGAGACCATTCTCGCAGGCGAACCGATTGTCGGCCGCAAGATCGTGCGCGCCGGCGACAGCGGCTACCTGGCCGCCTATCTGGAGCCCGGCATGCGCGCCATGGCCATCGGCGTGACGGTGGAGACCGCCGCCGGCGGCTTTATCCTGCCCGGCGACCGGGTGGACGTGGTGCTGTCGCGAGAAAACGAAGGCGGCGGCGACAATGCGCCGGGGCCGAAGTTCAGCGTCACAACCGTGATGCGCAACCTCAAGGTTCTGGCCATCGACCAGCAGACCCGCGCCGGCGACGACGCCCAGGCCGTAGTCGGCGCGACCGCCACCCTGGAGGTCGGGCCGCAGGACGCCGAGGCCCTGGCGCTGGCCAAGGCGGAAGGCGACCTGTCGCTGGTGCTGCGCTCCTATGCCGACAACGCCGGGCCATCCGGCCGGACCGGACGCATCGCCGCCCCGGCTGCGGCGCCGCGTGCGGTCAAGGTCTATCGCGGCGGCGAGCCGCAAGTGGTGACGGTGCAATGAGCCTTCGCATGATCCGATCCGCCGCAGTCTGCGCGCTGGCGCTGCTGTCGGCTGCTTCGCCCTCGATGACGCTGGCGCAGACCCGCGCGGCCGTGGCCATGGGATCGACCGCGCCGCAGATGATCAACCTGCCGCGCGGCACCTCCTTCGCCGTCGATCTGCCGGCGGACGCCCGCGACGTGATCGTGTCCAATCCGCAGGTGGCCGAGGCCATGCTGCACTCGCCGCGCCGCATCACCGTGATCGGGCTGCAGCCCGGTGAGACGGACGCCGTCTTCCTGGACGCCGCCGGCCGCACCATCCTGACGCTCCGCGTGAGGGTCGATGCAGGCACCAGCGCCCTGCAGGACACCCTGGCGCGCGTCCTGCCCGGCGCGATGGTGCGCGCAGAGGCGGTCAACGACAGCATTATCCTGACCGGTTCGGTCCTCAGCCCCGCCCAATCGACGCAAGCGCAGACCATTGCGCGCGCCTTTGTGTCGGCGCCGGAAAAGGTGCTGAACATGCTGAACGTCGCCGGCTCCGACCAGGTCATGGTCAAGGCGCGCGTGGTCGAGGTGCAGCGCTCGGCCGTGAAGCAACTGGGGCTGGACGTCAGCGCGGTGCTGAACACCGTGGGCGACGGCCTCAGTTTTGCGCAGAACGCCACCTTTGGCGTCAACGGCGGCATTCTCGGCGGAGGCGCCCTCGGCTATGTCAACGCCGGCGCGGATGGCTCGCTGAGCAGCCGACTGCAGGCCTTTGAGCGCACGGGGCTGTTGCGCACCCTGGCCGAACCCAACCTCACCTCCGTCAACGGCGAGAGCGCCGAATTCCTGGCCGGCGGCGAGTTCCCGATCCCTGTCGGCGCCTCCGACGACGATGGTCGAACCAACATTTCCGTAGAGTTCAAGCCGTTCGGCGTGCGGCTCGCCTTCCGCCCGGTCGTGCTGTCGGAAGGTCGGATATCGCTTCAGCTGTCGACCGAAGTGTCGGAGCTGACCACGGACGGCGCCTTTACGCTTCGGCCTTCGGCCGACTCGGCGCTGGTGATCCCGGCTCTGAACGTGCGTCGCGCCTCATCGACGGTGGAGCTGCCGTCAGGCGGATCGCTGATGATCGCCGGGCTGTTGCGCGACGAGATGCGCCAGAACATCGACAAGCTGCCGGGCGCCGGCGACCTGCCGGTGCTGGGCGCCCTGTTCCGCTCGCGCGACTACACCTCGGGCCAGACGGAACTGGTCATCATCGTCGAGGCCTACATCGTCTCGCCGACCGCGCCCGGGCGCTTGCAAACTCCGGCGGACGGGCTGCGGATCGCCAACGACGCCCGGACCCTGCTGTTCGGCCAGTTGAACCAGCAATACGGCAGCCCGCCGCCCGCCCCCGACCCGGCCGCGGGCTGGCAGGGGCCGGTGGGCTATGTGATCGAATGAGACGCGCCATGATGCACCATGCGAACCGCAGTCGAGCCTTGGGTGTGGTGTCGCTCGCCGGAGCCGTAACCCTGCTCGCCGCCTGCGCGACGCAGCCTGGTGAACCAGGCGCGGGCCAGCCGCTGACGCCGACCTCGCGCTATGTTCTGCAGGTGGAGCCGGGCGTGGATCGGATCGCGCTGGCGGTCCGTCCCGACGGCGTGTCGCACAACCAGAACGCCGCCTTGAGCGACCTGACTCACCGGTTCGCCATGAGCGGCGCGCCACGGGTGGTTGTTGAGGCGCCAGGCGGGAATGACCCCGCCGCGTCCGCCTTCGCCTGGGCCGCGCGCGACGCGGTGGCGGCGCTGGGCGTGCCGATGGACCGCATCGTGGTCGCCGCCTATGCCGCGCCCGATCCCCGTGCGCCCGTCCTGGTCGGCTTTGAAACCCTGCGTGCTCATGTGCCCCGGTGCGCAGGACGCATGGGCGACCTGGCCCATATTGCCAGCAACGAGCCCGACATCGGTTTCGGCTGCGCCGTCACGGCCAACATGGCGGCCCAGATCGCCAACCCGCGTGACATTGTGATCCCGCGCGACATGACGGCCCCCGACGCGCCGCGTCGGGCCACGGTGCTGGACGCCTACCGGATCGGAGAGGTGACGTCCGCCGAGCTGGAGCCGTTGGTGGAAGGTCGCATCTCCGAGGCGGTGGAATAGGATCATGAGCACCAGCAACGCCGCCCACAACGCCGCTCAGGGCTACGATTTCGACGACGAGTTCGAGCTGGAGTTCGGCGACAAGCCCGCGCCCTTGGGCATGCAGCCCGTCGAGCTCGTCGCGCCGGTCCAGCCTGTGCTGCTGGAAGGCGACATCAATCCACGTGAGCCGCTGCCGATGACGGCCGTCGCCCACGCGGCGCCGAGCTTCAATCCGGTCGGCGATCTGATGGCCGGGGCGCAGTCGGCGCTGGCGCCAGTGATCGGCGAAGTGTCGGTGCCGCGCATCGCCATTCACGTCTTCGCCGAACGCCAGGACACGCTGGCGGCGGCCGAGCGCGCCGGTCAGGACCGTCGCCTGTCGCGTGCGACCACCCAGATCCGGGTGGGCGGCGCGCCCGCCGCGGTGGAGGCCTATCAGCACGAACCGACCCCGCCGCTGATCATCGTCGAGTGCCTGCAGGACCCGCAGACCCTGTTGTGGCAGGTCGATCAGCTGGCCAACGTCTGCGACGCGGGCACCAAGGTCATCGTGATCGGCCCGACCAACGACATCCTTCTGTTCCGCGAACTGATGCGGCGCGGCGTCAGCGAATATCTGGTGTCGCCGGTCCAGCCGCTGCAGCTGATCGGCGCGATCGGCGGCCTGTTCAACGACCCGGCCCAGCCCTTCGTCGGCCGCACCGTGGCCTTTGTGGGCGCGCGCGGCGGGGCGGGGGCCAGCGCGGTCGCGCACAACACCGCCTATGCGATCTCGGAGCGGATCGGCGCCAACACCGTCATCGTCGACTATGACCTGCCGTTCGGGACGGCGGGGCTGGACTTCAACCAGGATCCGCTGAACGGCGTGGCCGACGCGCTGGGTCAGCCCGACCGGCTGGACGCCACGCTGCTGGACCGGATGATGGTGCGCTGCACCGACAAGCTGAGCCTGTTCGCCGCGCCCGCGACGCTGGACGCCGACTGGGACATCTCGCCGGACGCCTTCGAAGAGGTGACCACCCGCATCCGCTCCACCGCGCCGTTCGTGGTGCTGGACCTGCCGCATCTGTGGTCCGGTTGGATGCGCCGCACCCTGATCTCGGCCGACGAGGTGGTGGTGGTGGCGACGCCGGATCTGGCGTCCCTGCGCAACGCCAAGAACATGATCGACCTGATCAAGTCGAGCCGCCCCAACGACGCCCCGCCGCGCCTGGTGCTGAACCAGGTCGGCGTGCCCGGCCGGCCCGAGATACCGGCCAAGGACTTCGGCGCGGCCCTGGGCGTCCTGCCCAGCCTGGTGATCCCGTTCGACGCCAAGACCTTCGGCGCTGCGGCCAACAACGGCCAGATGATCCTGGACGCGGGGGCCAAGACCAAGTCGGCCGAGGCCTTCCAGACCCTGGCGCAGATCGTGTCGCGCCGTGAGCTGCCGGTCGCGACCAAGGGCAAGCCGGCCAAGGCCGCCGCCGCCCTGCCGGCGCCGGGCAAGGCCGCATCCGACAAGGCGTCTAAGTCGCTGTTCGCCGGCCTGTTCAAGAAGCGCTGACGCGGTGTTCGGCAAGCGCACAGGTCAGGCCGGCGCGACCATCGCGCCCCTCCGTCCGGCTCCCGCTCCGGCCCCTGCGTCCGGCGCGGCCGAGGTGATGACCTTGGCGCCGGCCGGCGCGGGCTTCGCTTCCCCCACGGGCGCGGTGCAGGGCTTCGCCCGTCCTGACGATTCAGTGGCCACCGCGACCGCGAAGGCGACAGACCGGCTGGATGCGCTGGCGTCCCGACCCAAGCCGGCGCCGGAGGCCGCGCCGCGTCCGGCGGCTCCGGCCGCGGCGGGCCCCAAGCCGACCAAGGGCCTGGACCAGCTGAAGAAGGCCCAGGCCGTCGCCGAGATCGTCCGCGAACAGTCGGACTACTATCACGCCACGAAGACCACGATCTTCAACGCGCTGATGAACACCATCGACCTGGGACAGCTGGCGCAGCTGGACCAGAAGGCGGCGTCCGAGGAGATTCGCGACATCGTCGCCGAGCTGGTGGCGATCAAGAACGTCTCCATGTCGGTGGCCGAGCAGGAGAACCTGGTCCAGGACATCGTCAACGACGTCCTGGGCTACGGGCCGCTGGAACCGCTGCTGGCGCGCGACGACATCGCCGACATCATGGTCAACGGCGCCGGCCGGGTGTTCATCGAAGTCGGCGGCAAGGTCCAGCTGACCAACGTCCGCTTCCGTGACAACGGCCAGCTGATGAACATCTGCCAGCGGATCGTGAGCCAGGTTGGCCGCCGCGTGGACGAAAGCAGCCCCATCTGCGACGCCCGCCTGCCGGACGGATCGCGCGTCAACGTGATCGCGCCGCCGCTGGCGATCGACGGCCCCACGCTGACGATCCGGAAGTTCAAGAAAGACAAGCTGACCATGCGCAATCTGGTGGAGTACGCCTCCATCAGCCCCGAAGGCGCGCGCGTGCTGGGCGTCATCGGCGCGTCGCGATGCAATCTGGTGATCTCGGGCGGCACGGGCTCGGGCAAGACGACGCTCTTGAACACTCTGACGGCTTTCATCGACCCCACCGAACGGGTGATCACCTGCGAGGACGCGGCCGAACTGCAGCTGCAGCAGCCGCACGTGGTGCGCCTGGAGACGCGGCCGCCGAACCTGGAAGGCCAGGGCCAGATCACCATGCGCGACCTAGTCAAGAACTGCCTGCGGATGCGGCCCGAACGCATCATCGTCGGCGAAGTGCGCGGGCCCGAGGCTTTCGACCTCCTGCAGGCGATGAACACCGGCCACGACGGCTCCATGGGCACGCTGCACGCCAACTCGCCGCGCGAGGCCATCAGCCGGATGGAGTCCATGATCACCATGGGCGGCTACGGCCTGCCGTCCAAGACCATCCGCGAGATGATCGTGGGCTCGGTCGACGTGATCGTCCAGGCCGCGCGCCTGCGCGACGGCTCGCGCCGCATCACCCACATCACCGAGGTGGTGGGGCTGGAGGGCGACGTGATCGTGACCCAGGACCTGTTCGTCTACGAGATCACCGGCGAGGACGAGAACGGCCGCGTGCTGGGCCGGCACCGCTCCACCGGCATCGCACGCCCCCGCTTCTGGGATCGCGCGCGCTACTACGGGCTGGAGCGCGAGCTGGCCGATGCGCTGGACGCGGCGGAGTAAGGGCCCATGCTTCCGATACTCGCGGCGATCCTGGCCTTTGTGACCATCGGCAGCCTGGGCTGGGTGCTGGTGGGCGGCGATGACTCCTCGGCCAAGGCGGTGAAGCGCGCCGAAAGCTTCGGCGGCGGCAAGGCCAAGGAGGCGGCGGCTCGAAAGGCGGCGCTGGCCAATACGCCCGAGGCCCGCCGCAAGCAGATCATCGACCAGTTGCAGGACGCCGAGCGCCGCCAGCGCAAGGCCCGCATGACGCTGGACGCGCGACTGAAGCACGCCGGCGTGTCGATGAACCCCAGGACCTTTTACCTGATCAGCGGCGGTGTCGGCTTGGTCATGGCTCTTCCCGCGCTGGTGCTGGGCCTCAACCTGTTCGTCGCCATCGGAATCGGGCTGGTGTTCGCCCTCGGCCTGCCACGCTGGATACTCGGCTTCATCGCCAAGGGGCGTTTAAAGAAGTTCGCCCTGGAGTTCCCGAACGCCGTGGACGTGATCGTGCGGGGCATCCGGTCGGGCCTGCCGGTGCACGAGTGCTTCAAGATCATCGCGCGCGAGAGCCCGGCGCCGCTTGGCCCCGAGTTCCAGAAGCTGGTCGAAGGACTGGCTGTGGGCCTGACGCTGGAGCAGACGCTGGAACGCATGTCCGAGCGCATGCCGTCGCCGGAACTGCGCTTCTTCACCATCGTGATCGCCATTCAGCAGAAGACCGGCGGCAACCTGGCCGAGGCGCTGCACAACCTGTCCACCGTGCTGCGCGCCCGGCGGATGATGGGGGAGAAGATCAAGGCGATGTCGTCCGAGGCGCTGGCGTCGGCCGGCATCATCGGCTCGCTGCCGCCGGTCGTCATGCTGCTCGTGACGCTGACCGCACCCGCCTACATGATGCTGATGTTCACCGACATGCGCGGGCAGGCCATGCTGCTGGCCGGCGTCACCTGGATGGGCATGGGCGTCTTCGTCATGAAGAAGATGATCGCGTTCAAGTTCTGATGGGAGCCGGAGCATGAACGACCTCATCCAGGCGATCACCAATCCGCAGACGCTGCTGAGCATCGTCGTGGGCGTACTGGTGTTCTTCACCCTGCTGACGCTGCTCGGTTCGATGACCGGCGGCGCGGACCTGGACAAGCGGATGAAGGCGGTGTCGCAACGCCGGGACGAGCTGAAGCGGCGATCGCGCGCGGCGGTCGGCTCCAGCCAGGGCGGCCTGCGCCAGACGGATGAGGGCTTCAAGAAGCGGGTCGTCGACAGGCTCGACCTGTCGCGCCTTCTGGAAGACCCCCAGGTGGCCGAGAAGATGATGCAGGCGGGGCTTCGCGGCCCCCGACCGCTGACGACCTTCTACTTCTTCCGCTTCGCCACCCCCTTTGTCTTTCTGACCATCGCGGGCCTGTACCTGTTCTTCGTCAACGACTTCGGCTTGCCGGTGATGTCGCGCGTGACGGGGGTGATGGCGGCGGCGGTGGCGGGGTTCTATGCGCCGAACATCTACCTTTCCAACCGCATCTCCAAGCGCAAGACCTCGATCATGCAGGCGTTCCCGGACGCGCTGGACCTGATGCTGATCTGCGTCGAGGCCGGCATGTCGATCGAGGCCGCGATCCAGAAGGTCAGCCAGGAGATCGGCGGTTCCTCCATCGATCTGGCGGAAGAACTGTCGCTGCTCGCGGCCGAACTCAGCTACCTGCCGGATCGCCGCACGGCCTATGAGAACCTGGGCAAGCGCACCAACCATCCGGGCGTCAAGTCGGTGGCGACCGCCATGACCCAGGCCGAAAGCTACGGCACGCCCCTGGGCGCGGCGCTGCGGGTGATGGCCAAGGAGAACCGCGACCTGCGCCTGTCGGCCGCCGAGAAGAAGGCCGCCGCCCTGCCGGCCAAGCTGACCGTGCCGATGATCCTCTTCTTCCTGCCGGTGCTGTTTATCGTGATCTTGGGGCCGGCGATCATCAACATCCAGGACACCTTCGCGAAGTAGGAAGGGCCGGGCCCGCTTCCGTCTCGCGCCGGATCATGCGATGGGCGGCGCGTGCCCGTTCCTCTCAAAGCCAAGACCCCGCGGCCCCTGCCGACCTTGACGCTGGAGACCCTGGCGGCCGAGGCCGTGGGCGGGCCGGTGTGCGGGGTGGACGAGGCGGGGCGCGGTCCCTGGGCCGGGCCGGTGTCGGCGGCGGCGGTGATCCTGAACCCCCATGACCTGCCCGAAGGCGTCGACGACTCCAAGGCCCTGACGGCGCTGCGGCGCGAGACGCTGGAGGGCGAGATCAAGGCCCGGGCGCTGGCGTGGGGCGTGGGCTTCGCCTCCGTGGAGGAAATCGCCGAGCTCAACATCCTGCAGGCGACGGGCCTGGCGATGTGCCGGGCGATCGAGGCGCTGGCGGTGCAGCCGGCCGCGGCCCTGGTCGACGGCAACTACCGCTTCAAGCTGCCGTGCGACGTGCGCACGGTGGTGGGCGGCGACGGGCTCAGCCTGTCGATCGCGGCGGCGTCGATCCTGGCCAAAACGGCGCGTGACCGCCTGATGATCGAGCTGGACGGCGTCTATCCCGGCTACGGCTTCGCCAGCCACAAGGGCTATAACGCGCCGGTGCATCAGGCGGCGCTGAAGGCGATGGGACCGTGCCCGGCGCACCGCCGAAGCTGGTCGCCGATCCGCGCCTTGTTGGAAGAGGGCTGAGCGGCGGCTCAGATGTGCATGAACCCGCCCAGCAGCGCGCCCATCAGGGCCGCGATGGCGGCGCCGCCCATCATCAGCATCCAGCGCGGCGGGGGCGGCAGCTGGGGTTCGACGTCGATCTCCTCCACCGCCGCCGGCTCCGCCTCGACGCGGCGGCCGAAGTTGGCGGCCGTGTGGGTGAAGAGCCCGCGATCGTGGAAGGACGGCGGGATCGAGCGGGGGATTTCGGTCGCGCGCGGCGCCCAGGACCGCTCTTCGGCCGCGACATAGGCCTCGTGCCCGCGCGCCACGTCCATCCGCCTCAGACGGAGGTCATCCGTGCGGGAGTTAAGGTCGGGGCGTTCGACGGGCGGTTGCATACGGTTGCTAACGAGGCCGATCGCGGAGAGTTCCCGGCTCCGCTTCTTAAGAAAAATCAACGAATCAGGCGGCGCCGGACAACTCCACCCGACGTTGCGTGACCACGAACAGGTGCTCGACGTTTCGAAGCCGCCCGACGGCGCCGACCTTTTCACCCCGGGGATTATGGATGCCGATCCGCGCGCCGACGTAACGCGGGTGTGGGATTTCGATGACCTGCAAATAGCCGCGGTCGGACAGCATGGCGGTCAGTTCGTCGCGGCCGAGATAGCCCTCGTCGTTAAAGGACACGATCAGATTGGGGGCGCGCAGGCGCTCGATCACTGAGCGCAACGCCGGACCGATGCCGGGGCGGCTGTTGAAGGCGCTCTTGCGGGTGCGCACGTCCACCCGCTTGTTGGCGACGCCGTACGTCGGGGGCTTGTCCCACAGCACCAGGCTCTCCCAGACGTGGTAGTTGGCGAGATAGGAGTGCTGGTTGTAGGGCGGATCAAGGTAGACGAGGTCGGCGTCGATCTCGGGCGCGATCTCCAGCGCATCGGCCTGCGTCGCCCGACAGGGCGTGGTCGCCGCCGGCAGAAGGTCGGGCAGGCGCAGCTCCAGCGGCTTCAGAGCGCGCGGGGCCCATCGCTTCATGTAGGCCATCTGCAGACCGGCGGTGGAGTCGACCCGATCGGCGGCCTCCATCAGGCTGACCAGGGCGACGGCCCTAAGCTCCGGCTGCAGGTCCAGCGCCTCGACCCGGTTCCGAATGGCGTCGATCCGGGCGCCGTTGTCGGGGTGGAAGAAGCGGGCCTCCTCGCAAAAGGTGCGGGTGAACCAGCCGGCTTCGGGAGGCACGTCTCGCAGTTCGTCCAGAAGCCGTGCGGCCGGCTCCAGCCATCGCTCGCGATCGGCCTGGACATAGGCGGTCGCCAAGGCGTGCGCATAGGCGTTGTGGTCGTTGGACCAGACGCCGTAGCCCTGCCGCTTCAGCGCATGGCCGACGCGCGCCGTGCCCGAGAACAGGTCGCCGACTTGGCCGCCGTCCGGCAACACGGCGCGCACGGCGGCGGTGAGCGGCGCCAGCAGCGCCCGCTTGGAGCCGATGTATTTGATCATGCCCGGCCCCGCGTCACCGTCTTCAGCATAGGACGGGCGAGGCCGTTCGCACGAGTCGGGGCTTCAGCGGCGCGGCTTTTTCGTCCTCGGCTGCGGCGCATGGGCGAGGCGCAGCAGGTTGGCGGCGCCCGGCGCGCCGAACGGCGTCCCGGCCAGGATCAGGATGCGCTGGCCGGGCTGGGCCAGGCCGAACTTCACCGCGCTGTTGACCGCGTCGTCGGTGACGGCCTCCAGCGAGTCCGGCTGCTCGCCCAGGCGCGGCTCAAGTCCCCAGACCAGCGCCAGACGGCGGGCGGTGTTGGGGTTGGGCGTCAGCACCAGGATCGGCTTCAGCGGCCGTTCGCGCGACATGCGGCGCGCGGTGCCGCCCAGGGTGGTGAAGGCGACCACGCAGGCGGTGGAGGGCGCATCCGTCGCCTTTCGCGCGGCGCCGACCAGGGCGTCCACGTCCTCGTCGATGCCGAGGTGTTCGGACGCCATCAGGGTGGGCCACAGGGGGTCCTTTTCGACCCGTTGCATGATGCGGTCCATGATGCCGACCGCTTCCAGCGGATAGTCGCCGGAGGCGGTCTCGGCCGACAGCATCAGGGCGTCGGCGCCTTCATAGACGGCGTTGGCGACGTCGGTGGCCTCGGCGCGGGTGGGGGCGGGGGCGCTGGTCATGGATTCCAGCATCTGGGTCGCCACGATTACCGGCACGCCGCGATTGCGGGCGGCGCGCACGATCAGCTTCTGCGCCACCGGCACTTCTTCCGGGTCCATCTCGACGCCCAGGTCGCCGCGCGCGACCATGACGCCGTCGCAGTAGTCGAGAATGGCTTCGAGGTCCGTCAGGGCGGCGGGCTTTTCGATCTTGGCGAGGCACGCGGCCTGACCCTTCACCAGCTGCTTCAGCTCGGCCATGTCCTCGGGCTTCTGCACGAACGACAGGGCGACCCAGTCGACGCCCAGCCGCAGGGCGAAGGCCAGATCCTCGCGGTCCTTGGGCGTCAGCGCCGAGACGGGGATCACCGCGTCCGGCACCGCCACGCCCTTGCGGTCGCTGAGTTTCGTGCCGCTTTCGACCGTGACGTCGGCCCACTCGTCTGTGCGCTCGCCCACGCGCAGGCGGACGCGGCCGTCATCCAGCAGCAGCAGCATGCCGGGGCGCAGGGCCTTGAAGATCTCGGGATGCGGCATCTGCACCCGCGTCTCGTCGCCCGGCGTGGGATCCAGGTCGAAGCGCATGGTGTGGCCCGGCTTCACCGCGATCTCGACATTGGCGAAACGGCCGAGGCGCAGCTTTGGCCCCTGCAGGTCGGCCAGGACGCCCAGCGGGCGCTGCAGCGCCATCTCGGCCCCGCGCACGGCCTTCAGCGCCGCGGCGTGGTCGTCATGCGAGCCGTGGCTGAAGTTCAGGCGGAACACGTCCACTCCGGCCTGGGCCAGGGCCTTCACCGTGCCGGGGGCGCGGCTGGCGGGCCCCAGGGTGGCGACGATGCGGGCGCGGCGGGCTCTGTTCATGGCGTGTCCTCGATCCTGACGCCCGCTTCCCCAAGCGTTCGGCGTTCAGGCTTGCGGCCTTCTGCCAACGAAACTTCCGCGAGGTAAGTCCGCGCGGCGCCTCGGAAACAACAGTTTACGGCCCGGGCGCAGGGCAGGGCGAGGTTCCGAAGCCGCCCAGGTCGATGCAGCGGCCCTCGAGCCGAGGCGTCTGCACCCCCATGACGTGGGCCAGCGTCGGGGCGATGTCGATGGTGCGGATCGGCAGGAAACGCTCCTGGCCGGTCGCGCCCGGCCACCAGAACAGGATCGGCACGCGACGATCATAGTCCCACGGCGTGCCATGCCCGGCGATGGCTCCGCCGACACGTCCGCCGGAGACGACACTGGGGGCCCAGGCGAAGACGATGTCGGGCGAACGATCCGCCACCGTGGACAGGCGCATGCGCTCGCGCAGCGTCAGCATCTCGGGGTTCAGGGTCGAGGCGGGCAGGGGCTCGGCCAGCAGTCGCTCGCGCGTTTCGGCGAAGGCCACGTCCTGCGTGCCGCGCAGCAGCTCGACGGCGGCTTCGGCCACCTGCGTGCGCAGGGGCTCGGGCAGGGCGCGGTGCTGGGCGTCGGCGACCAGAAGTCCGCTTCCGCCGGATTGCAGCGGATCGGCGGATAGGTCGAAGCGCTCGCGCAGCCGGGCGTTGACGTCGCGCATGCCCTGCGGATCGACGCGGTGCGCCTGCGGATAGCCGCGCAGGGCCAGCCGCTCGACGAAATCGGAGCCGCCGTGATCGGCGGTCAGCACCACCAGGGCGCCGCCGGGCACATTCGACAGTTTGGTCAGGAACTCGCCCAGGGCGGCGTCGAGCCGATGCATCTGCTCGCACATCTCCGGCCCCTGCGTGCCGTAGCCGTGGCCGATCCGGTCGGTCGCGGACAGGCTGACGCCCAGCATGTCGGTGACGCCGCGCCGGCCGAGCGCCTGGGTCTCCAGCAGATATTCGGCGGCCTCCAGCGTCATCTCGTCCAGCTGCGGCGAGCTGTCGAGGGCGTAGTTGGCGGGCGGAACGGTCGAGTGGAAGGCGGCGTCGCGGATCGTCCAGTCGCTTGCCAGCGCTCGGCAATCCTCGAAGGCGTAGGTCCAGGCCGGCGGCTGAGACTTCAGCGTCTCGACCAGGCGGGTGTTGAAAGCGGCGACGGGCGCCAAGCGATCCTGCGCCGTCTGGCCCGGCTCGACATAGGTGGTCAGACCGAACCCTCCGGTGAACCAGTAGGCGCCGTCGCCCTTGTGGCCGTTCAGGTTGATGGCGCCTCGGTCCTTGCCCGACACGGCGAAGACGCGGCTCTGGGGGCTCTGGTCCTTGAGCCAATCGGCGAGGGTCGTGACCTCCAGCTGATCGGGGCCGACCGGGCCGTTGTCGGTGTTGCGCCCGTGCGCCAGCGTGTTCTTCGGCGCGGCCAGGCAGTAGACCTCCTGGCCGGTTTCCGCGTCGACCCAATCATTGGCGGGGATGCCCGTGGTCGCCGGATGCATGCCGGTCAACACCGTGGAGTGGCCGGGGCAGGTCTCGGTCAGGCCGTGGGTCTGATAGCCGTTGGCGTGCACCAGGCCCTGATCGGCCAGGGCCTTCAGCCCGCCGGTGAAGCGGCTGCGATACTGGTTGAACAGGTTGGCGCTGAACTGGTCCACCACGACCGTCACGATCAGCTTGGGCGCCGAAGGGGCGGTCTGCGCGGCCGGGACCGGCGCCGTCTGGGCGAGCGCCGGCAGCGGCATGGCGAGAAGCGAGAGGCTGAGCGCAAGGGCGCGGCGCGAGGGAAACATGGGCGAACAATCCTGACTGTCGGCGCCGTCTAGGCCGCGGATGTCTCAGCCGCGTGACGGGCCGGTCGCGGCTTGGCGCCCTTGCGCGGCGGAGACAAGGCGGGACGCGGCGTTTATGCTGGCCCCATGGGGATTGACGCCGTCTTGAACGCTGCTGGGCCGAGCGACGCCTTGGCGCGCGCGCGACGCGTGGTGATCAAGGTCGGCTCGGCGCTTCTGATCGACCGGGAGGGCGCAGGCGCGGCGCGCGGGTGGCTGACCGGGCTTGCCGCCGACATCGCGCGGCTGAGAGGTGAAGGGCGCGAGGTGATCGTGGTCTCCTCCGGCTCGATCGCGCTGGGCCGGGCGCGGCTGGCGAGCGGCGGTTCCCTGCGGCTGGCGGACAAGCAGGCGGCGGCCTCGGTCGGTCAGTCGCTGCTGATGCAGGCGTGGCAGGAGGCGCTGGAGCCGCACGGGCTGGTGGTCGGACAGATCCTGCTGACCCGCGACGACACCGAGCGGCGCAGGCGCTGGCTGAACGGGCGGGCGACGCTGGAAGCGCTGCTGGGCCACGGGGTCGTACCGGTGGTCAATGAGAACGACACGGTGGCCACCGAGGAAATTTGCTACGGCGACAACGACCGGCTGGCGGCGCGAACCGCGCAACTGGCCAGGGCGGACCTGTTGGTGCTGCTGTCGGATGTGGATGGCCTCTACACCGCCGACCCTCGCCGCGATCCCGGCGCGCGTCATCTGGCGCGGGTGGAGGCGCTGACGCCCGCGATCATGGCGATGGGCGGAGACGCGAACGCCGTGGCGGGGGTGGGCACGGGGGGCATGGCGACCAAGCTGCAGGCCGCCGCCATCGCGCGGGCGGCCGGATGCGCCACGATCATCACCTCGGGCGAGGCGCCGTCGCCGCTGAGGGCGCTGAAGGAGGGCGCGCGGGCGACGCTGATCACCGCGCCGGACACCCCCATGGCCGCCTACAAGGCCTGGATCGCCGGCAGCGTGCAGCCGGCGGGCGAGCTGACGCTGGACGATGGCGCCGTGCGGGCTCTCCGGGCCGGGCGCAGCCTTTTGCCGGCCGGGGTGACGGCGGTGGCGGGCGCCTTCGGCAAGGGCGACAGCGTGCGGCTGCTGGATGCGGCGGGGCGGCGTGTCGGGGTCGGCCTGGTCGCCTACGGGGCGCGCGAGG
>ERZ501011.192-NODE-192-length-18735-cov-3.879283_pt1 | contig 18735 bp, 16 predicted proteins | sample MGYA00248833_ERZ501011 | MGnify/ENA primary metagenome ERZ501011 (study PRJEB25958, sample SAMN03398530) | human skin metagenome | study: EMG produced TPA metagenomics assembly of the Human Skin Microbiome Metagenome (human skin metagenome) data set. | reverse complement strand
GAGAGCCGGTGAATGAGAACATCGGTAGTGGCACAGGAATGGGTAAATTAATACCGACTTGCCCCACATCAATATCTTGTTGGAATTTATGCGCTGCCGCACCTGATTGGGTAAAGATAGCCGTGCCATTACCGTTTGGATTGGCATTGATGATGGCAATCGCTTCATCTAGGCTATCGGCGTACATGATATCAAGCACCGGTCCAAAGATTTCTTCCTTATAGCAAGTCATATCGGTAGTGACGTTATCTAAAATAGTCGGTCCGACAAAATTACCGTTTTCAAAGCCTTCGACCTTGATACCACGACCATCGAGCAGGACTTGTGCGCCTTCATCTGCGCCCGCTTGGATTAGACGTTCAACACGCGCTTTGGCCGCTTTTGAAATCACAGGTCCTAAGTCTTTGTCATCTTTACCGGCTGCCACCACCAATTTTTTGGCACGTTCCACAATGTCACCCACCCAGTTTTTGGCTTCACCGACTAGAATCACCACGGATAACGCCATACAGCGCTGACCGGCGGCACCAAATGCAGCACCGGCTAGTTGGTTAAGACATTGTTCTTTATTGGCATCGGGTAGGATGACGGCGTGGTTTTTAGCCCCCATCATACATTGGACGCGTTTACCTGCTTGGCTGGCGCGGTTATAGACGTGTGTACCGACTGCTGTTGAGCCGACAAACGAGATGGCTTTGATATCTGGGTGGTCACAAATGGCATCAACGGTATCTTTGCCGCCATGCACCACGTTTAATACGCCTTTTGGAATTCCCGCCTCTAACGCCAGCTCTACCAAGCGCATGGTGACCATCGGGTTTTGTTCTGATGGTTTTAATACGAAGGTGTTACCGGTGGCAATCGCCATTGGGAACATCCAAAGTGGAATCATGGCGGGGAAGTTAAACGGGGTGATACCCGCACACACGCCAAGTGGTTGCTGGATATTATACATATCCACGCCAGTCGCCACGTTTTCGATAAATGCGCCTTGTTGCAGGTTGCCAATGCCTGAGGCGTGTTCGACGACTTCAAGACCACGGAACACATCGCCTTTGGCATCGGCTAGGGTTTTGCCTTGTTCTTCGGTGAGCATGGCGGCAAGCTCGTCCATGTTGTCACGAATCAGTTGTTGGTATTTTAAGAAAATGCGCGAGCGCGTGTTGATTGGGGTTTTGCGCCAGGTTTTGAACGCTTCTGCCGCCGCCGCGACGGCTTGGTTGATTTCATCGGGGGTAGTTTGGGGTACTTTGGCAATCACTTGTTGGGTGGCTGGGTTGGTCAGGTCAATCCACTCACTAGTGGTTGATTCGACAAATTCGCCGTTGATGAGTTGTTTTACAGTTTGGGTAGTCATCGTAACAATCCTTGTTTTTACCGTGTTGGGTGTATAGCGTTTGATAGCGTTAAACGCGTTGCAAAACAGTGTGAATGAGTTGGGGGGGTACTGTCAATAATACTTAATTACTTAAGTATTTTTTCTGGAGTAGTTTTTCTGGAGTAGTTTTGCTGGGCGGCTGCCATAGGGTTAATGACAATAATTTTTGAGGCTAGCTCACCTTTGCTGCGAGCGCCCAGTTTTTTCATTAAGTTGGCTTTATGCACTTCAATGGTTCTAGGGGATAAACCAAGTGACTTACCAATCTCTTTACAGGTATAGCCATTGACCACATATTGCGCAATTTGGGCTTCACGTGCGGTGAGCTGGGATTCGGACGATACTTGCGGTTTTTTTTCAAAATGCCAAATTGCCAGTTTGAACGGGTCATCTGGGGTTAAGGTGCGTCCGTGGGTGGTTGCCCAAAATATTTCCCCTGTTTTGTGACGCATAAAGCGCTCATCGCAGTAATGCATATTGGTCTGTAATCCCAAACCTGTTAATGCTTCTTTGCCAATTTTTTCAAAATCTTCGACACTGGGAAACAATTTTTGCATCGATTGATTGAGTAGCTCATCGTGCGCATAACCGAACAAATTGGCAAAGGCATCGTTGAGCGCTTTGATACGCCGATAGCTTAATACCACTATCGGCGTGGGCGCGTGCCTAAAAGCCAGTAAGGCATAATTTTCCATCACAATCACCCCTGATTTTTAAGCCCTGACAACTTATTGGTTGGCAACTTATTGATTGCCATTAATAATCCGCCATCGCTTGTCTGACCGCCTCAATCGCAGTTGGGTCATCCAGCGTACTCATGTCGCCTGTTTCTTTGCCTTCCGCCAGTGCCTTGATAGAGCGGCGTAAGATTTTGCCTGAGCGGGTTTTGGGTAAAGCTTTGGGAAAATAAATAGCCGCAGGTTTAGCAAGGGCGCCCAACTGTCTTGCGACTTCACCCACGATTTGCTGCTCAATGCGGAAACGGTTTTCGGTTTCTGCTACTAAGTCATGATTTTTTAGAATACAAAAGGCAATGGGTAGCTCACCTTTAAGCTCGTCATGGATGCCAACAACCGCTGATTCGGCGACTTCGGGGTGATGACCGATGGCCTCCTCGATTTCCTTGGTACCCAAACGGTGACCTGCCACATTGATGACATCATCGGTTCGCCCTAGAATATAGTAGTAGCCGTATTCATCCATCACCGCATAGTCTGATGTTGCGTATTGTTTGCCATCAAGTAGTGAAAAATAGCCATTGATAAAACGCTCGTCATTTCGCCAAACGGTGGCCAAACAACCGGGTGGTAAAGGTGCGGCTAACACCAGCATGCCTTTTTCATTGGCTTGGCAGGGTTCGCCTGTGGTTTCATTGATGACTTTGGCGTCATATCCAAACATCGGATAGCCGGGTGTGCCTTGTTTGTGTGGCTTGTGGTCGGGATTGTCTGCAAATTTTGGGGCATGGCTTAGGATGGGCCAGCCCGACTCAGTTTGCCAATAGTGGTCAATGATTGGCACGCCCATGTGACCTGTTAGCCACTGGGCCGTTGGCTCATCGAGTGGCTCACCTGCCAAGAAGAATGATTTTAGGCTTGAGATATCGTGACGGCTCATCCACATTTCGTCTTGTTTACGTAGCATCCGCACGCCTGTCGGTGCGGTTAACAAAATATTGACTTTATTGGCTTCGACAATCCGCCACCAAATCCCTGGGTTTGGCGTGGTTGGCAAGCCTTCATATATGATACTGGTCATGCCTGTCAGTAAAGGGGCATAGATGCTAAACGAGTGCCCGACTGCCCAACCGATATCCGAAATCGCCCAAAACGTCTCGCCAGCCTTACCGTTATAGACAAAATCCATCGCGGTGGCTAGGGCTACTGCATGACCGCCTGTATCACGCTGTACGCCTTTGGGTGTGCCTGTCGTGCCCGAGGTATATAATAGATACGATGGCGCATTGGACTCTAGCCAAACACAATCGACTTTGGCATTGTTGTCGGCACTTATCGCCCGCTCGGTGGCATAGTCGATATCCTGCGGCTCAGCTGTGTATGGCATAATGCCACGGTCAATCACCAGCACTTTGGTTTTGACTTTTGCTTCTTCGACTGCTTTATTGACCAAGTTTTTATAATTAATGAGCTTGCCACCGCGCAGCCCTGCATCGACCGTAATCACCATTTTAGCTTCGGCATCATCCATCCGTACGGCGAGGTTATGCGAGGCAAATCCGCCAAATACCACCGAGTGAATCGCTCCGATGCGCACACAAGCGAGCATGGCATACGCCGCTTCCAAAATCATCGGCATATAGATGACAACACGGTCGCCTTTGTCGATGCCATGACGTTTTAGCACATCGGCAAAATAGTTTACTTCTTTGTATAAATCGTTGTAAGTTAAACGGCGTTTGGCATAGTCGGTATACAGTTCAACAGGGTTGCCGAGTGCCTTAAAAGCTTTCTGAATATTGGGGTAATTATCAATCATTTCAGCATTGATTTCGGTAGACACCCACACAAAGGCATCTTGCTCTGCCCGGTTTTCAAGATGGCGGTCGACCATGTTGTAACACAAATTGGTTTCCCCACCGACAAACCATTTGGCAAAGGGCAGCTTACTATCATCTAAAATTTGGGTAGGTTGTTGATGCCAATAGATTCGTTTGGCTTGCTCGCCCCAAAAGGCTTGTTTGTCGTTGATGGATTGATTGTATAAGTCAGAGAAACTCATTGGCTGTCCTTAGCTAGAATCTTAACGGATGGTGAAAGTCGCTTGCAGGTTTGGTTTTTAGAGGTTGGTAAAACATCTCATTGCTTGAATTCATTCCTTGAATCCACTTTATAAATTCAAATGATACGTTTTGTATCGTTTTTGAATATAGCAAATAGACTCACTTACGTCAAGCCTTGCCAAATTAATTTTAAATTTTTTATATTTCGAATTTTTAACGATTAGTATTTCTTATGGTGATAATAGTTTGTGCTAACATAATTGTCCTGTTACACTTTTTAGACTAAAGCAAATAAGGGAAAAGTTATGAGCCAGACCAACGCCAGCCCAGCTGAAAATGAAAAAAGCCTTGCACCGCCTCACGTTTTAAGCTTAACCCCTTTAAACTCGCATCCGTCAAATACGGCACTCGTTGAGCTTATCGACAATGATAAAGACTCTCCTTTGCTAGCGGACACCCAGTTACTTAGCCGCGTGCTGATAACGGTCGTTGAGCAGCAAACCTCAGAACCGGTCAAACAAACCATTAATAAACTGTTAAATGGCGAAGACCCCCAGCAGACTATTCAAGCCATTTTGCCAACACTCAACCATCAACAGCGCAAGAATCTCATTCGGGCTTGTGGCTTATTTGCGCAAGTGTTTAACATCGCCGAAGACATGCACCATGAGCGCCGCCGCCTTGCCCACGAACAAGACGAATCTGCCTCAAAAAGTAGTTTTGCCCATGTGATTGATGAATTAAAAGCCCAAGGGATTGACAGCGATGAGTTGCAAGCACAGCTTGATGATACCTTTATCAGTGCGGTATTGACCGCGCATCCGACCGAAGTGCAGCGTCAAACGATTTTATCACTGCGCCGTCAAATCCGTGCCTTACTTGAGCAATACCACACTGCGATTGGCTACCAACGTCATCGTATCGAGCAGCAACTAGAAGCCACGTTATTGTCGCAGTGGCAAACCAATGAAACCCGCCATTTTAAAATTACGGTCAAAGATGAAATCGACAATGGCATTGCCTATTTTGATTTAAGTTTTTTTGAAGCCTTGCCAAATTTATATCGCAAATTAGATTATCAGTTAAAAGAGCGTTTCCCCGACACTGACATGCCAAACTTACTTAATATCGGTGGTTGGATTGGTGGCGACCGTGACGGCAATCCGTTTGTGTCAGCCGATACCCTTCGCTATGCGTTCAAACGCCAAGCAGCGACGGTGTTTTACTTTTATCGTGACCAACTGGGCAAGCTGTACCAAGAGTTGCCGCTATCTATCCGCCATGTCAAAGTGAGTGATGCGGTACTGGCACTCTCCGAGCAATCCAAAGAAGATAATATCTCTAGAGAAGAAGAGCCTTATCGCCGCGCCATCGGGTTTATCTCATCACGGTTAGTCGCTACCTCGCATACATTTGATTTGTCTTACGGTTGTCGCTTTGGACTTAGTGAGCCCTACGCTGATTGTGACGAGTTTTTAGATGATTTGTACGTTGTTTATCAGTCATTGGTGGATAATGGCAGTGAGTTACTGGCTAATGAACGACTCACCGATATCATCCGCGCCGTGGAAGTATTTGGTTTTTATTTGATGCCATTGGACTTGCGCCAATTCTCAGGGATTCATGCCGAAACCGTCCATGATTTGTTCAAACATGCCGATTTAGAAGATTATCTTTCTTTGTCTGAATCCGCGCGTCAACGTGTGCTGCTGCGTGAATTGGCAACTGCGCGTCCTTTATACAACCCCTATATCACTTATGAGCCACAAACCCAGCGTGAGCTAGAGATTTTTCAAGCCGCAGCCGATATCAAAAATCGCTTTGGTGACAAAGCGATTACCCAAAGCATTATCTCCAATGCAGAACAAGTGAGTGATTTGTTGGCATTGGCGCTATTATTGAAAGAATCAGGGCTATTATTGGTCAAAGATGGCGTACCCGTGAGCCGTATCAATATCGTACCTTTGTTTGAAACCATTGAGGCGCTGCAAAACAGTACCCGTATCATGAGTGAATTACTGGATAAACCTTGGTACAAATCGGTGCTAGCCAGTCGTGACAATCTGCAAGAGATTATGCTCGGTTATTCAGACAGTAACAAAGATGGCGGTTATGTCACCAGTCAATGGTCGCTATACCAAGCTGAAATTCAGCTGGTGGAAATGGCAGAAAAATATGGCATTCAACTGCGTTTATTCCACGGTCGTGGCGGTAGCGTGGGTCGTGGTGGTGGTCCGTCATTTGAAGCGATTTTGGCACAACCCGAAGGCTCAGTGGATGGTCAAATCCGTATTACCGAGCAAGGGGAAGTTATTACCGCAAAATATGCCGATGCGGGCAACGCAGAACGCAACCTTGAGACGCTGATTGCTGCAACGCTCAAAGCGAGCCTATTGCCAAGCCATAGCGAAAGCCCTGATAGCGACCTAATGAATCAATTATCGCATGAAGCCTTTAATTGCTATCGCGCGCTTATCACTCAGCCGTATTTTATTGACTATTTCTTGCAGACAAGTTTGGTCAAAGAAATTGCCAGTTTAAATATTGGCTCACGTCCTGCTAGCCGCAAGTCTTTGGCGCGTATTCAAGATTTGCGCGCGATTCCTTGGGTATTTTCTTGGATGCAAAATCGCTTGATGCTACCAGCATGGTATGGCTTTGGCACCGCAGTCGAAAAACTGATTGCAGATAACCCAGAAAACTTAGCAAAACTGCAACACAACGCCCAACACAGCGCCTTTATGCAAGCCATGTTATCAAATATGGCACAGGTCATGGCAAAAACCGATATCGAAATCGCCCAAGCCTATGTTGAGCTTGCCAACGATGCCACTGAAGCCAACGCTATTTTTGCACTTATTACTGCAGAATATCACCGCAGCCTTAAAGCCTTGCTAACACTCACCAATAAAGAAACGTTACTGGATGACAACCGTACATTGGCACGCTCACTTGCGCTACGCTTGCCGTATTTGAATGCGTTGAACTGGTTGCAAGTCGCCTTACTAAAACAACTTCGCGAAGCGACTGCTGATGAAGCGACTACTGATGAAAGGTCTACCACTGAAACCACCAATGAAGCGACGAGCGATAATGAAGCGTCTTATACCGCAGCGCTTAACTTGGTTCATTTAACTATCAATGGTATTGCCCAAGGCTTAAGAAATACTGGTTAGTAAGTATTCAAAACGGTCTTAACTTACCTTTTTAAAAAAATCGCTGGTTGTGTACTGGCGATTTTTTTATTGACGTTTTTTATTGGCGATTGTTTTATTGATGACAATTAACCCAAATAAAGCTTATCAAAATCCAAATGGTGTACCCATTCTCGTAGTAGCAATACCTTTGCATAAAACGCTAGGTCATTGGGCATAGCAGGCAAATCTCGCAGCGAGCGATAGCCCGCCAGCACTGCAAAAGCTTTTTCTAGCATCTCAGCGCGAATATAGCCGCCATTGTCATCTTGCTCAAACGCTAGCAAGCGTAAATCCTCTGCCCCTATCACCTTTAATAATTCATCTTTGGGCAATCTAGGTTTTAGCGGTGAAATAGCATCTTCTATGCGCATAATTGCCGTTTCCCATGCCAATTCGGTGGGTGGCAATGCGTGCAATGTCTCTGCAATTACGTTTAGCGTAAGCCCAATGTCCCATAGGTTATCTTGCAACGTTACACTGATATGGTCAGGATTTACTGTTAACACTAACATAGCACGCCCTTTTGTCATTTTTATTCATTATAACTGGATTGTGATTAAATAGCTTGATTGTCATTAAAATGCGCTCGTTTAACCGGTGGATTTGATTTTATAAAAAAAACCCTTATCTAATAACCATATAAATAAGGGGATAGCCATGTCAGAAATTCAATTTAATGCCAACTTAAAAAAAGCCGAAAACGCTGAGCCACTGACTGAGCAGCAATTAGAGGCACTGGCACAAAAACGCGCCTATTTGCAAGAGCAGGCTGAAGACATCATTGCTATTGCACAATTACAAGATAATTCCGCGCTCAACTGTTTACACAAAATCAATGTCCTAGGCGGTACTTCAGAAAAAGCTTACAGAGCCGTAAATACCCGTATCATAACCGACCAAGACCCACATGGCGCTTATCATGCGGTGGCAATGGCACAGTCAACTTCGGATTTGCCCTTTGATGTGCCTACCCTCGTAGATATTGTCATTGAGCAAGGTGAGCCAGCATTACAACTGCGGTTGTTAAAGCTATTTGATAGTCAGCCGATTGCTGCCGAGCCGATTCCAAAAATTCGTGACAGTATCAATCAGTTAGGCGACAAAGCGGTGATTGCACAGCTCAATCAGCATTTGTTAAATCGCCAGTGACACAAAAACAATAAAGGTTAGGAACGCTCCTAACCTTTTTTTATTGATAGATGATTTGACAATTAGGGGCATTTAAAGGTGATGGTATATTCGTAATCATCATCGCGGGCAAGGGTTTTTTTGCTGCCAAACACACTGCCAATCATGCCTATGGCTTGGTCAGCCGCGCGTCCCATGTTTTCATCCAACACGCCGTTATACTGGTAGCTATCGGTCAACACGATGGGCGATTTTCCGCGGCACTGCTCGGTTGCGATATGTAACGCATTTACTTTGGCGATATTTTTGCTTTTGCCTAACCCAGTGGTTTCTAGGGTGTTGTTCGCGCGCTGTAGCACGGGTAAATTAGTGGGTGTGCTTTGACAAGCAGATAAACTCACTGCTGCTAACAGCGCAATAGTGGTGATTTTTAATAAAGACGGTTTGAGAGATGATTTCATGATCTGCAGGCTGTCCCTTTTCAATAGCGGTGTTAAAGTTCTCATCAATTATCAACAATCCAGGCAAACTCACCATTTTAACAATAGAATCTGGTTGATGGCTTGTATTAGTGTGTGGTAAAAAGTGAGCCGCCGCAAGTGGTCTTACAAATCATAAAATCCGCGCAACAATTGGCTGGTTTGTTGATTTTCAAACTAGCTATTTTGGGTGAAATTGGTTAGCATGATGGGTGGTTTTTTTAAAGTTTTTTGCTTAGATTAGGACGATTATGCTCTCACCTGCCCACTCACAATCAACCCATTCGCAATTAATAGATGCCCCTTGCGGTAAGCTTGAAGTTGACGCGCTTTGGCAAGCTGACTCAACGGGCGTTGCCAACCCAAACGCCGCGTCGGTTGAGCGCGTTGCCATTCTTTGTCACCCAAACCCATTGCAAGAAGGCACGATGATGAATAAAGTGGTGACCACCATGTATCGTTTTGCCCGCGACCAAAACATGCACGTGGTACGCTTTAATTTTCGCGGTGTGGGTCAGTCAACGGGCGAGTATGGCAATGTGACAGGTGAAATCGAAGACGCCTTAACCGTGCTTCAATGGATTCATAGCCAAACTGAGGCGCGCAAGCTATGGATTGGCGGATTTTCGTTTGGCGGATTTGTCGCCGCCAAGCTTGCCCAGCTTGTCAATGAACAAGGCGCATTTTTGGGAGTCGATGATTTTGACATCACCGATTTGGCCTTGATTGCCCCTTCTATTGAAAAAAACGACACCTCAGATTTGCTACTGCCCACCGCACAAACCTTTATGATTTATGGTGCGAATGATGAAGTGATTGCGCCAAGCTCGCTACAACAATTTGGGGAAAACTTTGGTATTCAAACGCACATCATTGACGATACAGGGCACTTTTTTCATGGTAAATTAGGGGAATTAAAACAGCTGCTTGAAGCGTTAAGTAGCAAATAACGCAGTTTTTATTTTATCCTAGTTCCTGATTTGTGTTTTTGATGGGTGTTTTTGATTCGGGTTTTTGGTGTATTTGACATCGTGAGCTATTTGGCACCTTAATGCCGTCTATTTAATCGCATCTATTTATTTAATACCCCTACGTCAAAGCACGTTGAAATGGAATTTTGACAACTTTTTAATTTACGCTGAGAGATAACATGCCCAACTCAAATTTACGACCCTTACAACGCTATGAGCTTGCGCTAAAATCTGGTGAGTTTAGCGAAGACGCACAGCAGCGCGCTGCGATGACTTATTTGGACAATGTCTATGAACAAATCATGGACAACCGCGCCAAACAACGTGGGCTATTTAGCTTTTTAAGACGTACTGAGCCGCCCAAAGGGCTATATATGTGGGGCGGCGTGGGTCGTGGTAAAACTTGGATGATGGATATGTTTTTTGAGTCGGTGCCTGCCGACAACAAAATGCGCCAACACTTTCATCACTTTATGAAACGGGTGCACGCCGAACTCAACAAGCTACAAGGTCAACAAGACCCGCTACAAAAGGTCGCCGATATCATCCATAATGAAGCAGATGTGATTTGTTTTGATGAATTTTTTGTCTCCAATGTCTCCGATGCGATGATTTTGGGCGATTTGTTTACCATGCTATTTAAAAAAGGCATCACCTTGGTTGCCACATCAAATATCGCGCCAAATGGCTTATATAAAAATGGTATTCACCGTGACCGTTTTTTACCTGCCATTGCCGAAGTTGAAAAAAACTGTACGGTCATGAACATTGACAGTGGCATCGACTACCGTCTACGCGTGTTGCAGCAAGCTGAACTTTACGTGTCGCCGTTGACCAAAGAAAACATCCACTGGCTTGCCAACCGCTTTACCGCGCTAAGCAACAACCAACACATTATCCAAGACCCCATTCATATCAATGGTCGTGATATTGCCATCAAAGGTCGCACCGAAAACACCCTGTACATTGATTTTCGAGCATTATGTATGCAGCCGCGCTCAGCCAGCGACTTTATTGAAATCGCCAATGAGTTTAGCACGGTGCTGGTGGATGATGTGCCCATACTCAACGATATTATCGCTGACCCGACAAGGCGCTTTATTTACCTTGTCGATGAGTTTTATGATCGCCGCGTGAAGCTTTTGGTACGCGCAGAACAGCCGATTTTACAACTGTATGATGGGCAAAAATTGGCGTTTGAAATTGAGCGTACGCGCTCACGGCTGTTAGAGATGCAATCAGAAGAATATCTCAAAGCGGAACATCGTTTGGATGAGATAAAAAAAGAAGATATGACCATTTAAATAATCCAAAGCCTTAATTGTTATGCAGGTGAGTGGCTTTAACGATGTATATTCCCAAAGATTTTTCCCAAACCGATTTTGAAGCCGTTAAAGATTTTATTGCTGGGTCGCCATTAGCAAATATAATGGCATTAAACGGCGATTCGGTTGAAATCTGCCCTGCTCCGCTACTTTGGCAAGTAGATGAACAAAATCCGCTTGGCTATTTGATGGGTCATGTGGCAAAAGTCAATCCGATTGTAAAGACTGACGCTAAAAACTGGAAAGTTGTTTTCACCAGCCAAGGTCATTATATCAGCCCAAATTGGTATCCTACCAAGGCGATTACCCATAAAGAAGTGCCGACGTGGAATTATCAATCGGTGATTTTTTCGGTGACACCGCAGCTAATCACAGACGCAACTCAAATCAAGCAGATTGTCGCGACGATGACGGATTTTTTTGAGCATCAACTTAAACAAACTAACCCCAGTCATGAGCCTTGGTCTTTAAGTGATGCGCCAAGTGACTATATCAATGCCATGTGCCGCGCGATTGTGGGGGTTAAGTTGACCATTCATAATTTTGAAGCCAAATTTAAACTTAGCCAAAATAAAACTTTGGATAATCAGCAAGGCGTGATTGACGGTTTAACACAACTGCAATCAGCTTCAGCGGATAATATGGCAACGCTAATCAATAACCTCTTTTAGGAATAAAAATGACAAATTCAGAAATTTTAGACTTTATCAAATCGCGCCGTTCAATCGGCAATCTTGTCGCCCCTGCCCCGAACCGAGAGCAAGTCGAACAAGCGATTGAAGTGGCCCTATCCGCCCCCGATCACAAGGATTTAAACCCGTACCGTTTTATCGTACTTGAAAACCAAGCGCTCAACACCTTAGGCACGGCGTTAAAAAATGCGGCGATGGCACAAGGTGAAACTGACGAGAAAACCCTCGCCAAAGCGGAAAATATGCCGCTGCGTGCGCCGATGATTATCGCGTGTGTCACCGATTTTAAACCCCATGATAAAGTCCCCCATTGGGAACAAATAGCGGCAAGTAGTTGTGCGGTGCAAAATCTCCTGCTTGCCTTGATGGCACAAGGGTTTGCCACCGTATGGCGCACCGGTCCACTTGCCAATGCGCCTGCAATCAAACAACTGTTTAATGTAACCGCTGATAACCAAGTCATTGCTTTTGTCTATGTTGGCACAGCCGTGTCGACCATCCCGCCGCGTTCTAAGATAGACGTCACACCATTTATTGTTTATGATAATGGCACAAACTAACGGCTAAGCTAGCCGTTTTTATATTTTGCTCATGTAAAGGGTGCCCTGTTGTCAGTATTTGCAGGACAAGTGGATTCAAGGATTTTCAATGAAAAAACCCCAGTTAGCAACCAATCTAAGTGAAAATTTAGAAAAGCTGAATGTCAATCGTGAAAAAGCCAGTAAGCTGTTTGCCGACGTCATTGAAAAAGCGGTCAAAAAGTCTAAGCCTGACACCCCAGCGGTATTAGAGACAGACTTAGACAATCAGCTCGCCAACCAACCTGCGCCCCTCAAAATTGCCGTGCTGGGCGGTGGCAGTTTTGGTACGGCAATGGCAAATTTATCGTCCAAAAATGGCTGCGAAGTCACGCTTTGGGTACGCGATAAGCGCAGCGTCAAATCGATGCAAAAAACCCATATTAACAAAAAATACTTGCCCGACCATAAGCTTGATGAGCGCCTGCAATTTACCCATGATTTGCAAGCAGCCGTCAAAGGCAAAGATTTGATTTTTGTGGCAGTGCCTAGCGCTGCTTTTCGCGAAACCTTACAAAAAATTGCGCCTTTTATCAGCGCTCAAGCCATCGTGTCTTTAACCAAAGGTATGGAAAAAGATACCTTTGCGCTAATGAGTGATGTGATCGCAGATGAATTACCCAATGTGGCTTTTGGCGTGATGAGCGGTCCCAATCTCGCCAAAGAAATCATGAATAATATGCCGTCTGCCACCGTGATTGCCAGCCAATCTGCAGCGCTACGGCTTGCGGTACAAAAAGCGCTGCACAGTGCGTTTTTTCGCGTGTTTGCCAGTGATGATTTAATTGGCGTGGAGCTTGGCGGCGCGCTCAAAAATATTTATGCCATTGCCATGGGCATGGCCGCTGCCTATGACATCGGGGAAAACACCAAAGCCATGATATTAACCCGCGCATTGGCTGAGATGAGCCGATTTGGTGTCCAAGCGGGGGCTAATCCCCTGACCTTTTTGGGGTTGTCGGGCGTGGGTGATTTGTATGCAACTTGCTCATCGACCTTAAGCCGTAACTACCAGATTGGTAATATGTTAGGGCGTGGCATGAGCCTTGACCAAGCCATCAAAAAACTGGGGCAAACCGCTGAAGGAATTAATACCATCCAGCAGGTGAATGAAAAAGCCATGAAAGCGGGTATTTATATGCCAATTACCCATGCCTTGCACGATATTATCTATGAAGACAAAGCGCCGCTTGGGGTTGCGTTAAACTTAATGGAAGCAGGATTTAGAAGTGATGTGGAATTTGTCATGCCGCATCAAGTGCAGCCAACGCATAACTGACAAACATAACTTTAAATATTTTTAGGTAAATATATGCAATTAATTTTAGTTCGTCATGGCGATGCAGGCGCTTATACCCTGCCAGACCATGAAAGAAATTTATCAGCACTGGGTCAAGCCCAAGCTTCACAGACCGCACAATGGCTTGCCGAAAACTTTGAGCCCGATCATTTTATCGTCAGTCCTTACAACCGCGCCCAGCAAACCCTTGCCCAAATCCAGCAATTTTTTCCCCATGTGCCTGTGACCACGTATGAGGGCATCACCCCCGATAACGATGCAGACATCGCCGTGGATGCGCTAGGCGAATTGGTTGGCGACTGCATGGTGGTGGTTTGTCATATGAATATCATTGCCAAAATCGCCCATATTCTCACGGATGATCCCTTAGAGGGTTTTGCACTGGCTGAAGCGCGTGTATATGATATGGGTATATTGGCACCCAGTCTTGCCGCTGAGATCAAACGCTTTGTTCCCACCTGTTAGGTGATTTAATTTGTCAATTTTGTGTAGGACACTTCTGTGATTCATATTTGGTTGCCAACTCAGCATGCTGCCTTACGTTTATGGCAACAAACCACCCAGACTTGGCAAACGGCTGACAATTGGCAAACGCTTGCGACCCTTGCCAATCTGCAAACCACGCAATCAGCCAAGCTACAAGCCTGTCTCTATTTTCCTAGTGTCAATTTATTAACAATCCAGCCTACCCTTTCAGCAAGCCAGCTCAACGCTTTGGGCGACACCGGCAGGCGCTATTTATTTGAAGATATCAGCATTGGGTCGGTAGAAGATTTACAAGTCAAAATCCAGCCAACCTCAACCAACAGCGAATTCCCCGCGTTATTTGGGCTTCATGCTGCCGATATTCATTCATGGATCAATGCTGCCTCGTTGGCGGGTATTGAGATAGTCGCTTTAGTGCCAGATTTTTTATTGCTGCCGACCATAGATACTAGAATTGATACAAGCATAGCTACGAGCACCAATGCGAGGGCTACAGAGACCAGGACTACAGAGACGAGAGTTACGCCTACCACAAGCGCGGTCTACTACCAAGATGCAGATACCCAGTTATTAAAGCTACATACTTATCATGGCATGGCGGTTAGTTTTTTACCGCTGGTACTCACCAAATTACCCATGCTAGAAACGCTATATTTAACGGGTTTTCACGATGAAACCGTTGCCCAGCAGTTAGCCAGTATGCCTAATTTATCCATAGAATCGTCTGAGTTGTTGCCTACCCCAATCAAAGACCCGGTCAGACATTTTTTTAACTTTGCGACAATCAAAGGTAAAACGACGCTTGCGCCTTATGCCAAAGTCATCGCCCTAATCACGGTTTGTGCGCTGCTGACAGCCTTTGTGGTCGATGCACTTCGTTGGTATTATTACAACCAAGCACAAAAACAAGCCGCAACTTTGCTGGCGCAGCAATACGCCCAGTGGTTTCCCAATGAGCCGCTTAGTAGCAAACTTACCCTACAACGACAGTTATCTGGCAAATTAACCACCCAGCAATCAGCCACGCCAAACGTACTTCAGACATTGTCGTCCATACAGCCGGTATTGCAACAGTACCAACTGACCGCCAAGCAGCTTAATTTTCAAAATAATCACTTACAACTGCAGCTTTTATCATCAAGCGCCGACTCGTTAAACAAAGCCGTCAATGACATGGTAAACAAAGGGATAAAAGCCAAGCTAGGGTCTGTGGATGCTGCTATGCCCGCTGCGATGTCTTCGAATACTGCCAGTGCGGTTTCCAGTGCAGTGGCGCCAACTTCTGCTGGCAGTGCCCTTGCCATGATAGATATTGAATTGGCAGAATAAACCCACGACTGAGATGAATTTATGAAACCGCACCCCTCACTGAGCCAATCCCTGCAAAAACTAACCACGCCTCTGGGTCACGCGTTTCAAAATTTATCACGTCGTGATCAGATTGCGCTGCTGATATTGGCAATGTTCTTGCTTTTTTTTGTGGTCGGTGTCGGTGGTTGGACGCTGCATAGCAAAGCCAACCAAGCACAAAAAAAATACGATGACACCATGGCAGATGTGTTTTGGCTACGCAGTCAAGCAGGTAACATCAATCCCAACCAAACCCAACAAGTCAGTCAAGCCGATGCTATCAAACAAATACTTAGCCAATCAGGTATTGTCAATGCGCAAGTGGTCGAGAATGGCAATACTATCCAAGTTGCTTTTAGTCACGCGCAGGCCAGCGTAATCACCAATATATTTAATCAGTTTGAACAACAAGGTATCCGCATCCAGCAACTACAAATCAACCAGCCAGCCCTCGATAAGCTTGAAGTACAATCTGTCTTATCTATTAACTAATGCTAGAAGTAAATAATAGTAAAAGACCATAAAAAACGATGCACTTGGCATCGTTATTTTAGCGCATGGGGGCGCATTGGCTGATTATTTTTGCACCCACTGACGGATTTTATCACGCTCTGCTGGCGTTGCTCTCAACCATAACTGCATAAATTGATCGAGACTATCCGATGAACTGACCGTGGTCGCAACAGGTTGATTGATAGCGGGAATCGCGCCCCCTGATTGTCCTAAGGCATTGATGGTTTGTTGATTGGCTTCAACCGCTTTTGAGCTACCACCAAACACACCGCCTAACGCATTACCCAAGCCGCTAAAAATGCTTGAACTACTGCTGGATGTAGCTTGCTGACTTGCAATAACTTGCTTGCCTTGTAGCACCGCTAGTGTGGGTTGTTTGACATATTCTTTGGCGGCATTATAGTCTTCTGGTTGACCTAGCATATCCAACACATACGTTTGATTGTCGGCAAGCTCTACCGGAACGCTAATATTGCTTGAACGTAACACATCGTGATTGTCACCGCGCAGCTCGTACAACCGATTGTACTTGGCAGTAATCACATGTTTGCCTGGCTCAAGTTTGTAGGTTTTTTGCGGTTTTGAAAGCAAGCCGTTTTTGACTTCTTGACCATTAATGGCGGTCACCACGGTATTATCAGCAACATTCAAGGTGACTTGGGCAAATGTTTGTGTGGTTGCTAACACGCCCGCAGTCAACGCGGCAGCCGTCCATAAGTACTGTTTATTCATAGGATATCCTGTTGTTTTACATCAAACTGTTAATGGATTCTAACCCATTTATCACGCAATTCCTATGACAAACCCGGTCAAAAATCTAAAAAATTTTCATTTTCTGCAATTTCATCAAAGTCCGCCAATTCAAAATTGAGCGTTAAATTATCAATGATGTTCATCGCATCTTGAATTTTGGCTTTGCTCACTTTGTTTAATGGGGTGCGTTCCATGTTAGAAAACAATGGCTGCAATTCGTTTAACACTGCCAACATTGCACCGATGCGGTGTGGACCTTCATTGAGCAAATAGTCAATGATGCGCGGGTCAAAGTGCCAATGACGACGGCGTAATACCGATTCCAAAATCAGCTGTCTATCAAGCCTATCACTGCCCGTAGGCAACTGAAAAGTCGCAGCTCGAGCAAGCCTTGATAGCAAATCTCGCAGCTCAAAATTTAACGCTTTGACAGGCAAACGACTGGCAAAAATAATTTTATTGCCGTATTCTTGCGATAAATTAATCAGATGAAAAACTGCTTCTTGCCATTCAGGATGACCTTGAATTGCATCCATATCATCAAGCGCAATCACTGTGGTATTCTCTAGCGATGACAACACCATGGCATCCATATTGGCGTTTATCAGCTCACGCAGCGATAGATAAATAACAGATTGGTCGATATCACGGAAGGATTCGCAGATAGCGTTGAGTAGATGGGTTTTACCTGTATCGCGCTCGCCGTATAGATATAGCTGCGTCAATAGCCCTACATGCATTTGGCGCACCACATCGATGATTGATACCCAGCCTGGACCACTAAAGTCACTGATACTCGCGGACTGCTTGATATTTAAGTTTAGACTTAATTGTTCCGACATTCATGCACTCGCAATCGGTAAGATATCCCTTTTTGAAAATAAATCATAAACCACTATAAATATAGGTCGGCAAACATAGTGCTGCCCAGTTCGCCGCCCTATCCTTAAAAGTTTAAAAGCAAAAAATTCAAGCGTCTAACTAAATTTTGACTATTATAACCTAAATTTATGAAATAGCTACTCACGCGCCTTTTGCCCCGTGTCGGGTTATTTCAAATTTACTTACCTTTCTTATTTACTTTTTAAAACACTCAAGACAAAAACAGTCAATACCATTATAGGACTGAATGCGATGATATAACCAAAGATTGTACATGTCTTATCATTTTAGTAGTATATTTGATTATCTTTGTAATGGAGACTCTTATGTCTTTTGTTAACCAATGGCGTGATGCGAATTTTTTTAGACCATTACATATCACTATGAGCACCTTGAGCGCTATGGGGCTAGGCTTGGGACTTACCGCATGCCAGCCCACCCCTGAGACAAATAACCGAGCGAGCGACGCCCCTTCGCCGTCTAACGTACCTGAAGTCATCATTGCCCAAACCCCAGCCAGTATTCCACCTGCCACAGTCGGGTTAAAACGCATGGATTTTCCGGTGTATTTGGCAGGTGTGCCAAGCCTACTGCATCCGATTATTCCGTCAGTGCCTATCAATCGCAAATATGACAGCGATGGCAGTGATGCTAAAAAATCACCCGTCAGTTACTTCCAAGAAGTTGCTGCGTATGAATTTCAAAGCAGTGTTTACAATATTGTGTTTGAAGGGTTAAAAACCGGGCAAGTACACCGGCTGTTTCCACACGATAACTTTGTGATAAGAGCGGTGCACACGCCCTTGGTAGATTTAACCCAAGATGACAAAAAAGCGCAGAAGAAAGCTACCATGTCGCAAACTGCAACCAACCAACCGCAAGCCGCTAAAGAAGCAACCAGCCCATTGGCAGTCAAAGTCGGCAACACCTTACTGCTAGGCTATTTTATCTATGAAGTCAAAG
>ERZ501011.191-NODE-191-length-18754-cov-9.034547_pt1 | contig 18754 bp, 18 predicted proteins | sample MGYA00248833_ERZ501011 | MGnify/ENA primary metagenome ERZ501011 (study PRJEB25958, sample SAMN03398530) | human skin metagenome | study: EMG produced TPA metagenomics assembly of the Human Skin Microbiome Metagenome (human skin metagenome) data set. | reverse complement strand
CAGATGGAGAAGACGCAGCGCGAGTACTATCTCAACGAGCAGATGAAGGCGATCCAGCGCGAGCTGGGAGAAACCGACGATCAGCGCGACGAGATCATGGAGCTCGAAAAGCGCATCCGGAAGACCAAGCTGTCCAAGGAGGCGCGCACCAAGGCCGAGGCCGAGGTCAAGAAGCTGCGCAACATGAGCCCGATGTCGGCCGAATCGACCGTCGTGCGCAACTACCTCGACTGGCTACTGTCGGTGCCGTGGGGCAAGGCCAAGCAGAAGCCGATCGACCTGCAGAAGGCCGAGGACATCCTCGAGGAGGATCACTTCGGCCTGGAGAAGGTCAAGGAGCGGATCATCGAGTATCTGGCCGTACAGGCGCGCACCGGTAGCCTGAAGGGGCCGATCCTGTGCCTGGTCGGACCTCCGGGCGTCGGCAAGACCTCGCTGGCCAAGTCCATCGCCAAGGCGACCGGACGTGAATACGTCCGCATGTCGCTGGGCGGCGTGCGCGACGAATCGGAGATCCGCGGCCACCGTCGGACCTACATCGGCTCCATGCCCGGCAAGATCATCCAGTCGATGAAGAAGGCGAAGACCACCAACGCCTTTGTGCTGCTGGACGAGATCGACAAGCTGGGCGCCGACTGGCGCGGAGACCCGTCCTCGGCTCTGCTGGAGGTTCTGGACCCGGCGCAGAATTCGACCTTCGGCGACCACTATCTGGAGGTGGACTACGACCTTTCGCAGGTGATGTTCGTGACGACCGCCAACAGTCTGAACATGCCGCAGCCGCTGATGGACCGGATGGAGATCATCCGGGTGTCCGGCTACACCGAGGACGAAAAGGTCGAGATCGCCAAGCGCCATGTGCTGCCCAAGCAACTGGTCGATCACGGGCTCAAGGACGGCGAACTGATCGTGCCGGAAGACACGATCCGCGACTTGATCCGCTACTACACCCGTGAGGCCGGTGTGCGCTCGCTCGAGCGCGCTCTGGGCGGACTGGCGCGCAAGGCCGTGCGCGAGATGGCCAAGACCAACGCGGCGTCCATCACCGTCGATGCGGACAAGCTGGCCGAGTATGCGGGCGTGAAGAAGTTCCGCTATGGCGAGACCGACGAGAACGATCAGGTCGGCATCGTCACCGGCCTGGCCTGGACCGAGTTCGGCGGCGACATCTTGACCATTGAGGCGATCAAGATGCCCGGTCGCGGCCGCATGACCGTGACGGGCAACCTCAAGGAGGTCATGAAGGAGTCGGTGTCGGCGGCGGCCTCCTATGTGCGGGCGCGCTCGCTCAGCTTCGGCGTCAAGCCGCCGGTGTTCGAGAAGACCGACGTCCACGTCCACGTGCCGGACGGCGCCACGCCCAAGGACGGCCCGTCCGCCGGCGTCGCCATGACCGTCGCGATGGTTTCCGTCCTGACCGGCATCCCGATCCGCAAGGACATCGCCATGACCGGCGAGATCACCCTCCGTGGCCGGGTGACCGCCATCGGCGGGCTGAAGGAGAAGCTGCTGGCGGCGCTGCGCTCGGGCATCAAGACGGTGCTGATCCCGCAGGAGAACGAAAAAGATCTCGCCGACGTGCCGGACAATGTGAAGTCGGCGCTTGAGATCGTGCCGATCTCCACGGCGGACGAAGCCTTGAGCTGGGCCCTGACGGGCGCTCTGACGCCAACGGAATGGGACGAGGCGGCCGAGCCGTTGCCTGCGCCCCAACCGCCGGTCGACGGCGCGGCCGTCGTCGTCAGCCACTAGGGCGATCCGACAAGTAAAAGGGCGCGCTCCTCGCGGGGCGCGCTCTCTTTCATGCGCTGGGCGGCTCAGGCCTTTTCGACAAAGGTGTCGATGACGCGCTTCTCGCCGGCCTTTTCGAAGTCGACCAGCAGCTTGTTGCCCTCAACCACGCGCACGTCGCCGTAGCCGAACTTCTGGTGAAACACCCGCTGGCCCTTGGTCCAGCCCGAGCTCGCCTTGGGGTCGGCCGTGGCGACCAGTCGACCCTCGCCCTCGATGACGGCTCGGCGAGCGTGGGTTGGGCGGGGAGGCTGGGCGGCGGTGAAGGTCTGAGCCCGCTTCCAGCCGGGAGAGGAGTAGCTGTTGCCGAAGCTGGGAACGTCGTCCCACCGGCTCTTGGCCTCCTTCATGCCGCTGGATGCGCCGTAGTAGCCGGTGTCGGACTGCGCCTCGACGTGGGCGATCGGCAGTTCGTCGACAAAGCGGCTGGGCAGCTGCGATGTCCAGCGGCCGTACACCTGTCGGTTGGCGGCGAAGGATATGCGGGCGTCCTGCTTGGCGCGGGTGACGCCGACGTAGGCGAGGCGGCGTTCCTCCTCCAACCCCTTTTCGCCCTTTTCATCGATGGAGCGTTGGCTGGGAAATACGCCTTCCTCCCAGCCGGGCAGGAAGACCAGCGGGAACTCCAGCCCCTTGGCGCCGTGCAGCGTCATGATCTGCACGGCGTCGTCTCCGGCGCCACGATCCAGGTCCATCACCAGCGAAACGTGCTCGAGGTAGGCCTGCAGCGTGTCGAACTGCTGCATCGACTGCACCAGCTCCTTGAGGTTCTCCAACCGCGTCTGGCCGGACGTGCGGTCGGCCTTCTGCATGTCGGTGTAACCGCTCTCCTCCAGCACCGTCTCCATGACCTGCCAGTGCGGCGTGGTCTCGGACAGCGCGCGCCAGCGATCCAGGTCGCGCACGAAGTTGGACAGGGCGGTGCGGGTGCGGGCCTGCAGTTCGTCGGTGTTGATCAGGCCGCGCACCGCCGTCATGGCCGACAGGCCGTGCTGGCGGGCGATGTGCAGGATCTTCTGCACGCTGGTGTCGCCGACGCCGCGCTTGGGCGTGTTGACGATGCGCTCGAACGCCAGATCGTCGTCTTCGGACAGGATCAGCCGCAGATAGGCGTGGGCGTCGCGGATTTCGGCGCGTTCGAAGAAGCGCGGCCCGCCGATGACGGTGTAGGGGATCGCCAGCATGACGAACCGCTCTTCAAACGCCCGCATCTGAAACGATGCGCGAACAAGAACGGCCATGTCCTTGTATTTGCAGCCCGTGCGGCGGGCGGTCTCGATCTCGTCGGCGATCAGCCGGGCCTCGGCCTCGCCGTCCCAGACCCCACGCACCCGCACCTTGTCGCCGCCATCCGCTTCGGTCCACAGGGTCTTGCCGAGCCGGTCGCGGTTGGCCGCGATCAGGCCGGAGGCAGCGCCCAGGATGTGGGTGGTCGAGCGGTAGTTGCGCTCCAGCTTGACGATCTTGGCGCCGGGAAAGTCGCGCTCGAACCGCAGGATGTTGTCCACCTCCGCGCCGCGCCAGCCATAGATCGACTGGTCGTCGTCGCCGACGCAGCAGACGTTGCCGGTCGAGGCGGTCAGCAGCCGCAGCCACAGGTACTGAGCGACATTGGTGTCCTGGTATTCGTCCACCAGGATGTAGCGGAAGCGGCGGCGATATTCCTCCGCCAGATCCGCATGCTGCGACAGGATCGTGATGTTGTGCAGCAGCAGGTCGCCGAAGTCGCAGGCGTTCAGCGTGCGCAGTCGCGCCTGATAGGCCGCGTAGAGGCCCTGGCCCTTGCCGTTGGCGAAATCCTCGGCCGGCGGCAGCTTGTCCGGGGTCCACCCCCGGTTCTTCCAGTGATCGATCAGGCCCGACAGCGAACGCGGCGTCCACCGCTTTGTGTCGATGTTGGCCGCTTCCAGCAGCTGCTTCAGCAACCGCTCCTGGTCGTCGGTATCCAGGATGGTGAAGGTCGACTTCAGCCCGACCAGTTCGGCGTGGCGGCGCAGGATCTGGGCGGCGATGGAGTGAAAGGTGCCCAGCCAGCGCAGCCCCTCCGCCTCGGGGCCGATCAGATGGGTGATCCGCTCGCGCATCTCGCGTGCGGCCTTGTTGGTGAAGGTGACGGCCAGGAGCTCCCAAGGCCGTGCGCGGCCCGTCGCCAGGATGTGCGCCAGCCGGGTCGTCAGCACGCGGGTCTTGCCGGTGCCCGCGCCCGCCAGCACCAGAACCGGCCCCTCGGTCGTCTCCACAGCCTCCCGTTGCTCAGGGTTCAGGCCGGCGAGATAGTCGTGCGTCGGCGCAAGTCCCGCGGGCGGCCGCGCGCGCGCCAGATCGGAGATACGGGGAAAAGGCAGGTCGGTCACGGCGGGCGGGTAACTTCACAAGACGGCTGAATCGAGGTGAGAACATAAGTAGCACATCGGCGGAAGTCAGCCCGGATCGGCCGCGAAGGAGCGATCGCCGCTCGCCCAGGCCAGCGCCAGAAGACGGCAGGCCGAGGCCAGGGGCCGACGCCCGCGTCTTTCGTCGATCCGGATCAGAAGCGCCGCGCGTGACAGCTGCATGGCTTCGGCCACTGCATCCAGGATCGCCCAGAACTCCGGCTCCAGCGCCACGGAGGTCGCATGGCCGGACAGGCTCACCGAACGCTTGGTCAATCCGCTCATGGGCTGGGTTCCTCCGCAGCGAGCGGTGACACATCTGGACGGCCGAAGGGAAGCGCCGCATTGAGCATCGGTGGCCGCGCCGCCGCCGTCGCACGCTTTCGAGGCCCCATGACCCACCCCGCCCGCATCCTGTCGCCCGCCGGCTTGGCCATCGGCGGCGTGGTCGTCTGCGCCCTGATCTGGGGCACCACCTGGTATGCGATCACGCTGCAATTGGGCGTGGTCGATCCCACCGTCTCGGTCGTATGGCGGTTCGGGCTGTCGGCGCTGGTGATGTTCGGCTTCTGCTTGGTTACGCGGCGGCCGGTGCGGATGAACCGGAACCAGCATCTGGCCGCGCTGGGGCAGGGGGCGTTCGTCTTCGCCGCCTCCTACGGCTTCGTCTACGCCGCGGAGGAGCGGGTGGCGTCGGCGGTCGTGGCGGTGATGTTTGCGGCGCTGGCTTTTTTGAACCTAGCGATGTTCCGCATCGTGGTCGGCCAGAAGGCGTCGCGAGCCGCCTGGGGCGGCGCTCTGTGCGGGGTCATGGGCGTGGCCGTGCTGTCCGGCGGCGAGATAGTGGCGGCCGGGATGGACCGCACCGCGCTGACGGGCGTCGCCTTCGCCCTGATCGCCACCCTCAGCTCCACGGTCGGCAACTACTTCGCCTGGCGCGGGCAGCAGGCGCAGGCGCCGATCGCCACCGCCACGGCCTGGGCCATGGGGTACGGCACGGGCATGCTGGCGCTGTACGGCCTCCTCACGGGGGTGGAGTGGCGGATCGAGACAGACCTCAGCTATCTGTTGGCCTTGCTGTACCTTGCGCTGTTCGGCTCGGTGATCGCGTTCGGGCTTTATTTTTCGATCGCGCGGCTGAAGGGATATGCGACCGCCAGCTATATCTCGGCGCTGACGCCGCCGATCGCCATGCTGGTCTCCGTCCTGTTCGAAGGGGCGCGATTCGGTTTGTCGGCGTTCCTGGGACTGGCTCTGGTGCTGGCGGGACAGCTGCTGCTGATCCGCTCGCCCCAAGCCTGAAGCGACCGCATTACGCGCCCCTCACTCGTCGAGCCTTGCGCCGTCCAGATGACTGGAGAGGCGCGCTTTGTCCGCCTCCGCCTGCTTGCGCTCGGCGCGGCTGCGGCCGTGGGCGGCGCGGTTTGCGGCGGCGCGCGCCTTGTCGTCAGCACGCGCCTTTATCTTACGGGCCTGGTTCAGGTTCACGACCTCGCCCATGCGGCGTGCTCCTCCATACCGAAACCGCAAGGGCCCGGGCGCGTTGTTCCCGCAGGCAATCTGCCATGGCGCATCAACGCGAGGAACCCTCATGATCAACTCGGCCGACATCAAGGAACACCTGGAAGTGCTGGGCTCGGACGGCGGTCACGTCGGTCGCGTCGATCATGTTCTGGGCGACCAGATCGAACTGGCCAAGCTCGACCTCGCCGGCGGCTTCAAGCACCACCTGATCCCGGTGTCGTGGGTCCAGCGCGTGGACGACAAGCACGTCCACCTGTCGATCACCAAGGACGAGGCCAAGGAACGCTGGACAGAGAAGCACTAAGCGGCTCTCTCTCCGGAATGCAAAAGGCCCCGCCGGCGACCGGCGGGGCCTTTTTCGTTTTACAGCCGGTTACTGCGGAGAGATCATCTTCTCCGGCCGCACCGCTTCGTCGAATTCGGCGTCCGTCAGATAGCCGCCGCCGACGGCCTCCTCGCGCAGGGTGGTCCCGTTCTTGTGCGCGGTCTTGGCGATCTTGGCGCAGGCGTCGTAGCCCAGCTTGCCGTTCAGCGCCGTCACCAGCATCAGCGAGTTGTTCAAGCCGCGCTCGATGTTGTCGCGCCGGGGCTCGATGCCGACCACGCAGTTCTCGGTGAAGCTGACCGCCGCATCGGCCACCAGACGCACCGACTGCAGGAAGTTGTAGGCCATGACCGGGTTGAAGACGTTCAGCTCGAAATGACCCTGCGAGCCGGCGAAGGTGATCGCCGCGTTGTTGCCGAACACCTGCACGCACACCTGGGTCAGGGCCTCGCACTGGGTCGGGTTGACCTTGCCCGGCATGATGGAGCTGCCCGGCTCGTTCTCCGGCAGCGCCAGCTCTCCCAGGCCCGACCGAGGGCCTGAACCCAGGAAGCGGATGTCGTTGGCGATCTTGAACAGGCTGGCGGCGACCGTGTTGATCGCGCCGTGGGTGAAGACCATGGCGTCGTGCGCAGCCAGGGCCTCGAACTTGTTCGGCGCTGTGGTGAAGGGCAGGCCGGTGATGGAGGCGATCTTGTCCGCCACCCCTTCGGCGAAGCCGACGGGCGCGTTCAGTCCTGTGCCGACGGCGGTGCCGCCCTGCGCCAGCTGCATCAGCTTGGGCAGGGTCTGTTCGATCCGCTCGATGCCGTTCTCGACCTGCTGAACATAGCCCGAAAACTCCTGCCCCAGCGTCAGCGGCGTGGCGTCCTGGGTGTGGGTGCGGCCGATCTTGATGATGTCCTTCCACACCGCGGCCTTGTCATTCAGGGCGTTGCGCAGCATCTGAAGCGCCGGGATCAGCCGGTGCACCACCTCCTCGGCGCAGGCGACGTGCATGGCCGTGGGATAGGTGTCGTTGGACGACTGGCTCATGTTGACGTGGTCGTTGGGGTGCACCGGCTTCTTGGAGCCCATCTCGCCGCCCAGCATCTCGATGGCGCGGTTCGAGATGACCTCATTGGCGTTCATGTTCGACTGGGTGCCGGAACCGGTCTGCCAGACCACCAGCGGGAAGTGGTCGTTCAGCTTGCCCTCGATCACCTCGTCGGCCGCCTTGACGATGGCGTCGCCGACACCGGCGTCGAGCTTGCCCAGCGCCATGTTGGTCTCGGCCGCCGCGCGCTTGACGATACCCAGCGCGCGGACGATCGGCAGGGGCTGCTTCTCCCAGCCGATCTTGAAGTTGCCCAGCGAGCGCTGAGCCTGCGCGCCCCAATAACGGTCGGCGGCGACCTCGATCGGGCCGAAGGTGTCGGTTTCGGTGCGGACGTTGCTCATCGTACGGGCTCGACTTCAGGCGTGGCGGTGATGTGACGAGGCGTGTAGCACGAGAGCCATGCAGGGCAAGGCGAGGCCGTCACGATGACCACCGGCTGGATCGGCGCGGGCAAGGTGCGAGCCCGCGAGAACGGCGACGCCGTCGAGATCACTGTCGACGGCCTGACCACCCAGGCGAAATACTACAAGCCGCTGATCTATGAATTCATGCGCAAGGAGTGGCGCGGCGCGCGGCCGTCCTGGGGCGACCACGTGGTCGAGATCCGGATGGAGCACGTCGGCGAGCCGCCGATCATGGACCTCGACAATCTGGCCAAGGCCATCCTGGACGCCATCAAGGGGTACCTGTTCCACGACGACGCGCAAGTGGCGCGGCTGATCGTGGAGCGGTTCGAAGGCGAGCGCGAGCGGATCATGGTGCGGAGCTTTCCGCGCCGCTGATCCGCCGGCATCACTTCTTGCGGAACTGATCCAGCGAAACGACCTTGGGGCCATCGGCGGCGGGCGCAGGCGCGTCCGGCTCCGGAGCCGGCGCAGGCTCCTCGATCACCTCGGGGTCGTCCCACTGCAGCATGAACTGCACGCTGGGGTCGTAGAAGCGGGTCACGGCCGTGTAGGGCATGGCCAGCACGCGCGGGATGCCGCCAAAGCGCAGCTTGACCGAAAAGCGGTCGTTCTGGACGTCCAGATCCTCGTACTGGTGCTGGATCACCACCGTCATCTCGTCCGGATATTTGGCGAGGATGTCGGGCGGCACGGACACGTCGGCCGCGCGGGTCTTGAAGGTGATGTAGAAATGGTGGGCGCCCGGCAGGCCGGCGGGGGAGGCGGCGCGCAGCAGGCCATCGCGGATCACCGTCCGCAACGCCTCGTGCGTCATCGTCTCATAGTCCATCTCGTCGACCGGCGGGGTCTGGTCGGTCATCGTCACCTCGGCTGCTGGCGAGGCGACCCATAGACGCGCCCGCGCCCGGACGAAAGACGGGAGGGCGCGCGCGGGGGATTTTTGAGGAAGTGGAGGGCTTCTGTTGCCAGGCGCCCTCCGGGCCCCGCCCAGGGATCTGAACCCCTAGGACTTAAGATTCGAAATCAACCGAACCGCATTACGCGGCGAGGCGGACTTCTCCAGCGAAGTTATCGTTCGCAGTTAGATAAAGGCCCGATACGGTGGGCCAGGACGAGCGAAAGCAGTCTTCTTTACACGTCCGTCGATGCTAGTCGGCCCCATGCTCGCTCCGCCGATAACGCGGGGAAGGATGGTGGAGCCGCCGGGAATCGCACCCGGGTCCGGTCCGCTTATTACAAGCGCGTTTATCGCCATAGTCCGGGCGAACCCGGACAAGGCCAATATAGGCGTGTACTCGAAGATGCCAAGAGCTAGCGGCGCTGCGGACGCCCCTCAGCCGTCCACTCCGGTCGGAAGTCGCTGTTGGCCAGCCAGCGCAGCGGCTCGACCAGCGACTGGATCGCCTGGGTCATGAAGGGCAGGTTCAGGTTGGCGATGGTGTCTTCCGGCGTGTGGTAAGTCGGCGTCACCGCCCAGCCCGAAATGGTGTGGGCGACGATCCCCTGCAGCGCCAGCTGGTAGTTGTCGGACCGTTCAAAGAAGTTCTGCTCGGGGTAGGGGTCGGGCGCGACCAACGCGCCGCGCGCCTTCATCTCCGACCCGAAGTTCGAACGATCAAAGCCCGTCATCATCATCACACCGGCCGGCATCTTTGGATCCTGCTGACCGATCATCTCGATCTCGAGATTGGCCACGATGTCGGTCAGGGGCACGGGCGGGTTGGCGGCGAAATACTTGGAGCCCAGGAGGCCCAGTTCCTCGCTGCCGTAGCCGACGAAGAGGATGCTGCGCTTGGGCTGGCCGGCCGCCGCCATGGCGCGCGCCAGCTCCAGCACCGCCGCCACGCCCGAGGCGTCGTCGTTGGCCCCGTACATCACCACGCCGTCCGGCCGCACGCCAATGTGGTCCAGGTGCGCGCTGATCAGGATCACGCCAGCGGAAGGATCGCTGCCCTGCAGATAGCCCATCGCGTTGGTGGTGGGGCTCTCTGTCCGCGTGACCTCGCCGAGGTCCAGGGTCGCCTGAGCGTCGGCCAAGGCGGCAAGACGGTCGAACATCTCGGCCGAGACCACCGCGACCTCCGGGCTGCGCCGCGTCGCCGCTTCCGTGGTCAGGGCAACGGGCGTGCGGGTCTTGCCGCCGGCTGCGCTGATGCGCTGCGTCAGCGCCTCGTTCTCGCGCAGCACCAGGACCTGCACGCCCTTGGCCGCCGCCGCGCCGATCCAGGCGCCGACCGAGGCCGCGCCCATGTCGGGAACCATGACGATCGCAGCCTGCGGCAAGGCGGCGGGATTGGCTCCGGCGATCTGCGCCGTGCCCGATGCCGACTGTCCCGACGACATCAGCAGCGTCAGCCCCGCGCCTTCCGCCACCGTGACGTCGCCTACGGTCAGGTCGGCCTGGCCGCTGGGCGTGATCCGTGTCACGCCCGTCGTCTGGAAGAAGGATGTCATGCCTGGCGGCGGTGTCAGGCCGAAGCCTTCGAACTGGGACGCCATGTAGGCGGCGGCGATGGCCTCGTCGCGTGTCGCGCTGCCGCGTCCCTGCAGCGCCTCGCCAGCCAGGAAGGACTCGTGGGCGCTGACCCACGCCTGCTTCACCTGCCATGGCTCCTGCGCCTGCACGGCGGTGGAAGCCATCAGGAAGCCCGCCAGAAGCAGGCCGCGCGTCATCGCCATGGTCGTTCTCTCCCTACACCCCTAGCGCTGACATGATTCGGGCGACGACGCCTCACGGGGCGGTGCGCGGCCAATCGGGCGTCTGATTGCGGAACCAGGTCAGCTGCCGTTTGGCGTAGTTCCGGGTCGCCTGCTTCAGCGCCTCCACCGCCGTGGCGCGCGTCATCTCGCCGGTGATCCAGACCGCGAGTTCGCGCACGCCCACAGCCTTCATCGCCGGAAGCGCTGGATCAAGGTCGCGGGCGAGCAGCGTTTCGACCTCCTCGATCGCCCCGCCGGCGATCATCGTGTCCACACGGGCGTCGCAGGCGGCGTAGAGCGCCGAACGATCGGGCTCGATCACCAGGCCGGACCAGATTGCCGCAGGCAGGAGCGGGCGGGTGTCGGCGCGCCAGGCGCTGAGGGGCCTGCCGCTGGCGCGCAGCACGCTGGCTGCACGGACGAGACGCTGGCGGTCGCCACGCTCGATGGCGCCGGCGGAAGCCGGATCGTCCCGCGCCAGACGCGTACGAAATTCCGCTTCCCCTAGAGCGCCAAAATCGCGATCCATTTCGGCGCGAATGGAGTCCGCCACCGGTGGGATCTCGGCCAACCCTTGGGTCAGCGCCATGAAGTACAGGCCCGTGCCGCCGACCAGCACGACGGGTCGATCTCCGGCGGCCTGGATCTGCTGCAACGCCGCACGGCTCCAGCGTCCCACCGACCAGGCGTCCGCCGCGTCCGCAACGCCATAGAGGGCGTGCTCGGCCTCGGACTCGTCCTGCGGCGACGGGCGGGCCGTCAGCACACGCAGGTCGGCGTACAACTGCTGGCTGTCGGCGTTGACGATCAGCGCGCCAGTCTCACGCGCCAGTCTCATCGCCAGGCGAGACTTACCCGAGGCGGTGGGGCCGGCCAGCAGGGTGATGCGCGGCTGAGTGGTCAAATCCGGGCTCGAACAGAAACGGTTCCGGCGATAGAACGCGCCCCACCCGCCCGCAAGCGTCAAAGGAAATCGTCATGGTCGAACGATCCGCCGTCCTGGCTGCGCTGGAACGCGTCATCGACCCTAGTTCGGGTCAGGGGCTGGTGTCGGCGGGGCTGGTGCAAGGCTTGGTCGTGGCCGACGATCGGGTCGGATTCGTGCTGGAGGCGCCCGCCGGACAGACCGCGCTGTACGCGCCCGTGCGCGATGCGGCCGAAGCCGTGCTGCGTGCCATGCCGGGCGTCTCGCGCGTTTCGGTGGTGCTGACGGCGGAGACGCCCACCGCGCCAGCGCCACGCCGCGCCGCCAGTCTGTCGCCCGCCGCCGTCGATCAGGGGCGCGCAAAGGCGCCCGTGGCGACGAACCGCCCGGCCCATGTGCGCCGCGTGCTCGCGGTCGCGTCCGGCAAGGGGGGGGTCGGCAAGTCGACCGTCGCGGTCAACCTCGCTGCGGCCTTGAGCGCACAGGGGTTGTCGGTCGGCGTTCTGGATGCGGACGTCTATGGCCCCTCGCTGCCGACCATGCTCGGCCTGTCGGGGCAGCCGGCCTATGAGGACGGCGCCATCGTCCCGCATGAGGCGCACGGACTGAAGGCCATGTCCGTCGGGCTGCTGACGAAGGCGAACGACGCCATGATCTGGCGCGGACCCATGGCCTCGCAGGCCATCACCCAAATGCTGGGCCAGACGCGCTGGGGAAAGGCCGAGACGCCGCTTGACGTGCTGGTGGTGGATCTGCCGCCGGGCACGGGCGACGTTCAGTTGACGCTGATCCAGAAGACGCCGCTGGATGGTGCGGTGATCGTCACCACGCCTCAAGAGGTGGCTCTGGCCGACGCCCGCCGGGCGCACACCCTGTTCCAGCGCGTGGGCGTGCCGACGCTGGGTCTGATCGAGAACATGAGCGGGCCGGTGTTCGGCCGGGGCGGCGCCGAGGCCGAGGCCGCGCGCCTGTCGATCCCCTTCCTGGGCGACCTGCCGCTGGACGCGTCTCTGCGCGAGGCGGGCGATGCGGGGCGTCCGCTGGTCGTCGGACATCCCGATGGCGAAATCGCGCGTCGTTTCGCCGAAGTCGCCGGCGCCGTGGCTGGGACGCTGGGCCTCTAGCGGCGCTCCAGCACGCGAAAGGTCATGGCGTGGTCGTCCTTGTCGCCCGCCTCAACGTGTTCCGCCGAAGTCTCGGCCCAAGCGCTTTCGTCGAAGGTGGGGAACACCGCGTCCCCCTCCGGCGCCGCCTCCACCTCGGTGATGTAAAGCCGGTGCGCGCGAGGCAGGACGGCCTCGAATACGGCCGTGCCGCCGATGACGCAGACCTCGTCCACGCCGTCCTCCGCCGCCGTCTCGCGCGCGATGGCCAAGGCCTCTTCAAGCGTGGCGCAGACCAGCGCGCCCTTGGCCATGCCGTCCGTCTCGTACGAGCCGTCCTTGGTCAGGACGATGTTCAAACGGCCGGGCAGGGGCTTGAGCGGCAGGCTTTCCCACGTCCGCCGGCCCATGATGCATGGCTTGCCGACGGTGACGGCCTTGAACCGCTGCAGGTCCGAACGCAGCCGCCAGGGCAGGTCGCCGTCCCGGCCGATCACGCCGTTGCGCGCCCGCGCGACCACCAGAACGATCTTGGCGCTCATGCCTTGGGCTCCAGCCAACTCAGCCACTTGCGTTGCATGGCGGCCTCCAGATCGACGCCGGCGCGGGCGCAGTAGATCAGCAGCATGCCTAGGACGTCGGCCGCCTCATCGCCGAGCGCGTCAGGGTCGCCCTCGCCCCGAGCCCGGTTCGACAGGCGCAGGTGCTCGGCGGTCAGCTCGCCCAACTCCTCCTGCAGCTTCAGCATCGCCCAGTCGCGGTCGCGATCGATGCCGTGCTCGGCCGCATAGATGTCGGAGATGTGCGCGGCGTCGGCGCTCAGCTGCTCCAGCGTCAAGGACGCCATCAGACCGCGACCGCCGCCTTGATGTGCGGGTGAGGCTCATAGGCGCTCAGCGTGAAGTCACCGGGCTCGAAGGCGAACAGGTCAAACTTGGACGCCAGGGTCATGACCGGCAGCGCGCGCGGCTCGCGGCCCAGCTGAAGTTCGGCCTGCTTCAGGTGGTTCAGATACAGGTGGGCGTCGCCCAGGGTGTGGACGAAGTCTCCGGGCTCGAGCCCCACGACCTGGGCCACCATCATCGTCAGCAGCGCATAGGAGGCGATGTTGAACGGCACGCCCAGGAAGACGTCGGCCGATCGCTGATACAGCTGGCAGCTCAGCTTTCCGTCCGCGACGAAGAACTGGAACAGGCAGTGACAGGGCGGCAGGGCCATGTCCTCCACATCGGCCGGGTTCCAGGCGGAGACGATGTGACGGCGGCTGTTGGGGTTGGTCTTCAGTCCTTCGATCAAACGCTCGATCTGGTCGATGGATCGGCCGTCCGGCGTCGCCCATGAGCGCCACTGCTTGCCGTAGACCGGGCCCAGATCGCCATTCTCATCAGCCCACTCGTCCCAGATCGAGCAGCCGTTCTCCTTCAGCCAGCCGATGTTGGTGTCGCCCCGCAGAAACCACAGCAGTTCCACGATGATGGATCGCAGGTGCAGCTTCTTGGTCGTCAGCAGCGGAAAGCCCCTGGACAGGTCGAACCGCATCTGACGGCCGAACACGCCCAGGGTGCCGGTGCCCGTCCGGTCATCGCGTCGCGAGCCATTGTCCAGGATGTCGCGCAGCAGATTGAGGTACTGCCATTCCGGATGATCCGCAGCAGCGTGCGGGCGAACGTGATCGGCGATGCTGAGGACGGCGCTCATGGCCGCAGGATGACAGCGATTCGGGTCGTGCGCCTCTGATGGTTTCGCACGCTCCACAGCTATCAGCCCGTAAAGCCGTCCTGATCCAGGAACGCCTGCTCCTCCAGCGTCGTCTCGCGACCGAGCGCCCGGTTGCGGTGCGGAAAACGGCCGAAGCGGGCGATGACCCCGTGGTGATGCTCGGCCCAGCGATCGTTGGCGGGGCGGTCCAACGCCTGGAACAGCGCAAGCGCCCGATCCTGATCCGCCATGGCTTCCGAGTGCTGGAACGGCAGGTAGAAGAAGCGGCGCAGAGCCATCTCCGTCCGTTGATCAAAGCCGGCCGCCAAGGCCTGACGCGCCAGGCTCAGCGCCAGCGGATCGGTGGCGAAGGCGTGGCCGGTCCCGCGAAAGACGTTGCGAGGAAACTGATCCAGCAGGATCATCAGGGCCAGGGCTCCCTCCGCCGACTGCATCCAGCCGTCGAGCTCGCGCCGGGCGGCGGCGAAGTGCGCCTGTCCAAACCGCTCGCGGAAATCGGCGTCGAAGGCGGCGTCCTTGGCGAACCACTTGTCGGCTCCCGCCTCTTTCCAGAAGGCGATGACGTCGGAGGGCGCTATGTCTGTGCTCATGACCCAGACCCTACCCAATCCGCTTCCCGTCTTCCATGACCGCGACTGCGACCTGTCGATCATCCGGGGCAAGCGCGTCGCCGTGATCGGCTACGGCAGCCAGGGCCGCACCCATGCGCTGAATCTGCGCGACTCGGGCGTCGACGACATCGTCGTAGGGCTGAAGGCCGGCTCGGCCACGCGATCCAAGGCGGAGGTGGACGGGTTTCGCGTGATGACGGCGGGCGAGGCGGCGGCGCAGGGGGATGTGGTCGCCGTCATGGTCTCGGACGAGGGACACCGCGATCTGTGGCGCGACGAGCTCGAGCCAGCGATGCGCCCGGGCGCGGCGCTGATCTTCGCGCACGGCCTTTCGGTGCGGTTCGGGCTGGTTGAACCCCGCCGCGACCTGGACGTCATCCTGGCTTCGCCGAAAGGCATCGGACCGCGCATCCGCGACCTGTATGAGCAGGGGGAGGGCGTCTTCTGCCTGTTCGGCGTGCACCAGGACTCAAGCGGCGGTGCGCACGGGCTGGGACTGTCCTATGCGGCGGCGCTGGGGTGCGGGCGCAAGGGCATCCTCGAGACCACCATGAAGGACGAATGCGAAAGCGACCTGTTCGGCGAGCAGGTGGTGCTGTGCGGCGGGACCGCCGAACTGGTGGATGCGGCGTTTTCGAAGCTGGTGGACGCCGGCTATCCGCCGGAGGTCGCCTGGTTCGAATGCTTCTACGAACTGAAGCTCGTGGTCGATCTGATGCACGAGCGTGGCGTCGCCGGCGCCTTCGGGCGCATCTCGAACACGGCGGAACTGGGCGCGTATGACACGGGGCCCCGCATCATCGGCGAGCCCGCGCGCGCCTCCATGGACGAGGTGCTGGCGAATGTGCGTTCCGGCGCCTTCGTCGAGCGGCTGATGAAGGATTACGACGCCGGATCGCCCGACCTGCTCGCCCGCCGGCGTGCGCTTGGTCAGCGCCGCATCGAGGCGGTGGGCGCGCACTTGGCCAAGGTGGCCGAAGCCGCGAATGACGCCTGATGTCGGAAGAAGAGGATGGCTGGGGAACTAGGACTCGAACCTAGAATGACGGTACCAAAAACCGGAGTGTTACCATTACACCATTCCCCAGCAGGTCCGGTGTTCCGCCGGCGCGTCAGCGCCGGGGAGCGGTCGAATACGCCAAGCTATCGGCGGATGCAACACCCTCTGTGACGACAATTTCAGGCAATGCGGGGTCTATTTCATTGGTGGCGGAATAGGCGCTTGCGGGCGTTTGGCGGCGTCGCTATAAGCCGCCTCCTCGATACGGAAGCCGCCCGCGGGCGGGCCGATCCGGTGTCGGAGTGTGGCTCAGTCTGGTAGAGCACCGCGTTCGGGACGCGGGGGTCGCAGGTTCGAATCCTGCCACTCCGACCATCTTCCTCCCGACCTAAGTCCTTGTCGCGCTGAACGGCCCGGAACCCGACGGCGGGTTTGCGCGTCTACTGCTCCGCTAAGGGCGGAGGGATTGATGAGGATTTTGGCGATCGCCGCGTCCGCGGCGATGCTGTTGAGCGGCGTTGCGTCGCCGGCTCGCGCGGACATGTCTCAGGCCTTCGGCAACACGGTCGTGTCGCACTATCCGGACGGCGGCTGGGTGAAGCATTTCTTCGAGCCGGATGGGCGCTATTCGGCGGTGTGGTCGGACGGCCGCAAGGTCAGTGCGCGCTGGCGCCAGGAAGGCGAGCGGGTGTGCCTGAACGAAATCCGACCGCGCATGCTGATTGGCCGGTTTTGCACCTCCATGGTCGCGGCCGGCGTCGGCTCCACCTGGCGATCGCGCGATCCCATCGGCCGAACCGTGCGCAACGTCCTGGTGGCCGGCCGCTGACGGCTTGTGGCGATCGAACAGGCCGAGAACCTTTTGTGCCGTAGGTGTGCCGCGCCATCTTCGGAAAGGCTCGGATGTTCTCGGTCAATGTCGGAATGGACGCCCTTGCCGGACAGCTCCGATCCCCCTAGAACGCCCGTTCTGCCTGCATGCGGATGTGGCGGAACTGGTAGACGCACTGGATTTAGGTTCCAGCGCCGCAAGGCGTGGAGGTTCGAGTCCTCTCATCCGCACCAAGGTCGGCAGACGTGAAAAAGGCCCCGGATCGCTCCGGGGCCTTTTCTTCGCCTAGAGGCCGATCAGCCGTTGTCCTGACCCGGCGTCGGCGCGCCGGGCATGGGCGGCACCGGCACCTGCGGCGCGTCCGGATCAAGCTCGGGCACTTCGACCACGCCGTGACGCATGTGGCTGTGCCAGAAGCCGTACCCGAAATAGAGCACCAGGCCGATCGCCGACCAGATCGGCAGCACCAGCTTGGCGTCCAGGGGCAGGTTGAAGAACAGATACAGGCAACCCGCCACAGTCAGGGGCGCGATGAGCCACAGCGCCGGGGTGCGGAACGGACGACGACGATGCGGATCCTTCTTGCGCAGGATCATGACGCCGATAGCCACCATGAAGAAGGCGAACAAGGTGCCCGAGTTCGCGATGTCGGCCAGCTTGCCCACGGGGAAGAAGGCGGCGGCGATCGTCACCAGCACGCCGGTGATGATCGTGACGACGTGAGGCGTCTTGTACTTGTGGTGGACCTTGGACAAGGCGTTGGGCAGCAGGCCGTCGCGCGCCATCACAAAGAAGATGCGGGTCTGGCCGTAGATCATCATCAGGATGACCGAAGGCAGCGCCAGCATGGCGGCGAGACCGATCAGGTTGCCGATGTTCGGATGCCCCATCTCGCGGAGCACGTGGGCCAAGGCCTCCTTGGAGCAGCTGACCGGCTCCTGGCCGATGGCCGCAAGACTGGCGCAGCGATCCGCCAGAGCCTGCGAGCCCGGCGCCAGAACCGCACCGGCGGCGTCCGTCACAGGCTGGGCGCCGAGCGGAGAGCCGATCACGCCCGCGGCCACCAGCATGTAGAAGACGGTGCAGATCAGAAGCGAGCCGATCAGGCCGATCGGCACGTTGCGCTGCGGGTTCTTGGTCTCCTCGGCCGCGGTCGAAACGGCGTCGAAGCCGACATAGGCGAAAAAGATGGAGGCCGCCGCGCCCGCGACGCCGAGACCGCCCGCCGCCGAGACGCCCGTCGGCAGGAAGGGCTCGAAGTTGTCCATGTTCATGGCCGGGATGGCGAGAACGACGAACAGGGTCAGGGCGGCGACCTTGATGGCCACCAGCACGGCGTTGACGCGTGCGCTTTCGGTCGTGCCAAGGATCAGCAGTCCCGTGACCGCGATGGCGATAAGCGTCGCCGGGAGATTGATGATTCCCCCGCCGCCGAAGAAGCCGCCAGAGGCCCAGGTGGGCAGGCCAATGCCTAGCCAGCCCTGCAGCTGGCCTTGAAAATAGCCGGACCAGCCCACCGACACCGCAGCGCCCGCGATGGCGTATTCCAGCACCAGCGCCCAGCCCACAAGCCAGGCCAGGAATTCGCCCATGACCGAATAGGTGTAGGTGTAGGCCGAGCCCGACACCGGCGCCATCGCCGCGAACTCGGAGTAGCAAAGCGCCGCGACCGCACACACCGCGCCCGCCAGGACGAACGAGAGCATCATGCCCGGTCCGGCCTTCTGCGCCGCCTCGGCGGTCAGAACGAAGATGCCGGTGCCGATGATGGCCCCTACGCCCAGCAACGTCAGCTGAACGGCTCCCAGCGACCGGTGAAGCGACTTCTTCTCGGCCGTGGCCAGAATCGCGTCGAGCGACTTAACGCGCCACATGAACTATCCCCTCAGGATGATGGCGGCTCCCCGGCCGCGTTGGCGGGACGCTAGACACGGTTGAGGCGGCGCGCAACGCGAATGACACGCGGACGACGCGGCCGAGACGCTTTCTTGATGCCGCCAAGCCACGCTATGGGCGAGCGATGTTGCCGATCCATGACGTTCTCCAAACGCTGAAGGCCGCGCTTGAGGTCGGCAACACGGCCGTGCTTGCGGCGCCGCCTGGCGCGGGCAAGACCACGGTCGTGCCGCTGGCGCTGCTGGACGCAGGCTGGCTGGACGAGGGCAAGATCCTGGTGCTCGAGCCCCGGCGCATCGCCGCCCGCGCCGCCGCGGACCGCATGGCGGACATGCTGGGCCAGCAACCCGGCGCGACGGTCGGCTATCGCACGCGCCTGCAGAGCCGCATCGGCCCGGAGACGCGGATCGAGGTGATCACCGAGGGGGTCTTCACCCGCATGATCCTCGA
>ERZ501011.188-NODE-188-length-18867-cov-13.002817_pt1 | contig 18867 bp, 17 predicted proteins | sample MGYA00248833_ERZ501011 | MGnify/ENA primary metagenome ERZ501011 (study PRJEB25958, sample SAMN03398530) | human skin metagenome | study: EMG produced TPA metagenomics assembly of the Human Skin Microbiome Metagenome (human skin metagenome) data set. | reverse complement strand
ATCGCCGGCGCCCGGCGCGGTGCGCCCGCCGCACGTCCCGTCTCGTCCCGGCCCGGCCCCGGTGTCCGCCGGACGTCTCTACCGCAGTCGCAACGTCCGGTGGGTGGCCCGCCGCCCACCCGAGGCGATTCCTGTCCGCCGCGGCCCCTCGGGTCGACGTGGCCCCCGACTGATTCCCCGGTACGTCTACATACCCACCTGGGGTCTGCACGACGAACCGGCGGAGGTCGACACCGCGCACCAGAAACTCGAGAGTTCGCGTGTCCGACTGCAGTTCGCCCTGAACGTGGCGGGCTCTGCGCTGGCCGCGTCCGCACTGGTCCATCTCGTGCGCTACCTCCTGCTGGTCGTCAACCGCGACCGTCCGCTGCCCGAATTCCTCATCGTCGCGTCCGACTGGCTGACCGTCTTCGTCGGTGTCGTCGCATTCCTCGGATTCGTCCTGGCGACGCTGGCTTTCATGCGCTGGGTCCTGGAGTTGCGCGCGGACACCTACGCCGCGGCCGGTCTCGTCGACCCGCGCCGGCCCGGTTGGGTCGCCGCGCTCGCCGGCCTGCCGCTGGTCAACCTCATCGGTGCGCCGCTGGTGGTGCAGGAGGTCGCTGTGCATCGGGTCGGCCAGGACCCCGCGCTCGATGCCGACCTCGTCGGCCGACGACTCCGCAAGTTGTGGGTCGCCTGGGTGGTGGTGAATGCGGCGGCCGGGGCGGCGATCATCGCCCGGCTCGTCGCGTGGCGCTCGGACTCGCTGCAGACCGGGGCGAACGCGATGGTGATGGTCATCGTCAGCGCGGCGGTCTCGGCTGCCTTCGCCTTCTGGATGGCACGCCGGGTGCGGACACTGTTCGACGCCGCCGCGGCGGCCCCGGTCCCGACGAGACGGTGGGTGGCGGTCGGATGAACTCAGGGGTGAACGTGGGCGCGGCCGAGAAGGTCTCCCGATCGGGCAAGCCGGCGGTGGTGGCGCACCGCGGGGCGTCGGGCGACTGTCCGGAACACACCCTGGCCGCCTACGAGCTGGCTCTCGCACAGGGTGCGGACGGCCTCGAGTGCGATGTCCGGTTGACCGCCGACCACGAACTCGTGTGCGTGCACGACCGGACCGTCGACCGGACGTCCGACGGCTCGGGGATCGTCAGCGAGATGACGCTCGCCGAACTGCGCGAGCTTGACTTCGGGAGCTGGCATGCGGCTGGTGGACCCGCGTCGATCCTGACGCTGCGGGAGCTGCTCACGCTGACCCTGGACTGGCGCCGACCCGTCCGCCTGTTCATCGAGACCAAGCATCCGGTGCGGTTCGGCAGTCTCGTCGAGCAGAAGCTCCTCGAGATGCTGCACGAGTTCGGGGTAGCGACGCCGCCGTCGGCCGATCACAGCCGCGCCGTGGTCATCTCGTTCTCGTCGGCCGGGGTCTGGCGGATCCGACGCCACGCCCCGATGCTGCCGACGATCCTGCTCGGTGACACCGCCCGGGTCCTGGGTGGGGGCGCCGCGACCGCGGTCGGGGCGACCGGCATCGGGCCGTCGGTGATGACCCTGCGGCAGTACCCGGACCTGGTCGATCGCGCCGCCGCAGCCGGTCGGGTCACCTACTGCTGGACCGTCGACGAGCAGGTCGACGTCCAGCTGTGTGCCGATCTCGGTGTGCGATGGCTGGCCACCAACCACCCGGCGAAGGTGCGCGACTGGCTGGTCACCGTCGACTGAGCTGCCGCCCGCACGACCTGTCGGGCGCCGCGGGCCGACGTGAGAGAGTGGACCGATGGGCAAGAAGAGCAAACGGGGTAGTGGACCACGTCCGGGAAGCAATCGCGCCGAGCGCGTCGCAGCACGTAAGGCACGCCAGGCCGCAGCTCTGGCGCCGCCGCCCCGGCCCTTCGCCGGGTTCGCGTCCGAATGCGATTTCGTCGCGCTGCGGACCTTCGTCGCCTCGGCGACTGCGCGGTTGGAGCTCACCGAGCCGGCCGGTTCCCGCAACGACGTCTCGATCGTGACGATCCTGCCGGGCGCGGTGCCTGCTCTCGCGCGCGACCTCGACGGTGCGACAGAGGGTTTCGTGGGTCTGCAGACCGACCCCGATCGCTCGGCGCTGACCGTCGAACTCGCCGCGGCCATCGCGTGGGCCGCTCACGCCGACGCCGGCAGTGAGTTCGACCTCGAAGCTGCCGACGAGGCCCCCAGCCTCGACGAGGTCGTGAGAACCGACGCCACCCTGGACATCACGGTGCACCAGGACTTCGGCTGGTGGTTCGTGGAGGGCACCGAGGTCCCGGCGGAGATCACGGCAATGTTCGAGCGCGCCAACGACTCGGTGCTGCCGACCGCGCGGCTCGTGGTCGACAGCGGCGCCGGTGCGCCCTGGTGGGTCGATGCGGGCGAACGTGCGCACCTGCGCTGGATTCGACCCGAGCCGGAGGACGACCTGATGTCGGCGATGGCCCGGCTCCACGCGGCCGGTCATCTGACGATGGGTGAGGGTTCGCGGTTCGCCGGATCGTTCCGCACCCACGGATTGCTCGTGCCGGTCTTCGACCTCGACAACGAGATGCACCACGAAGAGTGGTACGCCGGTCTCAACGAGCTCGATCGCCGCCTCGCCGAAGCACTCGCGGACACCTCGCCGCTGACGATCGAACAACGCAGCTCCCGCAACGGTATTCGCGGTCGCCAGGTCACGCTGCGCTGACCGGCGTGGTCCGTAATCGCGCGTTGCTCTCTGCTCCCTGAGAGCCTTCTTCTGCTCCCTGAGGTGCGAGCGAAGCGAACCTTCTTCAGCTCCCTGAGGTGCGAGCGAAGCGAGCCACGAAGGGCGTGGTGACGTCCGTCGCCAGCCCTTCGTGGCTCGTCGCTTGCGCTCCTCGCACCTCAGGGAGCGAGGGTTATGTCGTTCTCTCGGATCTGGAGCGGGGGTTTCGCGGCTCTTTCGGATTGGGGCGGATGGAACTCCGTCAGATGTTCCCGCCGGCCGCGACCGGTGCGGTGGCGTCGGATGTCTTCTCGCCGTTGAACTCTCGCTCGACGAAGTTCTCCAGGTCGAAGAGGTTCCCGTTGCAGCGTTCGGCGATGGTCTGCAGGGTCGTCATGGTCGCGACCTCCTCGACCTGTTCCTTGAGGAACCACTGCACGAACTGCTCGCCGAGGTAGTCGCCGGTGTCGCGGGCCGACTTCGCCAGGTCGACGACCTGCTGGGTCACCGTCTTCTCCTGTGCGAGAGCGAGATCGATGGGCGCACGGTAGTCCTCGAACCGGTTGTTCGGTGCCGGGATGCCGGGGATCTCGACCTCCATGTCGCGGTCGAGGAAGTACTGCACGATCATCATCGCGTGATTGCGCTCTTCGACGGCCTGGCGGTAGAAGAGCTTTGCCAGCTGGGGCATGTCGTGATTGTCGAAGTAGGTGGCGACCGCGATGTACTGCTGCGAGGCGTAGAACTCGTTGCTGATCTGGTCGTGCAGCAGCTGATGGAACTTCGTGTGTTCGGACATGCGACCCATCGTAGAGACGAAAAATGGCTCTCACCAGCAAGTTCAGGCTAAGTAAGGCAAGTCTGGCCTGCGTTTGGCGACCCTTTCACGACGGCCCGCCGGCGTCGACGAGAAGCTCGTCGGGGACGGGCTGACCTGCGCGGAGGTAGCCGAAGAAATCCTCGGTCTGCTCGGTGACGGGCAACGCCAGTCCTTCGTCGGTGAAGGTGCTCTCGCCGGCCGGCGTCGTCGTCGTGATGGGGTCGCGCAGCGCGAACATGAGGGACGCGAGGTTCCAGATGTGATCTCGCTCATCGACGGTGAGCGCGTCGATGGCGCCGCCGACGAACCCGAAGAGTCGGAACGGGTTGAGCAGGACCGACGGACTGGTCGCGCGAGACACGAGTGCGGCGAGGAACTTCCGCTGATTGACCACGCGCTCGAGGTCGGCGCGCGGGAATGCGCGGGTCCGGACCAGCCCGAGAGCCTGCCGACCGTCGAGACGATGACAGCCTCTCGCCAGGCGCAGACCGGCTTTGGGGTCGTTGAGCGGTTGGTCGAGACACATGTCGACGCCACCGACCGAGTCGACGAGGGTGTCGAATCCGCCGAAGCCGATCTCGGCGTAGTGGTCGATGCGGATGCCGGTCAGGTTCTCGACGGTCTGCACGAGCAGCGCCGGACCACCGATGCTGAACGAGGCGTTGATCTTCAGGCTGCCGTGGCCCGGCACCTCCACGTACAGGTCGCGCGGGATGCTCACCACGATCGCCTTGCCGCCGCCGGGCGGGTTGTGGACGAGCATGATCGTGTCGGTGCGGGAGCCGTCGGCGTCACCCGTGGCCAGCGCCCGGCGTTGTTCCTCGGTGAGATCGGATCGCGAGTCGGTACCGACGATGAGCCAGTTGGTGCCGGGGGTGTCCGACGGGCGTCCGGCGTAGGCCGGCAGGGCGTCGATCCGGTCCAGTCTCGTGTCGTAGTAGAACAGCAGTCCCACACTGCCGAGGACGACGACGAGCAGCAGGATCATCAGGATCTTGCCCACCCGGACCGCGCGGCGCCCCGTGCGCCGGGGCCGGCGAGGACCGGCCGGCCCCGGGGTCGCGGGCGGACGTCCGACGGACCGGTCCCGGTCGCGACGGTCGCCACGCGGCGGACGAGGTCCACGAGAGCGATCGTCGGGGATCGGCTCCGGCTTCTGGGTGGGCGCATACCCGCCGGGAGCGGGCCGCGCCGATGGTGGCGGCCGATCGGCCGGGGACGGGTGCGGGGGCCGGCCGGTGGGACCGGGGCCGGGCGCCCGGCGCGGGTCGGGACCGCGTGCAGGGATCCGCGGCATGGCCTGCGGATGAGCGGACGGACCGACGGCACCGGGAGGAGGGCGGTGGCCTTGTCCGGGTGGTGGCCCCGGGCGCGGAGACGGGCCCGCTGGCCGCCCGGGCGGCATCGGCGGTCCGGGGCGACCTCGCCGGAGGATCGGCGGGTCCTGCTCGTTCATCCCAACCAATGTACGCATGGGCGGTGGCCACGGATGTCGGTCGGTTGGTTGCCGACGTGGCGTCGAACCGCCCACCTGAGGTCTCGTTCCGGACCGAACGGGGTACAGGACACGCCATGACCGACAAACACGTCGCCGACGCCACGTCGCAGGACTCCGGGAACGATGACGCCCGGACCGACGGCGGGCACACCCCGCTGCGTCGCGCCATCACCGGCAAACTCCTGTTCCTGTTCATCCTGGGCGATGTCCTCGGTGCGGGCATCTATGCGCTCGTCGGGGAGGTCGCCGGTGAGGTCGGGGGAGCGATCTGGGTGCCGTTGGCGCTCGCCCTCGCGCTGGCGATGCTGACCGCGGCGTCGTATGCGGAGCTCGTCACCAAGTACCCGCGGGCCGGCGGCGCGGCGGTGTTCGCGCGGCACGCGTACCGCCATCCGCTCATCTCGTTCCTGGTGGGGTTCTGCATGCTGGCGGCCGGTGTGACGAGCGCCGCCGGGTTGGCGCTCGCCTTCGCTGGCGACTACCTGCAGGTCTTTCTGGACGTGCCCACCACCGCGGCGGCGCTGGTGTTCCTGCTCGCCGTCGCGGCGCTGAACGCCCGCGGGATCACCGAGTCCCTGCGGGCCAACGTGGTGATGACCGTGGTGGAGGTCTCCGGACTCGTGCTCGTCGTCGTGTTGGCCGGGATCGTGCTGGGTCGCGGTGACGGTGAGCCGCAGCGGGTGCTGGAGTTCACCGACGAGACGACCCCGGCTCTCGCCGTGCTGGGCGCGGCGTTGCTCGCCTACTACTCGTTCGTCGGGTTCGAGACCTCCGCGAACATGGCCGAAGAAGTCCGTGACGTGCGGCGGGTCTATCCGAAGGCGCTGTTCGGTGCGCTGATCGCCGCCGGCGTCGTCTACGTCCTCGTCGGTCTCGCCGTGTCGGTCGTCGCGCCACCGGAGCGCCTGGTGGAGTCGTCGGGCCCGTTGCTCGAGGTCGTCTCGATCGCCGATGTCGGGATCCCCGACCAGCTGTTCTCCCTGATCGCGCTCATCGCCGTCGCGAACGGCGCGCTGCTCACGATGATCATGGCGTCGCGCCTGACCTTCGGCATGGCCCGCGACGGGTTGCTGCCGGGTGCGCTGGCGAAGGTGCTGCCCGGTCGTCGGACGCCGTGGACGGCGATTGTCGCCACCACCGCCGTCGCGATGATCCTCTCGGCAACCGGGACCGTCGCGGCACTCGCCGAGACGGTGGTGCTCCTGCTGCTGTTCGTGTTCGTCAGCACCAACGTCGCCGTCCTCGTCCTGCGCCGCGACCGCACGGACACCGACCACTTCCGGGCGCCGACGATCCTGCCCGTGCTCGCGGTGATCTCCTGCATCGTCCTGATGACGCAGCAGAGCGCGTCGACCTGGTTGCGCGCGGGCATCCTGATCGTCGTCGGACTCGTGCTCTATCTCCTCGCGCGTGTGACCGGGTCGGGTGGGCGCCGGGTCAACGACGACGACATCGACGACGACGATCGCTCCGGGCGCCTCACCTGACGCGGATGTTGTTCGCGCGGTAGTCGTATCCGTCCTGACTCGCTCGCTCGTACTGGAATTCGACGGTCTGCCCCGGCACCAGGTCCCGGAAACCGGTACCGACGATCTCGCTGTAGAACGCCCACGCCCCGCCCGGGGTGGCGTCGGAAGCGAGTACGCCCCAGCCCTCTTCGCCGTTCCACGACCGAACGGTCCCGGTGGTGTTCGGGCCGAGGGCAGCCGGCGGTGACGTAGGTGTGTCGGTGAGGGCGGTCTCCTCGATAGTCGTGAATCCGTCCGGTCCGGCGTCACCGACGCTGTGCCACAGTGCAGTTCGGAACACGCCATTGTGCTTCGGATCCGGCCGGGCCACCTCGGTCGGCCAGACCGAGAGCGCCACATATCGGCATCCGCTTTCCGCTGGCACAGCTATCGCATGGTCGAAGTCGACGACGGTCCCCGGACGCAAGCCCGGCAGGGACAGCTCGTCGAGATTCTGAACGGCCCGAACACGGACGACGAAGGTGGACACGTGGACGGTGCCGGACAACGCTGGTGACTCGATGACACCCCAGCCCTCGTCGTGGTGCCATTCGCGGATCATCCCGGTCGTCGACATCGGTCCACCGTAGGCGCCGGACCCGTGGCGCGACAGTGAATTTCCGTTGGGGCACTTCGCGTCCGGGTGGGGCGAACGCCGCTAGGACAGGGGTGCAGGCTGAGGCCTGGGAAAACGTGGGATCTCGAGCCCGGAATCCGGACGCGGCGTCATACGGCTTCTCAACGCTCCGCGAGCGATCCGATCTCGGGGGCGTCCGGGCCGAAGTGGCGGAAGAGTGCGCGGCGTCGGGAACGGGTGCCGGTCCATTCCAGATAGCGCGGACCGGCCGGTGTTCGTGCGATGACCTGGTAGACAACAGTGTTGCGGACCCACGCGAGACCGAACGCCCACGGCACCGCGGGGCGGAGACCGAGGTCGCGCATGCCGCGCACGCCGAGAAAGCCCTGCAGCATGCTCAGCAGGCGGGCGCGGGTGTAGCGCGCGGCGAGGCGGGGGAACAACCGGTAGTGCAAGCGGCTCTGGGCGTCGACGATCGCTGTCGTGAGGGCCGCGCCGGCGTCGGTCACGTCGTGCTGCGCCAGTAAGACCGCATAACTCAGCTGATGCTGGTCGCGTTCGGAGTCGAAGAGCCAGTCGTCGTCGACGCCGATCAGCCAACCGACGTACTTCCAGAGGTGCATGAGGGCGCGGGAGTCGTCACGACTCACCGGGACGCCGAGGGCGCGGACCCCCATCATCAGTGCGCCGCTGAAGAGGTTCAGCGTCGCGGCGAGGTCGGACTGGTTGATCGGCAGACCCCACTGGTCGATGTCCCAGCGGCCGTTGTGCTCGTACCGCTCGTTGACCAGGGCGTGCATGAGGCGCACATGGACGGTGAGTCGCCAGCCGTCGCCGTCGCGTGCCATCCCGCCCGGTTCGCCGACCGCGATGGCCCAGGTCTGCGTCTCGCCGAGTCGTCGGATGACCGTGTTCCCGGTGAGGCCGCCGGTCGCGACCAGCAGGTCGGCGGGACCGCCGAAGCGGTAGCCGCCGATCAGGGAGAGCTGGAGCAGGACGTCGTTGGCGTTCTGGCCGAACCGCCGATAGACGGCGGCGCCGCGGTCGCAGAGAGCGGGATCGACCCAGTCCGGTGTCTTCTCGACGAGTGCGAAGAAGTCGCGCAGGGCGTCGGGCGCATCGGAGGGCATGTCGCCGGCGAGGGCCCACTCGAACTGGCGCATCGTGACCCGGCCGTCGGCGTCCCGCGGGAGGCGCATGGCCCGAACCAGCGCCGCGGCGGGTTCGTCCCGTGTGCGCAGCCGACGCCCGAGCTCCGCGAGCTCGGCGTCGCCGGGTTCACGGAGGTGGTTGTAGACCTTGAGCAGTCTGCCGATGCGCCGGCCGCGGGACTCGGCGGCTCGATGGCGTCGCGGGAAAGGGAGGCTCGCCGGCTCGGCGGTCGGGTCGGACGGCGCATCGACGGTCATGAGACGAATCTAGCGAATCATCTCACCCCGTTCAATGGTGGCCGGTAGGGGCGCACGGTCGGAGTGCACAGTCGACGGGCAAGGCCGCACGGTCGACGATGTCTCGGTTCTCAGCCGACCCAGGACAGATGGTCGCGGAGCAGTCCGTAGCCGACGAAGGCGACCACATCGATGACCGCGTGGGCGATCACGAGGGGCCAGACGCGGCCGGTGACCTGGAAGAAGCGCCCGTAGACCACGCCCATGACCAGATTCCCGAGTCCGCCGCCGAAGCCCTGGTACAGGTGATAGCCGCCGCGGAGGATCGCGCTGGCGGCGAGCGACGCGTTGTCGGACACGCCGAGTTGTCGCAACCGGGTGATGAAGTACGCGACCACCACGATCTCCTCGGCGGCGGCGTTGCCGATCGCGATGAGCACCAGAACCGGCCACTCCCACCAGGTGTCGGCCTGGCTGGGCACCAGGCTCGCGTTGAGGCCCAGGGCCCGGGCCACGGCGACGAGTCCCAGGCCGGGCAGACCGATGACGGCGGCGAGGACCAGTCCCGAGGGGATGTCGCGGCGCGGGGTCCACCGACCCAGACCGACACGTGACAGTCCGATCCCGCTGCGCCACAACAGGTATATGCCCAAGGCGGCGATGGCGAACAGTCGGAGGCCGCCCATGATCTGCCGGACGGCGTCGATGAGACCGAGGTCGGAGCGGCTGGGATTGAGTGCGACCGTGGTCTCGCCGATACCGCCGGCGAGCTGCGCCTCGAGCAGTGCGAGTGCCGCGGACAGCGCCGAGAACGCGAATGTGAGGACACCGACGATGACCAGTTCGACGATGATGCCGCGTCGTTCGGTCCGGTCGGTGACGACCGGGATGCCGTGGGGCGACGGTGTGAGGTACTCGCGCAAGGCCATGCCGGTCAGCCTAGGACCCCGCGATCCGTGGTGCGGATGCGTGATCCGCGGGCGGCGTTGCTACGGAAGCCGGGTCAGTCGGGCATCGAGTTCAGGAACGGGCAGCCCGCGAGATTCCGCAGCGCGCGGGACAGTTCGAACACGTCGGAGACCGGCCGCGCGAACGGGAGGCGGACGTCGGAGTCGCTGTCGAGTCCCTCGATGCGGAACCGGATGCCGAAGCGATCGAGGCCGAGCGGCCGCACCCGTCCGGTGCGCAGCTCGACGGGAAGCTTGCGGACCAGTTGTCCGACGATGTCGGCGTGGTCGCTGTCGAGATGTTCGAGCCAGCTGCCCTCGTGCTCCCAGAAGGGGTCGGGGTCGGCGTCGGCGAGCTCGGTGGCCGACACCGACGCCGCGCCGTCCGAGGACGCGATGACCGCGGTGTCGACCTGCAGACGCATCATCGACGCGCCGTGTCCGATGTCGAGGAGACCGTCGTCGGGGTGTTCGCCCGCGATCTCGATGGCCAGGTCGCGTTCCAGGTCGCGCGGGACCTCGTGCAACGTGCCGTTCAGCCAGATCACCGAACGCACGCGTTCACGCAAGTCGATGGGTGCCCAGTCGGTGACCTCGAGCATGGCGGGCACGCCCTCGGCGCCGTCGACGGTCCGCATCGCGTCGCCGTCGGTGGGGACGAGGACGAAGGCCTGGGACTCGAAGAGGTGCACGACGTCGATCGGGGTGGCGTCCGCGCCCTCGACGGCCAGGATGGCGGAACCGCCGCGACGACAAGCCGTCTGGATCATCTCGGCATCCGTGGGGCGGTCGGTCGTCGTTCTCGTCATGACAGTCTCTCCGGTCGGCGTCGCGGGGCGCGGGTCGTATGAAAGGTAACCCTAACCTAAATACCGGGAGCGTACGCGTCAATGGTTTCGACACCCCTGCGTAGAGCCTGGGACACATGCGCGAAAGGGTCTCGGCAGGCCTGTTCCACTAGGCTCGTGTGGTGCCTGTGATCGCCTACTTCGGCCCGCCCGGAACCTTCACCGAGATGGCGCTCGACGCGGTCCTCGCCGAACAACAGTCCGCGGACGGCCTCGACCTGTCGGGCGGGGTCGACCGGGTCGCCGCGTCGAGTCCGGCCGCCACCATCGCCATGATCCGCACCGGAGATGCCGACTACGGCTGTGTGCCGATCGAGAGTTCGCTGGAGGGTTCGGTGCCGGCGACGATGGACGCGCTGGTACCGCCCATGGCCGACGGCGCCGACGGTCGGGTGCAGGCCTTCGCCGAGACGGTGCTCGACATCTCGTTCGCGATCGCCGCAACCGCGCCGATGGCCGCGGCCGATGTCCGCACGATCGCCGCCTACCCGGTTGCCTCCGCGCAGGTGCGTCAGTCGATCGGCGAGCTCTTCCGCAACGCCGAGTTCGTGATCGCGAGCTCCAATGCCGCTGCCGCGCAGGACGTCGCAGCCGGGAAAGCGGACGCCGCGGTCACCACGGGGCTCGCGGCGCGCCTGTCCGGACTCGTGGTGCTCGCCGACGGCGTCGCCGACGCGCGGGAGGCGACCACGCGGTTCCTCCTGCTCGGCCGGCCCGGGGTTCCGCTGCCCCGCACCGGCGCCGACAGGACCTCGGTCATCCTCGAGCTGTCGAACGAACCGGGCAGCCTGATGGCGGCGATGAACGAATTCGCTTCGCGTGGAATCGACCTCACACGGATCGAGTCGCGCCCACAGCGTGACGAGGCCCAGGGCCGCAGCATCACCGGCCGGTACCGGTTCTTCCTGGACGCGGTCGGACACATCGACGATGCGGCCGTCGCCGAAGCCCTTGCCGCCCTTCACCGCCGATGCGAGCGGGTGGTGTTCCTCGGCTCGTGGCCCGCGGTGCGCACCACCGGCTCCGCGCCGCCGGACCACACCGAGTCGCTTGCATGGGTCGACTCGATGCGTCGGGGAGGGAAGTGATGGCGCGGCTGCATCTGGTCCGTCACGGTGAGACCACCTCGAACGTCATGCGTCGCCTCGACACCGCTCTGCCCGGTGCCGCACTCACCGATTTCGGTGCGCGACAGGGTGTTCGGTTCGGTCTCGAGAACGTGCCGGAACAGCACGCGGTGCTGCTCAGTTCACGCGCGCTCCGCGCCCGGCAGACCGCCGAGCTGATCGGGTCGGTGTGGGATGTGGAGACCGCGGCGATCGACGGCGTGCACGAGGTCCAGGCCGGCGAGCTCGAGGACCGCTCCGACCGCGAATCGCATGAGGTCTTCCAGGACATCATGCACCGCTGGCACGCCGGCGACCTCGACGCACGCATCCCCGGTGGCGAATCCCTCGCGATGGTCTACGACCGGTACCTGCCGACGGTCGAGGACCTCGCCGACATGTACCTCACCGGACCGGACCAGCGCGATGTGTTCCTGGTGAGTCACGGTGCGGCCATCCGCCTGATCGCCGCCCGGCTCGCCGGGATCGACTCCCGGTTCGCCGCGGCGACCCACCTCGGCAACACCGGTTCCATCGAACTCGAGTACTCCGACGGCATCTGGGTGTGCACGCGATGGGGCGCCACGACGGCCCCGTTCGAGATCGCCGACGAGCCGCTCGTCGACGAACCGATGGGCTGACGGCGTCCCTCCGTTCCCTGAGGAGCGAGCTTCACCCCGTTCCCTGAGGAGCGAGCTTGCGAGCGTCACCCCGTTCCCTGAGGAGCGAGCTTGCGAGCGTCACGAAGGGTTACTTGATGATGGCGTCGACCGTCTTCTTCAGCGCCGAGGGTTGCGACGGGCGTCGGGGAGCCTTCTCCCGGCGACGCAGCATCTCCTCACCGATCTCCCGGAGTTCCTTGCGGCTCAGCGCCTCTCGGACCTTCGGGAACCACTCGTCCTCTTCCTCCTCGATGTGGTGCTCCACGTTCTCGATCAGGACGGTGGTCTTGGCGTCGAACCGCTCGTTGTCCGGTGAGAGAGCGGCCAACTCGACGACGAGTACGTCGGCGACGTGGTGCTCCTCGTAGGACTCGAGGATGTCGTCCTCGAGATCGGGGACCCGCTTGCGGATCTCGGGGTACATCACCTCGTTCTCGATGTAGGTGTGCACGGTGAGGGCCTCGATGATCTTGTCGACGATCTTGCCCTTGGTCTTCACGGCGTTGTCGCCCTGCGACCTGAAGTCGCGGAACAGTTTGCGGATCTCCTTGTGGTCGTCCCGGAGGATGACGATGGCGTCTGAGGACATGGACGTACTCCTGAGATAGAGGGCTGCTCGATCTGCTACCCCTCGTACCGCGTTCCGCCGCAGGTCAAACATCGAGTCGGCGGCATCGGGGCGCCGGCCACACCACTAGCCCCAGCCGTTGGCGTGCAGCCACTCGTCGTCGATGCCGAAGTGGTGTGCGATCTCATGGACGACGGTGACCGCCACCTCGTGGACGACCTCCTCCCGCGAGTGGCACATCGCGAGGATGGGGTCGCGGTAGATGGTGATGGTGTCGGGCAGGAATCCGCCGTAGTCGGTGGTCCGCATCGTCAGTGCCACACCGTGATACAGCCCGAGGATGCCGGGTTCTTCCGGGTTGTGCGGTTCGACGAGGATCACGACGTTGTTCATCGCGTCGGTCAGTTCGCCGGGGATGGTGTCCAGCGCGTCGGACACCAGCCCGTCGAACTCGTCGTCGGACATGTACACGGCCATCGGGTCAGCCCGCCGGGGCCGGTGCTTCGGCGGGGTTGGGCGCGATGCCCGGCGGGAGCGGCACCGGCGTCGGCAGGGCCCGGCCCGGGGGCGCCTCCGGGGGTGCGACCGGCGCGCGCCCGTTGATCAGCAGAGCGCCGCCCTTGGCGTCGCCCACCAGGGTCGCGAAGCCGCCGCGCTTGTCGGGTAGCCCGAGGTAGCACACCACCTTGCGGCTTCCGGCGAGCCAACTCGGCTCGCTGAGCACCGACCACTGGACGTTGAGCGTGGTCGCGTCGAGCTGCTTGCGCCCGCCCACGAACCGTTCGGCCTGCACCGGGCAGATCGAGCCGAGGTAGCTGTTCTGCGCACCGGTCGGCGGCCACGGCCTGTTCGACATCCGGTCGCCGAAGCGGACCGACAGATCGACGATCCCGGTCGTCTGGAAGGCATGCGGCTCAGCACAACTCACCGCGAAACCGGTCGGGGTGCGTGTTTCGGGATCGATCCCGACGCAGGTGCCCTCGGGCCAGACGTACGACTGGTTCTGGTCGGCGACCCGGCCGGAGAACTGGACCGGGGCTCCGTCGGCGCCGTTCTCCTGGACCCCGCACCGCAGCTGACGCGCGCCCTTGTCCCACTGCACCTGGGAGGGGTACATCATCCCGACGGCGAAGCGGCCCTGCGGGTCGAGGCGCCCGGCGAGATACTGGTCCACCATCACCGGGCACTGTTCGTCGCGGATCGTCGCGAACCGCTCGGCGCCGGGCCAGAGAGCGTCTTCGCCGAACTCCGCGCCGGGGATCAATGCGGTGTCGATGGCTCCCGCGACCTCGAAGCGGTGTTTCTGCTCGCACGGCACATCGACCGGCTGGCCGGGGTTGCCGGCCGGCCAGTCCAGACAGTCGCCCGCGACCGACTTCGTGAAGGCGTTCTCGACCAACCGCTCACCCTCGCCGATGTTGCTGCCGCCGACGCTGCCGCTGTCGTCGAAGACCCCCGCAGCGAAGGCGATCCCGCCGGCCACGAGTGCGCCGACGACGATCGCGCCCAGGACCACGAAGACCGGGTTGCGGGCGAAAGCGCCTGGTCGGCGGGGTCCGCCGGCCGGTGCGTCGGCGTCGGCGGGGTGGCTGCGGTCGGGGTCGGGCGCGTTCATCGGGATCCATCATGCCTAACGGATCGGACGGGGCACACCCTCGTGCGCCGATGGCCGGACCGGGCCGATGCACCGCATGACCGCGCCGGTCGGGTTCGGAGACCCGGTTCCTCACTCCCCGTCGGGTGCCAGGTGCCGGGCGGTGAGTCCGGTGAGCTCGCTGCGAAAGCCCTCGTACCCCTCGCGGAGCCGATCCCCGGGCCAGGCGTCGGGGAGGAGTTCCGCGGGCAGGAGCGGGTCGCGGAGGATGTGTCGCACGATGGCGGCGGCGACCTCGAATCGATCGGCGACCGTCGCCGCGGCGGCGAGTGCGTCGAGCAATTCGTCTGCGGCCCCCGCCCAGGTCGACGGGGTGAACAGTCGTGCGGCCAGTTCGGTCGACGCCTCCTCGGGAGCCGCGCGGAAGAGGCTCAGACGACGGCGCAGTGCGGGCGGGAGCTCGATGTCGAGGTTGGCCGGGCGGGCCCAGACGCCCTCCCGGATCTCGCCGAGCCGGGCCTTCCGCAGCGTGTCGCGCAGCAGCGCCCGTTCGGTCGAGCTCTCCGAACCGATCGTCACGATCGCGAGATCCCAGCTGCCGTCCCAGTCCCGTCGTGCCGGATGGAGTGCCCGGTCCTGGCGCTGCTGACGTTCGACCAGGCGGGGCGAGAGTCGGCATCTGCCGTCGGTGCGTTCCAGGTCTCCCGCCGCGACCAGTCGCGTCAGCGCCACCCGGACGGTCGATTCGCGGAGCCCGAGCTCGGTGGCCGTGGCCAGGAGCCCGTTGATCGACGCATCGGGGGAGTCGAGGCCGAGGAGGGCGCTGAGGATGACCGATCGCGCCGTGAGCTTGGGAATGTCCACGCGTCCGGGCACGGCGTCGATGCTATCGGGCGGGTTCGGCTCGGCGGCGACGCCGGGTATTACAAGACTCTGGCGCACAGCAGAATGATGTAATACCGTGGATCACGACCTCCACCAGGAAGCGGGTTCCGCCATGTCCACCCACGTCGTCACCAATCAGGTCCCCGAACTCGTCGACTTCGACGCCGCGGACAATCCGGCCATCTCCGAGGCGGTTCACCGCGCGGGCGCCGACCACATGCTCGAGGACCTGCACCGGATCGGCCGTCTCGCCGGTGGTGCGGAAGCGCTCGGATGGGGCGACCTCGCCGAGTCCCACCCGCCGGAACTGCGGACCCACGACCGCTACGGCAACCGGGTGGACGAGGTCACCTACGACCCCGCCTATCACCACCTCATGCGGACGGGTATCGGTTTCGGTCTCGGTGGTACCGCATGGTCGGACCCGAGCCCGACGGCGCACTTCGAGCGTGCGGTGAAGTCGAGCGTGTGGGGTTCGGTGGACGCCGGGCACGGCTGCCCGTTGTCGATGACCTACGGGGTGGTGCCGGCACTGCGGGCCAACCCCGAACTCGCCGGGCTGTACGAGCCGCTGCTCGTCTCGACGACCTACGATCCCGGTCTCCGGGCGCCGCTGTCGAAAGCGGGGCTGACCGCCGGAATGTCGATGACCGAGAAGCAGGGCGGCTCCGACGTTCGCGCGAACACCACGACAGCCGTCGTCCAACCGGACGGGACGTACCGCATCACCGGCCACAAATGGTTCACCTCCGCACCCATGTGCGATGTGTTCCTGGTGCTGGCGCAGGCGCCGGGAGGTCTGTCGTGCTTCTTCGTGCCGCGGGTGCTGCCCGACGGCTCCCGCAACACCTTTATGCTGCAGCGGCTGAAGGCCAAGCTGGGCAACCACTCCAACGCGAGCAGCGAAGTCGAGTACGACGACACGGTCGGGTGGCTCGTCGGTGACGAGGGCCGCGGGGTGGCGACGATCATCGAGATGGTGAACATGACCCGCCTGGACTGCACCCTCGGCTCGGCGACCGGCATGCGGGTCGGCGTCGCCCAGGCCGCCCATCACGCCACCCACCGCCGGGCCTTCGGCGCCGCGCTCGTCGACCAACCGCTGATGCGCAACGTGCTGGCCGATCTCGCGGTCGAGTCGGAAGGAGCCACGATGACGGCACTGTGGCTCGCGGAACTGACCGACAAGGCGACCGCAGGCGACACCCGGGCGGATGCGCTGCGGCGGATCTCGCTGGCGGTCAGCAAGTACTACGTGTGCAAACGCGCCCCGATCCATGCCGCCGAAGCGCTGGAGTGCCTGGGCGGCAACGGATATGTGGAGGAGTCGCGGATGCCGCGGCTCTTCCGGGAGTCGCCGCTCATGTCGATCTGGGAGGGGTCGGGGAATGTGGCTGCGCTCGATGTGTTGCGGGCGATGGCCAAACAGCCCGACACGGTGACCGTGTTCCTCGACGAGATCGACAGTGCGGCAGGGGCGGACCGGCACCTCGACGCCGCGGCCGACGAACTCCGACGGGAGCTGGGCGACCTGGACGCGATGCAGTACCGGGCCCGGCGGGTCGTCGGCCGCATGGCCCAGCTCCTCCAGGCCTCCCTGCTGGTGCGGTACGGCCATCCGGCGGTCGCCGATGCGTTCGCCGCGAGTCGGCTCGGCAACGACCGGGGGGACGTGTTCGGCACGCTGCCGTCGGGGATCGACACGGCGTCGATCATCGAACGGGTGACGCCGAAGACCGTGCAGGACAACGTCCGTGGATGAGTCGTCCGGCTCGCCGCCGGCCGCGTGGCGCAACGACCTGCGCGGCGGTCCGGACTCGTTGTTCACCGGCCGCGCCGGACGTGAGCCGGATGTCGACTACCGCACGCTCACCTACGAGGTCACCGGCCGGATCGCCCGTATCACCTTCAACCGGCCGGATCAGGGCAACGCGATCACCGTCGACACCCCCGTCGAACTGTCGCACGCGGTGGAGCGCGCCGACCTCGACCCCGGTGTCCACGTGATCGTCGTATCCGGGCGGGGCAAGGGTTTCTGCGGCGGATACGACCTGTCGATCTTCGCCGAGAACGGCGGCGACCCGTCGCAGGCCGTCGATCCCCAGACCGTCAACCGACGGACCGGCACCGTCCTCGATCCCGTTGTGCAGGCACGTAATCACGACCCCGGCCGCACCTGGGATCCCATGATCGACTACGCGATGATGAGCAGGTTCAACCGCGGTTTCGCCAGCCTGCTCCACGCGAACAAGCCGACGGTCGCCAAGCTGCACGGGTTCGCCGTCGCCGGCGGCACGGACATCGCCCTCTACGCCGACCAGATCATCTGCGCCGACGACACCAAGATCGGGTACCCGCCCACCCGGGTGTGGGGTATCCCCGCCGCGGGGATGTGGGCCCATCGGCTCGGCGATCAGCGCGCCAAACGGCTGCTGTTCACCGGCGATTGCCTGTCGGGAAAACAGGCGCACGAGTGGGGGCTGGCCGTCGAGGCGCCCCCGGCCGACGAGCTCGACGACCGGACGGAGGCATTGCTCGAGCGGATCGCCCGCATGCCGATCAATCAGCTCGTGATGGCCAAATTGGCGCTCAACAGTGCGCTCCTGGCTCAGGGCGTCGCGAATTCGGGGATGATCAGCACGGTCTTCGACGGCATCTCCCGCCACACCCGCGAGGGCTACGCCTTCCAGCAGCGGGCCGCGACCGTCGGGTTCCGGGACGCCGTCCGCGAACGCGATGAGATCAACGGCGACTGGAAGCGTGCTCAATTCCGCGCGCCGACAGAGTGATCGACGCCGCACTGGCGTGAGCGAAGTGCGCCCCTTTGTACCCTGACTGGCGTGAGTGAAGGGCGCCCCACCGACCCCTGAGCTGAGGAGCGTCTGGAGCTTGCGGAGGGCGCGGCCCGCACCGCCCCCTGAGCTGAGGGGCGTCCGGAGCTTGCGGAGGGCGCGTCACGAAGGGTCCGGCGTCCGAGGCGGTGCCCCCCGTGTGTACCCGTCCGACGTCTGTGACTGGTGGGGTTTCTGTTCACCACAGTCCACCACGGTTCACCGCCGGGGCCCGAGTGACAGCGACTGCTGTGAAACAGGATTCGATGACTATGAGGGCTGTGGAGAAACTTCGTCGTCGAACGTGATTGCGAGTAGCTTGGTGTCATGCCCTCGATCATCGAACTCCGCGACACCCTCATCTCACTGCCGTCACCACACGACGACGGCAGTGGCCGTGCTCTGCACGAGCGGCTCGACGAGCTACGGATGCTGCGCAACGTACTCGACCACCAGATCACGGTTCACACAGCACTTTTCGAAGCCACGGGTGCCGCAGTGCGGGCGGGGTCGACCACACGGAACGCGCTGATCGAGATGGGCATGCCACCCGCGGCCGCGCACCGTCATGTGCGCATCGCCGGCGGGTTGGGGTTAGTGCCGAAGGTTGACGACTGTGCCTCGGAGGGTTATTTGTCTGCCGAGTGTGTCGACGCGGTGATCCGCGGGCTAGCGCTTATTGACAAACGTTGCGCCACAGCGCTGTCCGACGACGAGCGCAGCGGATACGAGAGTGAGTTGCTTGCGCAGGCGTTCTCCGGAGCCACCCCCGCCCAGATCGACGACCACGCCCGTGGGATCGCCATCCGGGTCGCCCCCACCGACCCCAGCATTGTGGCGGCGGCCGATGACGCGTCGCTGAACACCGTGCACACCCACATCACCGAGGAGGGTCGGGTCGCGATCGCCGGAGATGTGACCGCGGTGATCGGAGAGAAGTTCGTGTCCA